>Ga0187893_10001205_pt1 | contig 63931 bp, 62 predicted proteins | sample MA1701074metaG_FD_139574 | JGI IMG/M metagenome (GOLD analysis project Ga0187893, IMG submission 139574) | White microbial mat communities from a basaltic lava cave in the Kipuka Kanohina Cave System on the Island of Hawaii, USA - MA170107-4 metaG ... | reverse complement strand
GCCTGACACATCAGCAACGGATGGGGGGCCCGCTTGTTTTCAGCCCGATTCGCTCATCCCTCTCCCCTCAAAGCCCTTGCGGCGCCTGGGGCCCCAACCGAGAATAGCCACACCCATTTGATTTCCGCTTCCGCCTCGGATCGGACGGCTCGATCGCTTCACTTGTCCCGTAGTCGGCTTGCCACTTCTTTGTCGGCATCCGGCGTATTTCTCCAGGGGCCTAGGCTGGAAAGAGATCCGTCAACGGCCACTCGATGCGACCTCCGGAGCTCGTCTCGAAGCTCCCGAATCGTGCGACGAGCAATCCGCTGCGCCCGGTCCGGCGGGCGATCCTAGCGCGCCTTGAGCTGGACCTCGACGCGCTTCCCGCCCCGGAGGACCACCGCCGGGATCGGGTCCCCCGGCATCTTCTTCTGGGCGACGTAGGCGAGGAAGTCGTCCACGCTCAGGCCGCTCTTCCGGCCTTCGATCTCCACGATGACGTCGTCCCTGAGAAGGCCGAAATCGGGCCACTTGATGAGGATCGCGATCGCGGGATAGGGGAGGTTCCGCTTCTTCCGCTCGTCCGGGCTCAGGTCCTCGGCGTCCGAGATCGGGCGGAAGACCCAGGTCCCCGCCGCGTGGCCCACCCCGCCGATCACGCTCCGGCGCCAGCCCTTCGGGAGGGAGAGCGTGAGCGACTGCGCCGCCCCGCCCCGCCGGAGCTCCGCCTTGAGCGTCCCCCCGTCCTTCGCGCGGTGGAGGACCCACTGGACGTCGGCGATCGAGACGAGGGGCTGGCCGTCGAGCGAGACGATCTCGTCCCCCGCCTTGATCCCCGCCTTCGCCGCCGCGGAACCCGGGGCGACCGACTTCACCGTGGCGCGCCGGTCCTCGTCGAGCGTGAGCCCGACGGTCTCGGGCATGGGAAAGGCCCAGAGCGCCTCGTCCGGGATGGGCTTCCGGGCCGAGCGGATGCTCTTGTACTCCGACTTCTCGACGTAGTGGCAGTGAAGGCAGGTCGTCTCGGCCTTGCCCTCGGAGCTGGTATCGATCGGCTTGACGTACGGCTTGAGGTCCGAGTAGCCCTCCGGGGTCGGGAAGCGCGGCGCGGGCCCCTTCTTCCCGGCGAGCGCCGCCTTGTTCCCGGGGTAGGCGCCGTGGAGCTCGAGGACCGCCTCGAGCGCCTTCCCGAACCCCGCCAGCGAAAGGATCGCGTGGTCCCGGTCCTGCCGGGAGAGCGTCCCGTAGCGACCGTAGATCGTCCCGTCGGCGTTCAGGAACATCGCCGCCCAGGTCAGGTTGTACTCGAACTGGAAGATCGAGAGATCCATCCCGTTCGCCGCGACCATCCGGACGCAGACGAAACGGTCCAGGAGCTCCGCCACCGCCGCCTCGCGACGGGCAACCTGCCCGTCGATCCCCTTGTAGTCTCCTCAGGGCACTCAGCGGAAGACGACGAGGAGGGGCTTGCCGCTGCTCCTGGCCTCGGAGAAACCCTTGGCCAGGTCGTTGTAGATCCAGGGTCCCCGGACCTCGTCGTCCTTGAGGACCTTCCGGAGCGCCTCCCCCGGGTCCTGGGCGGGCCCCGAGAATGCGAGGCAGAGGAGTCCCATCCCGAGCGCCGCCGTCCGTCCGATCATGTCCGCACCTCCGCCGTTCCTCACTCCTCACGTAGGCGCCGGGGGCCGGAACCGTACAGGCACGCATCGATGGCGCGGTCCTTCCTCCCGTGCTACGCTGGCCGCATGATCAACGTCGGCATCGTCGGGATCGGCTTCATGGGCTGGATCCATTGGCTGGCCTACAAGGCCGCGCAGGGGATCCGGGTCGGCGCCGTCTCCTCGCGCGACCCGAAGCGCCGCGCGGGCGACTGGCGCGGGATCCAGGGGAACTTCGGGCCGCCGGGCGAGCAAGTGGACCTCTCCGGGGTGAAGGCGTACGAGCGCCTCGAGGAGTTGCTCCGGGACCCCGCGGTCGACCTGGTCGACCTCTGCCTTCCGCCGAACCTTCATGCCGAGGCGACGCTCCAGGCGCTCGCCGCCGGGAAGCACGTCTTCTGCGAGAAGCCCATGGCGCTCTCGACGGCGGACTGCGACCGCATGGTCGAGGCCGCCCGGAAGGCCGGAAAGCAGCTTTTCGTGGGCCACGTCCTCCCGTTCTTCCCCGAGTACGCCGAGGCCCGGCGCCTGATCTCGGAGGGCCGGCACGGGAAGCTCCTCGGCGGCTCGTTCAAGCGGGTCATCTCCGACCCGTCCTGGCTCAAGGACTTCTACGACCCCCGGAAGATCGGCGGGCCGCTCGTCGACCTCCACGTCCACGACGCCCACCTGATCCGCCTCCTCTTCGGCCTGCCCCGGGCGGTGGCCGGCCAGGGCCGGATGCGGGGGGAGGTCGTCGCGTACTGCCAGTCCATGTTCCGCTTCCCGGACGCCTCGCTCGTCGTCTCCGCCGCGAGCGGCGTCGTGAACCAGCCGGGCCGAGCCTTCACCCACGGATTCGAGATCCACCTGGAGAAGGCCACGCTCCAGTACGAGTTCGCCGTGATCGACGGGAAGCCGCGGCTCTTCATGCCGCTCACGGTCTACGAGGCCGACGGCCGCGTGCGGCAGCCGGAACTCGGGGACGGCGACCCCGTCCGCGCCTTCCAGGGCGAGATCGCCGAGATCGTGGGCGCCCTGGATTCCGGGCGGCCCTCGCCGATCCTGTCGGGGGACCTGGCCCGGGACGCCCTCCTCCTCTGCCACAAGCAGACCGAGGCCGTGCGGAGCGGCCGGGAGGTTCCCCTTTAGGCGGCTTTCCCGGCCCCGATCCGCTATCTATGGTGAAGCGGTTCCGGCGGGCGCCCGTACTTACTTTTGGTCTGCGAGGGACGCGCCATGATGCTCCGGCTTTCGATCCTGCTCGGCCTGGCCCTGCCGGCCGCGCCCGCCCAGTCGCCCGAGCCCTTCCGGCTCGAGCCCGGCGCGCGCGTCGTCCTCCTGGGGAACGGCCTGGGATCGCGGATGCTCCACTTCGGGCACTTCGACACCGAGCTGCACGTCCGCTACCCGGAACACCGGCTCTTCGTCCGCAACCTCTGCGACGAGGGGAACACCCCCTCTTTCCGCCCCCACTCGGCCCGGAACAACCAGCTCGGCTTCCCGGGCGCCGAGAAGTTCTTCCAGCCCTACGCGGACGGGCGCACGGCCGACGGCAAGGGCTTCTTCGAGACCGACGAGCAGTGGCTCGCCCGCCTCAAGCCCGACGTCCTCGTCGCCTTCTTCGGCTTCAACGAGTCCTTCCAGGGCATGGCCGGCCTCGAGCACTTCCGTGCGGAACTCGACGCCTTCCTCGCCCACACCCTGGCCCAGAAGTACAACGGGGCCTCCGCCCCGCGGCTCGCCCTGGTCTCACCCACCGCGATCCAGGACCTCTCCGCCGCGATGGATGTCCCCGACGGCCGGGCCCAGAACCCCGTCCTCTCCGCCTACGCCGGCGTCATGGAGGCCCTGGCCCGGAAACGCGGCGTCCTCTTCGTCGACGCCTTCCGCCCGTCGCAGGACTGGTACCGGGACTCGAAGGAGCCGCTCACGACGGACGGCGCGCTCCTCAACGAGGCGGGCTACCGCAGGCTCTCGAAGCTCCTCGTCGACCGGATCTTCGGGGCCTCCGCCGCCCCGGCCGAGCGCTACCGCGAGGGCGTCCGCGCCGCCGTCCTCGAGAAGGACTGGCTCTGGACCGCCGACTTCAAGATCCCCAACGGCGTCCACGTCTACGGCCAGCGCCACAACCCCTTCGGCCCCGCCAACTACCCCTTCGAGATCGCCAAGATCCGCGAGATGACCGAGATCCGTGACCGCGCCGTCTGGGCGGCGGCCGCGGGCGGGACGCTCGACCTGGCGGCGCTCGACGCGGCGACCTCGAAGCTCCCCGAGGTCCAGACCAACTACAAGCCCGGCGGGAAGAACGGCGCGCTCACGTTCCTCGAGGGCAAGGCCGCGCTCGACACGATCAAGGTCCCCGCGGGCTACAAGGTCGAGCAGTGGGCGACCGAGAAGGAGTTCCCGAACCTGGCCAACCCCGTCCAGCTCTCCTTCGACGGGAAGGGCCGGCTCTGGGTCGCCACGATGCCGAGCTACCCCCACTGGCGGCCCGGCGACCCGAGGCCCGACGACAAGCTCCTCATCCTCGAGGACACGAACGGCGACGGGAAGGCCGACAAGGAGACGATCTTCGCCGACAAGCTCCACCTCCCGATGGGCTTCGAGCTCTCGCCGGAGGGGGTCTACGTCTCCCAGGGCATCCACCTCGTCCTCCTCCGCGACCGCAACGGCGACGACAGGGCCGACGAGAAGGAGATCGTCTTCAGCGGCTTCGACGACCACGACACCCACCACGCGATCAGCGCCTATTGCGCCGACCCCTCCGGGGCGATCCTGATGTGCGAGGGCGTCTTCCTGCGGTCCAGCGTGGAGACCGCCCACGGCCCGGTCCGGGGCACGGATGGCGGCTTCTTCCGCTTCGACCCGCGGCGCCGCCAGCTCGAGCGCCACGCCCAGCTCCCCATCCCCAATCCCTGGGGCATCGCCTTCGACGACTGGGGCCAGCACTTCTTCCTCTACACCTCGAGCCCCGACACCGAATGGATGCTCCCCGGGTCGGTGAAGCCCCGCTACGGCGCGGCCAACCCGAAGAGCCAGAACCTGATCGAGCCCGCCCACCGGGTTCGGCCGACCTCCGGGATCGAGTTCGTGAGCAGCCGCCACTTCCCCGACGAGGTCCAGGGCGACATGCTCATCAACAACAACATCGGGTTCCTCGGGACCAAGCAGCACCAGGTGACGGAGGACGGCACCGGGTACCGCACGAAGTGGCGGCAGGACCTTCTCGTCTCGAGCGACGGCAACTTCCGCCCCGTCGACATGGAGTTCGCGCCCGACGGCTCGCTCTACGTCGTGGACTGGCACAATCCCCTGATCGGGCACATGCAGCACAACGCCCGGGACCCGCACCGGGACCACGCGCACGGGCGGATCTACCGGGTGACCCATCCGGGACGGCCGCTCGTCAAGCCCCCCGCGGTCCACGGCGCCCCGCTCGCGCAGCTCCTCGAGAACCTGAAGCTCCCCGAGGCCCGCGCCCGCTACCGGACGCGCCGGGAGCTCCGCGGCCGGAAGCCCGAGGAGGTGCTCCCCGCCCTCGCGAAGTGGGTCGCGGGGCAGACGGACGAGCACGCCCTCCTCGAGGGCCTCTGGGTCACGTGGGGCCTGAACCGGGTGGACGAGACGCTCCTCAGCCGGCTCCTGGACTCGAAGGACCACCGGGTCCGCGCCGCGGCCGTGCGCGTCGTGCGCTACAACGGCCACCGGCTGGCCGACCAGGCGGAGCTCCTCAAGAAGGCCGCGCGAGACCCCCACGGGCGGGTGAAGCTCGAGGCGATCGTCGCGGCGTCCTGGATCGGGAAGGAGGCCGGGCTCGCCGTGCTCGCCGAGGCGGAGTCGGCCCCCGGAGCCGCGCCCGCGAAGCCCGAGCCGTCCCCGGTCTCGGTCGAGGACGGCGGGAAGCTCGTCCGGCTCCGCCACCCCGAGCTCGCGCGCGGGAAGGTCCGCGCCTTCACGGTCACAGTGCCGGGCAAGAACCAGACGGTGAACCTCGCCGAGATGGAGATCACGAGCGGCGGGAAGAACGTGACCGCCGAGGCGAAGCTCTCGCAGTCGTCCGAGTACCAGGGCGGCCAGTTCCCGGTCAGGAACCTGGTCGACGGCAACCGGGACAACTTCTCGCACACCGCCTTCGAGAAGGACCCCTGGGTCAAGGTCGAGTTCGCCAAGCCCGTCCCGATCGACGAGGTGCGGATCTGGACCCGGCCGAAGTTCGAAGGGCGCCTCGACGGGGCGGTCGTGGTCTTCCACGAGGGGAACCGGACGCTCGCCACGATGGAGATCCGGATGGGAGCCGGGGCGGCGGGCGGGGGCGGGGCGATCGCGGGCGACCCCTGGATCCGAGACGCCTTCCGGACCGCCAAGGCCCACTTGAACAACAGGACCGTCGAGGAGGTGTCCGTCGTCAGGGCGCCCGCCCACCTGAAGGGCGAGGCGCGCTCGCTCTTCCTGAAGGGCGCGGAGATCTACGGCCGCGAGGGCCACTGCGGGACCTGCCACCAGCCCGACGGCCTGGGTCTCGAGCTCTCCGGCTTCCCGCCCCTTTCGAAGACGACCTGGGTGAACGACGACGAGTCGCGCCTCATCAAGCTCACGCTCAACGGGATGCTGGGTCCGATCGAGGTGAACGGGAAGCAGTACCCCGGCCTGGTCCCCATGACGCCGTTCGGCGGGATGTTGAGCGACGACGAGATCGCGGCCGTCCTCACGTTCGTCCGGAACTCGTTCGGGAACCAGTCGGCCCCGGTCGCGTCCGCCAAGGTGAAGGAGGTGCGGGAGTCCACGAAGGACAAGGTCGGCTTCTATTCTCCCGAGGAGCTCCTGAACCCGGGGGCGAAGCCCTCCACCCCGTCCCGGGCCTTCGTCAAGATGTGGGCGATGGACGACTTCAAGGGCGACTTCGACCGGCCGCTCCGGGGCCGCGACTTCGCCCGCGGGAAGGAGATGTTCACGGCCGCAGGCTGCGTCCGCTGCCACAACATGGAGGGCCAGGGCGGCGCCGTGGGGGCGGACCTGATGAAGTCGGGCGAGGAGTACCCCGGCGCCGAGCTGCTCCGCCAGGTCCTCGACCCGTCGGCCCGGATCAAGGACGAGCACCGCGTCTTCGCCGTATTCCTGAAGAACGACGACCGGGTCAAGGGCATGATCGTCAGGCGCGAGGGGGACACGCTCCACCTCGCCGAGAACCTCCAGGAGCCGGGGAAGACCCTCGCGATCCGGAAGGACGACGTCTTGCGGATGGTCCCCTCGGACATCTCGCCCATGCCGACGGGCCTGCTCGTCACGCTCTCGAAGGACGAGATCCTGGACCTCCTGGCCTACCTGGTCTCGAAGGGGGACGCGAAGCACGGGGCCTTCTCGAAGTGATCGCCGCCTTCCCCGAATTGCCCTCCTGCCAGGAGGACCTTCTGATATCCTGGGATCATGCGGCCGGAGGAGCTCCTCGAGGAAGCCTGGCCCTACCTGGATCTCTCGCCCGAGGATCGTGGCCGTCTGATGCACGCTGTCTGTGCGACCTCGATGCGGCAATGGCTCTCCCTGCCCGAGGAGAAGAGGCTCCGGCGGCCCCCGGAGCCCGGAACTCACGGCGAGGCGATCCTGCGCCGCTGGGCCGAGGAGTTCCGTGAGCGATCGGCTTCCCGGCGCTGACGAGGCTGCTCAGTTCCCGAGCACCGCCTTGGCCATCGCCCGCGCGAGCTCGGCGCCGAAGCGGAGGCGGTCGAGCGAGGTGGGGAGGCGGCCGAGCTTCGCGTCCTTGGCGATCCCCTGCTCGAGGATGAAGCCGGGGAGGCCCCGCTCGAGCTGGAGGTACTGGTAGACGCTCATCCGGCCCGGGGCGGGACGCGGTCCCGGCGCCCGGGGGCCCTCGCCGGGCAGGTCGGCGATCGTCTCGTCCTTCAGGATCCGGAAGAAGCGGGCGGCGAGCTCGGCGTGCTTCTCCGAGCCGCTCGTCCAGCCACCCCGCTCCTGGTTGTGGAGCGTGAGGAAGAAGTCCATCCGCCCGCCGAGCATCGCCTTCTTGGCCGCGCAGATCTCGGGCATGAGGCGCCGGCTCTCCGGGCTCTCGGGGTCGGCCGCGTCCCAGTTCCGGTTCACGTCGTAGCCGTGCCGGTTGAAGCGGACGCCGCCGTGGAAGACCCCGTCCGGGTCCATCATCGGGAAGATCTTCCAGACGATCTTCTCGCGGAGCAGGCGGGCGTCGTCGGAGAGGAGGAAGCGGACCGCCCCCTCGCCCACGAACGACGTCCCGCTCTCCCAGGCGTGCTGGCGGCACATGAGCCAGACCACCTTCTTCCCGTCGTCGGGGACGGCGGGACTCGTGATCGTGAGGAGGTGGAGGTCCCGGCCCTGGACGGTCTTGCCGATCGTCTCGATGCGGAGCTCCGGCCGGCCGGCGATCCCCCGCAGGAAGCCCTCGAGGCGCGTCACCGTGTAGGGCTCGATGTGGGCCACCCAAACCCGGTCCGACTCGGGGGTGAAGGTGAACGACGCCTCGGCCTTCGCGCGGTCGAACGACATGGACGGCAGGTGCGTCCACGTCCGTCCATCCCGCGACACGACCGGCGGCGCCTCGCCCGTGATCCCGATCGCGCCCGGCCGGTAGTCGTACTCGCCGGCGAGGTCGGTGAGCGTGATCGTGGTCTCCCGTCCCTTCCGGCCGTCGAGCCGGAAGGAGTACCAGGTCACCTGGCGGTTCCGCCCGTCCTGGTCGGCCTGGCCGGGGACCCGGCAGGCGAAGTGGTCCTCGCCCCGCCGCTCGACCGCTCCGAGACTGCCGCCTTCGAAGTCCGAGGAGATGGGGGACCTTGAGCAAGCCGCAAGCGCGAGGGCGAGGGGGAGCGCGAGCCTCACTTCAGGCCCGCCAGGAACTCGATGAGGTCGCGGAACTCCGCGGCCGTGAGCGTCGCGTGGAGCTTCTCGGGCATGATCGAGACCTTCGAGGGCTGCCGCTCCTCGATGTCGACGTTCATCACCTTGGTCTGCCGCCCCTGGGCGTCGATGAGGAGGAGGTGGCCCGGCGGCGCCGGGTCCTCGAAGAGGAGGCGCCCCTCGAGGACGTCGCCGTTCTTCTTCCGGACCTTCCAGAGGACGAACATCGGGGCGACCTCGCGGGAGGGATCGAGGATCGAGTCGACCAGGCGCTTCCGGTCCAGGACGAAGCCGGTGTTCGAGAGGTCCGGCCCCACGATCCCGCCGCGGCCGTTCACCCGGTGGCAGACGGCGCACTGCGGCCCCTTCGGGTGGAAGAAGACGCGCTCGCCCTCCGCCGCGTCGCCCGGCTCCTCGCCCAGCTTCCGCCAGTCGGGCTCAGCGGCCCGGCGGCCGAGAAGGACTTGAGCTTTCTCGTTCCCGATTCTCTCGAGCTCGGCCTTCACGGCCGTATCGCCGGCCGCACCGCTGAGCGACCGGAGCGCCTGGGCGTCCGGCTTCGAGAGCAGGATCCGACGCGTCTCCTCCGAGGTCGAGGCCGAATGGGCCAATCCTGCGACCGCCTCCGAGCGGACCACCGGGTCGGGGTCGGACGCGAGCTTCCGCAGGGCCGCCTGCGCGTCGTCCTCGGGCCGGTAGACCAGCGCGCGCACCGCCTCGAGCCGGAGGCCGGGGTCCGCGCTCTCGAGCAGCTTGAGGAGCCGGGGTCGGGCGACCGACGGATGGTCGGGCCGGAGCATGCGGAGGGCGAGGGCCCGGAGGGCGGGCGGCTGCCGCTCGTCGTCCAGGAACTTCGCGAGGTAGAACTCGGGGCCCTTGAGATCGAGTTCCTTGGGGTTCCCCGCCGCGAGGAAGTCCTGGGCCGCGATGAAGGCCTCGAACATCTCGCGCGTGACGGGAGGCTTGGCCACGACCGCGGCGAGCGGGGCAGCGTACTCCTTGATCGCCTCCTCGCCCACCCACTGGATCGCCGAGCGCCGGACGGCGGGGTCGGGGTCCTCGAGGAATTCCGGGATCACTTCGCGATAAATCGGCTCCGCCTTCCGGCGCATGGCCACGAGGGCGCCCACGCGGACCTTCGGGTCCTTGTGGCGCCCGGCCTCGAAGAGCGCCTTCGGGTCGGCCAGACGGACGAGCGCCTCGATCGCGGCGTTGACCAGGAAGGGGTCCGGGTCGGCGAGCAGCGGGACCGCCGCCGCGAGCGAGTCCTTCGAGCGCAGCCCGTAGACGGCCTGCATGCGGACGAACTTCGAGGGGTCGCCCGTCGCGAGCGAGACGAGCTTCGCTTCGTCCCGGCACATCCGCGCCGCCTCGCCGCGCACTTCCTCGGCCGGATGGGATAGGACCAGGTCCGAAAGCCCCGTGGCCCAGAGGGCGTGTACGGCGGCCCGAGGATCGGCCCCCTTCTCCGCCGCGTTCCGAAGCGCACCCAGGTCCCGCACGAGGAGGGTCCGAGCGGCGCCCTCCCGGATCGAGCGGTCGGGGTGGGCCAGGAACCCGGGCGCCCCCCGCTTCGGATCGAGGGTATCGCGGGGGACACGCGCGGGCTCCTTCGCCCGCACCCGCCAGATCCGGCCCAGGCTGTGGAGCGTGTAGGACTTGTCCACCCAGTCGGTGAGGTAGAGCGCGCCGTCCGGGCCCGCGGCCATGCCGACGGGGCGGAAGTTCTGGCCTCCCCGGACGAAGTTGTACGTCTCGGTCGTGAAGCTCGCGCCCTGCGGGACGAGCCGGAAGCGCTGGAGGACGTGGTCGCCCCAGGAGGTGACGAGGAGCGTCCCCCGGTACTCGGGGGGAAGGCCGTCCGACTCGTAGGCCACGATCCCCGAGGGTGCCTCGGCCGTGCCCGCGGTCATGGGGAGCGTGCCCGGGAGCTCGCCGTTCCAAGCCGTGTAGGGGTGGAGCCCCTTCCGGCCGTTCTTGAACTTGAAGCCGTAGTCGCCGCCCGGGACGATGTGGAGGAGCCGGCAGGGCGGGCGCGAGTCCGGGTCGTTGTCCACCACGAAGAGCCGCTCGAAGGCGTCGAAGGCCATGTGGAAGGGGTTCCAGACGCCGGTCGCGAGGCGCTCGAGCTTCGAGCCGTCGGGCCGGCAGCGGTAGACGTTCCCGCCCTCCCCGCCCCCCTCGAGCGCGGTCCCGTCCGAACCGACCAGCTTGTAGGTCGCGCCCAGGTTCTCGCCCATGCCGAACACGAGGTTCCCTTCGCGGTCGAAGGCGAAGCCGCAGAGGCCGTTGTGGGGATAGTCGCCCTTCGTGTCGAAGTTGACGATCTCCTTCCGCTCGTCCATGACGAGGTCGCCGTCCGTGTCCCGGAGGACCATCACCTGCCACCTCGTGGCGAAGTAGACGTCCCCGTTCGGCCGGACGGCGATGCTCATCCCGTAGCGGAACCCGTCGGCGAAGACGGTGCGCTTCCGGGCGCGGCCGTCGGGCCCGAGGTTCTCGAAGACCAGGATCCGGTCGGAGGGATGCCCCTTGTAGTTCTTGGGCGGGAAGTGGGTGTTCGACTCGATGGCCCAGATCCGGCCCTTCGCGTCCACGTCCATGCCGCAGGGCGTGTTGATCTGGGGGTGCTCGGCCACGAGCTCGACGAGGAGCCGCTCGTCGAGCGCGCGCGGCGGGTCCTGGCCCTGAAGGAGAAGGAGCAGCAGGAGCGTCATCGGGTCACCCCTATCCTTACGCGCGGACCCGCCCCCGCAGCCCCCCGAGATGCGAAATGCGGGCTCCGAAATGCTCCCCTAATGGTTGTCGCGAGGCACCGCGGCCCCGCTCCGGCCCACCAGGAAGTCGAGGTCGGCCCCGCGGTCGGCCTGGAGGACGTGGTCCACGTAGAGACGAGCGTAGCCGCGGCCCAGGTGGGCGGGGGCGCCCTTCCACTCCGCACGGCGCCGCGCGAGCTCGGCGTCGCTCACCTCGAGCTGGAGGAGGCGCTTCTCGACGTCGAGCTCGACCGTGTCGCCGTTCCGGACGAGGCCGAGCGGCCCGCCCGCCGCGGCCTCGGGGGCCACGTGGAGGACGACCGTCCCGTAGGCGGTCCCGCTCATCCGGGCGTCCGAGATGCGGACCATGTCGGTCACGCCCTTCCGGAGGAGCTTGGGGGGAAGCGGCATGTTCCCGCACTCGGCCATCCCGGGGTAGCCCTTCGGGCCGCAGTTCTTGAGGACCATGACGCACGACTCGTCGATGTCGAGGTTCTCGTCATTGATCCGGCGGTAGAAGTCGTCGATGTCCTCGAACGCGACCGCGCGGCCGCGGTGCTTGAGGAGCCGGGGCGTGGCCGCCGAGGGCTTGATGACGGCGCCCGAGGGGGCGAGGTTCCCGCGGAGGACGGCGATCCCGGCCGAGGGCTTGAAGGGCTTCGCCCAGGCGTGGATCACCTCGCGGTTCCAGCAGGGGGCCTCGCGGACGTTGTCCCCGATCGTCTTCCCGTTCGCGGTGAGCGCGCCGCCGTGGAGGACGCGGCCCTCGAGCAGTTCGCGGAGGACGGCCGGGAGCCCGCCCGCATTCGCGAGATCCTCCATCAGGAATTTCCCGGAGGGCTGGAGGTTGACGAGGCAGGGGAGCCTGCTCCCGATCCTGTCGAAGTCCTCGAGCTTGAGCGGGACGCCGATCCGCCCCGCGATCGCGGTCAGGTGGATGACGGCGTTCGTCGAGCCGCCGATGGCGGCGAGCGTCATGATCGCGTTCTCGAAGGCCTCGCGGGTCAGGATCTTCGACATCACGAGGTCCTCGCGGACCATCTCGACGATGCGGCGCCCGGCCGAGCGGGCGAGGAGGTTCCGCCGAGCGTCGACCGCCGGCCAGGCCGCGTTCCCGGGGAGGCCCATCCCGAGCGCCTCGACCATGGAGGCCATGGTGGAGGCGGTCCCCATCGTCATGCAGTGGCCCTGCGAGCGGTGCATGCAGGACTCGGCCTCGCAGAATTCGGCGGCCGTCATCCGGCCGGCGCGGACCTCCTCGGACATCTGCCAGACGCCGGTCCCCGAGCCCAGCTCCTTCCCCCGCCAGTGGCCCGTGAGCATCGGCCCGCCCGAGACGCCGATCGCCGGGAGATCGCAGCTCGCCGCGCCCATGAGGAGGGAGGGGGTCGTCTTGTCGCAGCCGAAGAGGAGGACGACGCCGTCGATGGGGTTCGCTCGGATCGACTCCTCCACGTCCATGCTCGCCAGGTTCCGGAAGAGCATGGCGGTCGGGCGCATGATCGACTCGCCGAGCGACATCACGGGGAACTCGAGGGGGAAGCCGCCGGCCTCGAGGACGCCGGCCTTCACGTGCTCGGCGAGCTGCCGGAAGTGGGAGTTGCAGGGCGTGAGCTCGCTGAAGGTGTTGCAGATGCCGATCACGGGGCGGCCGTCGAACTGGTCCTCGGGGATCCCGCGGTTGCGGACCCAGGACCGGTAGAGGAACCCCTCGCGGCCCTCGCGGCCGAACCACTGGGCGGAGCGGCGCTTGCGGTCTTCGGGCATAGGCCCACACTATAGTCCCGCCGGGCGCGCCGGGGAAAGAGATTGTGCCTACTCGATGTCCCGCTCCAGGCCCGCCGTCTCCACGGCCTCGATGAACTTCGCCCGCAGGGCCGGATGGAGCTGCTGGGCAAACGCGCGGTCGAGCTTGTGGTGCTGGATCAGGCGGACGATATCGGCCAGGTCGTGCGCACGATGGCCCCAGAGGTGGCTGGCCAGCTTGATCTCGATCAGGCGCTGTAGGGTCGGGTATCGGATGCCGTCTTCCTCCACGAACCAGTCGGACGTCGGTTCGGGATACACGATCGGGCTTCCGGCGGCGCCGGCGTGTTCGCCCGAGGTGATGACGTCGACGTTCACCTCGTGCTCGCTGTCGCGAAGCTTCTTGCGGAGCCCGGGACCCCGGGGATTCAGGCCGCGGCCGCCGAAACGCTGGTGGATCCGGTCCAGTCCCTCCGGCGTCGTGAGGAGGTCGATGTCCTCCGTGAACCTCCAGAAGCCGTGTTTCTGGACCGCCAGCGCCCCGATCACGGCGAAGGCGATGCCCTCGGAGTCCAGGCGGGCCTTGAGGGATCGGAGCGCCGCGGCGAGATCCTTCACGTGCTCCTGGGCCCTCTCCAGCTCCTTGATCAGGGATCCGCGGTAGGGCTTCGCCACCCCATCATGATATCCGGGCCCCCCCGCGGGTCCACGGCAAAAGGGGAACTCGCCGGCCAGGAGCGATCCGTTCATTCGTGGAACCGGCTCAGGACCTGAGTTCCTCCCTGGCCCGGGCGGCGAGCGACTTGAGGCGGGCCTTGGCCGGCGGCGTCCTGAGCCCCTTCGACGCACGGGCGCAGATCGCGGACATCTTCGCAGGGTGGAGCTTGAGCAGGTTCACCACGTCGGCGTCGTCCTGCGCCCGGCCCGACATGACTTTCAGGGCGATGAGGTCGGGGAGGGCGACCACGGGGAGGGGCTTGACCCGGTCGATCTTGAGGCCGGCAGGGTCCGGAAAGACTTCTTCGCTTCTCGGTGAGGTCCTCTCACCTTCCACGCAGATGTCGAGTCCGACCTCGAGAACGGTGCTCATGAAGCCTTCGGCGTGCCGTTTCCAGCCGAGTTCCGTCTTCAGGCGACGCACCAGGGCCGCGCCGTCGGCCTTGTTCAGCAGGACGTCCACATCCCGGGTGGTCCTCAGATAGCCGTGATGGCTCACGGCCAGCCCGCCGATGACCACGGGCGCCAGTCTCATCCCGCGGCACAACCGCTCCACCTCGTCCAGGAGCCTTCGCTTGCGGTCGTCGGGGTGCAGCGAATAGGGATGACCTCTCTCCATGTAGACCATCGCCTCCACGGCCCGTTCGAGATTGGAAACCTTCACTCGGCCTCATCCTAGCAGAACCCCGGACGAGGGTCATCCGCCACGAGGGGCCGCGCGGGTTCAGGGTGCGAGGGGACGGCCGCGGTCGTAAGGTAGGTATGATGACCGTCTCCAGCCGAGCCCGCGCCCTCCTCCCGGCGTTCCTCCTGCTCGCGCTCCCGGGTCTTACCCCCGCTCAAGACGCCTGGGTCGTCTACCCGGGCGGCGAGGGGCCCGGGAAGGGGAAGCACATCGTCTTCGTGACCGGCGAGGAGTCCTACCGGTCGGAGGAGTCGATGCCGCTCATGGCGAGGATCCTCTCGAAGCACCACGGGTTCAAGTGCAGCGTCCTCTTCGCGATCGACCCGGCGGACGGGACGATCAACCCGATGGTAAAGGACAACATCCCCGGCCTGGAAGCGCTCGAGACGGCCGACCTCATGGTCGCCTTCCTCCGCTGGCGGGAGCTCCCCGACGACCAGATGAAGCGGATCGTCGATTACACCGAGTCCGGGCGGCCGATCGTCGGGATCCGGAACGCCACCCACCCTTTCCGCTACGCGAAGCGGAAGGACAGCCCCTACGCGAAGTGGGACTCGGCGAGCAAGGACCCGCAGGGGGGCTGGGGCCGGGCGGTGCTCGGCGAGACCTGGGTCTCGCACTACGGGAAGAACTTGGTCGAGAGCACCCGCTGCGACGCGGCCCCGGGCGCGGCCGATCACCCGATCCTCCGGGGAATCCCGAAGAGCTTCTGGATCCCCGACGACGTCTACGGGATCGGCGCGCTCCACGGCGACTGCGCGCCCGTCCTCCTCGGCCAGCCGCTCGCGGCCTGGAAGCCCGACGCCCCTCCCGTCGACAAGAAGGCGATCCCGATCGCCTGGACGAAGACCTACGCGGGCGAGAAGGGCAAGGCCGCCCGCGTCTTCACGACCACGATGGGCCACGGCGACGTCTTCAAGGAGGAGCCCTTCCGGCGCCTCTTCGCCAACGCCTGCTACTGGGCGATGGGGATGGAGGACCGGATCGACGGGAAGGCGAACGTCGACCTCGTGGGGACCTACGACCCCGGCAGCCCCGCCGGCGGCAAGGGCCTGAAGAAGGGCGTCAAGCCCTCCGACCTCCGCTGACGTCACGAAACAGCGTCGCTGATTCGTGACGCGTTACCATGCGGGCTCCGGCTTCTGCCGGTCCTCCGTCATCGCGGGAGGCAGCCGCCAGACCCGGTCGCAGGCGCGGTTCGTGAAGTAGAGGGAGGATTCCGAGGGCTCGAGGGCGTTCCCATCCGCCCAGAGGGCGTAGAAGTCCGGATGGGCGTCCACGGGCCGGCGCGGGTAGGTGTGGTTCCGGGCGCTCGGGCCGGTGAGGACCCGGACCTTCTTCCAGGTCGCGCCCTCGTCGGGGCTCTCCCAGAGCGCGATCTCGCCGCCCGTCGAGTGGGGCTGCGGGCCGGGCTCGGTGGCCCCCACCAGGCGCCAGGTCCCGTCCTCCACGTAGAGCGACCCGTAGTCGTAGTTGTGGTCGGAGACGAGGACGTCCCGCCGCTCCCACGCGCTCCCCGTCCATCGGGCCGTCCGCCAGGTCCGGGGGCCGTTCGTCGGCCCCGCGGCGTACTCCTTGCTCGTCAGGTAGAGCGCAACGGGGTTCCCCTTCCGGTCGAAGCGGAGGTCCTTGAGGTAGACGAGGAGCTTCTCGGCCCCGGCGTCGTGGACGAGGGCCTCGCTCGCCATCGAGGCGACGGGAAGCTCGAGCGCCTTTCCCGCGGCCGTGGTCCAGGTCGCCCCGAAGTCCCGCGTCTCGAGGTAGTAGAGGTTGGTCCGGGCGTTGAGCCCCACGGGCTTCGGGTGGACGTTGAAGACGGCGGCGATCCGCCCGCCCTCGGCGGCGCTCACCATGTAATGGCCCATCTCGGCCCGGGCGAGCGGCCGGGGCTCCGACCACGAGCGGCCGTCGGGGCTCGTCGTCCAGAAGAGGTTCCGGCCCGGCGAGTACTTCGTGTGGAGGAAGAAGAAGCCCTTCCCCGGCACGTGCCAGGGCTGGCCGTAGGAGAAGTTGGTCTCGCGGACGCGCTCGAAAGCGTCGATCGAGTGGGGCTTCAGGCTCCGGTGGACGAAGGACGGCCGCCCCGTCCCGTGCGCGTTCGAGAAGACCCAGAGGTGGCCGGCCTCGTCGATCGAGAGGACGGGATTGTCGTGGGCGTCATCGGTCTTCTTGTCGAGGAGGATCGCGGGACGCGGGACGGTGCCGGTCGCGTGGTCGAAGTAGGAGACCATGTGGAGGAGCTGGTTCTTCTCCCGGGAGCGCCCGCCGTAGACGAAGAAGGTCTTCTCGGCCTCCTTCGCGTGGATCGCGATCGGGACGTGCTGCTGGGGGTAGGTGGCGAAGCCGCCGCTGTACTTGTAGCGGTACTCGTCCTTCGACGGCTGGTTCATGTACCAGATGCCCCGATAACCGTCGTCCCGGGGCAGGGGATCCTGGAGGAGAAGAGCCAGGAGCGCCGCGGCGAGCATCTCTTCCCGAACCGCCGCGGGGGCGCCCGCTAGTTCGTCGCCTCCACCCGGTTCTGGACCTTGACCAGCGCCGGGAGCGGGAGGGCGCCCGAGCCGTCCACCGTGCTCCCGAAGATCTTGAGCTCGTCGATGAAGCCGCGGAAGCTCCGCTCGGGAGCCGCCGGCCGAATCATGGGCGGCACGTTCCCGACCGTGACGCCGAAGGCGATCTTCGACCCCACCGGGCCGCGGCCGTAATCGACCGCGCCGTTCTCGGCGGCGTCCCTGGACCGAGTCCCGAAGTAGAACTTGGCATGGCCCGCGGCGACGGTCGAGTCGTAGGTCACGGCGAAGAAGCGCCAATTCTCGCGCGCGGCGGCGGCCGCGTCCTTGGCCATCGGGTCGGGCACGGGGAGCTGGGCGGGCTTGCTCTTGGCGGTCGACTGCTCGGCCCACTGGTTGACGCCGAGCTGGAGGCTCCCGTCGTTGCGGACGACGAGCTCGACCCCGTCCTTGTTCGGCATGAGCCAGGTCAGGATGCGGTTCCCGGCGCCGGCGAGCTTGTCGCCCGGGCCCTCCTGGTCGTTCTGGCAGCTCACCCAGCCGCAGATCGTGAACGACTTCAGGTTCTTCAGGTGCTCCGGGCCGCCGGGGGCCATGAGGTCGACCGCGCCGGGGATGGGCGCCGCCCCCCAGTCGAGCGAGCTCGGCCCGCTGTTCGGGGCCGCGGCCGTGTTCCAGCTAGGCTTGGGGGTCGTGATCACGGCCGAGGCGTAGTGACCCGCCGAAGCGCCCGAGTTGGCGGTGCTGTTCCCGCCGTTCTCCTTGAACTGGAACTCCATGATCATGACGGGCGGGAGGGTGGGCTTGGGGGCGTTCGGGTCCTTCTGCGCGGCGGCCTTCTCCTTCTCGGCCGCGTCCTTCTTGAACTGCTCGCCCCGCTTCGACCACCAGATCTGGAACTCCTTCATGCTGATGTACTTCTCGCCGGAGATCCGCTGGATCTGCTTGAGCACCTCGGGCTGGGCCTTGTCGAGCACGGGCTTCACCTGGTCGCCCGCGTTGGGCCGCAGCTTCTCCATCCGGTCGTACTCGCGGAAGAGCGTGTCGAGGGCGACGGTGGCCGGGAAGTCGCCGATGGCGCGGACGGCGGCGACGGCGGCGTTGGCGTCCTTCCCGTTGAGCGGCTCCATGAAGAAGGGGAGCGCGCTCTCGTGCCCCACCTTCCCGATCGCCGCGATGATCCGGTCGTACATGTAGGGGTTCTTCTTGTAGGTGGGGATCACCGCGATCAGCGTCTGGGAGGCCTGGGCGATGCCGCGGAACTTGCCGAGCGCGTCCACGGCGGCGGCGGGCACGATGAAGTTGATGTCGTTCCCGGCGGGAGCCAGGTACCTGGCCAGGGCGGAGACCATGAGGCCTTCCTTGACGTCGCTCTCGCCGTAGGCCAGGATCGCCAGGGCCTTCTCGTGGGGAGTCTTGAGGTCCTTGGTGGCGTTCTTGAAATCCTCCACGGCCTTCTTGGCCGCGTCCTCGCGGGCCTTCTTGTCGGGATCCTGCGCCCACGCGAGGCCCGCCGCCAGAAGGACGAAGGCGGGAAGACGGAGAAGCGAGCGGAGTCGGAGCATGCGCACCCCCAGCACAAAGAGACAGGTTCGCCGCCCTCGGAACCCGGCTCGCCCCCATCCAGTACTACCGAATCCCGCCCCCCAGGGCAACGATTATTTCTTCGCGGCCGGCCTCGCCGCCCGGTTCTGGACCTCGACCAGGCGCTCCAGGGAAAGGGCCCCCGAGCCGTCCTGGTCGCTTCCGTAGATCCGGATCTCGTCGAGCAGTCCCCGGAAGGCGCGGTCCCCCGTCCCCCGGGCGGCCGGATTCACGTTCCCGATCGAAAGGGCCGGGGCGAACTTCGACCCCACGGGGCCCCGGTTGCAGTCGACCGCGCCGGCCAGAGCCGCGTCCGCGCCCGCGCTCCCCGCGTAGAACTTCGCGTGGCCTGCGGCCAGGCCCGAATCGTAGGTCACCGCGAAGAAGCGCCAGTTGACGCGGAGCCCGTCCCTCGCCGCCTCGTCCGCCACGGGGATCATGCCGGGCGGCCCCTTCGCGGACGATTGCTCGGCCCACTGGTTGATCCCGAGCTGGAGCCCGCCGTCCGAGCGGAGCGAGAGGTCCACCCCCTCGCGGTCCTTGTGGAACCAGCTCACGATCCGGTTCCCGCCCGGCCCTTCGGCGAGGTCCCGGCAGTTGATCCAGCCCGCGATCGTGAAGGATTTCAGGTGCCGGAGGTGCTCGAGCCCCCCCGCCAGGTCGAGCGCGTGGGGCCCCGGCTGGACGCCGAAGTCGACGGCCTTCCCCGCCTGGTAGACGGGGGTATCGGCCCACTTCGCGAGGGTCCCGGCGAACTGCGCCGCCGGGTAATGCACGGAGGACGAGCCCGTGTTGGCGGCGCTCCGCCCGGCGTTCTCGTTGCAGAGGATCTCGACGATCTTGAGCGGCGGGAGCCCCGGGGGCTCGGGCTCCCGCGGGGCCTTCGCCCGCTCGGCCTCCGCCTCCTCGGCCTTCTTCCTGAAGTCCGGGCCCCGCTTCCTCCACCAGATCAGCATCTCGTTCATGGGGTACTTCTCGCCCGTCAGGTCCTGGATGGCCTTGACGACCTCAGGACCCACGCGGTCCAGGACGGCCTTCTTGTTGCCCGAGGCGCCGCTCTTCTCCTTCTCGACCCAATCGTGCTGCCGGAACAGGAACTCCACCGCCGCGCCCGCCGGCATCTCCCGCACCCCCTGGATCGCGGACACGGCCTGGTTCGGGTCGGTCCCCCGGATCATCTCCTCGAACGTCGGGAACGCGGCCTCATGGCCCACCTTCCCGAGCGCGGGGAGGAGCCGGCCGTAGATGTAGGGCGTCTTCTTGTAGCCCGGGAGGGCCGCCAGGATCGCCTGCGCGGCCGGGGCGGCGCCGCGGAACTTGACGAGCGCGTCGATCGCCGTCACGGGAAGGATGAAGTGGAGGTCCGAGGACGCGGCCCCCAGGAAGCGGCCGATCTCCTTCGCGGCCGCCGGGTCGCGCGGCTCCACGCCCGCGAGCGCCCGGATGGCGAGCGCCTTCTCGTGGACGCTCTTCGCGTCCCGGACCTTCGTCTTGAAGTCCTCGATCGCCTTCTTGACGGCGTCGTCCTGGGCGCCCGAGGGGAACGCCGGAACGAGGAGCGCCGTGGAAAGAAACAGGATTCGCACGCCTTCGCCTCCCAAGCCCATCGTGGCCAACCGCCTCTACATAATTACATACGACGGCCGAGCCCGCTCCGAAAAGGAATGACGCAAACCGCCGGGCCTGCTATCCTCCCCCACCATGCCGTCCCGGGGATTCAGGATCGGCCTCGTCCAGATGCGCTGCACGGACGACCCGAAGCGGAACCTGGCCGCCGGGGAGAAGGCCGTCCGGAAGGCCGCGAGGGAGGGCGCCCAGGTGGTCTGCCTCCCCGAGCTCTTCCGGAGCCTCTACTTCTGCCAGAGCGAGGACCACGTCCACTTCCGCCTGGCGGAGCCGGTCCCGGGACCGACGACCCGGGCGCTCTCCTCGCTCGCCCGCTCGCTCAAGGTCGCGATCGTCGGGTCGGTCTTCGAGCGCCGGGCGGCCGGGGTCTACCACAACACGGCGGTCGTCCTCGACGCCGACGGGAAGCAGCTCGGGACCTACCGGAAGATGCACATCCCGGACGACCCCCTCTACTACGAGAAGTTCTACTTCACCCCGGGCGACCTCGGGTTCCAGGCCTTCGAGACGCGCTACGGGCGGGTGGGGACCCTCGTCTGCTGGGACCAGTGGTACCCCGAGGCCGCGCGCCTCACCGCCCTCCGCGGCGCGGCCGTCCTTTTCTACCCGACCGCCATCGGCTGGCACCCGAGCGAGAAGAAGGACTGGGGGGAGGCCCAGGTCTCGGCCTGGCAGACCATGCAGCGCTCCCACGCGATCGCCAACGGCGTCTACGTCGCCGCCGCGAACCGCGTCGGGCACGAGGGGCCGAAGGCGGGGGGCCTGGACTTCTGGGGCGCCTCGTTCGTGGCCGACCCCTACGGCCGCGTGGTCGCCGAGGCCCCGCGCGACCGGGAGGCGGTCCTCGTCGCCGACGTCGACCCGGCCGTGGTCGAGACCGCGCGGCAGCACTGGCCCTTCCTCCGGGACCGGCGGATCGACGCCTACGCGCCGCTCACCGAGCGCACCCTGGAAAAGCGATGACCCCGCCTCCCGGACTCCGCGGTTACGCCATGCCCGCGGAGTGGGCCCCCCACCGCGCCACCTGGATCGCCTGGCCGCACGAGGTGAGCGACTGGCCGGGACGCTTCGCCCCGATCCCCTGGGTGAGCGCCGAGATCGTCCGCGTCCTCTCGAGGAACGAGCGGGTCGAGATCCTGGTCCAGGGCGCCGCCGCCGAGAAGGGGGCCCGCGCGATCCTCGGCCGGACGGGGATCGACCTCCGGAAGGTCGGCTTCCGCCGGATCCCCACCGACCGCGTCTGGACGCGCGACTCGGGACCCATCTTCGTCCGGAACCGCGACGGGAAGAAGGTCGCCACGCTCTGGAGGTTCACCGGCTGGGCCAAGTACTCGAACCACGAGAACGACCGCGAGGTCGGGGGTCGGATCGCCAAGGCGCTCGGGGCGCCCGTGCACCGGGTCCTGGAGGAAGGCCGGGAGGTCGTGATGGAGGGCGGGGCGATCGACGTGGACGGCGCGGGGACCCTGATGGCGACGGAGGAGTGCCTCCTCTCGGATGTCCAGGCCCGGAACCCGGGGCTCGGGCGCGAGGGGACGGAGCGCGTCTTCCGGGAAGCGCTCGGCGCGCGGCGCGTCGTCTGGCTCGGGAAGGGCATCGCGGGCGACGACACCCACGGCCACGTGGACGACCTCGCGCGCTTCGTCGCCCCCGGCCGGGTCCTCCTCTGCGAGGAGCGGGACCCGAAGGACGCGAACTACCGGCCGCTCCGGGAGAACCGCGAGCGGCTCCGGGCGGCGAAGCTCGACGTGATCCCCCTCCCCATGCCCCGGCCCGTCGTCTTCGACGGCCAGCGCCTCCCCGCGAGCTACGCGAACTTCTACATCGCCAATGGCGTCGTGATCGTCCCCACGTTCAACGACCCCGCCGACCGCCTGGCCCTCGGCGTCATCGCCAACTGCTTCCCCGGCCGCGAGGTGGTCGGCATCCACTGCGGCGACTTCGTCTGGGGCCTGGGCACCCTCCACTGCGCGACGCAGCAGGAGCCGGCGTAGGACAGCATCTCGCAGCTCGGAGCTCGCATCTCGGAAGGCGGCCGGGAGCTCGGGGAATCCGGGGCGGACGCCGGTTTCGGGCGATTTGGCGAACTCGGGGGGGCTTGGCGCGTCTTGAAAGCAGGTCTCGGGAGGGCTGCCCATGGGTCGACTCGGCGTCCTGCTCCTGCCGCTGCTCGCCGCCTGCGGGTTCGCGGCCGCCAAGGCGCACGCGCCGGAAGCCACGACAGTCGAGGCCCCCCGGGACATCATGGGCGTCCTCCATGGAGAGAACTTCGCGCGCTCGATGGGAGCGAGAGTCGTTCCCCTGACCGCGGATCCTTTCGCACCGGTAGCTGCCCGAGAAGGCGAGGTCAAGGTCTACGACCTGCGGGAGCAGACGTTCCACACGAACGTGACCGCGCCGGGCGCATCCGTCGCGGAACCCGCCTCCAAGACGGCCTCCGCGCCTCCGCCCGAGGCGCCGCCCGGGCGGACGCACGTGCAGGAGGAGCGCGCGGTGATCTACACGGGGTCGCTCGCCCTCCAGGTGCCCGACCCGGAGGGGCTCGAGGTCGAGGTCGGCGGGATGGCGAAGCAGTTCGGCGGCTGGGTGTCGAAGATCGAGCGGCCGCGGATCGTCGTGCGAGTGCCGGCGGCCCGGTTCGACGAGGCGATGAAGGCCTTCTCCGCGCTCGGCCAGATCCTCGACCGGAAGATCTCGGGGCAGGACGTGACCGACCAGTACCGGGACCTCCGGATCCGGCTCGAAAACGCCGAGAAGGTGCGGGTCCGCCTGGCGGCGCTCCTCGAGCAGGCGAAGAATGTGCAGGACGCGCTCGCGGTCGAGAAGGAGCTCGGGCGGGTCACCGAGGAGATCGAGCGGCTGAAGGGCCAGATCGCGGCGATGCAGGACCAGGTCGCCTTCTCGACGATCACCCTCGAACTCCGGCGCTCGCTCCCGATCTCCGTCCGGCACCGTCGCTTCCCCTTCCCCTGGGTCCACCGGCTGGGCGCCGAGCAGCTCCTCCGCTTCTAGGGGCCCGCCATGAGAAACCTCGTCGCGCTCCCCTTCCTCCTGGCCGCCTGCGGCGGGGCGAGTTACCTCCGCGAGCCCGGGGACTGCCCGCCGGGCTACGTCCCCCTCGAGACAGCGGGGGGCGAGTGGCTGGGCCGCGCCATCTCGTCGGCCGGGGTCGTCCTGGCCGTCCGGGCCCGGGAAAACCGCCCGCAAGGGACGCCCGCGTTCTGGTCGGAAGTCGTGGAGAAGGACCTGACCGAGGGACGGGGCTACGCGAGACGTTCTTCGAAGGAGCTTCCCCGGGGCCGCCTCATGGTCTTCTCGGTCCCCCAGGACAAGGCGACGCGCTACGCCCTCTTCCTGGCCGTCGACCCCGAGCGGATCGTGACGGTCGAGATGGCCGGCCCGCTGGCCGACGTCGAGAAGGACCTCCCCCTCCTCGAGGGGTACGTGGCCCGCCGGTTCTAAGCACGACCCGGTGAGGTCGCAAGGAGCGTGAAGTCCTCAGGAACGTAGGGAGAGGCCAGGATGGGGGAAGATCGGGAGATCGGAATCCTCCCGAACAACCCGGAACCGGGTCGGGACGACCTCCTCCCCGCCCCCCCCGTTCCCATCCCCGGATCCTGCGCCATCGCGGGATCTCCCTACGTGCCGGAGTTCTCACGAACCCGCTTGGACCGGCTCTGGAATCCGTCGCGTTTCATTTTTCGCGTCCACTTTCCGGCCCCGGAGCCCACCATGGGGTGGAGGGGACCGCGCATGGACGACCTGATCGCGAAGTGGGTCGCCGGCGACGAGGCGGCCGCCGAGGCGCTCTACCGCACCTATTTCATCCGGGTCCGGGACTTCATGGAACGGCGGGGGACGGCGGCGGCCGACGCCGACGACCTCGCCCAGGAGGCCCTGATCGCGGGGCTGGACGGCCTGAAATCCGGGACCCGTCCCGCCAAGCTCACGGCCTGGCTCTACGGGATCGCCAAGAACCTGGCGAAGAACCGGACCCGGCTCTACCTGGACGACGACCTGGACCCCGAGGACCCGTCCGCCCGGACCTCGAGGTCCCTGGTCATCCGGCGGGAGATGAAGGACTTCCTCGACCGCAGCCTCCGGACCCTCCCCCCGGCGGAGCGGGAGATCATCGAGCTCTCGCACCGCCAGGGCCTGTCCCGGAAGGAGATCGCCGACCGGCTGGAGATCGCCGAGGACGCCGTCCACGCCCGCTTCAAGCGCGCCCACGGCCGGCTCCGCGAGGCGCTCTCACGCCGCTTCACCACCCTCGTGGCGTCGCGCCTGAAACGGGAGGCCATTGCCCTGGCCGACGTCGAGGCCCTCCGCCCCGGGTTCCGGAGCGCGGTCACCGCGGTCCACCTGGAGGGCCTGAGTCCCGACCAGGCGGCGCTCAAGCTCGGCGTCCCGCTCGCCACCCTCCGCGCCCGGCTCCGGAGCGCCTACGAGATCCTCGGATACGACGAGGCGCCCGACTTCGGGAAGGCCCGGGAGGAATTCCGCGTCGCGAGCGGCCCCTTGAATCCGGGAGACCGGCCCCGTTAGGATGACGACGATGACCCACGACGAGATCCGCCAGGCGCTCCGGGAGCGGAGTTCGGGCCCCAAGGAGGTCCGGACGAACGACGGCCGGGTCTTCCTCGTCGAGGGGGACGAACGCTGGGCGCTCGGTTTCGGCCGCCTCGTCGTGCTGGAAGGGGCGGCGACCAACATCATCTCCATCCGGAACGTCGCGTCGATCGGGCTGCCCCCGCCTCCCGCGGCGCCGGAGCCCGGGTCCGCCTGAGCTTCGCTCTACCGCCCCTGCCGCGCCTCGTGCGCCTTCCGGTAGGCCTCCAGGGCCTCGTCCCCGAAGAGGACGAAGACGATCCGGTCGAGCTTCGCCGGGTTCTTGAGGAGCCAGCCGTGGACGGACCCCACGGCGATGACGGACGCCTCGCGGAGCGGATAGCCGTAGGCCCCCGTCGAGAGGGCGGGGAACGAGATCGACCGGCAGCCCTTCTCGACGGCGAGGTCCAGGCACCTCAGGTGGCATGAGGCCAGATGCTCCACGTCCTTCTCGCGGCCGTGGTAGACCGGGCCCGCCGTGTGGATCACGAAGCGGGCCGGAAGTCGGAAAGCGGGGGTCACGCGGGCCTCCCCGGTGGGGCAGCGCACGCCCTTGCGTACCTCCGGGACGGAACGGCAAGTCTCCATCAGCTCGGGTCCGGCCGCGTCGTGAATGGCGCCGTCCACGCCGCCTCCGCCGAGCAGCCACTCGTTCGCCGCGTTCACGATCGCGTCGACCGCGACCCTCGTGATGTCGCCCTTCACAAACTCGATCGCGGTCGCGCCCATCCTAGTACTCGGCCTTGCGGCCGAGCCAGGCGTCGAGCCTCTTCCTCTGCTCGGGCGTGGCGCTCTCGGAGCGCCGGATACGGCAGGTGGTCCGCTCCCGGACCGTCACCTTGAGCGAGAGCTCGACCGTGCCGCCTTCCCGGAGGAACTTGAGGCGGCAGTCCTCCCCGGGCTTGAGCTTGCCGATCTCCGACCGGACGTTGGAGCGGGTGACCTCGACGTCGTTCAGCGCCAGGATCCGGTCCCCCGCCTGCATCCCCGCCTTCTTCGCCTCGCCGCCGGGAAGGACGTTGAGGACCGAGGTCCCCCGGAGGTCGACCCCGAGGTCGGGGTTCTCCGAGACCTGGATCGTCGCCGCCAGGCCGGCTTCGACCAGGACGTTCGAGTAGGGCAGTTCCTGGACCCCGCTCACGTAGCGCGCGAAGAACTCCTTCCAGTCCGCGCCGCTCACCGATTCGACCGCCTTCAGGATCCCGTCTTCCGGGAACCCGACCCCGATCTCCCCCTTTCCCTCCTTCGCGGGGCCCGCGACGTAGGTCTCGTACAGGAGGCGCATGACGTCGTCCAGGGTCTTGGCCCCCTCGCTGGCGTTCCTCATCCGCAGGTCGATCAGGAGGCCGAGGAGCTCGCCCTTGTTGTAGTAGTCCACCCGCGGGTAGTCCCGCCGGTCCCAGACGGTCCAGGAGGCCTGCTCGGCGGAGGTCACCTTGCGGTCGGGGTTGTTCTGGAGGGCCTCGACCTCGCCGGCCAGGTGGTCGAGGTACTGCTGCTCCGTCCAGATCCCGGCGCGGGCGAGCGCGCGGTCGCCGAAGTAGCTCGTCACCCCCTCGCAGAACCAGAGGGCCTTGGACCGGACCGGCTGGGCGTAGTCGAAGGGCCCGAGCTCGAACGGCCGGATCCGCTTCACGTTCCAGAGGTGGTAGTACTCGTGCGACGTGACGGAGGCCGACAGGAGCGGCGCGATCCGGATCGCGTCGTAGGGCATCGAGATGTCCGTCGAGTTCAGGTGCTCGAGGCCGCGGCCGCCCACCCCGTCCCGGAAGTGGTAGAGGAAGACGTAGCGGGAGAACGGCGGCCCCCCGAAGTACCGGTTCTGCTCCTTGACGATCTTCCGGCACATGTCGGAGAGCCGCTTCCCGTCGACGGGCCCCTTCGCGTGGATCACGAGCTGGTACCGGGCGCCGTCCTCGTCGAACTCGAGGAGCTCGAACTTCCCGAGCTCGGTCGGGCAGTCGATGAAGGTGTCGTAATCGCGGGCCTTGAACGCGTCCCCCTCGGGGTCGAGCCCCGTCCCCACCCGCCACCCTTCCGGCAGTCGGAACCGGACGCTGCAGGGGGTCTCCTTCTTCCCGACGAGGTAGAAGTAGGTGTCCGGCCCCGCCAGGTAGCAGTGGTCCTTGTCCATCCGGCCGCGTTCGACCGCGAGATCGTAGGTCACGGTGAAGTCCAGGGCCCGGCCGGTCTTCACCTTCCAGGTCTGGTCGTCCACGGGGACGACCTCGAGCCTGGCGCCGTCCTTCCCCCGGGCCGCGACGTTCCGGACGGCCTTCGAGTACTTCACGATCCGGTAGGCGCCGGGAGCCCACGCGGGGATCGCGACCTGGACCTCGTCCCGGTCGTTGCCGCGCACGTTCATGGCGACCGAGATCGAGCCGCTTTCCGGGCGGGTCGCGTCGACCTCGAACGCGAGCGCCGCGCGGGGGACCGCGTCCTGCGCGGAGGCCGGCAGGGCGAGGAGGGCGGCGGCCAGGAGCGCGAGGCGGCGGTGCATGGTTCCCTCCATGGGCGGCTTCCCTAATGATACGGCCGCTGCCCGCCCTCGCTCCCCTTTTCTCCCCGATCCGCGCATCCTCCCGCTAAACTGGAAACTGGAAACTGGGAACTGGTAACTGGCAACTGGGAACCGCGCCCTCGCCATGACTTCCGCCAACCCTCTCTTCCTCGGCCAGATCGCCGTCAAGGAGGGCCACCTCAGCCCCGAGCAGCTCGAGACCTGCCTGCGCCTCCAGGAGGCCTCGGACCCTCCCCGGAAGCTGGGCGCGATCCTCCTCGAGAAGGGCCTCCTCACGCCCGCGACGCTCGAATCGATCATGGAGATCCAGCGCCGCCGGCTCCGGACCATCCACGCCGAGCCCGAGCGCGGCGGCCTGATCGGCCAGATCGCCCTCGGCTCGGGCTACGTCACGCAACTCCAGCTCGACGAGTGCCTCCGCGAGCAGCACGCGCTTTCCGCGGGCGGGGCGCCCGTCCTCCTCGGCCAGATCTTCCTCCGGAAGGGCTACCTCACGACCGACCAGTTCCTCGAGATCCTCCGCCGGCAGAAGAAGGAGGTCGTCCGCTGCTCCGGCTGCGAGACGCTCTACGACTCCCACGCCCAGCCCGAGGGCGCCAAGTTCGTCTGCTCCCGCTGCGGCACCGTGGTCCAGGTCCCCTACCGGCAGACCGAAGCCCGGGTGCCGGGGCAGGAGACCCGGGGCGCGAGCCTGCTCGCCACGTTCAACCCGGACGTCAAGGGCCAGACGATCGGCCGCTACCTGATCCAGGAGCAGGTCGGCCAGGGCGGGATGGGCGTGGTCTACAAGGCCCTCCACCGCGACCTGAACCGGAGCTTCGCCCTCAAGATCCTCCGGGCCGGCGACCTGACGAACTTCGACGTCGTGCGCCGCTTCCAGCGCGAGGCCCGGCTGGCGGCGAAGCTCAAGCACCCGAACATCGTCGCCGTGCACGACGCCGGCGAGGAGTCGGGGATCCACTACATCGCGATGGAGTACATCGACGGCGAGCCCCTCTCCGCGCGCCTGACCGCCCGGCGCGGCCGGACGCGGGACAACCTCCTCCTGATCGAGAAGGTCGTCCGCGCGGTGGCCTACGCGCACGTCCAGGGCGTCATCCACCGCGACCTCAAGCCCGCGAACGTCATGGTGGACCGGGAGGGCGAGCCGCACATCATGGACTTCGGCCTGGCCAAGCAGAGCTTCGAGGGCTCGCTCCTGACCCGTTCGGGCGCGTTCCTCGGAACGCCCTTCTACATGGCGCCCGAGCAGATCGCGGGGGACAATCCCGTGGTCGACGCCCAGAGCGACGTCTACGCCCTGGGGGTCATGCTCTACGAGATCCTCTCCGGCCGCCTCCCCCACATCGGGGCCAACAGCGCCGAGACCTTCAACAAGATCGTCAACCGCGACCCCCTCCCGGTCCGGGAGCTCAACCCGAAGATCCATCCCGACCTCCAGACGGTCTGCCAGAAGGCCATGGACAAGGACCGGGCGCAGCGCTACGCCACGGCCGAGGCGCTCGCGGAGGACCTCCGCCGGCACCTGGACGGCGAGCCCATCCTGGCCCGGCCCCAGGGGTCGCTGGCGCGGGTCGCGCGCCGGCTCCGGAAGAACCCCCCGCTCGCGGTGGCGTCGGTCGCGACGGTCCTTCTCGGCGTGACCGTGACGGCCCTCTCGCTCTCCCACGTCCGCGACACCCAGGCGTTCGCGGTCTTCTGGTCGGAGGCGCGCCGCCACCGGGACGCCGGCCGCCCCGAGCTGGCCAAGTCCGCCCTCGAACAGGCCCTCGCGATCGACCCCTCCCACCGGGCCGCGCTCGACATGCTGGCGGAGGTGAAGCTCCGGCTCCGCGTGAACGAGGAGCTCGACCAGGACCGCCGGCGGGCGGAGGACCGGCGCCAGGAGGCGGCGCCCTTCCTGGAGGAGGGCCGGAGGCTGGCCCGCGGGCTCGAGGTCCGGGCCGCCCAGGGAAAGCCCTCCCCCGGGGAGCTCGCCGCCGCGTGCGACCGGATAGAGAAGGCCCTCGAGGAGGCGCTCGCCGTGGCGCCCGGGGACGGGGAGGCGCTTCTCCTCCTGGCCTGGTCGCGGGCCTTCCGGGGCGACGAGGACGGAGCGCTCCGCCATCTGAACGCCGCCTGCAAGCCGCCGACGCACGCGGAAGCCGTCTTCGAGCGGGGACGCCTCCTCCTCCGGCGCTACCGCCGGCCGCGGGGCCTGCCGGAGCTCCTGGTCCGCGAGGACCGGCCGCTCTTCACCGACCCCTCCCCGGACTCCCCCGTGTCCGAGATGTTCCGCCGCGACGCCCGGGTCGACTTCGCGCAGGTCCGGGCGCGGGCCCGGGACCGGGCGCGGCCGCACTACGCGGAAGCGGCGCTGGACTTCCTGGACCTGCGCTTCGAGTCGGCGGAACGGAAGCTCGAGACCTACCTCGAGCGGTACCCGGAGGACGCGGAGGCGCTGGCGCTCCGCGCCTTGTCCCGGATCTACCAGGCGCGGCCGGACCGGGCGCTCGGGGACCTCGAGCGGGCCCTCCGGCTCCGTCCTTCGGACGCGTTCCTCCTCGACTGGCGGGCCATCGGGCGGCACCTGGTCGGGGACGCGGAGGGAGCGCTCGCCGACCTCCGCCGCGAAGGGGCCGGCGCCTCGACGCTCTGCCTGCGGGGAACCCTCCACCTCGTCCGGGGGAGCCTCTCCGAGGCCTTGGCGGACTTCCAGGGGGCGGTCGAGGCGGAGCCGCGCCGGGCCGACGCCTTCGCGGGGCGCGCGGCCGCGCAGGCGAGGCTGAACCGGGCCCAGGAGGCGGAGGAGGACTACGGGCGGGCCATCGCGCTCGAACCCCAGGAGGCCGCCTTCCACGAAGGCCGCGGCCTCCTGCGCCTGAGGCTCGGCCGGAAGCCCGAGGCCGCGCTCGACCTCGAGCGGGCGATCGAGCTGTCCCCCGGTCGGCGTCCGGCGCTCCAGGCCTCGCTCGACGCCAGTCGGAACCCCTGAGGAGGTTTTCCTTCGAACACGGGCGGACGTTCGGGTACAAACGAACCGGGCTCCGGTCGCGGACCGGTTTTTCGGGCGGTCGGGGGACCGGAGTCTCCCCCGCTTGTATATTAGATGGGCAAGGATGACGACGCCGCCGGTCCAGAACGACAACACGTACGGCCAGACGGCCGTGAGCCTGGGCTACGTCACCCAGGAGCAGGTCCAGGACTGCCTCCAGGTCCAGTCCAAGCTGCGCGAGCTGGGCATGGACTCGCCCCTGGGCGAGATCCTCGTGAAGCGCGGCCTCCTCACCCCGGCGCACCAGACGAACATCCTCAAGAAGATGGGGGTCCAGGCGAGTCCCATCCCGGGCTACTCGATCCTGGGGAAGATCGGGCAGGGGGGCATGGGCATCGTCTACAAGGCCCTCCAGACGAGCGTCAACCGGACGGTCGCGATCAAGATCCTCTCCGCGTCGGCCACCAAGGACAAGACCTACGTCAGCCGATTCCTCCAGGAGGCCCAGTCGGCCGCCCAGCTCAGCCACAAGAACCTGATCGCGGCGATCGACGTGGGGTTCTCGAACGGCCTCTACTACTTCGTCATGGAGTTCGTCACCGGCAAGAGCTGCCGCGAGCTCCTCAACACGAAGGGACCGTTCGACGAGAAGCGGGCGCTCGAGATCGCCGTCCAGATGGCCGAGGTGCTCGACCACATCCACGGCCACAAGATGGTCCACCGAGACATCAAGCCGGAGAACATCCTGCTCACGACCGAGGGGGTGGTCAAGCTCTGCGACCTGGGCCTGGCCAAGTCCACGGCCCCGATCGAGCAGTCGCTCACCCAGGAGGGCCTCGCGGTCGGCACCCCCTACTTCATGTCCCCGGAGCAGATCCGGGGCGACAAGGACGTGGACATCCGGGCGGACCTCTATTCGCTCGGCGCCACGCTCTACTTCCTCGTCGCGGGGAAGCCCCCCTTCGAGGGAAAGAGCGCCGCCGAGACGATGACGATGCACCTGAACCAGGCGGTGCCCGACGTCCGCAGGGCCGCGGGCGGGATCTCCGACGACTTCGCGGCCGTGGTCCAGAAGCTCATGGCCAAGGACCGGGGCCACCGCTACCAGGCGCCGGCCGAGTTCCTGGAGGATCTCCGGAGGCTCAAGACCGGCAGCGCCCCCCACCACGCCCGCCAGCACGCGGCGCGCGCCCACCTGATCCACAAGGCGCACGCGAGCCACCGCGCGCACGTGAAGAAGTCGGCCCCGATGTGGCCCTTCGCGGCCGCGGCGGGCGTCCTCCTCGTGGGAGGCATCGTGATCGTCTCGCTCTCGGGAGGCAAGCCCCCCGAAGCGCCCCGGACGGCCGCGACCGCGGCCCCGGCCCGGCCCGCCCCGGCGGTCCCGGCCCCTCCGCTCGCCAAGCCCGTGGACGACCCCGCCAAGGCGGCCGAGGCGGGCCGCCTCTTCTCGCACGCCGACCAGCTCCTCAAGCAGGACCGCTGGAAGGAGGCGCTTGACGAGCTCCAGAAGCTCCGCACCCTCTACGGCCGCCTCGAGTACACCCAGGGCCGGATGGCGGACATCGGGGAGATGGAGGGCACCTGCAAGGCGAAGCTGGGCGCCCTCGAGGCCGCGCGGACGAAGCAGATGGACGACGCCCGCGCCGCCGTCCGGGAGGAGCGCTGGAAGGACGCGCTGCCCCTCCTCCAGGAGCTCGTCCGCTCGGGCCACCCCGAGTTCCAGCGGGACCTGGACCGCTCCGCCCTCGAGCTCGGGGCGGAAGCGGCGCTCGCCGAGATCCGGACCGCCGTGGACGGCCGCCAATGGGCCGACGCGGGGGCGAAGCTCGCGGCCTTCGACTCGAAGTTCGGCGCCTCGAACGCGGCGAAGGACAACCGCGCCGCCCTCGACCTCACCAAGGCCCGCCTCGCCGAGGAGGCCACCGCCGCGAAGGGGCTCAACGCGACCCAGGCCGCGGCCGACGCCAACCGCTGGCCCGACGTCGAGAAGGGCCTCGCCCAGCTCGACCGCCTCCGCCAGACGGAGACGTACCGCGGGGCGGAGACCGCGCTCAAGGAGCTCCGGCGCCGGCTCTACGAGGCGAACTCCAAGGCCGCCGAGGACGCGGCGCTGGCGGCGTGGACCACGGCGCAAAAGCAGTACGGCGACCTCCTGGCCGAGAAGAAGTACGAGGAGGCGGCGGAGGCGCTCGAGGCCTACCAGCAGCGCCACGTCGCCACGCAGTTCGTGAAGTCCCGCAGCGCCGAGATCGACCAGAGGATCGCCGACGCCCGGAAGCGCAAGCTCAAGGACCGCGAGACGGAGGCCGCCAACCTCTGGAAGCTCGTGCAGGCGGAGATGCGGAAGCTCAACCACTCTGCCGCCGCCGAGGCGATCGGGAAGCTCCTGGGCGAGTTCGCCGACCTCCCCCTCGTCAAGTCCAACGACCGGCAGCTCAAGGCCTTCAAGGCCACCTGCGACGAGAAGGGCCGGGCGGCGTCCAACCTGCTCGTCGAGCTCGAGTTCGAGGACCTGCCCGGAGGCTGGAACCCCCGCAACGGAGCGCTGGTGAGGAACGGCGAGGAGGCCTACCAGGGCCGCCGCTGCGCCCACCTGAACCTGGGCTCCAGCGGCAGCGCCTGGCACCCCCTCACGGGAGCGAGCAACCTGGCCGAGTCCATCAGCTTCTGGGCCCGCACCCGGACCAGGGGTCCGGTGGCCTCCGTCGAGTTCGTCCTCTACGAGTCGGGCGGGATGACGAGCTACGGCTTCTCGACCTCCTTCACGGCCACCGCGGAGTGGAAGCAGTTCACCTTCAGGTTCGCCGACTTCAAGCCCTACAACGATCCCGCCCGGAACCTCAAGCGCGCCATCGACCCCAGCCGGATCAACTCCTTCCAGCTCCAGGAGGACAACAACGGCTCGGGCTCCGTCCCGGAGTTCCTCTTCGACACCCTGCGCGTCTCGGCCGCGCCCGCGAAGTGAGGTCCGGCCTCAGGCCAGGGGGTCGATCCACCGGCGCTGGATCTCGGGCAGGTCCTTCTCCGTCACGCCCCGGTACCAGACGTTCTCCGGCATGACGCACACGTTGGGCCCCACCGCGCAGAGGCCCAGGCAGAGGGAGCGGGAAACGCGGAGCCGGCCCTTGAGCCCCTTGGCCTGGAGGTAGTCCTTGAGCTTCTTCTGGAGCTCGGCCGAGCCGCGGTTGGCGCAGGCGTCCTCCCCCGGCTCGCGGCTGTTGCAGCAGACGAGGATCAGGCGCTCGTAGGGGGGTTTGGGGCTCTCCTCCATGGCTAGCGGCGGATCCCCCGCGGCTCGATGACGAAGGCGCCCCCCTCGAGGGGGGGAAGGAGCAGGCCCGTCAGGTCCTCCAGGCCCCGCTCCTCGCGGCCCCGGCCCTCGGTCCAGGGCTCCCGCGGCGAGCGCTTCCCGTCCATGCCGAACTCGATGCGGAGCCGGGCCAGGACGCCCTCGAGGAGCGAGGCGGGGAAACGCAGCCCCTCCTTGAGGCCGGCCGTCCCGTGAAGATAGAGGGCGTGCCCCTCGCCCGCCATGGGGCAGATGAGAACCGGGCAGGTCGAGGCCAGCGGCGAGGTGAGGAGCACCGAAGCCGCCAGGGGCCCGGACGGAGGAGTCCGGAAGTCCCCGAGACGGGTCAGGTAGCCGCGGCGGGACTCGGCCAGCCAAAGCGGCGGGCCGCTCTCGTCGCCCGCCTCCATGTACCGGAGGAAAAGGTCGACCGCATAGTCGTGGATCGCGGGGACCTCGACCAGCCGGACGCGGGCCGACTTCCGGAGCCGCTCCAGCCCCTTCCGGCCCGAGGGGCCCGAACGGGGACACACGAGGCCCACGTCCCGGAAGAGCCGGAGCGGGACGACCCCGCACTCCGCCAGGAGCCCCGCCGGGAAGTTCCCGGCGAATTCCCGATCGGCTCCCACGAGCAGGGGATCGACCGCGAACGCCGCCCGCGGAATCGCCCCTCGCGCGCGCGAGGCGGCCTTCTTCTTCGCCACCTCCCTAGGGAAGCACGCCCCCCGGCCCGCCTGCAAGGAAAAGCTTCACCCGGCCGCTCGCCGGGCCCCGCGGACTCGGGTAGAGGTTGACCCGCGGAGGGGCATCCGTATAATCAGGGGTTCCCATGCGCCCCCCCCTCATCGCCGGGAACTGGAAAATGAACGGCCTGCTCCGGGAGGCCCGCGACCTGGCCTCCGGGCTCGCCCGGGAGCTCGGGAAGGACGGCGGACCCGAGGTGGTGGTCTGCCCGCCTTTCCTGGCCCTCCCGGCCGTGCGCGAAGTCCTGAACGGGGCTCCCCTCCGGCTGGGCGCCCAGGACCTCCACTGGGAGGCGAAGGGGGCCTACACGGGCGAGGTCTCGCCGGCCATGCTCAAGGACGTGGGATGCACCCACGTCATCATCGGGCACAGCGAGCGCCGGCACATCATGGGCGAGACGAACGAGATGGTGAACCGGAAGGTGAAGGCCGCGCTCGCGGCGGACCTCGTCCCCATCGTCTGCGTCGGCGAGCTCCTCGAGGAGCGGAACATGGGCGTCACCCGCGAGGTGGTCGAGCGCCAGGTCTCGAAGGGCCTCGACGGCCTCTCGCCCGAGGGATGGGCGAAGCTGGTGCTCGCGTACGAGCCGGTCTGGGCGATCGGCACCGGGAGGACCGCGACCCCGCGCCAGGCCTCGGAGGTCCACCACTACGTCCGGAAGCTGGCCTCCCAGAAGGCGGGCCCGGCGGTGGCGGAGAGGCTCCGGATCCTCTACGGCGGGAGCGTGACGCCCGAGAACGCGAAGGAGCTCCTGGCCGAGGAGGACATCGACGGCGCCCTCGTGGGCGGCGCGAGCCTGAAGGTCGAGTCGTTCGTCAAGATCGTGAGGGACGCGGCATGATCGTCTTCCTGACCATCCTGTTCGTGATCGTTTGCATCCTGCTCATCTTCATGGTCGTCATCACCCCCTCCCAGGAGGGCGGCATGGCCGCGGCGTTCGGGGGCGTGGGGAGCGACTCCTTCTTCGGCACCAAGGCGCACCAGCACATCAACAAGTTCACGGTCTTCCTCGCCGTCTCGTTCCTCATCCTCGCCCTCGCGATCAACAAGCTGAACGCGGGCGCCGCTCCGCGCGCGGGCGGAGGCGGCCTGGGCGAGCGGATCAACACCGAGGCGCCCCCGCCGCCCCCCCAGCCCGGCGCCCCGGGGCAGCCCGGGCTCCCGCCCCTCCCGCCGCCCCCCAAGTGATGAAGAGCATGACCGGATTCGGGAGCGCCGCCGGGCGCGACCGGCGCGTCCACCTCGAGGTGGAGATCCGCTCGGTCAACCACCGCTACCTCGCGCTCAAGCAGAGCCTGCCGGAGGAGCTGGAGCGCCACGAGGCGGAGATCGAGCAGCACGTCCGCTCCCGGCTGGCGCGAGGGAGCGTCACGCTCCGGGTCTCGCTCAAGTCCGCGGACCCCTCCGCGCCCGTCCTTCCCGACGCCCGGACCCTGAAGGCCTACGCCCGGCGGCTCCGGGAGGTCCAGCAGGACCTGGGGCTCAAGGGGGAGCTCGCGCTCGAGGACCTGCTGGCGATCCCCGCGCTCTGGTCCGGCGCGAGCGCCGCCGAGCCCGCCGGGGACCTCTGGCCCCGCACGAAGAAGCTGATCGGGAAGGCCCTCGACGCCCTGGTCGCCGCGCGGGAGCGCGAGGGAGAGGGCATCGGACGCGACCTGCGGGGCCGCCTGGACGCCATCGAGAAGCGCCTGGCCCGCGTCCAGGAGCGCGTGCCGGCCGTCGTCGAGACCTACCAGAAGCGGCTGGACGAGCGGGTCCGCGCGCTCCTGGCGCAGAAGGGGCTCGAGGCCTCGAAGCCCGACCTCGCCAAGGAGATCGCCCTCTACGCCGACCGCTGCGACGTGAGCGAGGAACTCCAGCGGCTCCGCGCCCACACGGGCGAGTTCCGGAAGGCCCTGGCCGGGAACGGGCAGGTGGGACGCCGTCTCGATTTCCTCGCCCAGGAGATGGGCCGCGAGGCCAACACGATCGCCTCGAAGGGGAACGACGCGGAGATCTCCGTCTGCGCGGTCGACATTAAGGCCGAGCTCGAGAAGATCAAGGAACAGGTCGAGAACATAGAGTAGGGGATTGATCCATTGACGATTGAATCATTGCACCATTGTCCGTCCCCCCCAGCCCCCCCGGGGGGGGAGGGGGGATTTCCAATGGTTCAATGATGCAATCGTCAATGGGTCAATCCCGGGGGTCCCTGCTCGTCCTCTCCGGCCCCTCGGGGGTCGGGAAGACGACGATCGCGAAGAGGCTCAGGGAGGTCCCGGGGATCGTGCGCGTCATGACCGCGACCACGCGGGCGCGGAGGCCGCAGGAAGTGGACGGCCGCGACTACCGGTTCCTGGCGCGGGAGGCGTTCGAGGCCGGGATCGCCCGGGGGGAATTCCTCGAGCACGCCGAGATCGGCGGGAACCTCTACGGGTCGCCCCGGGAGGCGATCGAGAAGGAGCTCGCGGCCGGGCGGCTGGTCCTGGTCGATATCGACACGCAGGGGGCCCGGAGCGTGAAGGCCCTGGGGCTCCCGGCCTTCTTCGTGTTCGTGGAGCCTCCCAGCCTCGAGGAGCTGCGCCGGCGACTCGAGGGGCGCGAGAGCGGAGAGCCGCCGGAGGAGCTCCGCCGCCGGCTGGAGCGGGCGGAACGGGAGATGGCGCAGAAGGACGAGTACGACGTGGTGGTGACGAACGCCGCCGTGGAGCGCGCGGTCGAGGAGATCCTCGCGCACGCCCGCCGGCGGAACCTGCTGGGTCAAGGAGGATAGATGCTCAACAACACGGAGATCGACGCGCTGTCGGAGAAGTTCGGCGGCCGGTACAAGCTGACCGTGCTCATCCAGAAGCGCCTGAAGGAGCTCGTCAAGGGCGGTCAGAAGCTGGTCGACCTCGAGGACCGGAACCTGATCAACGTCGTCCTCGAGGAGATCCGCCAGGGCAAGGTCACCTTCGAGGGCTTCGAGATCGAGGGCAAGGAGGAGGGCGGCAAGAAGGCCTCCAAGAAAAAGGAGTAGCGGCTTCCGAGGCCTCCCATGGCGAAGCCCAGCAGGCTCAAGGGGAAGGAGATCGTGGTCGGGGTGACCGGCTCGATCGCCGCCTTCAAGTCCGCCGAGGTCGTCTCCCAGCTCGTCCAGCGGGGGGCGGGGGTGAGCGTGGTCATGTCCGAGGCCGCGGCGAACTTCGTCGGGCCCCTCACGTTCCAGTCCCTGACCCGGCGACGCGTCATGGTGGACCAGTTCGACCTGGAGAACGTGCTGGACCCCACCCACATTTCGCTCGCGGACGAGGCGGACCTGGTCCTCGTCGCCCCCGCCACGGCGAACTTCCTCGGCAAGGCCGCCCACGGGATCGCGGACGACATGCTGACCTCGCTCCTCCTGGCCGTCCGCTGCCCCGTCCTCGCCGCCCCCGCCATGAACGACCGCATGTGGAACCATCCCGCCGTCCGGGAGAACGTGGAGACGCTCCGGAAGCGCGGGGTCCGCTTCGTGGAGCCCGAGAGCGGCTTCCTCGCCTGCGGGACCTACGCCAAGGGCCGCCTCGCCGAGCCCGGCCGCATCGTCGCGGAAGCGGAACGGTGCGTGTCCTAGTCACCGCCGGGCCCACCCGCGAGCACCTGGACGCCGTCCGCTTCCTCTCGAACGCCTCGAGCGGGAAGATGGGCTTCGCCTGCGCCCGCGCCGCCGCCCGCGCCGGGCACGAGGTCACCCTCGTCACGGGACCCGTCGCCCTCCCCGACCCGCCCGGCGTCCGCACCGTCCGGGTCGTCTCGGCCGACGACATGTACCGCGCCGTCCTGAAGGCCTATCCCCGGACGGACGCGGTCATCATGACCGCCGCCGTGGGCGACTACCGCCCGGCCGAGCGCTTCGCCGGGAAGATCAAGAAGCGCGCCGCCTCCCTCACCCTCCGGCTCGTCCGGACCCGGGACATCCTGAAGGCCCTGGGCGACCGGAAGGGAAAGCGCATCCTCGTGGGCTTCGCCCTCGAAGTCCAGGACGCCGTCCACCAGGCCCTCCTCAAGGTCAAGAAGAAGAACCTCGACCTGATCGTCCTGAACGGCCCGCGCAGCTTCGCCGCCGACCGGATGGACTGCGCCGTCTACCGCGGGGGCGCCGTCGTCACCCGCTTCCGCCGGGCCACGAAGGACGCCGTCGCCCGCTGGCTCGTCCGGTGGTTGAACCGAAATCATCCAGTTTGATTTCGGTTCACCCCCCGAAACCGGCGAACTCCGGCGGCGGTATGGGTGGTCATAACGCCGGACCCATGACCGACCGAGAGGCCTCATGTTAATCGCGCGGCTCCTCCCCTTCCTCCTCGCCCTTCCCCTCGCCTCGCAGGAGGACCTCCGGCAGGCGCCCACCGTGATCGAGAAGCCCTACGAGCGCGGGGTCGGGAAGGCGATCCCCGCCGGATCCCCCCTCCAGCCGCTCTTGGCCGATTCCAAGCTCCTGGTCGTGGTCTTCGCCGCCCCCGACTGCCCCGTGGCCAAGCTCTACCGGCCCAGGCTGGACCGGATGGAGAAGGACTGGGCCGCGAAGGGGGTGAGGCTCTTCGTCGCCGCCGCGGGCGACGCCGCCCTGGTCAGGCTCCTCGACGCCCGCCGGACCCCGGAGGCGTTCCTCCTGGACTCCAAGGGCGTGGTGCGCTACCGGGGCGCGATCGACGACCAGTACGGGATCGGTTACCAGCGGGAGGCGGCCGCGAAAAACTACCTCTCGGACGCGATCGACGCGGTCCTGGCCGGCAAGGCTCCCGCCGTCCTCGCGACCGAGGCCCCGGGTTGCCCCATCGAGGGCGCGCCCGGCGCCGTCCCCGCGGCCGCCTCGGCAAAGGCGTCCTTCCACAAGGACGTGGCGCCGATCCTCCAGAAGCGCTGCGCCGACTGCCACCGCCCGGGCGAGATCGGTCCCTTCTCCCTGCTCACCTACGCCGAAGCGAAAAAGCACGCCCGGAAGGTGAAGGAGGCCGTCGCCGCCCGGAGGATGCCTCCCTGGCACGCCGACCCCAGGCACGGCGAGTGGGCGAACGACCGCCGCCTCTCCGACGCCGAGGTCCGCACGATCGCCGCCTGGGTGGACGGCGGGATGCCCGAGGGGAGCCCCAAGGACGCTCCGCCCCCCCGCAGCTTCGTCGAGGGCTGGGCGATCGGGACGCCGGACGCGGTCTACAAGATCCCGCGTCCCGAGCGGATCCCGGCCGAGGGGATGATCCCGTACAAGTACGTGAACGTCTCCACGAACCTCAAGGAGGACCGCTGGGTCCGGGCCATGGAGGTCCGGGCCGGCGCCAAGGAGGTCGTCCACCACATCCTCGTCTTCATCCTCTATCCTCTCGCCCGGCTCCGCGAGCAGCCGCCCCTCGACGGCGGCCTCCAGGGCGGCTACTTCGCGATCCTCGTCCCGGGCGAAAGCCCGACCGTCTTCCCGGAGGGCCGGGGGAAGCTCGTCCCGGCCGGGGCGACGCTCGTCTTCCAGATCCACTACACGGCGGTGGGGAAGGCCATGGAGGACCAGTCCTCGATCGGGATCGCCTGGGCGAAGGAGCCCGCCCGGCAGGAGGTCCTGACCCGCGGCATCGTGAACAAGTCGATCCGCATCCCCCCGGGCGCCGCCCACCACCGCGAGGAGGCGACCTTCACGTTCGACTCGGACGCCGAGATCCTGGGCCTCCTCCCCCACATGCACGTGCGCGGGAAAGCGTTCACGTACCTCCTGATCCCGCCCGACGGCAAGGAGCGCGTGCTGCTCGACGTCCCCCGCTACGACTTCAACTGGCAGACCTGCTACCGCCCGAAGGATCCGATCGCGGTCAAGAAGGGCGCGCGGATCCGCGCGATCGCCCACTACGACAACTCGAAGAACAATCCCGCCAACCCCGACCCCTCGAAGGAGGTCCGCTTCGGCCAGCAGACCTGGGAGGAGATGTTCATCGGCTACGTCGATTTCGTCCGCACCCCGTAGCCTGAAACGGGCGTCGCCGGAGGCGGTCCAACCGGCATGTCCACCGCCCGCGCCCTCTGCGGCGCCTACGGAATCCAGTCCCTGGCGATCCTTCTCGGAGCGGCCTGCCTCCTGAAGACCTGGGCGACGGGAACTTGGAGCCGGGACTCCGAACGGCTTCTCCTGGGAGCCTTGGGCCTCGTGTGCGTCCTCGCCAGCGAGGCAACCTCCGAGATGAGCGGGTACCGGAGCCCGACGACGCAGGGCTGGCGGCAGTACCCGGAGGAGGTCGTACCGTGGGGAGGCCTGCTCCTCCTGGGCTATTCCGCCGCACGGGTCCTGCTGGGATAGGCGCCGCCCGTCAAAGGGCCGAGTCGGGACGCGGGGGCATGCCGACTTGGGCGGCTACGAGGAGGGCGAATTCGGAGACGCGCTCCGGGGAGATGCGGTGCGTGAGGAGCCCCGACTTCGTCTTCAGGTGCAGCGACGCGCTGTCCAGCGCGTCCAGGAGGAGGACGAGCTTCGTCCCGCCCTTCTGGTCGAACGAGCGGAGGACCGCCGCCTGGCTCGCGGGGTCCATCTCGCTCGACACGGCCGCGAGGTCGAACGGCCGGCTCCCCCCGAGGAGGTCCGCCACCCACTCGAGGTCCAGGCAGTCGGTCACCGAGTACCCCATCTCGACGAGGCGCCTCTTGGCCTGGTCCACCCAGACCGCGTCCGGGTGCGCGATCAGGATCCGAGGCCGCCGCTTGGTCCGCGTCGACTTCGTCGCCGTCACGCCCGAAGTATAGCTCGAACTCTCACGCCCGGCCGACCAAAGTGCGGCGCGGGTCCGAGCGGCCGCCCAGATCCCGGAGCTCCCGGCGCAGAACCTCCTCCGCCTCCGCCGCCGCGAGGCGGTCCCGGAGGGCCGCGCGCCGCCCCTCCAGGCAGGACCTCATCAGCTCGAGCAACCCCACCGTCCGCGAAGCTCCCCGATCCTCGACGACCATGCGGACAGGCACCCGGTTCCGGAGAACCTCCGTTCGGTGAAGCTCCTGAAGAACCCGCTCGGGATCCCCCCCTCGCTCGACCTCGACCTCGATGCGGATCCCGTCCCGATTCGAAAGGTCCCGGACGTCGATGACCGAAGGGAGACGGCCCTCCTGTACGTGAACGCAGGCGCCTTCGAAGAGTCGAGCCTTGTCGATGCCATAGGGGATCTCGGACACGACGACGAGCGTCCTGCCCCGGTTTCCCTCCTCGACGCGGGCCCTCGCGGCCACCTCCACCTCCCCTTCGCCCGTCCGATAGAGGCGTTCCAGCCCGGCGCCGGCCAAGAGAACCCCGCCGGTCGGGAAGTCCGGTCCCTTGATCGACTCCAGCACCCCCGACAAGCCCGTCCCGGGCGCCTCGACGAGGCGGAGGAGGCCCGCGCAGATCTCGCCCAAGTTGTGCGGCAGGAGAAAGGATCGGAGCGTCCCCCCGACCAGGCGTCCCGTCGGAACGACGTTCACCGGGTCAAGGTCTCCCTCCGCACCTTCCACATTCTCCCGGGCCTGGAGCTCCACGGACGTGGGCGGCTTCCCGTCCAATTCATGCTCGAATCCGCCGTCGTGCGACCAAGCCCCGTTGACGAGAAGCTGGGGAAAGGCCGAAGGCTCCGAAGCCAGGAGCCGGCCCCAAGCCGCGAGCCCGACCTCGTTGAACTGCATGCCGCAAGGAGGGTCCCCGTCGATGTTCCCGAAGTTGCCCAGGGTGTCCAGGAGGGGGTAACGGGACAACCAGGGCTGGCCCAGCCGTAGGAGAAGGGCGTACCAGTCCCAGAGAGGGACCGAGGGGTCCGATGCGATGGCCTGCAGGAGGACGCGGTTCGTCTTGACGCGCCGGCGTCCCAGGGCGCGGGTCGTCTCCTCCACGAGGCGAAGGAGCCGCCGGGTCGGGGCCGTCAGCCCGTCGCGAAGCTCGGGGAGGCCGACGGCCATCGCCTCAGTCTAGCCCCCGAGCCGAGAGCCCTTCAAGGCTGGCGCTGAGCGGACTGCAGGATAGAAATCCGCCCGATCCGGATCGCGGTGATCGGGGACCGCGCGTATCGCGAGGGCGACGCGCTTCCCGAGTTCAACGTCCGGGTCCACCGGATCCACACCCAGAAAGCGGAGTTCCGGCCGCTCGAGCCGCCCCTCGGCTCTCCCTGATCCCTGGGGCCTGTGGCCTTCCTAGGCCGTCGTCCTGTTCTTCATCCCCTGCCACTGCTCGAGCGAGAGGAGGACCTCGCGGGCGTTGGAGCCGTTGTAGGGGCCGAGGATGCCCATCTTGGACATGGCGTCGACGAGCCGCGCGGCGCGGCTGTAGCCGACCGAGAAGGCGCGCTGGATGAGGGAGGTCGAGCCCCGGCCTTCCTTGAGGACGAGCTCGACGGCCTCGTCGAAGAGGTCGTCCTCGCAGGTCCCCTCGGCCTCGGCCATGGTCTTCATCTCGATGAGCTCCTGGTGGTACTCGGGCTGGCCCTTCGAGCGGAGCCACTTGACGAGGTTCCGGATCTCCTCGTCGGAGACGAACGTGCACTGGCCGCGGGCGGGCTCGAAGGAGTCGATCATCTTGACCAGCATGTCGCCCTTCCCGAGGAGGCGCTCGGCGCCCTTCCGGTCCATGATGATCCGGCTCTCGACCTGGGAGGGGACGCGGAACGCGATCCGCGAGGGCATGTTCGAGCGGATGAGGCCCGTGATGACGTCCGTCGACGGCCGCTGCGTGGCGACCACGAGGTGGATCCCGATCGCGCGCGCCTTCTGGGCCAGGCGCACGATCGACATCTCGACCTCCTTCCGGCCCGTCATCATGAGGTCGGCCAGCTCGTCGATCACCGCCACGATGTAGGGCATGTGGGTCGGGAACTGCTCGGCCTCCTCCGCGGGGACGGCCGCCTCGGCCAGGCGCTCCCGGATCTTCTTCTCGCCCAGCTTGTTGAACTTGTCGACCGAAGTCGCGCCGACCCGGTTCAGGGTCCGGTAGCGGTCGTCCATCTCCTTGACCAGCCAGTCGAGCACCAGGCCCGCCTTCTTCGACTCGGTGACCACGGGCGCCCAGAGGTGGGGGATGTCGGCGAAGGCCGTGAGCTCCACCTGCTTGGGGTCGATCAGGATCAGCTTCATCTCCTCGGGGGACATGGAGACGACGAGGCTCGTGATGATCGTCTTGAGACAGACGGACTTCCCCGAGCCCGTCGTCCCGCCGATCAGGAGGTGGGGGAGCTCGGAGAGGCTCCGGAGGATGGCCTGGCCGCCGTTCGTCTTCCCCAGGATCATGGGGAGGGCCATCTTCCGGAGCTCCCGGTAGCCCTGGTCCAGGAACTCGCGGATCCGGACGGTGTTGGGGAAGGGGTTCGGGACCTCGATCCCGACGGTGCCCTTCCCGGGGAGCGGGGCGACGACCCGGACCGAGAGGGTGGCCAGGCGCATCGTCAGCTCTTCCTGACGGGCTGTCACCGCGTGGATCTGCTGGCCCTGGGCGAGCTGGACCTCGTAGGTGGTCACCGCGGGGCCGATCTCGTAGTTCACGACCCGGCCCTCGATCCCGTACTCCGCCAGGGCCGACTCGAGGACGAGCATCTGCTCCTTGATCTCGTTCTCGGAGAGGCCGTGGAGCTGCTCCACCTTCGAGTCGAAGATGTCGATCGGCGGCTGCTCGTACTCGCCCACGGGCTTGTGGGCGGAGACGCCGGCCGCGGCCTTGATCGCGTTGGGCGCGTCGGGCCGCGGGGCGGCTTTGGGAAGCGGGCGGAGCGGCTCGGCGGAGGCAGGAACGATGATCGTGCCCTCCTCCTTGGCCGCGAAGGCCGCGCGGTCCTGGTTCGTGAGGCGGACGGGGGTAAGGGCGGGGGCCGCGGCGGAGGCGAGCGGCACCTGCTGGACGCGCCGGGCGAGCTCGGCCTTGGCGCGCTCCATGGCCGCCCGGTGGGCCGCCGCGTGGCGGCGGGCGCGCTCCTCGGCCGAGCAATAGTGGAAGAGGCGTCCGGCCAGGGCCCGGAGGCCCGCCCAGGCCTTCTGGACGCCCACGTAGATCATCCAGTCGGTCGAGAGGACGAGCGAGACGGCGAGCGCCAGGACCACCGCCAGCCACGCCCCGGCCGTCCCGAGGTGGCCGACCAGGAAGATCTCGAACGCCTTCCCGTAGATCCCCCCGGGGCCCGGGGCCGTCCCCGCGAGGCCGAAGGCCCTCGCGCCCGCCACGCCCTGGAGCGAGAGCAGCGTCGCCGCGGCGAAGACGGAAACGGCCACCGCGACCAGCTTCACGTAGATCCCCTCGAGCTTCCGGCGGAAGAAGACCATGAACGACCAGAAGCCCGTGAAGAAGACGAGGAGGTAGGCCGCGATCCCGAGGGACGAGAGGAGGCCGTACGCCACCTGGGCGCCCACGGCGCCGCCCTTGTTGGCCAGGGGCTGGTTCGGGGGGTACTTGATCTCCCGGATGTCGGCCGGGTCGTAGGAGACGAGGGAGATGAGGACGAACATGGTGCAGAGGAAGAAGAAGAGCCCCCCGAGCTCCTTCAGCTTCTCCCGGACCGGGACGCGGGACGCCAACGGCTCGGCCGCTTTCCTCGCCACGCTAGCCTCTCCCGAAGTAGATGAGACCCGCCACCCCCGCCGCCGCGCAGTAGAGCGCGAACCAGGAGAAGCGCCCCCGCACGGAGAGCTTCTCCACCACCTTGATCGCGGCCAGGCTCACGCCGAACGACACCGCGATCCCTATCCCTATCGGCAGGAGGTCGACCCGGGCTTGACTCTCGATCGCCTCCTTCCCCAGGAAGACGAGCGCCCCGAGGATCGCCACCGCGCCCAGGAAGAACGAGAACCGGACCGACTCCTCGCGCTTGAGCCCGACCAGGTAGCCCGCCCCGATCGTGGAGCCCGAGCGGGAGATCCCGGGAAGGACGGCGCAGGCCTGCGCCAGGCCGACCAGCAGGATCTTCCAGAGCGGCGCCTCGAGAAGGCCGTGCCGCTCCCGGGACAGCTTCTCGGAGACGAAGAGCCATGCCGCCGTCACGAGGAGCATCCCCGAGGCCAGCGTCAGGTTCCGGTAGGCGGGATCGAGGTGCCGGCGGAGGAGGAGCCCCGCCAGGACGAGCGGGACCGAGCCAAGGGCCAGGAGGAGAACCTCCTTCCGGCGCTCGCGCAGGAGGATCCCCCAGGCCTTCCGGTAGTAGACGACGATCGCCAGGAGCGACCCCGCGTGAAGCATGATGTCGAAGAAGAGGTCCACCCGCTCGGTCGTCCCCAGGAAGTGGCGCGCGAAGAGGAGGTGGGTCTTGGACGAGACCGGGAGGAACTCGGTCAGGCCCTGCACCACCGCGAGGACGAGGACCGAAAAAATCGACATGGTCTTCCCTATCCCTATCGTCTAAAGTAGCAGCGATGGAGCAGCCCGCCGAGCCGGCGCCTCCGGCCCCGAAGCCCTCCGCCGAGGACCGCCGCGCGGCGATCCAGGAGGGCCAGAAGTCCAGGCGCCGGAAGGGATTCATCTACGGACTCCTCGTCGGCCAGCTCATCATCATCGCCCTCGACGTGGCCGCCCATTTCCTGATCCCCCTCCTCGAGAAGAAGTACCGGCTCGCCTCCCCGCTCCCGATCCAGTCGCTCGTCTTCATCGGGATGACGGCCGGCATCGTGATGACGGCCCTCCTCATCTTCTTCATCCTCGGGCTCCAGGGGGCGGGCTGGGTCTTCGGGAAGAAGCAGGTCGGCTTCTTCACGGCCGTCGGCCGCGGGATCAAGCGCGTCTTCAAGGCCGCCTGGTCGCTGGGCGTGACCCTCGGCGTCATCGGCGGCACCGCCTGGTTCATGATCCCCGTCGCCTCCTGGGAGGACACGGGCCAGTATCTGGACGGCCACCGCCGGAAGGTCGTCCGGAAGGTGAAAGAGACCGCCGAGGATCTCCTGAAACCGAAACCGGAGCCCGCTCCGGAGGGCGACACGCCCCGCTAGCGTCGCCGGCTCCCCGATCCCCCGTCACGAAAGCCTTCCTCCTCCGGTCGTACGGGTGTTCCAATGGGCCGATGGGCATGACTCCCGACCTCCAGCGCTCCCTCGACCGCGCCGTGGCGGACCTGAAGGGCCGCCTGGGAGAGAATCTCCATTCGCTCGTCCTCTACGGCAGCGCGGCCCGGCCGGACGGCGCGAAGCCGGCGGACCTCAACCTGCTGATTGTGCTCGAGGAATCCACGCCCGAGGCGCACGCCGCGATCGGCAAGGCGATCCGGGACAAGGGGCCTATCGAGTCCCTCATCCTCGGGCGCAGGCACCTCGCGCGGAGCGCCCAGGCCTTCGCCGTCAAGTTCCTCAGCATCCGCCGCCACCGGCGGGTGCTCCACGGGGCCGACCCCCTCGCCGACCTGGCCGTCCCCGAGGAGCTGGGACGCTTCCTCGCGGAGCAGGCCGTGCGGAACCTCCACCTCCGGATGACCCACGCCTACGTCGCGTCCGGCCAGGACCGGCGCCGCTACGCCAGGCTTCTCGTCGAGGCCGTCCCCGCGCTCTTCACGGACTTATCCGAGGCCCTCCGCCAGGCGGGGATCGAGGTGCCCGAGGGCTTCCCCGCCCGGATCCCCCTCTTCACGACGACGTTCGACCAGGACGCCTCGGCGCTCCTGGAGATCCTGGCTCTCAAGGCATCCCCGCGAGACCTCGGGGAGGATGAGGCGGACGCCCTCCACGGAAGGCTCTTCCGGCTGCTCGACGCCGCGCTGCGGTGGATGGAGGCGAGATGGACGCCCCTGCGGTAGAAGCCCCGCTGCTGCGCTGTCCCGCGTGCCTGAAGCTCCTGCGGGTCCGCGCGGACGCCCCGGACGAAGGCCGCCTCCGCTGCGCCGGCTGCCGGGACACCTTCGTCCGCAAGAACGGCATCCCCGTCCCCGAGCCGGGCGCCCCGCCGGGCGGCGCGGCCCCGCCGATCGCGGAGCCCCGGCCCGCCCGGAGCGGCTTCTTCCGTCACTCGGGGCCCATCGCCGTCGTGGCAGGCTCCTACGCGATCGGAACCCTCGTCGGCCTCAAGATGAAGGGGCCGGACTTCCTCAAGTACTACGTCGCCGTCTTCTTCGTCACGTTCGCCGCGTCGCTGGTCCTGGCGCTCGGCCGGGACCGGTTCAAGCGGGCCCCCTGGCTCGGGCTGGCCGTCTTCGAGGGGATCGGGATCACCCGGATCATCACGGGACTCCAGCAGGGCATGCACCGCTTCCAGTACCTGATCCTCCTCATGATCGTGGGAGGCCTGCTGTACCTGGCCCTGCAGATCCACCGGGAGTCGGAGCCGGGAGGCTGCGCGGTGGGCGGCTGCGGGAGCTCCTGCGGCGGCTGGACGAGCTCCGGTTGCGGCGGCGGAGGAGGAGGCTGCGGAGGGGGAGGAGGGTGCGGCGGATGCGGCGGCTCGTAGGCCTGGGCTGGCGCCGGCCCCTGGCCGGCTGGATCGCGGGGAAGCCGGAGTCGATCGGCTGCCTGGAGATCACGGCCGAGCACTTCTTCGAGGGCGGCCTCGAGCGGCTGCGCGCGCTCCGCCGCGACTACCCCCTCTCCGTCCACGGCTTGGGACTCTCGCTCGGCACGCCCGGCCCCCTCGACCCGGACGCGCTGGCCCGCTTCGCCAGGGTCGTCGGCGCGGCCGACCCGGCGTGGGTAAGCGAGCACGTCGCCTTCACGCGGGCGGGCGGCGTGGACCTCGGGCACCTGAACCCCGTCGCCCCCACGCGGGCGAACCTGCGGCTTCTCGCCGACCACGCCCGCGAGATCTCCGACCGCTGCGGGAAGCCGGTCCTCCTGGAGAACATCGCCACCCACCTCCCGCTTCCCGGCGAGATGCCGGAGCCCGAGTTCCTGAACCGTCTCTGCGATGCGGCCGGGGCGGGACTCCTCCTCGACCTGACCAACCTCTTCGTCAACAGCCGCAACCACCGGTTCGACCCCGCGCGGTGGCTTTCGGACATCGAAGGGCGGCGGGTCGTCCAGCTCCACGTGGTCGGCTACTCCCGGCGCGAGGACGGCTGGCACGACCTCCATGCCGAGGCGATCCAGCCGGACCTCCGGGGGCTCCTCCGGGAGGCGCTCTCCCGGACTTCGCCGTGGGCCGTGATCCTGGAACGTGACGAGAACCTCCCCGCCCCAGCCGAGCTCGCCCGCGAACTGGAGGCCCTCCGTGCCGCCTGAGCTGACGGAGGTTCTGGGGCGTCTCCTCGCCGATCCGGCCCTGCGGGCCGAGTTCCGCCGCGACCCCGAGGGGACGTCCGCGCGCCTGGGCGCTCCCCTTCGGGGGATCGACCCCGGGGCGCTCGAAAGGCAGGCGGCGTCGCTCGTCGCCAAGCGGCTCCACGAGACGGCCAAGCTCATGCCCCGCACATTTCGGCGGCTGGGTCCGGCCGCTCGCGAGCTCTTCGGGGGCTTCGCCACGACCTTCTGGCCGCGGGGCCACCGGCGCCACCTGGAGGACGCGGTCGCTTTCGGCCGCTTCCTCCTCGCCGGAGGGGTCCGCGCGCTGAGCCGGTCGGAGTTCAACCGGCTCCGCTTCGCCCTGGAGGGCGGCCGCTGGGCCCTCCGGCTGGTGGGAGACGCGCCGGCGAGGGGGCGGAAGCGGCCGGCGCTCCAGGTTCTCTGGCGGGACAACACGGGGAGCGTCCGCTCGGCCGCGCTCTGGATCGGCCTGCCGTTTTAGCTCGCTCTTTCGCCGGGAGGTCAGGCTATAATAGGTTTGTCCACGGCACCGACGGGGCGGAACAGGAGGATGTATGTCGGTGGCGGGACGGTCGTTCGGCAGCGGTCCCTCGACGCGCCACGTGCGCCTGAAAAAGGTCCTCGTGGTGGACCGGGACCCGTTCTGGGGCCACGCGGTCCGCACGGCCCTCGAGCAGAGCGGGTTCTACCTGAACCTGGTGGCGGAGCCCTCGGAGGGACGCCGGCGCGCCTTCGAGCGGACGTACGACCTCGTGATCCTCTCCGATTCGCTCGGGGAGGGCGCGATCCAGGCGGTGGTGGACGAGATGGCGCAGCGGCCCTCGTCGCCGCCGGTCCTGATCGTCGCCCGGGAGGGACGCCTCCGGCGGGGGCCGGAGGGGGATGGAGTGCCGGTCTTCTCGATCCTGCGGCGCCCCTGCACGATCGAGGAAGTGGTGGATGCGGCGCGGGCCCTGGCGGGTTCGCCGTGGGAGGAGCCGCCGCCGCGGGGCGCTTAGGAGAACGGATGCCGGAAGGGAACACGGTCTCGCGGCCCGGCACGGGCCAGCTCGCGCAGCCGGCGGCGGAGGCCCAGCTCAAGGCGGTCCTGGTGGTCCTGGCCGACTGGAAGGAGGGCGCCCAGATCCGCAACTCGCTCGAGTCCTGCGGGTACGACGTGAGCTGCTGGACGCGGGCCGAGGACGCCGTCGAGCGCTTCCGGGCGCGGCCCTTCGACGTCGTCTGCTTCGCCACCAGCATCGGCGACACGGGGATCGACCAGCTCCTCGAGGTCCTGCGTCCCCAGAAGATTCCTCCCAAGGTGATCCTGATCGCCGACGAGGACGAGGGCGACGCCGCGGCGCGCTGCTTCCTCCGGACCGTGATCGTCGTCAATCGTCCGTTCAAGGTGGGCGAGATCGCCGACATCGTCGAGCACCTGATCGGCCCCGCCTGAGGCCCGATGCCCGCGGCCTCGTATCCCCTCTACCACGTCGACGCCTTCACGACCCGCCCCTTCGGGGGAAACCCTGCCGGGGTGGTCCTCGATGCCCAGGGCCTGAGCGACGCGCAGATGCAGCTCGTCGCCCGCGAGCTCAAGCATTCCGAGACCGCCTTCGTCCTCCCGTCCGAGAAGGCCGACTGGAGGATCCGTTTCTTCACGCCCGCGCGGGAGGTCGACCTCTGCGGCCACGCCACCGTCGCGACGGCCTGGGTGCTGGCGAGCGAGGGCCGGATCCGGCGGGGGCGGGCGGTCCAGGAGACGAACGTGGGCCTCCTCGAGCTCGACGTGGCGCGCGACCGCGTGATGATGGAGCTCGCGCCGCCCCGCGTCGAGGCGGTCGAGCTCAGGCGGGACGACCTCGCCCGTCTCCTCCGCGTCCCGGCGATCCACGCGGAACGGCCGGTCCAGAAGGCCTACTGCGGGATCTGGGTCCTCCTGGTCCCGATGCCGGACCAGAAGTCGGTGAACCTCTGCCAGCCCGACCTCCCGGAGCTGGCGGCGCTCAACCTCGAGCTCGGCGTGGCGGGCACCCACCTCTTCTCGATCGAGCCGGACGGGATCCTCTACGCCCGCTTCTTCGCGCCGGCGATGGGGATCCCCGAGGACCCGGTCACGGGCACGGCCAACGGAGCGCTCGGGGCCTACCTGGTCCTGAACGGCCTGGCCCCGGGTCCCGAGTTCAGGGCCCGGCAGGGCGACGCCCTGGGCCGGCCGGGCGAGGTGGAACTCCACGCCACGCCCAAGTCCGTCCGCGCCGGCGGCCGCGCGGTCATCCTCTCCCGCGGCGCGATCACCTTCTGACGTCACGAAACAGCGTCGCTGATTCGTGACGCGTCACGAATCAGCGACGCTGTTTCGTGACGCGGTCGAGCCAGAGGTCGAGCTGGCGGATCTGCTCGTCGCGGAGCCGGGGGTCCTCGTAGTAGGCGAGCGGGCGGTCGAAGATCGTGGCGAGGAGGACCCAGGCGTAGTCGCAGACCCGGTCGCCCTGGGCGCGGCTCGTGCGCTCCCCTTCGCCGCCCACGACGGGCGCCCGGCGGCGGTCGACGAGGAGCCGCTGGAGATGCGGCCCGGCCGCGGCCTTGAGCGCGAGCAGTTCCGCGCCGTAGACGCCGGGGAGGAAGCCGGAGGGCGAGATCACCCCCCAACGGGCGAAGTTGGTCTCGCGCTCGAGGACCCTCGCGTACACGATCGCCCTGGCCTCCGCCGAGAAGCCCTCCTCCGGGGCCAGCCGCGAGAGGACGCGAAGGGCCATGAGCGCGTGCTCGCCGTTGGCATCGACCAGCTCCCGGAGGAAGGGGACGTGCGCGGGACGCAGCTTCCCGTAGGCCGCGGTCCGCTCCACCGAGCCCCAGTGATCGTAGAAAGACCGCTCGAGGGCCACGAGCGCCGCCCGGGCCTCGATCCGCAGGGCGGCCGGGTCGGGAGGCGGGGGAGCCGCCGGCGCGGGAGGCGGCGGAGCCGCGCAGGAGGCCAGGAGGAGGAAGGGCAAAGCGGATCTCATCGGGGCTTGAGCTCGAGCAACGCCTTCCGGACGTAGACGCGCGCCATCTCCTTCCGCCAATGGAGGTGGAAGTCGGCGTTGTCCATGGGCTTGGCGGCGGCGAACGCGGCGTCGCCCGCGCGGGCGACCGACTCGTCGTCGAGAGAGGTCCCCACGACCGCCTTCTCCGCCCCGGGCACCCGGAGGGGGCGCATCCAGACGGCGTTCAGGTAGATCCGCGCGTGCCGGACGCGCGGGCCCTCGAAGTCGAGGCGGACGGCCACGCCGAGGACCGGGAAGTCGAACGCGCCGCGGCGGCGGAGCTTCAGGTAGGTCGACCTCCAGCCTGCCCCGAGCGAAGTCGAGGGGCCGTTGGGAGCGGGCAGGACGACGTCGGTCAGGATCTCGTGGGGGCGCTTGCGGAGGTAGGCGATCCCGTCGTCGGCGTAGAACTCGTCGGCCGGGACCTCGCGCTCGCCGTCGACCGAGCGGAGCCGGAGCCGGGCGCCGAGGGCGCAGAGGACGGGCGCGGTGTCGCTCGAGTTGATCGCGAGGCACTTCCCGCTCGAGGGCGCCACCCAGCAGGTCTTCCCCTCGCACTTCATGCAGTAGTCGATCGAACGCCGCCACTCCAGGGTCTGGTTGTAGTAGGTGCAGCGGGTATCAAGGCAGGCGTTCCCGCCGATCGTCCCCATGTTCCGGAGGACGGGGGTCGAGATGGAACTCACGGCCTTCCAGAGCGCGGGCTGATCGGCGCGGAGCCGCGCGTTCCGCTCCAGGTCCGACAGGAGCTCGCCCGCGGCGATCCGCGTCCCGTCGACGCCCTTCAGCTCCTTCAGGTGCCGGAGCGCGACCACCGTCTTCGGCATCTGGTGGCGCCGCTTCATGTTGGGATAGAGGTCGGTGCCGCCCGCCACCACCATCGCCGTCGGCCCCGCGTCGGCCAGCATCCGGCATGCCTCGGCGAGCGTCCGGGGCCGGAGGTACGCGAACTTCGGGAGGCGCATCATGCCTTCCACGACCTCACGTAGTCGCCCGTCTCGGCGCCGCCGGTGCCGCCCTCCCAGGGCGGCTTCACGCGGATCGGGTCCGGCATCGGGATCGAGGGGTAGGACGAGGGACCGAAACGACGGTCCTTCGCGCGGAGCGCTTTCAGCACCTTGTCCGGGGTGATCGGAACCTCGTCGACCCGGATGCGAAGGGCGTCGTGGAGGGCGTTGGCGACGGCGGGGATCACCGGGAGCAGCGGTCCCTGCCCCGCTTCCTTCGCGCCGAAGGGGCCGCTCGGGTCGGGCTCTTCGATGAGGTACGTCGTGACGGGCGGCATCTCGAGCGTGGTCGGGCTCTTGTACTCGAGCATCGAGGGGATCCTGTGGACGCCGCCCCGGTTCGCTCGGAAGACCTGCTCCTCCATGAGCGCCTCTCCGAGCGCCATGTAGACGCTCCCCTCGACCTGGCCCTCGACCAGGATCGGGTTGATGCATTGCCCCACGTCGTGGGCGATCCAGACGTGGTCGACCACGATCAGGCCGGTCTCGGGATCGGCCGTGAGCTCGACGACGGCCGCCGTGTAGCTGTAGGCCGGCGAGGGCCCCACGCCCGAACCCTTGTACTTCGCGGGCGAAGGAGGCGGCGTGTAGGACCCGACGGTCCCGATCGTCCCGAACTTCGACTCGGCCGCGACGACCGCCTCGGCGAAGCTCATCCCGGCCGCGCCGTCCGTCACGCGGCCGTCCTCGAAGCGAAGGCGCTCGGCCGGGACCTGGAGCTTCTCGGAGACCGCCTTCGCGAGGAGCTCGCGCGCCCGCTCGGCCGCCTGGATCGCGGCGTTGCCCATCATGAGGGTGACCCGGCTGGAGTAGCTCCCGAGGTCGACGGGCGTGAGGTCGGTGTCGCCGTAGACCACGCGGATGTCGTAGGGGTCGATCCCGAGCACTTCGGCGACGGTCTGGGCGAGGACGGTGTCGGAACCCTGGCCGATGTCGATCTCGCCGCAGAAGACGCAGACGCCGCCGCCGCGGTCGAGCCGGAGCTGGACGCCCGTATGCGGCATCGCGTTCCAGTAGATGGGGAGGCCGGCGCCCGAGAGGTAACTGGAGCAGGCGACCCCCACGCCTCGCCCGCGCGGGAGCTTCCGGTACTTGTCCTTCCAGCCCGAGCCGTCGACCACCCTCCGGATGCAGGCGCCCAGCCCCATCGAGCCCACCCGCATCCAGTTGGCCGTCACCGAGTCCGCCGGCTGGAGGTGCTTGAGCCGCATCTCGGCGGGGTCGAGGCCGAGCGTCTCGGCGACCTTGTCGAGGTGGACCTCGAGGGCGTAGCGCGGCTGGGGCGTGCCGTGCCCCCTCTTGGGGCCGCAGGGGGGCTTGTTCGTGAAGCAGCGGACGCCGTCGAACTTGTAGCGCGGGATCTCGTAGGTCACGGTCTGGAGGGCGCCCGTGTAGTAGGTGCTCGCGACGCCGTAGGAGCCGTAGGCCCCGCCGTCGAGGAGCGACTGGAAGTGCATCGCCGTCATCCCGCCGTCCTTCCGCACGCCCGTCTTCACCCGCATGAGGACGGGGTGGCGGCCGCGATGGCAGTAGAAGACCTCCTCGCGAGTCAGGCAGATCTTGACGGGCCGACCCGTAAGAAGGGCGAGCTTCGCGACCACGATCTCGTGGCCGAAGGGGTCGCTCTTCCCGCCGAAGCCGCCGCCGTTCGGCGTCGCGATCACGCGGATCCGGGCGGGGGGCATCTCGAGGACCTTCGCAAGCGCGCGGTGGACGTAGTGGGGCGTCTGGGTGCTGGACCAGACGACCAGCTTCCCGTCCGGGTCCACCCAGCCGAGCGCGGCGTGCTGCTCCATGGGGAGGTGAGTGTTCCCCTGGAAGAAGTAGAGGCCCTCCACGACCTCGTCGGCCTGGGCGAACCCCTGCTCGACGTCGCCGAACTCGAAGGCGACCTTCTTGTGGACGTTTCCCTCGTCGCCGTACTCGTGGATCCGGGGCTCCGGCGTCGCGAGGGCCTGCGCGGGCGTGAAGATCCCCTTCAACGGCTCGTATTCGACCTCGATCGCCTGCGAGGCGAGGAACGCGGACTCCTCGTCCGTCGCGGCCACGGCGGCCACGGGGTCGCCCACGAAGCGGACCCGGTCCAGGCAGAGCGCGTGCTCGTCCTGGGAGACGGGAAGGATCCCGAAGGGGATCGCGAGCTCGCGGCCGGTGAGGACGGCGACCACCCCGGGCATCCGCGACGCCCGCTTCGCGTCGACGCGCCTGATCCTGGCGTGGGCGACGGTCGAGCGGAGGAGCTTGCAGAAGAGCATGCGGGGGAGGACGAGGTCGTCGGCGAACTTCGTGACGCCGGCGGACTTCGAGAGGCCGTCGATCTTGCGGACGGAGGTCCCGACGGTCCTAAGCCTTCTTCCCATGTCCGTTCATCCTGCGGGCGGCGAGCTCGACGGCCTCGTAGATCTTGAGGTACCCGGTGCAGCGGCAGAGGTTGCCGGAGAGGGCAATGCGGATCTCGTCGCGCGAGGCGGCGGGCCGCTCCTCGAGGAGCGCCTTCGCGGCGCAGAGGATGCCCGGGGTGCAGTAGCCGCACTGGGCGGCGCCGAGCTCGGCGAAGGCCTGCTGGAGGGGGTGCGGGCACGGGCCCTCCTGGAGGCCCTCCACGGTCGTGATCCGGCGCCCCTCGCACTCGAGGGCCAGGACGAGGCAGGAGAGCTCGGGCCGGCCGTCGAGGAGCACCGTGCAGGTCCCGCACTCGCCGAGCTCGCAGCCGTGCTTCGTGCCCGTGAGGCCGAGCTCCTCGCGGAGGACCTCGAGGAGGGTCTTCTCGGGCGGGCATGCGACCTCGACCGGCTCGCCGTTCACGTCCAGCGCGAGGTGGGCCTTGGCGCGGCGCTTCCTCTTCACCGGAGGAGCCCCCGGACGAGGTAGTTCGAGAACTCGGCGGCGATCCCGGCGGGGGACTTGCCTCCGTCGGGCCGGTACCACCGGGCGGTCCAGTTGACGGCGCCCAGGATCGCGAGGCCGAGCATCTTCGGGTCGCCGCGGACGAACTCGCCGGCCTTCATGCCGCCGGAGAGCACCCGGCGCACGATGGCCTCGTACTCGTCGCGCTTGGCGATGATCTTGGCGAGGCGCTCTCCGGGGAGGGCGTGGAACTCGATGTGGGCGGCCGAGCCGTGGAGTTCGTCGAGGGTGCAGAGGACGTGGTGGGTGACGAGGGCGCGGAGCTTCGCCTCCCAGGAGGAGCGGAGCCGGAGGACGTCGCGCGCCTTCTCGAGGAGGCGGTCGGCGGAGTACTCCTGGCAGAAGTAGAGGAGCTCGCTCTTGTTCTCGAAGTAGTGGTAGAGGGCCCCGGGGGTGAGGTCGACGGCGCGGGCGATCTCGCGCATCCCGGACGCCTCGAAGCCCCGGTCCCGGAACGCCGCCGCCGCGCTCCGGAGGATCTCCACCTTCTTCCGGAGGGCTCTTGAACCCCCGTTCACTTTTTGAACCATTGTTCAAATCATACGCCCGGGAGCCCCCGCGGTCAAGCGTCGCGCGTCTCCGTTTCCCCCGCGGTTCTAGCCCGCGGGCTACTTCCGGGGCTGCTCCCAGGTGCAGGTGAACTCGGCCTCCTTGCCGTCGCGGAGGCAGACGACCTTGACGGGCCTCCCGTAGGGGACGTCCTGCATCCAGACGCGGAGGCGATTCATCGCGTCGTGGCGGGGGAAACGCTTCCCGTTGAAGCGGACGAGGATGTCGCCGGCCCGGATCCCGGCCTTCCCGGCCACGCCGTCGGGCACCACCTCCTCGAGCCGGATCCCCGTGTAGCCCGCGTCGACGGGGAGCCGCTCGGCCTCGGCGTCGGGGACCTCGGCGCCGCGGATCCCGATGTACTTCCCGCCGTCGAGGGACAGGACGTACTTCTTCCACTCGGCCTCGAGCCGGGCGAGGGGGATGCCCTTGAAGGCGGCGTCCCAGGCCTCGCGGTGGGACGTGCCGCCCTTCCGCATCAGCTCGTAGTAGCCGGCCAGGTGCTTCCGGTACTTTCCGTCGGGAATCTGGACGGCGCGGTCCTCCTCCTTGGGATAGGTCATGAGAAAGTGGCAGAAGCTCCAGGACTGGGCGTAGCAGAGCTGGGCGTTGGCCATGAAGCGCATCTTGTCGAGGGTGAGGAGGCGCTCGAGGGGGATCGCGGCGTCCTGGGCGATCGCGGCCTGGACGAGCTGGAGCCGCATCCGCGCGATCATCCCGCTCTTCACGCACATGTAGAGCTTCTTCTCCCGCACCTCGCAATTGCCGATGCAGTCGGCGATCCCCTCGCTGAACCACATGGGGAAGTTCTGGAAGTTCCTCGAGGTGGCGTCCGTGAACTGGTGCATCCCCTCGTGGGCGAAGAAGGGGCGCATGAAGGTCTCGTCGTACCAGCCGACGAGCTGCCCCGTCTGGGGGTTGTAGTAGGCCCCCGAGCCCGGCGGCGCCCCGGCCTTCACGTACTCCTGCATGTCCTTGTAGAGGAGGATCGTGAAGCGGCGCTTCTCCACCTCGCCGGGATTCTCGGGCTTGAGGAGCGAGGTGTAGGTCGAATGGACCAGCTCCATGAAGTCCAGGAGCTCCTGCCCCTGCTCCCGGGTGCAGGAGGTCTTCAGGTCGTAGTGCTTGCTCGCGACGGCGGTGGGGAGCTCGGGCTTCGCCTGCAGGGCCGCGGCGAGCAGCAGGCTGAGCATGTCCGCCCTCTTATACGAGAAAGGGGTTGAATTGACGGCCCGAACCCGCTAGAAGTATAACCCCTGAACTAGAGGAACCCGCATGTCCCACAAGCGCCGCCGCCAGAAGCAGAAGTTCGCCGAATGCAGCCACGTCGGCTTCGGCAAGTTCTGCCATTTCTGCAAGCAGATCGCCGTGGGCAAGGCCAAGCCGCGGAAGGTCGTCACCGCCGAAGACGGCAGCTCCAAGGAGGTCTCCGGCGCCGCCGTCGAAGTCCCCAAGAAGTACTGGATGAAGGCCAAGTGCCCCTATTGCGGCGGGAACCGCGTCAAGAAGAACGAGATCAACGCCTTCAGCGCCAACGACGCCAAGGAGTACCGCTGCACGAGCTTCGAGTGCGGCAAGCAGTTCAACTCCGAGCAGGTCAAGGAGTACGAGAAGGTCGAGGTGGTGGACCGGCCCAAGGTCCCCTGGAGCAACCGCCTGACCGACTAGGTGCATGCGCATCGCCGTCCTGTTCCTGCTGGCGGCCCTTCCGCAGGAGCCCCCCACCTCCGATCTCGTCGCCGACTTCCTCAAGGGATCCGCGCCGGCCCGGGAAGCCCTCCTCAAGCGCGGCCCCGACGCCCTGCTCCACCTTCTCGAGGCCCGGAAGCGCGTCGCGAGGCTCTCCTCGGAGGAGGTCGCCGAACGCGAAGCCGCCACGGCCGGCCTGCGGAAGCTCGGCCCCGCCGCCATCCCCATCCTGGAGGAAGGGGCGAAGGGGGCCGACGCCGAGGCGGCCGCGCGCTGCCGGTCGCTCCTGGGGGAGCTCCGGCCGAAGCCGCCGGCCCGGGGCGCGCTCCCCGCCGCGGCGCGCTGGCGGGAACAGAAGCTCGAAGGCGCCGACCTCAAGGTCGCCGACGCGCTCCGGCAAAGGAGGCTCGACCTCGCCTTCGAGGGCAGCGAGCTCATCGACATCCTGGCGTTCATCCGCGACTTCACCGAGATCCGGTTCTCCGGCGGGGGCAGCCTCCCCAGGACTCCGGTCACGTTCAAGGTCAAGGACCTCGCGCTGGGCGAGATCCTGGAACTCATGACCCTGCCCTACGGGCTGGACGCGCGGATCGAGAACGGGCAGGTCACGATCTTCGAGCGGAAGAAGTAGGCGGGACGGCGGCCCTCAGGCCCAAAGCTTCGCGTCCTTCGCGGACTCCTCGAGGTGGGACTCCGCGAACTCGGCGACCAGCGCCTCGAAGGCGGCGGGGCTCTCGATCTTGTTCCCCCGGTCGCGGAGCGCGGCGGAGCCCGCCGCCCCCTTGACGAACCAGTGCACCACGCGGCGGACGAGCTTGCAGGCCTCCGCGTCCCCGTAGATCTCCCGGAGCTCCTGGAAGTGGTCCCGGAGGACCGCGGCCTTCTCGCGGACCGTGGGGGGCGGAGGGACGGTCCCCGTCTCGAGGTACTGCTCGACCTCGCGGTAGATCCAGGGGTTGCCGAGGGCGCCGCGGGCGAGCATGACGCCGTCGCAGCCCGTCGTCTCGATCATCCGCTTCGCGTCCGCTCCCGAGCGGAGGTCCCCGTTCCCGATCACGGGGACGGTGGCGACGGACTTCACGGCGCGGATCGCCTCGTGGTTCGAGAAGCCGCGGTACATCTGCTTGCGCGTGCGGCCGTGGACGGTGATGGCGCCGGCCCCGCAGTCGCCGGCAAGGCGCGCGATCCGGAGGAAGCGGTCGTCGTCGCCGTCGTCGAAGCCGGTGCGCATCTTGATCGTGACGGGGATGCGCACCGCGGCGACCATGGCGTCCAGGATGCGGCCGACCTGGTCGGGCTCCTTGAGGAGGGCGGCGCCGCAGCCCTGGTCGACGACCTTGGGGACGGGACAGCCGAGGTTGACGTCGACGACGTCGGCGCCCAGGCCCTCCATCACGCGCGCCGCCTCGGCCATGAGCGCCGGCTCGCGGCCGACGACCTGCATGCCGAGGGGGTGGTCCCATTCGGCGGTCCGGAGCATGTCGAGGGTGCGCTCGTTCCGCTGGGCGACGGGGCGGTCCTTGACCATCTCGGTGAAGGCGATCTGGCAGCCGAAGCGGCGCGCGATCTTCCGGTAGGCGAGGTCGGTGCAGCCGGCCATCGGCGACTGGAGGATCTTGTGTTTGAGCCGGGGCGCCCAGGTCCCTACAATCGCGGCCATGTTCATCCTGGCGTCGGCCTCGCCGGCCCGACGCGCGCTCCTCAAGGGCTACCGCTTCCGGGTCGTGCCGTCCGGAATCCCGGAAATCCGCCGAGGGACGCTCCGGGCCACCGTCCTCGAGAACGCCCGGCGGAAGGCTGCGGCCGTCGCCCGGCGATTCCCGGAAACCTGGGTCCTGGCCGCCGACACGATGATCGCCTACCGGGGCAAGATATACGGAAAGCCGCCCAGTCGCAAGGCCGCGCTCCGCCTCTTCCGGCTCCTGGCCGGGAAGACCCACGTCCTGGGGACCGGCGTCTGCCTCCAGAGGGGGAAGCGGCGGATCACGCGCTACGTGACCTCGAAGGTGGTCGTCCGTAGGAACCCGCCGATCAAGGAGGTGCTCCGCACCCACGATCCGACGAAGTACGCGGGCGGCTACGCGATCCGGGAGAAGGACGACCCCATGATCGAGCGGATCGTGGGCTCGCGCTCGAACGTCATCGGCCTCCCCATGGAGGTCGTCGCCCCCCTCCTCCCCTCCCTCCGATGACGGTAAACCTTCCTGGTAGCTTTACCGTCATGACGGTAAAGCTACCGGGAAGGATTACCGTCACCCGCGAGGCGGAAGAGGGCCTGGCGGACGGCGTCGAGCTCGCGGAGGCGGCCGGTCGTGTCGTGGGTCTCGTCGGTCCCGTGGATGCCGCTTCCCCGGCCGCCGTAGGAAAGGCAGACCGCCGGGATGCCGGCCGCCATCGCGGCGTTGGCGTCCGTGGAAGAGGACCCCAGCCGGACGGCGAATCCCGCCTTCTCGAGCTCCTCGCGGGCGACGCGGACCAGCTCGTGGTCCTCGGGCGTCCCGCCGAGGGGGCGGTCGCCGACCAACTCCTTCACGAGACGGACGGGGACGTTGCGGCCCCGCTCCTTCGTCCAGGCGTTCTCCTCCGCCAGGGCCTCCTCCGCCGACCGGAGGAGATGGGCCTCGATCGCCTCGAGCTCGGCCTTCCCGGCCGAGCGGAGGTCGACCTGCGCGACCGCGCCCGGCGCGATCGTGTTCACGGACGTGCCCATGACGCGGCCGTCGTCGTCGGCCGCAGAGATCACGCCTACGTTGAAGGTGGTCTTCGGGTCGCGGGGCGCGTCGTAGCGGGCGAGCTTGGCGACGAGGCGCCCGAGCGCGTGGGCGGGACTCGCGCGGCCGAAGTCGCCCCAGCTGTGGCCGCCCCCGCCCTCGCTCACGTAGCCGATCCGCCAGCGCCGGCTCCCGATCCCGCCGTTCACGATCCGCCCGGGGTCGGCCCCGTCGAGGGCGACGAAGAGGTCGATCTTGACGGACTTCACCAGGTGCCGTGCGCCGCGAAGGTCGCCCCGGCCCTCCTCCCCCACGCTCGCCACGAAGAGGAGGTCGGCCGCGTGCGGCCGGTCCCAGCGCCGGGCGATCTCGAGCATCGCGACGAGCCCTCCCGCGTCGTCGCAGGCGCCGGGACCCTTGAGGACGTTCCCCCGGCGCTCGATGCGGATCGCCGGGTCCGGATGGACGGTGTCGAGGTGGGCGACGAGCGCGATCACGCGCTTCCCCGACCCGCGCTTCCAGCCCAGGACGTTCCCGACCTCGTCGGTCGAGACCCCCGAGAGCCCGGCCTTCCGGAACTCCTCCGCGACGTAGCGCCCCCGGGCCTCCTCCTTCCCGGTCGGAGCGGGGATCTCGGCGATCCGGATCTGCTCGAGGATCATCGCCTCCTCGCGATCGGCGGGCGCTCCCGGGACCGAGGCGCAGCCCGCGAGGAGGACGAGCGCGAGGGCCGGCCTCACTTCGCCATCGCCTCGAGCCGCCGCCGGACGATTTCCAGGCGCCGGAAGGCCTCGGGGCTCTCCTTGAGGACGAACTCCATGTTGACGTACGCCGTGGGCGCGTGCTCGCGGCGGAGCCGGTCGATGAAGGGCTCCATCTTCGCGTAGAGGAAGAGCGCCTCCCCGCAGTTCTCGGCGAAGAGCGCGGCGTTCAGGATCCCGTGCTGGACGAAGCCGGCCGCCATCTCCCAGTAGGACGAGACCATCCGGTAGGCGGTGTTCAGGGGGTGGCTCCGCTTGAGCACGGCCTGCACGTCCTTGTAGCTCCGCGGGTGGAACTTCTCGAAGAGATCATTCCGGGCCTTCCTCATGACGGTCTCGCGGCGGAGGTCGTAGAGACGCAGGACCAGCTCGGCGTCGGTGTGGTCGGCCTTCTCGGCGGGCATCGGCACCTCCTTCGGGGGCCCATCCTACCGGCCGCGAAGGGCGGGGTGAAGAGAATCGACCGCGCAAGCGTAGAGTACCCGGAGGAACCCGCATGCACCGACTCGCCGCTCTCCTGCTCCTCGCCGCCGCCCCCCAGGACGGGCCCGCCGCCGCCGCCGACTGGCGGACCTGGCGCGGGCCGACGGGGAACGGCGTGGCGGCCGAGTCGGAAGCGCCGGCCACGACGTGGAGCGAGACGAGCAACGTCGTCTGGAGCGCGCCCGTGCCCGGGCGCGGCCATTCGTCGCCCGCGGTCGTGGGCGGCCGCATCGTTCTCACGACCGCCGACGAGGCGGCGCAGGTCCAGTCGGTCCTCGCGTTCGACCGCGCGACGGGGAAGCCGCTCTGGAAGACGGACGTCCACCGCGGCGGCTTTCCGGCGAAGATCCACGTGAAGAACACGCACGCGAGCCCGACGCCGGCCTCGGACGGGGAGCGCGTCTACGTGTCGTTCTTCAACGCCGAGGCCGTCCACGTGACGGCGCTCGACCTCGAGGGGAAGCGGGCCTGGCAGACGACGGTCGGCCCGCTCCGGCCCAAGCAGTACCAGCACGGCTACGCGCCCTCGCCGATGCTCTACAAGGGGCTGGTCGTGGTCGCGGTCGACTCCGACGAGCCGGGCTTTCTCGCCGCGCTCGACGCCAAGACGGGCCGGATGAAGTGGCGGGTCCCTCGGCCGGCGAAGACCAGCTACTCGACGCCCGTCGTGGCGCGGCTGGCGGGGCGGGACCAGCTGCTCGTGAGCGGCTGCGAGATCGTGGCCTCGTACGATCCGGCGACGGGGCGTCCGCTCTGGTCGACGCCGGGGACGACCCAGGCGACCTGCGGGACGATCGTCTGGGACAAGGACCTCGTCTTCGCGAGCGGGGGCTACCCCAAGTCGGAGACGGTGGCGGTGCGGGCGGACGGCTCGGGGCGGGTGGTCTGGCGGAACGCGCAGAAGTGCTACGAGCAATCGATGCTCGCCTGGGAGGGCCATCTCTACGCGGTGACGGACGCGGGGACGGCCTTCTGCTGGAGCGCGGCGGACGGGACGGAGCGCTGGACGGCGCGGGTCTCGGGGAAGCCGAGCGCCTCTCCAGTGCTGGCCGGCGGAAACATCTACGTCTCGGACGAGCGGGGGACGACGAACGTCTTCCGGGCCGACCCCAAGGAGTTCAAGGAAGTGGCCCGGAACAAGCTGGGCGACGAGTCGATGGCGACGCCGGTCTTCTGCGGGAACCGCATCTACGCGCGGGTCGCCAAGGGCTCCGGCGGCTCCCGCCAGGAGTCCCTCTACTGCATCGGCAAGCCCTGAAGATGGGGTCCGAGCGGATAGGCGTGACGAAACATTCCGGCGGGGAGAGCCACGCCGGCGCCCTCCAGGCCGCCCAGGGATATCTCGAGGCGTCGGAGTTGGGCGGGCCGGATGACGACGGACAGCTCCGGACGCTCCCGGTCGCCACGCCTTTCTTCAAGCGGTACAACCATCGCCAGGTCGTCCTGCATCTCGACTACAAGCCGGAGCTCCTGGGCGGCGGCGGAGTCAGCCAGCGGGCTTGGCAAACCTACCAGTCCTACCTGGGGCGGGTCCGGGTGGTGGCCCGAGCGGACTTCTATAAGCGGCTGATGGCGCGGCACGGCTGCACGAGCGTGCGCGCCTTGGCCCGGATCACCGGGGAGGATTGGTCCCGGATCTGCAGGGTCTTGAAGATCTTGGAGCTACCCGGACCGGTTCTGGACTACCTCCGGACCCATGACTCGCCCGACCTGGTCCGGACCTTCACCGAGAAGCGACTCCACGACCTGCGGGCCCTGGGGGACGCGGACAAGATTTGGGACCGATTCAGGTCCATGCTCAAGGAGATTTCCAAGGAAGCGCAAGCCAACTAATTCCTGTTGTTCCGCCTCGAAGGAGGCGTCTGTTCTTTGAAAAGCGGGAGTCCGGAAGGATCTATGAACAAAGCCGGGCCTAAGTCTGGGCCTAAAGTCTGAACGTGTCGCCAGAAGTACAAGAACGCTGAGCATCCGCGCCTTCGGGCGCGGCGGGTTGACAGCGGAGCCCCTTCCCCTTTCTCCATGGTGCTCGTCTCGGGCATCGGGGAGGGGCTCCCGTCTTCTCGATATCGGTATGACCGCTGGCGACCCATAGAAATATTTCGCATTCCCCCTTATGTGCCTCTCGAGGAATGGGAGGCATCGAAGCCGGGCGACACGATGCGGGAGAGGAGAACTCGCACCGTCGCCCACGAATGATCCGGTTCCGAAAGCGCGAAGGCACCAGCGGATGGCCCAAGGGATGCCTCCCGTCCGCCGCCTTCGCCGCCCCACACTTGTCGGGACTCGCGCCGAACGTGACCTCAGGGTCCGGGGTCGGTACGGGTCCCGGCCGTCTCAGAGATCGCGTCCGCTTTTGCGTGACGAAATAGACTACGGAACCCGGGTGTGGTAGAAGGGACTCCTGGAGGAGGGGAGTCCATGGCAGTTCCCGGTAGCAACGCCG
>Ga0187893_10001204_pt1 | contig 63951 bp, 80 predicted proteins | sample MA1701074metaG_FD_139574 | JGI IMG/M metagenome (GOLD analysis project Ga0187893, IMG submission 139574) | White microbial mat communities from a basaltic lava cave in the Kipuka Kanohina Cave System on the Island of Hawaii, USA - MA170107-4 metaG ... | reverse complement strand
GCGTGCTCCCCAACCGGCAGGAAGAAGCACGGACAGGAAGAGGATCTATCGAGAGGTTACGAGGTACTGGCGATGGGGAAGTGCAATTGTCGCTGGTGGGAAAGAGTAATTGACGTCAGGCAGATGGCGGCGAACCCGTTCGGCGAGCTTCGGGGAGGCGAGGAGGCGGACCCGTATTGACATGCGTGACGCACGTGGCGCATGCTCCGTGCATGTCGAAGACGCTTCAGGTTCGTGACGTCCCCGAGTCGGTGCATCGCGTGTTGCGCCAGCGCGCCGCGCGTCGAGGCAAGTCGCTGTCTGCCTACGTCCTGGAGGAGCTCGAGCACATCGCTCGCCAGCAGCCGATCGACGAGTGGCTCGACGAGCTGCACCACCATCCGCCCGTGCGGCTTCGCTCGAGAGTCGCCGCCTTGGTCCGCCGCGAGCGCGAGGCCCGGTGATTGTCGTCGATTCCTCGTGTCTGGCGGAGGTCCTCCTACGAACCGACTCTGCCGCCGCCATCGAGACACAGTTGCGGCGCGCCGGCGGGCTGCATGCCCCCGAGCTGCTCGACCTCGAGATCCTGCAAGTGCTGCGTCGGCTCCTCGCCGGGCGTGAGATCTCGTCCGAGCGGGCCGAAGTCGCTCTCGCAGCCCTCGAGCGCCTGGCGCTCCGCCGTTGGCCTCATGGCCCGCTCCGCCGGCGCATTTGGGCGTTGCGAGCGAACCTGACCGCGTACGATGCTGCCTATGTGGCACTGGCGGAACGGCTCCGATGTCCCGTGCTCACGCGCGATGGCAAGGTCGCGCGCTCGGTGGGGCATCGGGTGCGGATCGAGGTGGTCTAGCCGGATGATGCCTCCGCGGCTGCTCGCGCTGCGGCGGGTGGTCCAAGGGGGAAATCCTCTGCGAATGTCCACGCTCGGCCTGGCGAACGCATGAGATGCAGCAGCGCGGCATAACATGCATAACATGGCTGCTCTGGCTGACGTCGCTCGTGACCGTGCCGGTGCCCTTCTTCGCGGTCGAGCGCGGGTGCGAGCCTGTCGCTCGCTTGTTCGTCTTCGCGGCTGCCACGAGCGAGACCGCGCTCACCGATCCGGATTTTGCCGCGCGGATGTTCGCCGGATTCTTCGTGATCCAAGCCGTTGCCTACGCCGGGCTTCTGTACGCCGGCGCCGGCGCCATCGCCCGGCGGCTCTCAGCGATCGGGTCGGGGTCGGTTCGGTGGGGGCTCCTGGCGGCCGCGCTCGCCGCGCTGCTGGGATTGGGCCTCTCCGATACCTTTATCATGCCGTTCGCGCGCTCGAACACGCGCGGAAGCCTGCTCGATCTCTTCGACTGAGACTGAAGCGCGCGCACTGCGCGAGTCCCGCGTTCCGGAGCGGTGGCCGTCGAGCTCGAGCGTAGCGGCGTGGCAGCCTGGGGCCGCCGCAAGCACGCGGACTGTCAGAGGCGGACGCGCTCGCGGATGCGGCGCACGGCCTCCTCGACCTGGTCGCGCTTGCCGAAGGCGGAGAGACGAACGTAGCCTTCGCCACACGCTCCGAATCCCGCGCCCGGCGTCACGACGACGTGGGCGTCGCCGAGCAGGCGATCGAAGAACTCCCACGAGCCCGTGCCGGCCGGCGTCCGCACCCAGACGTACGGCGCATTGGCCCCGCCGAAGACCTCGAGACCGAGCGCGCCGAGGCCGTCGCGGATGATGCGCGCGTTGGCGAGATAGTACTCGATGTTGCGGCGGATCTCGGCGCGTCCGCGTTCGGTGTAGATCGCCGCGGCGCCGGCCTGGACGGGATACGAGGCGCCGTTGAACTTGGTCGTGTGCCGCCGGCTCCAGAGGGAACGGATCGGAACACGCTGTCCGTCCGCGCTGCGGCCGGCGAGCTCCTCGGGGACGACGACGAAGGCGCAGCGCACGCCCGTGAACCCCGCCGTCTTCGAGTAGCTGCGGAACTCGATGGCCACCTCGCGCGCACCGGGGATCTCGAAGATGGAATGGGGAATGGCTGGGTCGGTGATGTACGCCTCGTAGGCGGCGTCGAAGAGCAGGATGGCGCCGGTCTTGCGCGCGTACGCGACCCACTTTGCCAGCGTCTCCTTGTCCGCAACCGCTCCGGTGGGATTGTTGGGGAAACACAGATAGACGAGGTCCACGGGCTCCGCGGGCGGTGCGGGCAGAAAGCCTCCGGCGGCCGTGCACGGGAGGTACACGATCCCGGCGTAGCGGCCCTGCGCGTCGGGTGCCCCCGTGCGGCCGGCCATGACGTTGGTGTCCACGTAGACCGGATACACCGGGTCGGGTACGGCGATCCGCGCGTCGAGGGCGAAGATCTCCTGGATGTTGGCGCTGTCGCACTTCGAGCCGTCGGAGACGAAGATCTCGTCGGGCGAGACCTTCACGCCCCGCCCGCCGAAGTCGTGCGTGGCGATGGCCTCGCGCAGGAAGGCGTAGCCCTGCTCGGGCCCGTAGCCGTGGAAGCCCTCCTCGGTGCCGAGCTCGTCGACCGCCCGGTGCATCGCTTGGCGCACGCTCTCGGGAAGCGGCAGCACGACGTCGCCGATGCCGAGCCGGATGATCCGGGCGCCGGCATGCTGCGCCTGGAAGGTCGCCACGCGGCGCGAGATCTCGGGGAAGAGATAACCGGCGCTGAGCTTGAGGTAGTGGTCGTTGATGCGTGCCATCGGCTGCGCGTGTCCTCCGCTGCCTCCGGGATCGGTCGAACCTCGGCATTCTGAGAATGTCGAGGGAGAGAGATGTACCGCAGCGCGGGCGGCTAGCCAAGCTTGCCACGCCCGCACCGCTCGCCTCGCATGCCGAGCCTGCCACGGCCGCGCCGTGTGCCGATCTCACATGCCCCCTACGATCCGTGTCTTTGCCTCTCCGACGACCGATGTTACGGTGACGCGATGGAGGGCTCGATCGAGATCGCCGTCGTGGGCGATGTACACCTTCGCTGGGATGCGGAGGATGTCGCGTACTTTCGCAACGCTGCCTATGATCGCATCCTCTTCGTCGGCGATCTCGCTGGCTTCACACACGCCGGCGGCTTGCGCGTCGCGCGGTCGATCGCGGACCTCGGTCGCCGCGCGCTCGTCATGCCCGGCAACCACGACGGCATCCACGTGGGACAGCTGGTGGCGGAGGTGCTACGGAGCCGCCGCCTCGGCGGCGTCCTGGGCGCCGGCCAGATGCGCCGCTGCGAGGAGCTGGCGACAGTTCTCGGCGAGGCGACGCTCTGCGGCTACACCGCGCACGATCTCGCCACGCCGCGGGGCGCGCTGCGCGTGATCGCCGGGCGTCCACATTCCATGGGCGGCTCGTACGTCGCCTACGCGCGCTACCTCGCGCGCCGCTACGGCGTTCGGTCGATCGACGACTCCGCCCGCCGCCTGCAAGCGCTCGTGGACGAGAGCCCGCACGGGCGTCTCCTCTTCTTCGCTCACAGTGGTCCCGCAGGTCTCGGCAGTGGGCGCGCCGACATCTGGGGCTGCGACTTCAGGGCAGAGGAGGGCGATTGGGGCGACGAGGATCTCCGCCGCGCCATCGCTCACGCGCGCGCCGCCGGCAAGCAGGTGCTCGCCGTAGTGGCCGGACACATGCACCACGCGGTCAAGGGCGGAGGCCGGCGCCCCTGGCAGGTGGTGCGGGACGGCATCCTGTACGTGAACGCGGCCCGCGTGCCGCGGATCTTCCGCCGGGGCGCGGAGATCGTCCGGCACCACGTTACCGTGAGCGTCGCCGAGGCCGGCGCAACCGCAACCGAGGTGCTCGTGCGGAGCGCAGCCGGCGGAACCGACGATCGGCCCCGCCGCGGTCTTACCATGGCGCGCGCCATCGGTACGCTGGCGGGCTGGCTGGCCCGGCGGGCGCCGCGAGAGAGAAGCGGGGCGGGACGGAGCGAATGAACCTTCGTCAGCGCAGGGTGGCCCAATCCCGCGACGCGATTTCGCCCGCCGGCGCGGCGCTGGCGCCCGGGAGCTCATCGGCATATCCACGACGGCGGCGTGAGTGGAAGGCCCCTTCGCCGGGGCCGGCACGCGCCGGCAGAAAGGATCGTTTCAATGCCGACTCTGATCGAGCGTCCCACCGTGATTCCGTCCGCCGGGAACAAGCCCAAGGTCATCGAGGAGTTCGTCGGGCGAGTGCGGTCGGGACACGAACAGGTGAGCGTGGCTCGCATGACGTCGCCGCCCGGATGGATCGAGCCCGGACAGCGCCCCGAGTTCGACGAGATCACCGTGGTTCTGCGCGGAACGCTGCGCGTCGAGCACGCGGGCGGCGCACTCGACGTGCAGGGCGGCCAGGCGGTCGTCGCGAAGGCGGGCGAGTGGGTGCGCTACAGCACGCCCGGCGCGGATGGTGCCGAGTACGTCGCCGTCTGCCTCCCCGCGTTCACTCCCGACACGGTACATCGGGATCGCTAGGTTCGTGCAACGCGGCGGCGCGCACCTGCGTGCCCGTGCTGCAACCTGTGGCGAAGCGCCGGGAGGCGTTCAATCCGGATCGGCACGCTGCCAGCTGTGCCCGATCTGCTGCTCGAATTCTTGCTGGTCCTTCTGGAATTGCTGCTCGAACTCCACGCGCGAGGTGCGCGCCGCCGAGATGCGCCGGCCTTCGTCAGTCCAGTCCGGGAGCAAGGCTTCGAGCGTCGTGAGATTGTGGCGCCGGAAGGCGTCGGCGCGCTCGCGCGCCTCGTGCGCGCGCACGCCGAGCGCTTCCAGGGCCGAGCGGCCGGCGCGCAGCGCCGACTCGAACGTCTCGCGTTCGAGCGTGTCGACGCCGCGCTCGCGCAGCTCGCGCCAGTGCGTCACGTTGCGGGCGCGGGCGACGATGCGCAAGCCGGGGAAGTACTGTCGCGCCAGATCGACCAGCGTGAGGCTGGCGGCCACGTCGTCGATGGCGTTGACCAGCACGCGCGCGCGGCCGGCTCCCGCCGCCGTCAGGAGATCGAGGCGCGTGCCGTCACCGTAGAAGACACGGAACCCGAGGCGGCGCAGGAAGTCGATGTGGTCGGGATCGCTGTCGAGCACCGTCGCCCGGATCCCGCTGGCGAACAGCACGCGCCCGACGATCTGCCCGAAGCGGCCGAAGCCGACGATGAGCACCTGCTCCTCGTCGGCATGGATCCGATCAGGCTCGCGGTGCCGCTCGGCGCGCGGCCGTTGCTGTAGCCGGTCGGCGGCGGCAGCCAGCAGCGGGGTGAGGACGAGCGACAGCGCGACGACGAGCGTCAGGATCTTGTTCCAGTCTCCCGGCAGGACGTGCGCCGCCCCCGCCACCCCGAACACGACGAAGGCGAACTCGCTTCCCTGCGACAGCACGGCGGCGAAGCTCGGACGCTGATCCGCGGGCACGCCGAGCGGACCGCTCAGGCCGAGCAGCAGGGCGGTCTTGAGCGCTACGAATCCGCCGAGGAGCGCGAGGACGGTACCCGCGTCGCTGGCGAGGAGCGCGAAGTCGATGGACATGCCGACTGCCATGAAGAAGAGGCCCATCAGCAAGCCGCGGAACGGTTCGATGTCCGTCTCGAGGGCGTGGCGATACTCCGAGCTGGCCAGCAGCACGCCAGCGAGAAAGGCGCCGAGCGCCATGGAGACGCCGGCGCGCTCCATCAGGAGCGCGGTGGCGACCACGACGAGGAGCGAGAAGGCGGTGAAGACGTCGCGGAGATGCGTCCGGGCGATGGCGCGCAACGCCGGCCGCACCACGGAGCGGCCGAGGCCGATGACGAGCGCCGTCGCTCCCGTGACCTTGGCGATACCGAGCCATGGCGACGGCGCGCCGCCACCCTCCGTCGCCGCGCCGGACAGCAGCGGCACGATGGCGATGAGCGGGATCGCCGCGAGATCCTGGAACAGGAGCACACCGAACGCAGCCCGGCCCATGTGCGTGGCGAGCACGCGCCGGTCGGCCATCGTCTGCACCGCGACGGCGGTCGATGACAGGGCGAGCGTGAAGCCGGCCAGGCACGCCGCCGCCGGCGCCAGTCCCGCGAGCAGCCCCGCGCCCGTAAGCCCGGCACCACAGACGAGCATCTGCGCCGCGCCGCCGCCGAACACCCGGCTGCGGATGCCCCACAGCCGGTCCGGGTCGAGCTCGAGGCCGATCACGAACAGCATCAGCACGACGCCGAACTCGGCAAAGCCGAAGATGGCCTCGACGTCACGCACGAGCCCGAGCCCGAACGGACCGATGACACAGCCGGCGAGGAGATAGCCGATCACCGAGCCGAGCCCGAGGCGGCTCGCGGCCGGCACGAACACCACGGTGGCCAGCAGATAAATGGCGGCGTACAGCAGGAACGAGTGATCGAGCATGGCGAGCCGTCTCCTCAATCCTTGTGCCTCGTGCCTCGCGCGCTGCGGGCGCGAGGGTCCAGGCCTACGCCTCAGGCACTTGACCCGCAGCCGCGAGCGCCTCCAGGCGAGCGCGGTAGCGGCGACCGCTCGCGGCGAGGGCGTCCGCATCGAGCTGGCGTGCCGCCTGTACGATCAGGGGCTCCTGCCACACCATGCCGCAGAACTCCGCTGTCTGACGCACCCCGGGGGCGAACGCGTCCACGGGATGACGATGGATGCCGGACGGCGAGTAGTCGAGCTCGTCGCCGCCGGTCGTGACGACCCAGAGGCACCGCTTGCCGCGCAGCGCGTCGCCGCCCGGACCCCATGCCCATCCGGGGGTGAGCACCTTCTCGAACCACAGCTTCAGCAGGGCCGGAACGCTGTACCAGAAGAGCGGGTGTTGCCAGACGACGAGCGACGCCGCGGCCAGCGCGTGCCGCTCCGCCTCGGCGTCGATCGCGAAGTCCGGGTACAGGTCGTAGAGCGATCGCACTTGGAGGTCCGCCAGGCCGTCGAGCGCGCCGAGCAGCGCGCGATTGGCGCACGAGCGATCGGGGTAGGGATGAGCGAGAACGACCAGCGTCATCGTCACCGGGAGGCGAACGCCATCGGCATTCCGCACCCTCTACCCTGCCGCGGCGCCTAGGTCGTACCGCCTTGTCCCGCAATCGCAGCGAGGATCTGTTCCTCGGGTTCCTTGCGGTCGAGGTAGTCACGCCAGAACGTCACCATGCCGTGCGCGTCCACCTCGACGATGGTGGCGCCATGCATCGTCACCGGGGTTCCGGCGCCCGGGGTATCGGGCATGGAGAAGGTCCCGCGACCGATCCACTCGAAGACGGCCCAGTCGTTTCCCCCACGTATCTTCGTGATCTCCTGCCGCCAGTCGGGGAAGATCGAGCGCGTCTGGCGCGCGATGCTGCGAAGATCCTTCGTCTTGGGCGTGTGCGGGTCTCCGAACGTGGCGCCGGGAGCGAAAAGTCCCTGCCAATCTCCCCGGTTCGCGACGTCGAGGGCGCGCTCGGCGCGCCGGGCCCATGCTTCCCAGTCCATGTCGTGTCTCCCCTTGCGCCGCGGTGCCGTCAGCGCGCGTCGACGACCTCGTTGCCGATGCCGTGCATCCGGCAGGGCGCTTCGATCCGTCGATCCGCACGCCGTTGCTGGCAGCGCGCGAGCGCGCCCGCCTCGGCGGCGCCGACCGTGGGCTCGCCGTAGGCGACGCCCGACGTATACGTGCCGCGCAGGTCACCGGCGACGGCGATGGCCTTCGCCTCCGGCAATCTTTCGTACCGCTGCCACTCGGCCTCGAAGCGCGTCTTGTCGCGGAGCCGAACGCCCATCGGCTCCGCGCCCAGGGCGGCGCAGCCGCTGAGCGCCACGGCCGCGAGACTCGCCGCCAGAGCGGGCCGGGGGTTGCCCACGACTCGGGCCACGCGCACCCCCTCACGAGACCGGGATGGCGCGGAACCTGACGAAAAGCGCCGGATGATCGCTGAGCGCCCGATTGCCATTGACGAACTCGACGGCCTCACCGGACGCCTCCACGCTCAGCGCCGTCGTCGGACCGCTACGGTACAGCACGTAGTCGCGCTCGCGCCAGAACGGCAGCTCCGCACCGGCGCCGGAATCCTGCAGACCGATGCGCTGGCGGAACGCCATGAGGATGTCGCCGTCTCCCGGGCGGCTGAAGTCGCAGTTCAAGTCTCCGGCCACGATCACGGCGCGTCCGGGCGAGAGCTCCTCGATGCCGGCCGCGAGCTGCGCGAGCTGGCGCCGGCGGGCCTTGAGCGACGCCTTGTTCGGTCCGGCGTCGAGGTGGGTGTTGTAGACGTCGATCTCGGCGCCGCCGGGGGTACGCATCCGCACGCGCAAGAACCCCTTGGAGGCCCAGCAGTCGGCGCCCGTGCTGCGCATCCAGCCGGAGCAGGCGCGATACGGCTCGCGAACGACCGCGGGCTCCGCCACGAGTCCCGGCTCGGCGAAGATGGTGAGGCCGGCGCCGTAGGGTGGCGAGAAGCGGGGCACGAGCAGCTGCGCCGGGAAGAGCAGCGCCTTGGCGGCCATCAGCCGCGGGTCGGACCGCATGCCGTTGCCGCGAAAGGCCTGGCGTCCACGCATCTCCTTCTTGATGGCCCGGTAGGACTCGAAGTCCTCCTGCAGCAGGACCACGTCGTATCGGCTCGCCAGCCAGCCGATGGTGCGGCTGCGCGCGGCGGGGCTTTGCTCGGCGGCGAGCCGGAAGAGCCCGTGCACGTTGTAGGAAAGAAACGAGAACGACGTAGCGTTCGCCGCGGAGCTGCGCACCACCGCGGGCACCGCGAGCAGGAGCGCGCCGGCCAGGGCGCAACGGCGCAGAACGCTCATAACGCACTCAGGTACGCGGCGCCGCCGAGGCGGCGCACCTGATCGGAGATCCAGGCGGCGCGCCGGCGCAGGTAGGGCGACGGTCGATCGACGCGAAAGCGGGACGGATTCGGGAGCGCGGCGGCGAGCAGCGCGGCGTCCCGGGGGCCGAGCGTGGCCGCGGGCCGGTCGAAGAAGCGCCAGCTCGCCGCGCCGACGCCGAAGGTGCAGCTGCCGAACTGGGCGACGTTGGCGTACATCTCGAGGGTGCGGCGCTTGGGCCACAGGGTCTCGATGAGGACCGTGAAGTAGGCTTCGAGCCCCTTGCGCACCCAGCTCCGCCCGGACCACAGGAAGAGATTCTTGGCGACCTGCTGCGAGATGGTGCTCGCTCCGCGCAGCGGCACGGCTCGGCCGCGGGCGCGCAACGCATCGGCGATGGAGTCGAGGTCGAATCCACGATGGGTCGGGAAACGCTGATCCTCGGCGGCGACGATGGCGATCGGCAGGTGGGCCGAGATCGCGCGCCAGGGTACCCAGCGGTGCTCGATCTGGCGGCACGTGCCGCCGGGCGTCCCGCCGCCCAGGCGGGCGAGGAGCATGACCGCCGTGGTGGGCGGCCGCACCCAGCGCAGCGCGACGACGGGCACCGTGGTCGCCGCCACGACCGCGAAGGCGATCCAGGCGATTCGTCGCAACGGCGAGCGCCGCGCGTGCGCGCGCCGCCGGCGCGGCGACGCATCGTAGCGCAACCGCGGCGGCAGCGAGGCGCGATCAGCCGGCCAGCCGGCCGATCCGAAGGTATCCGGACGCGCCGGCCGCTGGCGTCTTCGGGCGGGCGCGCGATGCGCGCGCCGGTCCGACGGCACGGGCGCGGGTGGTGCGGCAGAGCGAGCCAAGGGGGCCGAGGGTAGCATTCGCTCGTCCTCGGGGCGAGCGACGCGCTGTCTTTACCGTGACGGACCACCTGGGGTAGCCTGCCGGCTTACCGGGTGGTTGATCGAGACACGAGCGAAGGAGAGCGGCATGAGCATCGCCCATCTGGCGGCGTCCGCGGGTGTCGACGAGATCGCCGCCGCGCTCGAGCGCGACGGGGCCGTGATCGTCGATCGGCTGGTGGAGCCCCGCGTGTTCGATCACATCCACGCCGAGCTGGAGATGTATCTCGCGCGCACGAACCCTGGACCGGACGATTTCGCCGGCCGACACACCAGACGCACGGGCGGGTTGGTTGCCCGGTCACCGACCTGTCGCGACCTGATCATGCATCCCCTGGTGCTGGGCACGGTGAAGCGCGCCCTCACTCAGGCCAGCACGTTTCAGCTGCATCTGACCCAGATCATCGCCATCGGTCCGGGCGAAGCCGGCCAGCAGATCCACCGCGATCAGTGGGCCTACGATTTCTTTCCGTTCCCGCGGGGCTACGAGGTGCAGTGCAACACGATCTGGGCGATGACCGACTTCGCGGCGGAAAACGGCGCGACTCGCGTGGTCGCCGGCAGCCACCGCTTCGAGGATCGGCTCCAGTTCACCGAGGCCGATACCGAGCCCGCCGAGATGGCCAGGGGATCCGTGCTCTTCTACACGGGGAGCGTTTACCACGGCGGTGGTGCGAACCGATCGGATGCGATCCGTTACGGCGTCAACATCACCTACAACGCCGCTTGGCTGCGGCAGGAAGAGAATCAGTATCTCTCCGTACCCCTGGACATTGCGCGCGAGCTGCCGGAGGATCTGCTCCGGCTCATGGGCTACGCGCGCGGCGCCTACGCGCTCGGCTACGTCGACGACCTGCGCGACCCCATGGACGTCGTGCGGCCCGGCGCGACGCCGGACGGACTCGGCGACCTCGAGCGGGCGCGGGCGCAGGTGATCCGGGTCGATTCCCAAGTCGCCGCGGCGGCCGGTCGCAGCCGAGGCTTGCTTCCCTGAGGCGCAGGCGTGGATCAGGTCGACGCCGGTGAACGCAGCGACACGCCCAGCCGGCGCACGTCGATGCGCCGCCCGGTCGCCTCGTCGACGACGACGGGGCGGATCTCGGCCTGGCTGTCGCGGTCGATGAGCACCACCGGAGCATGACCGCGGCGGAAGAGCCAATCCTCCCCGAAACGCCACATCGCCGCTAGAATGTCGAAGAAGGCGCGGCCCTTGTCGGTCAGGCGGTACTCGTAACGCCGGGGGCCCTCCTGGTAAGCGATCTTCTCGAGCATGCCCGCAGCGACGAGCTTGCGGAGTCGCTGCACGAGTGTCGCGCGGCTGACGCCGAGCCGCTGCTGGAACTGCTCGAAACGGTGGCAGCCGCCGAAGGCCTCGCGCATGACGATCGGCGTCCAGCCGTCACCGAGGAGGTCGGTGGCGCGCGCGATGGGGCACGGCCAGCGGTCGAAGCGGGTGCGCCGCATCCGTCAGACCTCCGCCGTTGCACCAGCGAGCACGAGCATCGGCACACAAACTTCTCCGAGGTGGAGATCGTGCGTGTCGTTCTGCCGAGGTGCGATCATGCGACGCTCTCGACCCGCGCGCGTACGTGCTTGTGCCACGGCGTTCCCGCGAGCCAGTCGCGGTCCTCGCCGGCGGTGAGCTCGTTCGGGGCCACGCCCGCGCCCGCGCCGTCGACGTAGTCGACGCCCAGGCCGTTGGGCAGCGAGACGTGGCCGGGCTGCATCATGTCGGAGATCTCGACGGCCACCTCGACCGAAGCGCGCTTGGTGGTCAGCCGCGCGCGGCCGCCGTCGAGGAGGCCGAGGCGCTCGGCATCCGCCGGGCTCACGCGCAGCGCGCCGCTCGGGTCCTTCTTACGCCACTCCGGGTTGCGAAAGATCGTGTTGGCGGTAAAGGAGCGGCGTTCGCCCGCCGACAGCACGAACGGAAACTCGCCGTCGGCGCGTGGCGGCGTCTCGGTTCGCAGCGCCCCCAGCTCCTCCAGCAGCTCGGCGATCGGCAAGTTGATCCCGCCGCCACGCAGCCGGCTCCAGCTAGTCTCGTACTCGTCGTCCGCGAAGACGACGCCCGAAGGGCTCGAGATGATGGCGTCGAAGAGCTTCTCGCCGGGCTCGAAGCCGTCGCCGGTGAACCCGGCGCGGCGCGCCGATTCCGGGTTCTGCATGACGAACAGATGCGCGGCGCCCCACAGCACCGCCGCGGCTGCGGCGCCGTCGGGCAACGTCGGTCCGAGCGTGCGGTAGAGCACCACCGGGAGGAACGGCGCGAGCTTGGGGTTACTGGCGGTCGCGGCGAAGAACGCCTCGGCGAACGCGGGACGGCCCTGCGCCGCGGCGTCGCGCAGCGGCGCGAGATCCTCGTCCGTCAGCGCACCGAGTGCCTCGACCAAGCGCGCATGGATCTCCGCCTCGGGAAGCGCGTTGGGCGGCGCCGGCAGCAGCGGCGGCCGCAGGTGAAAGACGTTACGCGGGAAATCGAAATTGAAGAAGGTCGCTTCCCACTTCTCGAACTGCGACGGTGGCGGCAGCACGTAGTGCGCCAGCCGCGCCGTCTCGGTCATGGCGATGTCGATGACGACGAGGCACTCGAGCGCGCTCAAGGCTTCGCGCATGCGCTGGCTGTCGGCGAGCGAGTGCGCCGGGTTGCCGCTCTCGACGATCATGGCGCGGTAGCGCTTCGGGTGATCCGTCAGAATCTCCTCCGGGATCACGTTGCAGGGCACGAGGCCGCTGATGATGCGCGCGCCGGCGACGGGGCTCGTCCGCTCGCGCCGGGGGCCGTCCGACGTCAACCCCGGGTTCTTGCCCGCCAGCCGGACCAGGCTCGCCGGAGCGTACTGCGCCCCGGGTCGGCCGAAATGACCGCTCAGGGACCAGAGGAGCTTGTCGAGGTAGCTGTTCAACGTGGAGTGCACGTTCATCTGCACCCCGAGGTCCTCGTACACCGCCATGCTCTTGGCGATCGCGATGCGATGCACGGTGCGGCGGACGAGGTCTTCTTCGATGCCGGCGATGGCGCAGTACGTGGCGACCGGTACCTCGCGCAGCGCCGCCTCGACCTCTGCCAGCCCGCGGGTATGCTGCGCCAGCCATTCGCGCGGCAATAGATCGTCCTGCACCAGGACGGCGTTCATCGCCGCGAGCAGCCACGCATCGGTGCCGGGCCGGAGCTGTAGATGGATGTCGGCGAGCGCCGCGGTCTCGGTGCGCCGCGGGTCGATGACGATCATGGTGCGGTTGGGGTCTTTGGCGATCTCCTTCAGCACCACGCGGGCGCGCGCGATGCCGTGCGAGTGCCACGGATTCTTGCCGAGGAAGAGCGCGACCTCGGCGTGCTCGAAATCGCCGCGCACCGGGCTGCCGAGCATGCGGCCGCTGACCCACATCTCGCCGGTCTTCTCCTGCGCCAGGGCGTTGGACCGGTAGACGGAGCCGAGCGCGCGCAGCGTCGCGGTGCTGTAGGCGCCCGGGAGGTGATTCCCCTGGCCGCCGCCGCCGTAGTAGAAGATCGCTTCACCACCGTGGGTGTCGCGCACCACGGCGAGGCGCTGCGCGACCTCGCGGATCGCCGTGTCCCAGTCGATCTCTTCGAATGTGCCGTCGGCGCGCCGGCGCAGCGGTCCCGTCAACCGATGGCGCCCGTTCTGGTAGAAATCGAGGCGGTGCGCCTTCTCGCAGGCATATCCTTGCGACGCCGGATGCTGCTTGTCTCCGCGGATGGTCTCGAAGCGGCGGCCGTCCGCGCCGCCGAGCTTCACCTCGATGCCGCAGTTGCACTCGCACAGGATGCACGCCGTCTTCTTCCACACGTCCGCGGTGATCATGGGCGCCTCCATATCAGTTCAAATATTGAACTGACATCGGAGCCTATACTCCTTGCGGCCTTCGGAACGCAAGCCCCGGGGCCTCGGGATGGAGAGACGCCGGCAGCCCCTGGTTGCGGCTAGGTCCTCAACCCTCGGTCGAGATCCTCGATCAGATCCTCGGTGGTTTCCAAACCGACCGACAGGCGCACGAGACCGTCGCCGATGCCGACCCGCGCCCGCTCCTCCGGCGAGAGATTGGCGTGCGAGATCATCGCCGGCCGCATGATCAGCGTGTCGACGCCGCCGAGGCTCGGCGCCGAAATCGCCAGCCGCACCGTTGCCAGCAGCCGCTCGGCGGCCGCCACCCCGCCGGCGAGATCGAAGCTCAGCGTGCCGCCGAATCCGTCGAACAACGCGCGGGCGCGCGCGTGGTGCGGGTGGCTCTCAATGCCCGGATAGTTGACGCGGGCGACCGCCGGATGGTTCTCGAGGAAGCGCGCGATCCGCAGCGCGCTCTCGTTCTGGTGGCGCACGCGTACGCCGAGCGTCTTCATGCCGCGGTGAAGGAGGAAGGCCGCATGCGGGTCGAGCGAGCCGCCGAGATGGTTCAGGCGATGCGTGATTTTCTCGATCCAGGCCGCGCGCCCGATTACGGCTCCCGCCGCGATGTCGTCGTGGCCGTTCATGTACTTCGTGCAGCTGTGAAGCGAGAGATCGAAGCCTCTCTCGGGCGGGCGGAAGTTCACCGGGCTCGCGAAGGTGTTGTCGATGATCGACACGAGACCATGCGCGCGGGCGAAGTCGACGACGGCGGGTAGATCGCCGACGCCGAGGAGCGGGTTCGTCATCGTCTCGACGTAGATCGCCCGTGTCGTCGGCCGCAGCTTCCGCTTCCACGAGGGGGGATCATTCGCGTCGATCGCATCGACGGCGATGCCGAACGCCGGACACTCGTCGGCGAGAAAGCCGTGCGTGCCGCCATAGAGGCAGTCCTGGACGAGCAGATGGTCGCCGGCAAAGAGGACCGTGAGGAGCGTGGTCGATATCGCCGCCATGCCGCTCGCCGTCACCAGCGCAGCCTCGGCATTCTCGAGCGCCGCGAACTTGCGATGCAGGGCGAGATGGTTCGGCGTGTTGTTGAGGCGGATGTACGTGACGTCGCGATAGCCGGGCGGCGTGGCTTCGAACGTCACCGACTGGAAGATCGGCGCGATGACGGCGCCGAGAATGCGTGGCGTTGGCTCGCCGGCATGGATGAGCTTGGTATCGAGACCGTGAAAATGCGTATCCATCGGGTCACCTCTACGGGATCGTCGGCGCGGCGCGCAGACGGCGCGGGAACACTCCCGTTGTATCTCGTTCCGCGCCACGACGCGACGCCCTGTCCATGACAATCGCGACGATTTTCCGAGCTCGTTGGGCGAGCCGGATCAATTCTCACGAGAAACCGGCGAGTTTTCCCGGCCAATCGGAATCGATCCGCGTATCGTACGCGGACGCCATCCCCTACGGGCGGCCGAAGGCTGCGAACAGAAGCGCTGCCGCGAGACCGAGCTCCACGCCGAAGAACAGCGTCGGGTAGAAGCCGTTGGTCCCATCGATGAGGCGAGAGACGACGCGGCCGAAGGCCATGCCGATGAGCGATACGCCGATGGCAACGAGAATGCCGGTGGCGAGCCCGGTGTCGGTGAGCGTGAAGGCGAGCAGACCAGCGACGACGATGCCGAAACCACCGTAAACGGCGCGGACTTCGTTGCGCCCGTCCACGGTTAGCTCGTTCGTGCCGAAGTACCTGACGATGCGCTCGGGTTGTGCGAGGGTGACCACCCCCATGCCGAGGAAGAACAACGCCACGCCGCTGACGAGCACGCTGGCCATGCGAATGCCTCCTAACTGGAGCCGTTCACGGAAGCAAGCGCGCGCCATCCCTCGGTGCCGCCGCGCGCAGGGAGGTGCCTGCTCCTGGCCTCCTCCCATGCGACACGCGGCCACGCTCGGGGCTCTTACGCACGCCCCTCGGCGGTACGCCCGATCGAGCGCAACATGTGGGTCCGGATGAGACCGCTGAACGGGCCCACCACCGTCCAGTACCGGCGGAAGCTGCGCAGAGCGCCGGCGTCGGCGCAGAGCACCCGCGTCTCGGTCGAGAGCAGGGTGGCGCCGTCGCTCGGCTGCGAAACGGCGAAGTTCCAGGCCGCCCGCGCCGTGCCTGCCGGTGGCGGCTCACGGAACCGCGCGGGATCGGTGGCGGAGAGATTGCCGATGGGCCTCCAAAAGCACCCGCTGGCGCCGAGCACGACCTCGCGCCCCCGTTCCTCGGCCAGTAGAGAGAACCGGTGTCGCACGATCTCGCGCAGCGTGAGACGCGTCGCCGCCCGCCGGACGGGCACCGAATCGAAGAGACGCGAGGGGAGGGTCCGCAGGGCGAGAAGCGCCTTGACGACGATGGACGCGGTGAGATCCGCCTCCCAGATGGCGGCATAGGTTTCGGGAGCCGGCACGGGTACGAGCAGCTCGTGATGCTCGCTGACGTGATAGCGGGGAAGGTACTCGTCGATGAGCATGTGCGCCTCTCATCGTTTCGGCCATCCGACCCGCCCGGCGCGGATCTCTGCCGCGAACCAGTCGTGATATCCGTGCGCGAGCAGCCACTCGATCCGGTCGCCGCGCCAGACGACGCGAGGCGGCCCGGCCGTGGCCGATCCCTCCGTCGTGCCGCTCTGTAGGAGCCACGATCGCGTGCGCTCCAGATCGGCCGCGAAGAGGGGGAGGGCACGCACGCGGCGGTACCAGCCGAAGAGATTCTGGTAACGCTCCGGGGAGAACGGCACGTCGAGGAACTTCACCGCGGCGAGGTGGGGAAAGAGCGCGAAGTCCGCGATCGAGAGGGCGCCGCATACGAACGGCCCGCCGGCGAGCTCGGCGTCGAGGCCGGCGTAGATCTCCTCGAGATCGCGAGCGGCGTGCTCGAGGAGGCCAGGCGGGGGTGTGTCCTGGCGCTTGAGGATCGGCCACTTCCAGATCGAGATGTCGTGCACGATGGCGTCGAGCAGCGTGTCGGCCAGGCGTTCCCACGCGCGCGCCCGCGCCCGCGCGGCCGGAGCGGCGGGAAAGACCGGCGGGGTCGGGTGCATCTGCTCGAGGTACGCGACGATGTCCGACGAGTTGACGACGACCGTGCCGGCGTCTTCCAGCACCGGCACTTCAACACGCGGATTGACGGCGGCGAGCGCGCCGCGCGCGTCGGGTCGCAGGCCATCGACGGCCTCGAAGGGCAGTTCCTTGAACTCGAGGACCATGCGCACCTTGCGGGCAAAGGGACTGAAGGCGTTGTCGTAGAGCTTCATGGGTGGCTCACCTTTCACGCCCGCGGGGTCGGATCACGACGACGGGACGGCTGCGTACCCACCAGCGCAGGAACGGTACCCAGATGGGACGGAGCAAGGTCCGGTGCAGGAAGTTCAACGGTGCGATCGGGGCGGCGGGAAAGAACGGATGCGCGGAGACGATCGCCTGCTTCGCCTTCAGATCATCGACGACCTCGGCACGTCCGCCCACGCGCCAGCCGGCGCAGGTCACCTGCACGTCGGGGTGGTGGAGGATGTTGCGGATCCAGTCCGACCGCCGGCCGTAGGTCGAGATCGTGAAGAGCCCGTCGGCGAAGCGCTCGCAGGGCAGCAGCACCTCGCGCGGCAATCCCGTTCTCCGTCCCGTGGTCGTGAGGAGCATCCAGCCGGGTGCGCGCTCGAAGTAGCGGCGGAACAGCCGCACGATCGCCGTCTGCGGCCATCGGATGAGCCGGGTGACGAAATGCAGGCGCGCCGCGAGGGGCTCAGCCACACCTCAGATCCTCATCACGCCGCGGCGTGGCACCGCGGTCCCATACGTTTCCGCCGTGAGCGGCGCGCCCATCTCGGCGAGCACGGCGCGATGCTGGGCGATCGGGGTCCGCATCAGCCGATCCTCGAAGGGCCGCAGGCGTGCGAAGCTCTCGTGCCCGAGCGTCCGCTCGACGAACGCGGCCGTGAGGGGCCAGCGCGTGCCGTCCACGGTGAACCGGGCGAAGGCGGCGTTGCGGAAAAACGTGGCGATGGCGACATCGGCGATCGACAGCGTCCCGAACAGGTAGTCTGCGGCGGGCAGCTCCGCCTCGAGGTAGTCGAGGACGGCCGGGATCTCTTCACGTAGCGTGCGATCCAGCACCTGGGCGTCCGTCTTCTCGCCCCACACGTAGGGGTTGATCGCCACCTGGTTGAACAGGCGCCAGATGAACACCTCGCCCATGCGCGTGTCCGCGTACTCCTCGAGCCAGCGGGCGCGGGCACGTTCGGGAATGCCGTCGGGGAAGAGGGCGGGCGCCGGATGGCGCTCTTCGAGGTACTGGCAGATGACGGAGGAATCGGTGAGCGTCACCTGGTCGTCGATGAGCACCGGGATCCGCCGCACCGGGCTCAGCTTGGAGAATCGATCGTCGCCCAGAAACGGCACGATGGGATCGATCTCGTAGGGGATGCCTTTCAGGTGCAGGAAGACCAGCACCTTGCGCACGTAGGGCGAGAGATAGCTGCCGATGATCTGGACTCGATCCTTCATGCCAGGGATCCGCTCCCGAAGGCACCGTCGGCTGTGCCCGTCGTGGCGGTGGCGTACACCGCCTCGCGCGTCGCTGTCCAGCACGGCGGCGCGACGCGTGCTGGCGGCGGAGCTTCGGTCAGGCACCTGCAGCATCGTGCTGACCGCGTTGTGCGTATCGCTCGCGGCGCCCGAATAGGACGGGAAGCGACAGCAGGACGGCGGCCCAGAAGCCCGAGACGGGCATCGCCATCGCACCGAACGTTCCGATGCCGAGCATGCTCCAGCCGAGCAAGCGCTCGAGCTTCGCATCGTCGGTGCCGACGGCATGCCGCATGAGCAGCCCCAGCGTGACGAGGACGGGCGTGAAGAGCATGAACCAGAACGCCAGCTGCCGGTCGAGATGCGGATCGACGGCATCGACGAAGCCGTCGCGACCGATGCTCGCGAGAGCGTCACCGAAGAGGAACATCCCCGTGATGGCGTGGGCGATCGCGGTCAGGATCAGCAGCGGTCCGACGTAGCGGATCATGGTGCCTCCTCGCTCGTTGCGGGCGTGTGCGATGCGCGCTCGGTTCGACAGTCCGCGTCCCGCGGCATCAGCGGCTTCAGCCGAAAGAGCGTCAGCTCGCGCGTGGTGCGCCGCCTGAACGTCTCGTAATCGGCATGGATCGCCACGAGCTTTGCCCACAGGCGCGGAACGTCCTCTCCGCGTGCCCGCTCCGCCCTGCAAGGGATCACGTCGCGTCCGACCTGGACGTCGACGGTCGGGTTCGCACGCAGGTTGTGCCACCAGCTAGGCGGGCGCGACTCGCCCGCGGCCGGTAGGCCTTGAGTCGCGCAGCATCCCGCCCGATCGTTTCGCGCGGCTGGTCGTCTGGGGCCGTGCGCCCTGTTTTGCAGTACGTCGGGTGGCGAAGGGGGGACACGGCCTCCCCCCGGTGAACCGTGGACCCAGCCGGCCTGCCGGAGCACCCTAGCGGCCGAGGACGGTCCAGCCGAGGGAGCGTGCCGCTTGCGCCTGGCGGATGTCGTAGGTGACGAACGGCAGGGTGCCGCCGCCCGCTCGCTCCGCCGCAGCAAGGTGCAGCGCGTCGAGCGTCCGGACCTGCAGCGTCTCGGCCAGATCCCCGGCCCGCTCGCAGGTCGTCACATCGAGCTCGACGACGAGCATGCGGGACCAATCGGTGCGGAAGACGGCGCGCACGCGCGCCCGCTCGGCGCCCCGCAGCAACCGCCCCAGGTTCCGCAGCACCTCGACCCAGGTATGCCGGCCGGTGACCCACGAGGGGTCGGCATGGAGCATCCGCTCGCAGGCGGCGCTCTCGTCTTCTTCGATGTAGCGTTTGAGGAGAGCGCTGGTGTCGAGGTAGAGGCTCACTCGCCCCGGTCCTCGGCGAGCGCCTCGTCGATGCGCACGGCGCCGCGGGCCCGGCGTACCTTGACGGGCGCCGGCGGCCGCCCTTTCGGAGCCGAGATCCATCCCTGATTGATGCCGTCCTCGAGGCGTGCCACGCCGGGCAGCGGGGCCAGGATTGCCTTCGGAACGCCGCGGTCCGTCACCCGGATCGTCTGGCCGCGGGCCGCCCGCTCCACGTACCGCGATAGGTGTTGCTTGAGCTCGCGCACGCCGACATCCATGTGACCACATTATGGGAGCGATGAGGATACTTCAAGGCCGGACCGGCCTCGGGCGCCGCGTTCTCTCCGCAGGCTACTCACGGCTTCTCCGTGGGCCGACACGGGTGCGCAGTGGCGCCGCCGTCCGGAGCGCGCTACGTTCACGGCATGTCGGAGGAACAGTTTCAGACGATCCATGCCGGCGGGTTCGTCGCCTGACCCCGCGCGCTGTCGGCGAGGCTTGGAATCGCAGCTCCGCCTGCCCGGCCACTCGCTCGCCGTTCGCAGTCCGGAATCTGCTCACGATGAATCTGCACCAGCGGTGAATCATGCTCGGGTAGCGCGCGCCGCGAGCCCGCGCTGGCAACCGGTGTGCCGAGGCACCACGCGCGGGTGCGGACGAATCCTGCGCAACCGCAACGAAGTTGCAAACGGGCCAGCGGCGGCACAGGGCGTGTGCGCCATCCCCTGCGTCACCTTGGCACACGCCTTGCTCTCTGCCCGCCGGAGGTCTCGTTGTGAAACACTCGGTCCCCTGTCTCGCGATCGCCGTTCTCCTGCTCGCCTCCTCGGCCGCCTTCGGTCAGGAATGCCCTGCGGACGGCGATCCGCTCGAGCTGTGCTCCGACTCGCTCGCGCTGCGCAATGCCCGGCGCACAGGTGCCCCGCAGGACGAGTTCCTGCAGAACGGCGCGGGCAGATTCCGCGTCGACATCGCGGGGTGCCCCGCGGGGCACGCCGTCACGTCCGTCGACATCTCCCCGCTCGAGATAGAGGTCATCGAGACGACCGACGATCCCGACGGCCAGTATCGCACCTACCAGCCCGGTCGGCCCGTCTACGGCAACATCACGCTGCGCGCTCCGGCGCTGCGTCCGGGCTCACGCGACCTGCGCTCATGCTTCATCGATCCGGCGACGGGGCGGCCCATGCCCAGGAACGTGACCGTCGCCGTGCTGGATGCGGACGGCAAGGACGCGCGCCGCTACAACCTCATGGAGTGCTTCCCCATCAAGTACGACCCCGGGGACTATTCGCCGTCCCGAAGGCCGTCCCGCCCGCAGACGGCGGTGCTGAAGATCGGTAGCGTGGACTTCGACTTCGGGCCCGCGGACCCGCTACCGCTGCCGCCGCCCCCTCCGCTTCCAGGAACGCGGCCCTTCCACGTCGAGTTCTACTGGGATCCGCCCTACGGCGGAAAGAACGAGGACAACGCGTGGGAGACCTGCACCGGCGGCGCGCTGTGCATCGAGGTCGCGCCCGCCTCCGTAGGCGCGGACCAGTACCATACCACCACCCCGGGGCATAAATACGTCGACGAGATCCAGCTCCGTGGACCCATGACCAAGTCCCGCAAGTGGATCGGCAAGAACATCAACGATACCGTCAAAGGGACGTTCACACGCTTCGACCTCACGATCGTGGAGATCATGAAGGACGGAGCCGATGGCAAGCGGTTCAACTATTCGAAGGGGTTCTTCACGCGCTACGTCTACCCGACGCTGTCCGCCGACGGTACGGGCAACCTCCAGGAAGAGGTGTCCATCAAGCCGGAACGACTTCGGGTGGAGGATTGCTCCGATCCCGACGATCCGACCGACCCGGCCGATTGATCGGCGGCGGCGACCTCCGGCGGTAGCGCCACTCCGTCTGCGACGGCGGCGGCTTCAGCCGGCGGGCAGTCCCTCTACTCGACGCACTGGAAGAGCAGACGGTCCGTGTCGGTGGACGTCGGGACGCGGCCGGCCGCCGCACGTTCGTCATCGCCGCATGCGTGAATCAGGGGAACACCGAGGCCCTGTGTCTTCTCGCCGGAGAACGTCTGGAGCGCAGCCGACGGGCTTCATCTACGCGTGGTCGAGCGCTCGGGAGCCTGGACGTGCGCCGAGGCGGTCCTCGACGGCTTTCGAGGACATGGCGCGTGTACACCTTCCAGATCGCTGGCACCCTCCCCGCGGTCACGGAGTCGCCCCACCGAATCGCCTGGCGTGCCGATGCCGTCGAGTTCCTGAGCTGGCAGGGATTCGCGCCGTTTCCCCCCGCGGCGAGTGACGTTCTTCAGGCCTGGACGTACGGCGGCCCGGACATCCTACCGCCGGTGGCAGTGAGCCACTCGGCCCAGGTGATCTTGCCGATGCGGTTGGGCGTCAGGTTGCCTCCGTCGCGGAGTGACCTGCCGACCTTGCCCGGGATCGGCAACGACATGATGATTCGTCGCTTCCCGATCACGCGAAGCCAGTCGCGAAAAGCATCGACCGCGGGGATTGCCTCGGGCCCGCCCATGTCGGGCGCGCGCCCGCTCGGCCCGGCTTCGACGAGCGCCATCATGCGGTCGGCGACTTCGCCGACATCGAGGAGCTGCATGCGGAAGCCTTTCGGGAGCCCGATGATCGGAAGCATCATCATGGGCTCTGCCGCCTTCGGCACGAACGTGTGCCACTGCGTCGTGCGCAGGATCGAGAACGGCAGACCGGAGCCCTCGATCGCGTCCTCCGCCTCTCGCTTCGCCCGGTAGTAGCCGATCGGGACGATGTCGATGCCGACGATCGAGATGTAGACGACGTACGGCGACCCGCCGCGCTTTGCCGCGTCGAGCAGCCGCGTCGTGCCGCCGACGTCCGTGCGCTTCACGCTGCCGTACGCGAGCTTCCCGGTCGCGCTGGCGCAGTGGACGATGACGTCGGCCCCAGCGGTCGCGGCGTCGAGCCCGGCTCCCGTATCGAGATCACCGATCACGACCCGTGCGCCCGCGGGTGGCGCGAAACCGGTCCGGCGCGTGAGCAGCCGAACCTCGTAGCCCTTCGCGAGCAAACGGGGCACCATCTGGGTGCCGAGGATGCCCGTGCCTCCGGTGACGAGCGCGTTCTTCATGTCCACCTCAGCGGGGTCCGGCAGCTGGGCGCGCCTGTGCGCGTCGCGACCCCGCGACGCCGGCGGAGGACGTTACACCGGGACCGATCCGCTGCGCCACCGAAGAAGCGGACCTGCCGCCCAATCCGACGGATCTGCTTCGTCCGGACCTATCGCCCTATCGGATTGAGGCGCGCTCGCCGATGGTCCCCTGATACCTGGCGACGGCCTGCTCCAGGTTGAACAACATCCGCTCGCGTCCCAGGGTCTGCCCCAAGGGCGAACGCTGGACCATCGTCAGCACCCCCGGGTTGAGGCCCACGAGCCACAGGGACACGCCGGTGGCGCGAAGCCTCTGCTCGGCTTCGATCAGCATCTTGAGCGCCGTGTACTCGAGATCGAACACGCCGCGAAGGTGCAGCGCGACGACGTTCGGCTTCGACTCGGCCATCAGGGCCCTGATCTTGTCACCAACGCGTGTCGCATTCGCGAAAAAGATTCGTCCCTCCAGTCGCAACAGCAAGAGCCCCGGGAAAGTCTCGTCCTCGGGATGCTCCGCGGAGCGAGGCCGGAAGACATTCGTGCCGGGCTTACGTCCCAAGACGTGGACCGGCGGGTCGGCCAGCTGGTAGGCCAGCGCGAGGAGTGAGACGACGATGGCAACGAGGATTCCCTGCAGGGTTCCGAGCAGCACCACGCCGGCCAGCGCGGTCAGGGCCCACACGAACTCGGTTCGCCGCACCGTGAGAATCGTACGGAACTCCGCAGGCTTGATCAGCCCGATCGAATACACGATGACGACTGCGGCGAGCGTGGCTTGCGGCATCAGCCCGATCAAGGGAGCCAGCAGCAACATCGTCACCAGCGTCGCGGCTACCGTGATCAGCCCGGCCAGCTGCGTGCGGGCCCCCGCCAGCCGGTTCACGGCTGTTTGCGTGGTGCCGCCGCCGGCCGGCATGGCGCCGAGCAATGCCCCGCCTACGTTCGCCAGACCGGTCGCTAGCAGCTCCTGGTTCGCCTGCGGTGCAGGTTCGCCGCTCTGCGCGAACGCCCGGCCGGCCGCTATCGTTTCGGTAAAGCTCATCAGCGCAATGCCCGACGCTGCCGGCCACAGCGCGCCGACCGACGCGATGTCCGGCAGGGTGAGGGACGGCAGCCCGGTTGGCACGTGGCCGACCGTTTCCACGCCGTAGGCCTCCAAGCCGAGCACGCGCATGGCGACGATCCCGCTCGCCACCGCGATGAGCGGCGCCGGCGCGCGTGGAAGAAACCGCTCGATCGCCACCAGAATCGCCACCATCGCGACGCTCACGGCGACGGTCGTCACAGAGGCGTGCGAAACGCCCTGCGCGATGGCCAGGGCATTGTGAAAGAACGAGCCCTTGGGAAACTGAATACCCAGCAGCTTCGGAATCTGATCGAGCACGATGACGAGCCCGATGCCCGCCTTGAATCCGATCAGCACTGGCTCGGAAATGAAATTGGCTACGAAGCCGAGCCGCAAGAGCGCCGCGAGCCCGAGCATCAGACCGACGAGCAATGTGAGCGTCGCCGTAGCGGTCACGAGCAGTCTCGGCTCTCCACCTGGAGCTACCTCACCGAGGGCCGCTGCCGTCAGAATGGCGATCGTCGTAGTCGTGCTCACACTGAGCGGGCGGGATGTGCCGAGCGCCGCGTAGATCACCATGGGGACGAAGGCGGTGTAGAGCCCGACCTGGACTGGAAGTCCCGCGATCGTGGCGTACGCAAGGGCCTTCGGAATCACGACCGCTGCGGCGGTCAGGCCGGCGATGACGTCGAGCTTGGTCCACTCACTGCGGTAGCCGCGGATCCACTCGAAGACGGGCATGCGGAAGCCAGGGCGTTGTCGTCGCAATGAAATCGAGCTGCCCACCCCCGACCGCGATGTGGTACGCGGCGGACCATGGGATCATCCCGCAGGGAGCCCCACGGACGGAGGGAGGGCAGCTCGATGGAGTACTACGTCGGATCGGACGTCCATCGCAAGGCATGCAGCTTCGTGATCCAGGCCGCAGAGGGCGCCGTGGTCGGCCAGGAAGAGATCCCGACGACGCGAGCCGGATGTGAGCGGCTGATCGGTGACCATGCGCTGCCCGGCGGGACCCGGGTGGCACTCGAGACGGGGACCGTCACAATGCCGTCAAGCGGCTGTTGCGCGGCACGGGCCGCGGGCCGCTCAGCCGGAGTCTCGGCACCGACGTGGGATGGGCCAAACTGCTGACCACGGCGGCGGGCGAAGAGGAGCTGCGCACGTATGTGGAGTATCATCGCGCCCTGTGGCGGAGTGCGGACGAGCAGCGGCGGGCCCTCGATCGGGCACTGACAGAGCAGCGCGCGGCGTTGGCTCCGACGCTGGACCGGCTCGAGACGATTCCCGACATCGCGGAGGGAGTGCCCACCGCGCAACTTCATGGGCGCTACAAACGCCCGATTGGGCCGCAGTGGATGACAGAATTTCGCCTATCCGAGGTTCACTCTCCTCCCCCGATCGCCTGGAGCCCCGTTTCGGAGCTGTATACGGGGCTTCCGACGTCTACAAGCTCAGAGTGAACGTCTTGGGCTGGAATTGTCTCCACACGTCGGAGCGCCCCATCCGCACCGCGCCACTCGATCGTGAGCACCTCCCACGCGACGCGCAGGAGTACGAATCCCGGTGCGCTTCGTGGATGGCGCCAGGACCACTGCCCGCCGCCGGTGTTCCCGAAGCCGGCATTTGCCAGTGGAACATTCACCTCAGGGACCACGGAGTGTGTGCCATCATCGAACGCACCCCCAGTGTGAAAGTCCCCACTCAGCAAGATCACATTTGGAACTGTGGAGATAACCGCCGCAAGAGCCGCTCGCGATGCCTTGGTCGGCGACTGGGAGGTACTGCCGCGACATACGGATCCGATTTTCGACCGGGCCGGATGGCGGTGCGCCGTGCCGGCGTGCGAGGCTCAGCCGCCCAGCTCGCGAGCCAACGGCGATTCCCCCGGCGTGAGGCGTACCATGCGGGCGCTGGCGTTCCACAGGGCGCGGGCGCGCTCTGCATCGTACGACGCCTCGGACGAACGCGCCTCGCGCCAGCGGGCATGCGATGGAAAGTACTTGCCCGACGCCCGCGCGAGGGCGGGATCGAGCACTAGGCCCGCGAGGGCGTCGCCGGACTTGCTCGCCGGGTTGACGGTGGGAAGAAAGCGCGTCGCCACGCGCGCCACCCCAGGGAGCACGCGCAACCACAGGAATCGCAGCGGCGCCGGGTAGTCGCGCGCGAGGCCCGAGCCCGGTACCAGGCCCGGCTCGAAGGCGTTGACCGAGAGGGGACGGGAATCGCCGCCGAGTCCCGCGGCCTCCAGACGCCGGATGAGCTCGTAGGCGAACCAGAGATTACAGAGCTTGCTGTTGACGTAGGCGAGGCGGCCGTTGAAGGCGTCCCTCCGCGCACCGCCGGTCGCGGCCAGGGTCTCGAGGTCTGCGATGTCGGGCTTCGGCATCCCGGTTCGGAGCGTCGGATCGTGCACGCCCGACGACACGACCAGGATTCGCGCCGGCGTGTTGGCGAGCAGGCGACCGAGCAGCAAGTTCACGAGCAGAAAATGCCCCAGGTGGTTCACCGCGAAGGTGATCTCGTAGCCGTCCGGCGAGAGCACGGGGCCGCTGCTCACCTGAAGGCCGGCGTTGCAGACGACGGCGCCGAGCGGCACGTTCCGTGCCTCGATCTCCTGGGCGAAGCGGCGGACGGCGGCGGTCGAGCCCAGATCGAGCTCCATCGCGGAGACCGCGGCGCTTGCGGTCTCGTCCTGGATGCGCCGGACCGCGCGGGCCGAGGCGTCCCGGTCGCGACTCGCGATCAGCACCCGATGACCTTCACGCGCCAGGCCCCGGGCGCACTCGAAGCCGATCCCCGAGTTGCCGCCGGTCACGAGAATGACTTTCTGATCCATGACGGTCCCTCCGATCGGCAACGTCCGCCGGTGTGCTCGAGTGCGAGTTCCGTTCCTCCACGGCGAGACCGCGCGTGTCAATGGAGCGCGCGGCCGCAACCGTGGTACTGCCGCTCGTCCAGGGTCACGGCGACGGTGCTGGAGAATGCTTCTCCACTCATGGTGTCGCGGCAGGTCTTGCCCTCGATCGTGATCGTGAGATCGTGCGCTGCGGTCCGCACCCGGTAGGTGGTTCGCGCGGTCTTCGGGTCGATCTCCGGCGCCGGCGCCGGCGTGTGCAGCCGCGTCTGCCCGTAGCCCGTCACGATCGTGATGCGCTCGCCGTCGTCGATCTCCACGTACCACCCGGGCTCGTTGCCCAGCCCCCGAAAGTCTACTCCCCGGAGCTTCGCGTTCTCCCACACCGCCCGCCCGGGATTGTTCACGCAGTCTCGGTAGGTGGTCCCGTTCACTTCCAGCAGCGCCGCGTCTCCCTTGTTCCAGAAGACGGTCGCGCCGTCGCTGTACTTCGCCCCGGACGCCGCCGGCACGCGGGGCAGGACAACGGAACGGTCGGGCAGCAACACCTGCGCCGTATCTCCCTCGATGCGCACCGTGAAGGCGAGATCGTCGCAGTCGTACGCGAAGGCCTTCGCGGCGGCCGGCGGCGGCCGCCGCTCGCGGACGGCACCCGGCCCGTGGGTCGTCGGGCCGTCGGTTCTCGGCACCTGCGCGGCGTCGCGGGCACAACCCCCGCCGAGCAGGGCGACGAAGGTGAGCGCGACGAGCAGGACGGTGATCCGGCGCGACATGAGGAAGAAGCGCTCGCGGGCACGAAATCCCGCCGCGGCGTAGAGCTTCTGGGCGCGCGTATTGGTGCGCGCCACCTCCAGGTGCAGCACACGGATCCCCAACGCCGCCGCCTCCGACTCCACGCGCGCCAGAACGTCGCGCCCGATGCCCTGGCCCCGGTGCGCTTCCGTGATGAACAGCTCGTCGACGAACGCATCCCGGCCCGCGAACTCGATGCTGTAGCCGAAGCAGATGGCGACGTAGCCGACGACCTCTCCGGCGATCGATACGAGCCAGACCCGGCCGAGGGTGCTCTCGCCGAGGAGCGGGCGCAGGACCGCCGCGCGTGTCTCCTCGTCGAGCTCCACGCTCTCGAACTCGTGATACGCGCGAACCAAGGGAAGCAGCTGCGCGAAGGTGTCCCCCGTCACGAGGTGCAGCTCGACGCTCATGGACGCAGCGATGTACCCAACGGATGGCTATCCTCGCTGCGCGACGAGCGCCTTCAGGAAGTCGGAGCGGTCGAAATAGACCTCGTTCCGATAGATCAGCCCGTCGCGCAGCTGGGCCGTGCAGGCGCCGTCGACCTCGACGACGCCCGCGCCGACCGGGATCGAGGCGTGCCACAAGTTGAGGAAGCCGTCGGCGAGCGGGACGGAGCCGCGCTGCGTCCAGACCCAATCCGGGTTGCGGCCGAGGAGCTTGCGAAAATACGCCAGCAGTCGCTCGCGGCCGCGTACGCCCTGGGGGATGGCCGGGTCGCAGTAGAACGCGTCGTCGGAGTAGAACGACACGAGGAGCTCCGGACGGTTGCCGCCCCACGCGGGGAGCCAGCGGTCGGCGAAGCGCCGCGCTTCCTCTGCATCATACGCGCTGATCGTGATCATGGCGCGCAACGGAGCCAATCCGCCTGTCGCCGGCGACTCGGACAGGGTCCTAGTGCCCCTCCACCTTGTCGGTCACCGCCAGGATCAAGCTGGCGGTGAGCTTGGTGCGCTCGACGGTGCCGGCGAAGCGGCCCTGCTCGTCCACCACCGGGAGACTGTCGGCGTCGAGCTTCTCCATGCGCGCGAGCGCGTCGCGCTTGGACGTGGTCGCCGTCACCGCGTCGGCGGCGCCGACGAATCCCGGCAGCGTGGCCAGCTCCGCCGTTGCCGTATCGGTCCCGCTGTTGAGCAGTCGCTGGAGCCGCTCGTACCCCTCCGAGCCGGCCACCCGCAGGTAGCCGAGCAGGTCGGGTGCGCCATACACGCCGAACAACGTGCCGTCCGGCTCGTCCACCACGATGACGCGCAGGTAGGAGGTGCCCGAGAGCGCCTCCAGGTAAGTCCGGATTGCCGGCGCGTAGTAGCCGCCGTGGCCGAGCTTGAACTCGAGCGCTTCGGTCCGGCGCTCGATGAGTCGCTGCAGCTCCTGCGCGCCGCCCTTGGTCGCCATCTCGACCACCTGCACGACGTCCTGCACCGTGACCGAGGCCGCCGGCGCCACCTGCTTCGCGATCTTCGTCTGCGCCGCCGCCGTCCACAGCTCGGAGAGATCAGCCTTCACGCCGAACATGTCGACGCCCTTGAGCCTGCCGGTGGCGAGGCCCACCAGCAGCAGCGGCACCACGAGGAAGACCAGATCGATGGTCTCGATCTCGTGCTTGCCGCCCGAGAGGACGCGTACCAGGAACGAGCCGACCACCAGGGCGGCTCCCACCGCCAGCAGGAGCGTGATCGTGGAGGTGGGCATGGCGCGTTGCCGGCGTGCATATCATCAGGCGGCGCGTTCGGAAAACGGCAAGCCGCTCATGCCAGCGGTCCGAGTGAGGTCGCCGGCTGGGCACCAATGGGTGGCGCGCTTTGCGCCCGCCGCCGCTCTTCTTTCAGCCCCTGGTAACGGCGCGGCCAGAACGGGGCGAGGTACTCGGTGAGTACGCTGCCGGTACGAGCGCGCGGCAACCCCATGTCCCGCATCAGGTCGTCGACGTAGTGCGCGACGAAGGGGCCCACGAAGTAGCCCTCCCTGCACTTGGGCACCACCTCGGACGCCCACTCGAGCACGCGCGAGATCTCGCGCTCCATCTCGGCAGTGCTCGGGAGGCTCAGCTCGCCCCGGAAGCACTGCGAGAGCCAGTGCGCGGCGACTTCCGACGTCAGCTGGCAGGCAGTGGACGAAGCGTAACCGACGAAGCCGAGGCGCTGCTCCAACGGTGGGAGGATGTGGCGATAGAGTCGAAAGCAGCCGTCCGTCCGCACCAGCGCTCGAAGATCAGCGTCGAGGAACTCCACCCCCTGGCGCCACCCGGTGGCGCAGACGACGACGTCGGCGTCGAGCCGCTCGCCCGTGCTGAGTTGCACGGTTCGGGGGCCCGTGAACGCGGCGATCTGCGCCCGCTTCGGCACCAGGGTTGCGAGCCGCAGCGCCTTGTAGAACTCGCCGCCGACGCCGACGTTCTCGAAGCCCACCGGCAGCGCCTGCTCCGGCACCAGCGCGGGTGGCATCCCGAGCATGAGGCGGAGGATCCGGCTGAGCCCGCGCCAGAAGAGCCGGAGGAACGGGCGCCCGGGTCCGTGGAGGAGCGCCTCAATCCGCCCGCGCCGATGGTAGCGGAGAAAGAGCTCCGAGAAGCGCGTCATGATGACCCGATCGCCGCGCACGAGCCCGAAGAAGTAACGCGGCATCATCCAGTGCGCGGTCCGAAAGACGAGCGTGCACGAGCGCGCGTGGCGCGCGGCCCAGGTGGCACAGTCGAGCGCCGACTTACCCGCGCCGACGACGATCACGTCCTTCGTCTCGAGGTGGGAAGGGTCGACGGCCTGGCTCGAGTGCAGCACCGCGCCAGCAAATCGCTCCCGGCCTCGATCTGCGGCAGAAGTGGCTCGGAGAACACGCCATTGCAGACCACCGCGAAATCGAAGGGGAGGGTGGTGGGGGTGCCAGCGCCGGCCGCCGCCGGCCGGATGGTCACGTGGAATCGTGCGCCGTCGCCGCCCTGCGCCAGCCGAACGTCGAGCGACTGCGGTGCTGCATTCACGGCCGCGCGCGCGACCGTCACCACCTCGATGGACGTGCGGATGCGCGGCCAGATACCGAAGTGATTCGCATAGGATTCCAGGTACGCGCGGATCTGCTCCGCGGTGGGAAAGTCGTCGGCGGTCGCGGGGTACGGGTAGTCGGAAAAGGCGTACGAATCGCGCGAGTTGTTCGCGCGTAGCCCAGGATAGGTTCGGGAGGAGGCCCAGACTCCGCCGATCGCCGGTGCCTTCTCGAACACGGCAACGTCGAACCCGTCGTCATGGAGGACTTTCGCAGTCACGAGTCCCGCGATGCCGGCCCCGATGACGCAGACACGTTTTCCATCGTGCCTTGCCATGGGTTGGTTCACGCGCACGATGCCGGCGCCGGCGACCCGAGCTCGATGACGAGCAACGGGAGCACCCGGCCCTCGGGTCGTGTGGGAATTTCACCGACTCGGCGCGCGCCCATGCGCCGGTAGAATCCCTCGGCGTTGGGATCGGACGCGATCCTGAGCGTGGTGCCGCGCTCGGACCGGACGGTGCGGAGCGTGTGCGCGAACAGGCTCGTGCCGATGCCCGCACCAAGATGCTGCGGCCGGACCCACATGTGCTCGAGCTCGAAGACGGCGCCCTCCCGGGAAAGCGCATAGAATCCGAGTATCTCGCGGCCGTCGACCGCGCAGTAGACGAAATGGTCCTCGATGAACGCGGGGCTCACCGATAGGTCGCTGTCCCAGAGCTGGATGAGCTCCTCGGTGTAGCCCCAATGGCGCTTCGCCGCATGGGCTATGTCGGTGAGGGTGGCGGCATCCGGGGAACCGGCCTTCCGAATACGCGTGCCAGCCTGTGCGCCCATGGCGATGCCCGCCGGTCACTCGAGCGGTGCACACAGCTCCAAATCGTGGCCGTCCGGGTCGGCGAAATACAACGACTTCGCCGGAATCCACTCGTGCACCATCGGCCCCTCCACGGAAATTCCCTGCGCTCGAAAGGCCGAAGCGGCCGACTCCACCGCCGCTTCCGTCACGGTAAAGGCGAAATGCTGCGGCGGCCAGTCGCTCTTGTCCTCCTGGAGGACGATCATGCCGTCCCGGCCGGCGCGCAGGAACACCCAGGGCCGCGTCCGATCGCGAAGGCCGACCTCGAGACCGAGAACCGTGCGATAGAAGGACTCGGCCCTGGCCAGGTCACGGACGCGAATCGCGACCTCGTAGATCCCACGGATGGCAACCATGACGACCTCCTTCCGGTGAACCTCCGGTTGGACGCGTACCAACCGGCCGCGTCCTACGAGATACCCCGCGCGCACGACGCGCCGTCATCACCCCATCGTCGGTGGCCGGCTAACCCTGCGGGGGATACGCATCATGTTGCGCGAGCGCGTCGCTGATCTCGTGCCACGGCGCCTTCGATCCGACGAAGAGGTGCGCGTGCGGGCGGAGGCCGGGATCGTCGTCGAACGTGCCGGCGGCGATCCAGACCGCGTCGGGGAAGCCTTCGAAGAGAAAGAGGAGATTCGAGCCGCAGGCGCTGCAGAATACGCGCTCGACGGGGGGTGAGGATCGGTAGCGGTGCACGCGATCCTCACCCGAGGCGAAGCGAAACGTATCGCTCCTGGCACGCGCGTACGTCGCGAACGCGGCCCCGTGGGCCTTGCGACACCGCGAGCAGTGGCAGTGGTGAAGCTCGTCGAGCGGGTCCGTCACCTCGTAGCGTACCGCGCCGCAGAGGCAGCTTCCCCGGATCATGTGTGGTCCCCCTCGTGGTTCATGCCGACCTCACCCTCGCCCCGCCCGACTGGGCTACGGGTTTGGGCTATGGACAGCGACCGGACCATGGCGCTATACGCGCGCGCAGGTTTTTTCCACAGTAGGATGGGCCTGCTGCGGGAGCAAGGAGGGTTCGACCCGATCACATCGATCACGGCACGTCGCCGATCGCACGTGATGCCCCGGCGCGAGGGGCCGCGACCGCCGTGAACAGGAGGAGATTCGATGAACGGGAGGCTTCTGAAAATCTCGATCGCCAGTGCCTCGGCGGCGATCCTGGCGGCGCTCACACCGACGGCTGCGCTCGCTGCCGCCGCAAGCACGCCCAACATCATTCTCATTCTCTCCGACGACTTCGGCTACGGCGACTCGGGGGCCTACGGCGGAGGTCCGGGGCGCGGTATGCCGACGCCGAACCTCGACCGCTTGGCGAGCGAGGGCATGACGTTCTTATCGTTCTACGCCCAGCCGAGCTGCACGCCCGGGCGCGCCGCGGTGCAGACCGGGCGCATTCCCAACCGCAGCGGCATGACTACCGTGGCCTTCCAGGGCCAGGGCGGCGGGCTGCCGGCGGCGGAATGGACGCTGGCATCGGTCGTGAAGCAGGCCGGCTACCAGACCTTCTTCACCGGCAAGTGGCACCTCGGCGAGGCCGACTACGCGATGCCGACCGCGCAGGGCTACGACGAGATGCGCTACGTCGGCCTCTACCACCTCAACGCCTACACGTACGGCGATCCGACGTGGTTCCCCGACATGGACCCGAAGCTGCGGGCGCTGTTCAACGAGGTGACGAAGGGTTCTCTGTCGGGGAAGGCCGGCGAGAAGCCGAAGCAGGACTTCAAGATCAACGGCCAGTACGTCGACACGCCCGAGAAGGGCGTCGTCGGCATTCCCTTCTTCGATGGCTACGTCGAGAAGGCGGCGCTCGAGTATCTCGACAAGGTCGGAAAGTCCGACAAGCCCTTCTTCATGAGCATCAACTTCATGAAGGTGCACCAGCCGAACATGCCGCACCCCGATTTCGAGCACAAATCGCTGTCCAAGAGTAAGTATGCGGATTCCATCGTCGAGAACGATTCGCGGATCGGCAAGGTGCTCGACAAGGTCCGCGCGCTCGGCCTCGACAAGAACACCTACGTGTTCTGGACCACCGACAACGGCGCCTGGCAGGACGTCTACCCCGACGCGGGCTACACGCCGTTCCGGGGCACCAAGGGCACGGTGCGCGAGGGTGGCAACCGCGTCCCGGCGATCGCGTGGGGGCCGAATATCAAGGCCGGCTCCAAGAACTACGAGGTCGTCGGCGGGCTCGACTTCATGGCGACTTTCGCCGCGCTCGCCGGCGCGACGCTGCCGGCGAAGGACCGCGAGGGCGCGCCGATCATCTTCGACAGCTTCGACTTGAGTCCGGTGCTGTTCGGCACGGGCCCCTCCCCGCGCCAGAACTGGTTCTACTTCACGGAGAACGAGCTCTCGCCCGGCGCGATCCGCGTCGGCAACTACAAGCTGGTGTTCAACCTGCGCGGCGACGACGGCGCGCACACCGGCGGGCTCGCGGTCGACGCGAACCTCGGCTGGAAGGGTGAGGAGAAGTACGTCGCGACGGTGCCCCAGGTCTTCGACCTCTGGGCCGACCCGCAGGAGCGCTACGACATCTTCATGAACAACTTCACCGAGCGGACCTGGATGGCCGTGCCGATGACCATGGCGCTCAAAGATCTGATGGAGACGTACGTGAAGTATCCGCCGCGCAAGGCGCAGAGCATGGGGTACGACGGTCCGATCGAGCTGTCGAAGTACGAGAAGTTCCAATGGGTCCGGGAGCAGCTCAAGAAGGAAGGGATCACGATCCCGCTACCGACGGGGAACTAGTGCAACGAGCGAATGTCGGCGGCGGCGCATGAGCTCATCCTCGCGCGCTGCCGCCGACTCGTTTCCGGAACGAAGCGGAGGTTAGGATGAGGTCCTTCGTCGGCTACGTTCGCGTCGGTTTCGTGCTGACTTTCGCCTGGGCGTTCCTTCTCAGAGTCCACGCCAGCGCGCAGCCCGATCCGCTGCCGTCATGGAACGACGGCGCGGCCAAGACGGCCATCGTCGAGTTCGTGCGCGCCACCACCGACAGCGCCGGCCCGAAGTTCGTGCCGCCGGCGGAGCGTATCGCCACCTTCGACCAGGACGGCACGCTGTGGGTGGAGCACCCGATGTACGCGCAGGTCGTGTACTGCCTGGAGCGCGTTCCGGCGGTGGTCGAGGCGAAGCCGGAGCTGGCGACGGTCGAGCCGTTCAAGACCGTGCTGTCGGGTGACCGTGCGGCGCTCGCGAAACTGTCGATGGACGATCTCTTCGAGATTCTCGCCGCCACGCTCACCGGCATGAGCGTCGAGGAGTTCAAGGCCCAGGCGCAGGCGTGGCTCGGGACCGCGCGCGACCCACGCTGGAAGCGACCCTATACCGAGCTCACCTACCTGCCGATGCAGGAGGTGCTGAAGTATCTGCGCGCCAACGACTACAAGACCTACATCGTCACCGGTGGCGGCCAGGATTTCGTACGCGTCTACGCCGAGGCGGTGTACGGCATTCCACCCGAGCAGGTGGTCGGCACCGCCGGCGGCACGACGTACGGCTACGACGCGAGCGGCAGGCCGGTCCTCACCAAGGAGCCGAAGCTCCTCTTGAACGACGACAAGGCCGGTAAGCCGGAAGGCATCCACCTGATGATCGGCCGCCATCCGCGTGCGGCGTTCGGCAACTCCGACGGCGACCGGCAGATGCTGGAGTACACTACCGCCGGCGACGGCGCGCGGCTGGCGATGCTGGTCCTGCACGACGACGCGACGCGCGAGTACGCGTACGGCCCCGCACGAGGACTTCCCAACAGCAAGGTTGGCACCTTCACCGCGGCGCTCGCCGACGAGGCGACGAAGAAGGGCTGGACGGTGATCAGCATGAAGAAGGACTGGAAGCGGGTCTTTTCATTCGAACCGTAGGGATCCGTCGGTCGGCCGACGCCAGGTCCTACCCCAGGCCCGAGAACTCCGGGGCGTATCGTACAAGGCCTCCCGCGGGAGGCCGCGACCCGGGCTCGAGCTCCAGGACCATGAACTCGTCGACCGCCCCCTACTCGTTGCCGAGGCCCCCTGGAATCGGAAACCGCGTACTACTTGATACCGACCACCATCGAATCGGGCCCGTCGAGATGCTCGACGTAGGTATCGCGGAAGCCCACCTCGCGCATCCAGCCGGCGCAGTCGGCGCCGGTGAAGTCGAACCCACCTTCGGTCTCGATCAGCATGTTCAGGCTCATCAGCAGACCGAAGGCGTTCTGACGCCGCTCGTCGTCGATGATCGACTCGTAGATGATGAGCGCGCCGTCTTTCGGCAGTGCGGCGTGGGCTTTGGCGAGCAGCGCCTTCTTCTCTTCGAGATTCCAGTCGTGCAGGATACGTCCCATCGCCAGGACGTCAGCGGCCGGCATCGGGTCCTCGAAGAAGCTCCCCGGGAAGAAGCGAAGGCGGTTGGTGAGGTCGAAGGAGGCAACGTACTCCTCGAAGATCGGCCCCACGACCGGCAGATCGAAGCCGCCCCCGGAGATGTGCGGGTGGGCCAGCGCCACCCTGACCGGAACACACCCTTGCGCGCAGCCGACATCGATGAATGTGCGATGCTTCCTCCAGGGGAACTTCTGCGCGATGACCTTCGCCGCGCCGGTGCTCACGCCCGTCATGGCCTGAAGAAACTGCTTCAAGCGGGCTGGATTGCTGTAGAGAACCGGGAAAAAATCCCCGCCCGTCTTGACCTCGTTCTGGGGCCGACCGGTGCGCAGGCCTTCGGTGAGCGACCCCCAGAAGCCATACAGCCGGGCGTTCGCCATCTCGAGGAGCCCGCCGACGTAGCTGGGCTTGGTCCGATCGAGGAACATCGCCGTTTCCGGCGTGTTCGAGTAGCGCCCCTCCTTCCGGTCGAGCATTCCGAGCGCCACGAGCGCGTCGAAGAAGTCCCGGGCGCTGCGCGGATGGAGCTCGAGGCGCCGGCGCAGCTCCTCCGCATCGAGCGGACCCCCGGCTAGCTCGGTGAACACGCCGAGCTCGACGGCGCTGAGGAGGGCCTTCGGACCCAAGAAGCCGGTGCCGAGCTGAATGAGTCCTGCGGGGCTCAACGTTTCGTTCATGGCTGTTCTCCCGGCGGTCTCCTCTGCGGTCCGATGGCGGCCACGCGGCTTGCCTCACGCGCGGACGGAGGCACGAAGAATGGGAACCAAACCACGGCGAAACCTCAAAAAGCAACCCGAGGGGCTTCCCCTCACGGGGCCTCATCCGGGCGGCGCAAGGCTGGATCTGAGCCGGCTTCCGCGGTGATGCATGGCGGGATAGAAAGGGTCGAACGCTTGGAGCTGGCCAGGAGGTATGGCCCATGCCCGCACGAACCCCCGAGGATTGTGATCGACTGTTCGGCGAGTTTCTCAACGCCGGCGCGTTGGATTCATTGGCCGCGCTCTACGAGCAGGGCGCAAGCCTCGTGCAGCAGGATGGCTCGATCGTGACGGGCCACCCGGCGATTCGCGAGGCCCTGCGCGGGTTCGTGGCCATGCGGCCGCAGATCCGAATGAACGTCGTCAAGGTCGTGCAAGCCGGCGAGGATCTCGCGGTGCTGTACAACGACTGGACTCTACGGGCCGACGGCCCGGACGGAAAGCCGGCGCAGGTGGCCGGGAAAGCCATGGAGGTCGTGCGGCGGCAGCCGGACGGCACCTGGCTGTTCGCGGTGGACGCGCCATTCGCGCGCGGCTGACCCCTCGTCTACGCGGCGCGCACCCCTTTGCAGCGCATGACGACGAGACAGGCGAAGAAGCGGCCGTCCCGATCGCGCGCTTCGAAGTTCGATACGAGCGCGCGTGCCTGCTCGGGTGTCGCGAGGCCGCGGGCGATGGCATTCGCCTGAAGGTCGTCGCCGAAGCCGGCGATCGCGCGGAAGTCGGCCCACGACGTGATCACGAGGGGGACGACTCGAGCATCGACGTCCACGAGGCCGGCATCCAGGAACAGCGCCCGCAGCTGGCGCCCGATCCTGGGGCTCGCGAGCGACATGTGGAGCCCGCGAAACACCCGGTCGCAGACCTCGCCGTCCGCCGCGTCGAGCGCGGTCATCTGGTGGTCCGGCTCGATGGCGACGACGCGCCCGCCGGGCTTCGTCACGCGCGCGAGCTCCCTCACGGCCCGGGCGGCATCGGCGACGTGCATGAGCAGGCGCTCGGTCCGGACCGCGTCGAAGGTGCCGTTCGCGAAAGGCAGCGATTCGACCGACGCGAGCTCGAGCTCGGCGCGGCTTCCGGTCGAGGCGGCGCGCCTGCGCACCTCGTCGATCATCGTCGTGCTGCTGTCGATGCCGACCGCCCGGCCCGTCGGCCCGACGATCGCTTCCAATTCGAACAGGTCGCTTCCCGGTCCGCACCCGACGTCGAGCACCGCATCGCCGGGCTTGAGCTCGAGAAGCGCGTAGCTCGCACGCTTGCGCTCGAGAAAACGCCGGGCGGTGTCGTCGAGGTAGCGAACGAAGCCCGATGGATCGGCCGTCGCATCGACGTTCGCGAACCGCCCGCCCAGCGATGTCATGTCCGCCGCGCGGCGCGGCTTGCCGGAGGTGTCCTCCATGGTCCCGCTTGCCTCGTTGCTCGTTTCCTCTAGCCCGTCAGGTCGTCGAGCTTGAACACCCGGCGCGCGTTCTCGAACAGGAAAAGCTTTTCGGCGTCGTCGCCGAGACCGAGCGATTCCAGGCCCTCGAGGCACGCCGCCGCTGTGAGCATCGGATAGTTCGTGCCGAACATCACCTTCTTGGCGCCGCCGCCACGCATGAACTCCACGAAGTCGGCGGGGAAACGGGTCGCCTTGTACGCCGACGTGTCGACGTAGAGGTTCGGGAACTTCCGCGCCAGCAGGATGATCTCCTGGGTCCACGGCGCGCCGATGTGTCCCGCGACGATGCGCAGGTCGGGGAACTCCAGCGCCACGTGCTCGAGGTACGGGATCGGACGGCCGGGCTCCGAGGTCATGAGCGGTCCGGTATGCCCGACCTGCAGGCAGAACGGGACATCGAGCTCGATGCACTCGACGTAGAGCGGGTAGTAGCGCCGATCGTCGGGCGGCAGACCCCAGAGCCACGGTACGATGCGCAGGCCGTGAAAGCCGAGCTCGCGCACGCAGCGCCGGAGCTCACGGACCGCCGCCATCGGCCGTGCGAGATCGACGGACGCGAGCCCGCACAGGCGGCGCGGATGCTGGCGCACGAACGAGGCGACTTCATCGTTGTCGATGAGCGCCCCATGAGGACCCCACCATGCCGCCACCAGCCCGACCGCGACGTCCGCCTGGTCCATCGCCTCGATCGTGGCCGACAGCGGGATGTCGGGGAACGCATCCTGGCGCGTCCAGCGCAGCAGGGATGCGAGGAACGGCTGCTCGAGGAAGCGTCGCGTGGGATGCTGCATCCAGACGTCGATGACGCGCATACCCGCCGTCCTCCGTCATTCCCACCGCGAGCGGTGGCGCTCCTCGGCGTAAAGGCGCAGCGCGAAGGCGCCGGCGGGGCTGGCGCGCAGGCGCTCGACCTCTCTCCGCATGGCCGGGGGGCATTCCTCAGGTGCCGGTGCCGGCACGCCGTAGCCGGAGGGCAGCAATACCGGCGCCGCGAGGGATGCGAAGGCAAGATCGGCCGCGGAGAAGCGTTCACCGACCAGAAAGCGCTGGCCACCTTCCAGGCGCGCGCCGACCTCGGCGAACATCGTGCGTACCGTGGCCAGTGCCTTGTCGGCGCTCTGCTCGTTGATCGCGAGCCGCCACGAGGACAGGCGCTTCATGGCGCCGGCCAGGAACGGCGCGAGCGCGCGCTCGAGGCGCGGCGTGCCGTGGCCGGCATAGCGCAGCAGGTCGGCCGTCCGGTCGAACCAATGCCAGTACGCCCACAGGCGGGTGGCCGGCCCGAGGATTTCGTCGAAACGATCCTCCAAGCGCTCCACCTCGCGCGCGATGGGCTCACCGGGGAAGAGGCGCACTTTCTTGTCGATGAGGCTGTCGACATGGTGCACGATCGCCGTGGAGTCGGCGATGACCTTGCCTGCATCGACCAGGATCGGCACCATCGGGGTGCGCGCGACCCAGAACGACGCGAGATAGTGCGCGTTCGGATAGTGGCCCTCCTCGACGTACTCGATCCCGGCGCGATCGAGCGCCCAGCGCGCTTTCTCGCAGTAGTGGCTTGCGGTGATCGTGATGAGGCGCCGCGCACCCGGGATCGTCGCCATCGTGTCCGCGCACTCTACCGCATGCGCGCGCACGCGGCGAACGCCGGCGCGGCGGAGGCGAACAGACCGCCGGAACCAACCCCGCTGCGGCGGATCAGGCGCGGCGATTCGGCGTCAGGATTTCCCGGACGAATCTCCGGCCGCCCGTTCGCGATCGCCTGCTTGCGCGGTCGCCAATCGTGGCGCGACTTCGGCGAGGAGCGCTTCGAGACCCGAGCGCGGTCGCACCATCACGGTCAGATCGCGGATGAGACCCGCCTCGTTGAACCGGATCAGGTCGAGTCCCTCGACGTCGCGATCGCGCACGCGCGCGCGAAAGACGAGGGCCTTCGTCCCATCCGCCGCGTCGAGCTCGTCCGTGTAGCGAAAGCCCTGCGTGACCGAAAGAATGATGCTCATCAGCTGGCGGATCGCCGCGCGGCCTTCGAAAGGTTGGAAGGTGATCGGGCTGTGCAGGACCGCGTCCTCGGCGAACGCCGCCATCATTCGATCCACGTCATGCGCCTCGACTGCCTGTCGAAAGATCCGTCGATCGGCCATTGCCGCCTCCTGTGACTACGGTCGGGCTCGGCCTGCACACTCGCAAACGACGGAACCGGCGGTCAAGACGGCGTGCGGAAGGCGGTCGTGGGCGATCGGCTTCACGGTGCTTGGTCGAAGAATGCCCAGATCTCGTCCGCGGCGACGATGTCCGCGTTTGTGGTCCCGAGGATTCGCGGGAAACGGCCGGTGGGATGGGGCACCGTGTGCCCGCCGCCGTGAATCGTGTAGAGCACGATCTCCTTCCGTCCCGGCTCGTGCCATCGTGTGCGCTCGACGGTGCTGCCGTCGCCGGGGTCTCGATCCACGAGCGCCTCGTTCTGCGGCGGGCCTTCGTACCCGGCCAGGTCCGTCCAGTACGCGATCGTGTCCTGCGTGGACAGGACGCTCCCCCGGTTACCCCAGATCCCGTAGAGCGCCACCGTGCCCCCCGCGTACGGATTCATGGGGTCCGCGGTCCCGTTCAGAACAGGGCTACGTCTCGACCGCTCGATCAACCCCGACCGCCCAGGACGTCCCTCATCACGCCGGCCAGGTCGCGCAGCGCGCGCTCGCCGTCGCCACGAAAGACCGAGCCGTGCATGGTGGCGAGCGTCTTCGGCTTGAGGCTCGCGAGGCGCTGGAAGATGTCGTCGGTATACGGTGTGTAGGGCAGATAGTGGGCGAACGGCCCCTGCTCATAGGCGAGCAACACCTGCTTGCAGCGCTCGATGACATCCGACTCGGTTGATGGAGCGCACTCGCCGGTCTGGTGAAACAGATCGGAGCAGAGGAGCGTGCCGTGCGTCTCCTCGAAGAGAAGCCCGGCCTCCCAGCAGTGCGGCACGTGGGGCGTGCGCACGAAACGAAACCGATACTTCCCCGTCACCAGCACCTCGTCGTTCGCCAGCTGGCGCGCCGGACGGAGGGCGAAGTCGTCGACGCTCACGGCCGCGCCGACGAAGCTACAGGCTGCCTGCGCCTTCGGCGCGACGGCCAGCCACTCGTTGAGTGCCCCGCACTCGTCGGCCTCGAAGTGGCTGAAGCTCACCCAGCGAATGCGCGACGGGTCGAGGACCGAGCCGACCGCCTCGCGCACCGCCGGAAACAGGGCGCGGAGCCCGGTATGGAACAGCAGCGGCTCGTCGTCGCGGATCAGAAACTGCGCGAACTCGAGATCGGCGGCGGGAACGTACGTCGCGATGCGCAGCACGTCGGGGGCGACTTCGGTGACCGTGGTCATGGGAATCCCTCCTTCCGTCGCGTGGACGGATCGTGGTCCGGCTGGCGAATGCGGAGATCACAGCGCATGACGACGCGCCGGCCGGGATCGAGGCCGCGCGCCCGCTCGTTACCCACGATGGCGTCGAGCTCGGCCGTCAGCTCGGACCGGGCGAGGACGCGAAAGCCGAGGCGTTGGTAGAACGGTGCGTTCCAGGCCACGTCACGGAACGTCGTGAGCGTGACGGCGCGATGGCCCGCGGCCCAGGCCCAGTCGAGGACGGCCTCCACCAGCGCGCGTCCGACACCGCGCCGGCCGTGGTCCGGATGCACGTCGATCTCCTCGAGATGCGGGCCGCCGGCGAGGAGATCGACGAGGGCGAAGCCGACGACCAGCTCGGTGGATGCGCGCGCGACCCACAGGAGGCCGGCGTCGTGGGCGGCGCGCAGCTCCTCGATCGGCGTCACGTCGGTGCGCAGCCCATCCGGGATCTGCCCCGGGGCAAAGAGCGAGACCGCCGCCCGCTCGATCGCCGGCAGGTGCTCGAGGTCCGTGGCCTGTGCCGGTTCGACTCGATAGGTCGGGCGCATCGAGCTCGTGCCCTTTGCATCGGTGCCCGGGACAAGCGTCGGCGGATCGAGGTCCCGCGCGCGATTGAGCCCGGTCGTCAGGCGAGAGCTCGGTCCCACTCCCGCTTCTCCCGGAGGACGATGGCGAGCACCTGCTCCCAAGTGGCAGCCCGAGGCCCGGGGAGATGCTCGTTGGTGGAGTTGGTGAAAACGATCGTCTTGTGCCCTTCGTCGCGCAGGCGCGCGATGTTCGCCGGCGAGTCCTCGATGTAGAGGTCGGCGCCGACCGCCGCCTTCTCCTGCATGAAGCACAGATCCCAGTAGGGGATGTCGTGGTGATCGAGCCACTCGATGGTCTGGCGGGCGGCGACCTGATGGAAGAACTTGATGAAGAACCGGTGCGTGATGATCCGAATCCGCACGTCGGCCGCCGACAGCTGCCGCAACGCCACCGGCGCGCCCGGCATGGGCGGCAGGATCCGGAAGAGATCGCGCTGGGTGACGGCGAACCGATGCAACGCCTCGTATCCGCCCGGCGCACGGTCGATACCCCACTCCGGCAGGCCCCAGGAGACGCGCGTGGGCAGCGTGCTCGCATCGACGCCGAGCCACTCGGCCGCGATCGGCCGCAGCCCGGCGTAGAAGTCCGCGCACACGCCGTCGAGGTCGACGCCGAACACGAAGCGGCGCTGTGCCTGCGCGTCGCTCGACCTCGAATTACCGTGATCTTCCATCGCGTCGCCAGCGAACCGCATCATCGGTCTATCGGTGGAGCGATGAGGCGACGGTAACGCATCACGCGGCTGGGCGTCGACCCCAGGCTTGCACCACCCGCGGCACGCCTGCGAGCGTATCGGGATCGGCCGCGAACTCGTAGAGCGCGTGCACCACCTCGTCAACCTCCGCGCGCGTGGCCAAGCCCTCCTGCAACACCGCCTCGGCGATGTTCTCCATGGTGAGCGCCTCTACCACCTTCACCTCCCCGTGGGTTCCCATCGGCTGCACCACGCAGACGCCGACGTCCTCGAGTCCGCCGCGCGTCAGCAGCAGGGGCAGCCGCGGCCCGATGTTCGGGTCGCCGCCCCGGCGGCGCACCACGGTGCAGTAAAGCTCGCGGTAGCGCGTGTGGGCCTGCGACTCCGGGTACGTGAAGCAGCCGCTGAAGTCGACATCCTCGACGGCCACCAGGCCGCCCGGGCGAACGTGGCGACGAAACGCCGCGACCACGTCGGCCGGGTCACTCAGGTGCGTGAGCAGGAAGCGCGCATACACGACGTCGAACTCGGGCGCCGCGACCGCTTGCCGCACGTCCGAGAGGCGAAACTCCACGTTCGCGGCACCCTGCTCGCGTGCCTCCCGGCGCGCCATCCCGAGCTTGGTCTCGTCGAGATCGGCGCCCACGGCCTTCCCCCGAGGGGCGACCCTGTGCGCCAGCTCGAGCGTGACGTCTCCACCGCCACAGCCGACGTCGAGGCAGGCGAGGCCGTCACGGAGGCCGAGGCGATCGAACAGCGACAGCGTGGTCGCGCGCATGACCCGGGCGAGGACACGGAGGCGCTCGCGCCCTTCGATGCCGCCCCGGATGACGTAGTGCTGCAAGTCCGCCATGGATGCTCAGTGAATCGTCGTCGCCTGGTTCCCTCGCGCGCCTACCCGTACCAGCCAGAGGTCCACGTGGGTCGGGTTGCCCTGCGTGATCACGCGGTAGGCCGTGTCGGTCGTGAACAGCATCTGCGCGCCGCTATGGATCGTGGCGCGCAGCGCGTACGATCGGTCGGGGTCGATCTTCGCGGGGGCGTAGCGCAGCTCGAAGGGGAGCGGTACCTGCCGGCCCTCGGGGTAGACGGTCACCTCGGCGATGACGGGCGCTCCCACGTCCTGCCGCGACACGTCGACGAGTACCACCTCCAGTACCGCGTCGGACGGCAGGGCCATGCGCTCGCGGTACGATACCGAGCCCCTGAGCACGCCGCTCTCGGTCGAAGTCGCCGCCTTGCCAGCGCCGGCCGCTGCGCATCCCACGAGGACGAGTCCCAGGAGGGCGAGCATTGGGTCCAGAGAACGGAACGTCATGAGGGTCCTCCTGTCGCGCCTCCGGTTCCTATGTCCGTGTCGAGACGTTCGACCGCTGCGCCGAAGCGCGCGCCGAGATTCCGAGGAGCAGCACTGGTGATTCGAGGGCACGAAGCTCCACCGCGGTGCCCGGGTCGAGACGGAGCGCGCCGAGCGCGCCGAGACGACGCCGGTTATCGCTGGCGATCTCTACTACACCTCTGGCGACGATGACCACCAGCTCGTCCGGGCGAGCCCACCTCGAGCATGCCTTCGGGTCCGGCGGCGAGGCCGTGGGGGTGGCCGGCGGGGATCCAGACGCCGGCCGGAGCGGCGATGGGCAGCGCCCGGCCTGGCTCGGTGGCCGCTCCGGCGCCGGCGAGCGCGAAGAAGCAGTCCTCCGAGCGCGGGTGCGTGTGCAGCGGGAACTCATGGCCCGCCGGCACGCGAACGAGAACCGCCGAGAGGTACTGCGCTCCGGTCTCGGATCCGAAGATGACGATGCGCTGGAGCGCGCCCGTTTCGGGCAGCCTTTCCTGGAGGGATTCGAGGATGTCCACCCGGGCCCTCGAACGGTCCGTCGCCCGCGCGCCCAGATCAGCGCCGCGGCCGCGCCGCGAATGTCGTAGCCGTGGCCGGCTCGCCCAGCAACCACCACATGAAGATGGCGGCGAAGGTCATGTCGCCGGCGGCGCCGATCAGTAACGTCGTCGACGCCTGGCCCCGTATCCACAGCGCGAGGATCACGACGAAGAAGCCGCTCTTGCCCAGCGTGGCGAACCAGACGAGCGGCCGGTCGATGCGCGGCTGGCTGGCGAGCCACGCATACGTGGCGGCGAAGAGCGCGACCAGGAATGCCAGCGAAGCGGTGTACACGGGTGGCACGGATCCCGGGAGACCCACGAGACGGCCAAAGGATTCGGGAAAGGCGAAGGACAGCGCGCCGCCCAGGTTGAACGGAACGCTGGTCCAGAGGGTGCGGCGCATCAAACGGTCTCTGTCCATGCAGATGCCCCTTATCGTTTCGGGCCCGCGTGCCGTGCCGCGCGGAGCTGCAGATGGCGCTTGACGTCGGGCCATTCGCTCGCCAGGACGCTGTACATGACCGTATCGCGCGCGGTTCCGTCGCGCCGCGCATGGTGGTGGCGGAGGACACCGTCCTTCTTTGCCCCCAATGCCTCGATCGCCCGTTGCGAGGCGACGTTGAAGTTGTCGGTGCGCAGGCCGACGACCTGGCACCCCAGTGCCTCGAACGCATGCGCGAAGAGCAGCAGCTTGGAGCCGGTGTTGACATGGCTGCGCTGCCAGCGCTGCGCGTACCACGTGTAGCCGATCTCGACCCGATCGATCTCCGCCACGATGTCGTGGTAGCGGGTGCTGCCGACGATCGCCCCGCTCCCGAGCTCGCGCACCACCCACGGCAGCATGTGCCCCAGCCGCTGGCCGTCCAGGCCGGTGGCGATGTAGGCGCGCACCTCGTCCGGGGCGGGCACTGACGTGAACCACAACTCCCAGAGACGCCCGTCGGCTGCCGCGCCGGCAAGGTCATCGTGATGCGCGGGGTCGAGCGGCTCCAGACGCACGCCGTAGCCCTCGAGGGTCACTGGCTTGAGTATGATCACGCTGCACCTCGATTAGGCATATCCGACCTCGGGGGACAGCGGCGTGGTGCTGCGCATGAAGGAGCCGTTCCCGCGGCCGACCTGACGCGCGGCATGGTCGACGAGCTCTGCTTCGGCGAGGAAGAGGTTCTTGGAGCGATGGACCACACGGCCGACGGCACGGATCTCGCCCTCGGACACGGGGCGCGTCAAATAGATCGTGTAGCTCACCGTGAGGACGAACACGTCCTGGACCAGGGAGGCGACGGCGAAGAACGCGGCGTCGTCGAGTGCTTTGAAATACACCGATCCGTGGACTGCATGGGCCGCGTGGAAGAAGTCGGGACGGACGGGGATGGCGACTTCGGCGCGAGCCTCCGAGACGTGGAGCGTCGGTCGATAGTACCGGTTGATCCCGGCCTGGGCATACATGCGCTCGAGCCGCCTGAAGTGCGCCTCCGGAATCTGTTCGGTGCTCATCGCGCAAATTCCTTGCTGGTCCTCGGAACCGCCGGCCGTGTACGCATACCACCAGATGGCTCAGCCGGAGAAGCGGCGTTGCCCGTCCCGGGCGTGTCAGGACCGGTTCCCGCCGCCTGGTGCGACCGCTTTCTCGGCCGCGCGCTGGCGGAGGATGAAACCAAGCCATGCGTACCAGGCGGGCGCCAGAAGCAAGCCCCCCAGCCCGATCGACAGGACGAGAAGCGGCCGAATCACGAAGGTGTAGCCGAGCAGCCCGGCGAGATACGTGAGGGCCGTGGAGAATCCCAGGACGCAGAGTGCCACGGGCAGCAGCCGATCACGCCATGCGAGCGCGCTCACGACGGCGACCCACACGCCGATGGCGCCGTACGTGAGAAAGCCGTCGGGGACGTCCAGGGCCAGACCGGCGACGACGTGGACGGCTTGCTGAAAGGCGGGCTCGGCTTCTCGGTAGTGCGGGATGATCCGGCGATCGAAGGCGACCTCCATGAGGTGGCTTCGCGCCATCACGGCGAATCCGTAGAGCGCCGCCGCGCCCGACCACAGCACCGCGCCGCGACCGGCGGGCCAGACGATCAGCGAGATCGCCGGCACCGCGGCGAGCCCGCAGACACCCGCGGCCACCCATGACCAGTGGAAGGCGAGGTGGGCGACCGGATCCTGCGACAGCACCGTCCAGAACTGGTGTGGGGTGACGTCGGGTCGACCCTGCAGCTCCGGTGGCATCATGAGCGCGCACAGTCCCGAGGCGAAGTAGGACAGCGCCACACCGAAGGCGGCGATGCCGCCGACCCTCGGGATCGACGAGTGCGGTCGCACGTCGTCCGACTATCAGTGTGCCGAGCGCGATTCTAGGGTGAGGCGCTGCGTCTCACTCGACCTCATCGTAGCCGGCACCCCGCCATTGCACGAAGCGCATACCATGGGGCGCCCCGACCGGAGAAGTTGCCCGGGCGGGTGGTCGCGGCCGACGGCCGGACGCGGCTAGCTGCTCAGGAAGGCGAGCGTCGCGCGCAGCAGCATGAACCATACCGCCAGCGTGGCGATGAGATAGAGGTAGAATCGCAGCATCACGATGTTGATCGTGCAATGGACCGCGCTGTGCAACACGCGAAACACGACGAAGATCCGTGCCGCGCCCACGTAGCCTGGATCCACTTGATTGGTCGCGAACAGATAGAGGGCGAGAGCGTAGAAGAGCACGGGAATCTCGAACAGGTTCTTCAGGTTGTCGGAGGGATTCGAGACCGCAGGCGGGGAGAGCTGCGCGAGCGCGCCGGGCACCGCGAGGTCCCCTGGACGGAGGTTGTTGCTCCTGATGAAGGCGATGCGGCGAACATACATGTAGATCCAGACGACCAGTGTCAGCAGCATCGTTGCGAAGAAGGGACCGAAGATCGCTCTCTGCTCCATACGTCTCTCCCTACTAGTCTCTGCTCACGAAACAGGCCAGCGCCGCTATTGCCTCGTAACAACGCGTACCGCGCCGGCCACGTCGGGCGCGAGCGCGGAGGGTTGAAGTAGTGGCTTCAAGCGGGCTGCGCAAGAAGGCGTTCGGTGCTGGCGATTGCCTCGGCGGTACCGGCGACGGCGAGCAGATCGCCGGCCTGCAGTGTCTCGCGACCGGTGGGCGTCAGCACGCCATCGTGCTCGCGGATGATCGCCAGGACCGTCGCGCCGGTGAGCCCACGAAGGTTGAGCTCGGCCAGCGTCTTGTCGACCGCGTGCGTGCCCGTACCAACCCGGATCGCTTGCGGGGCGCCGAGCCCCGGTAGGAGCAGGTGAAGCTGGTGCAGGTCGCCATCGGGCGCGCTGGCCCCGGCGGGCTTGCTGCCGAGCTGGCGGGCGAGCACTTCCACGACCGCCTGCGCCCCCGCGCGGGCGTGCGCTTGCAGATTGGTGACGCTGCGCCACAGGGCCCACGCGAGAAACAGGATGACGCCGGCCAGCAGCATCGGCCCGGGAAGTGGCGGCAGGAATGGTTGCGTGACGGCAATCAGTGGCGCGCCGACGAGCAGCAGGATGGCGATCTCGAGCGTGATGACGAGCGCGCGGCGGGGCGCATCGGCGAGGTCGGCCCTGGCTTCCGCAGCCGGCAGTGCGACGCCGCCGAGGATCCGCGCGAGCGCCGCCGTGCAGCGTCCGATCCCGATGCAGAATGGTAGTGCGAGAAGGCCGGCGGCCGCGATGACCAGAAGCCACGTGAGCTGCTCGGACAGCATCGTCTTCGAGCCGATCAGCACCGTGATCCCCGCGCCCCACACCGCCGTCGCGATGACGATGGCTGCCAGCAGCGTGGCATCGAACAGCAGCAGGCGGCCGAGGCGGCGGATACGACGTCCGACCGTGGCCTCACGCGGCCGTGTGCGCAGCTCCTCGACCCAGGTGCCGTAGAGCGCGGCGAACGTCTGCACCGGTCTCGGAAGCCGCCTGTCGACCCAGGTCGCGAGGGGATCGGAGGCGCGGATGAGCCACGGCGTGAGCAGGGTGGTGAGCGCGGACACGCTCACCGCGACCGGATACAGCACCGGGCCGGTGGCGCCCGACGACAAGCCGACGCCGGCAATGATGAAGGAGAACTCGCCAATCTGGGCGAGGCTCATGCCGGCCTGGATCGATGTCCGAATGCCCTCCCCGGTGAGAAAGACGCCGACGGCGACGCCGACCAGCTTGCCGACGACCACCACCACGGTGAGGACGAGCACCGCCTGCCAGTGCGCGGCGACCAGCGCCGGGTTGATGAGCATGCCGACGGCGACGAAGAAGATCGCGGCGAACGTGTCGCGCACGGGCTGGACGAGATGCTCGATGGTCTTCGCCGCCTCTCCGGATTCGGCGACCAGCGCGCCGGCGAGAAACGCCCCCAGCGCAACCGAGTAGCCGCCCGCGTTTGCGATCAACGCGAAGGCGAAGCACACCCCGACGCTGGTGACGACGGTGGTCTCCGGCCGGTCGAGCCGGACGATCGCGCGCATGAGCCGGGGAACGACGAGCAGGCCACCGCCGAGGACGACGGCGAGAAAGGCGGCGAGCCGACCGGCAGTGGCGGCGAGTCCCGCGACGGTGAGCCCGGTCCCGGCCGAGATGGTGGTGAGGACCGCGAGCAGAAAAATGGCGATGAGGTCCTCGACGACGAGGATCCCGAACACGATCTCGGTGAGCTTGCCGCGGACGTTCTGCTCGGCGAACGCCTTGATGATGATGGTGGTGCTCGAGATGGCGATGAGAGCTCCCGTGTAGAGACTCTCGAGCGCCGTCCATCCGAGCGCCTGGCCGGTGAGGTAGCCGAGCCAGACGAGCAGGCTGCACTGGATGATCGCCACCAGCCCCGCCGTTGGCCCGACGGCCAGCAGCTTCACCAGGCTGAACTCCAGGCCGAGCGAGAACATGAGCAGAATGACGCCGAGCTCCGCCAGCGCATGAATGGTTTCCTCGTCGGCGAAGAGCGGGAAGGGCGTGTGGGGACTGACGATCGCGCCCGCGAGCAGGTAGCCGAGCACGACCGGCTGGCGCAGGCGCTGGAACAGGGCCGTCGTCACTGCGGCGACGCAGAGGACCAGCGCCAGATTGATCAGGAAGTGGTGGGCGTCGTGCATGTGGGCGATGCCACCCGGGCATAGAGGACCGAATCGATGATCGCGCCGTCCTTGAACACGCTCTGCCGGAGCACTCCCTCGCGCACGAAGCCACACTTCTCGAGCAGCCGCATCGACGGCGCATTCCACTCGAACACCGCGGCCTCCAGCCGCACGAGGCCGAGGCGGGCCATGGCATACTCGGCCGTCGCCCGCACGGCGGCCGTCGTGATGCCGCGGCCCCAGTAGGGCTCGCCGAGCCAGTATCCGGTCTGCCCGGATCTCTCGTACACCCCTTCACCGACGAACACGCCGATGCCCCCGACGGCCGCCGCGTCGACCTCGATGGCCCAGTGCGTGGGCTCGGGCATCTGCGCCAGGAACGAGAACCACGCGTCCGCATCTGCCTCCGTGTAGGGATGCGGGAACCGGTGCGTGAGGTTCCGCCAGATCTTGCGGTTATTTGCAAACCGCAGGAGCGACTCTCGATCGCTCGTCCGCCAATCGCGAACGATGCAAGGTCCGCAATTGAGAAGCATCGACCTACGCGCGCTCGGCCTCTCGCTTCAGCGCTTCGTTCATGGCGATGAACCCCTGGCGGGTCGCACCGTCGAGCGAGCGTCTGAGCAAGGGCACCAGTAGGCCCGTGAACGCTTCGCCATGTCGAAGGATCAATCGAGCAGCGGAGCTCGGCTCGAGGACGAAGAAGTGCTCGCCGTCGAACAACCCCGGCACCACGAGCTTGCCCTTCCAGCGCAGCTCCCGCTCGGGCTCGACGGCCAGCACCGTCGGCCGAAAGCGCATGCCGCGCGAGCCCGGGGGCTGGATGAACACGCGCAACGGCTCGCCGATTTTGGCAAGCCCCTCGATCGAGCGCACGAAGGGATTCCAGCGCGCATAGCCGGGAAAATCCATGAGGATCGACCACACGCGCGCGGCGCCAGCGTTGATCTCGATCTGCGTGTCGAGGCGGTGCATCGGCACGTTGTAATCCAGAAGCGAGGCGACTGCTAGTTGGCTGCTCCGGGCCCGAGATCAAAGTACCCGAGGACCTCGGGATTCGCCGTCGTCATCGCGGGCTACTCCGGTGCGCGGCGGACGGCCTCGATCTTGAAGCCATCGAGGTCGAGAACGAAGGCGCCGTAGAACGGCATCGTATGGTGAGGTCGCAGCCCGGTCGGCCGGCGTCCCTGCCGTTGCAGCGCAGCGCCGCCTCGTGAAACGCATCCACGCTCGCGCGGTCCGGGGCCTGGAAGCTCACATGCACACCGATCCCGGGGGTCGCCGCTCCCTCGCTCACACGCGTGAGGATCCAGAACACGGGCGCCGCTCTCGCCGCCGGCCCGTAGCCGATCGCGCCTGGACGCTCCTTGTGCCGGCGCAGCCCGAGCGGCGCCAGCACGGCATCGTAGAAGCCGGCGGCACGGTCCAGGTCTGAAACGGGGATCGAGACGTGATCGAGCATGCGCTCACCGGGCGCGCTGCGCGGCGGCGGCACACCGTGCGCCCCCTCAGCTCTCGGAGTTCCAGATGTCGCGATGGAGCTTCCACTGCCCGCCTTCTCGTTTCCACACGACGACGTAGCGGGCCCGAAGTACCCGGCCGTCCTTGTACGCCAGCTGGACGACGCCGGTCTCATAGGCGAGGTCGCCGGCCGATTCCACCTCGGCGGTTTCGAGTGTGAGGTCCTTGACCCCGGTGTCGATGGTCGATTGCCAGGCGGCGGCGATGGCCGAGCGACCGCTGGCAACCGGCGCGCCTGGCGCGATCACCTGCGCGTCCGCCGTGTACAGCTGCGCGGCGGCACTCGCGTCACCCTTGAGGAGCGCGGCGATGAAGGCGCGATTCCCGGCCTCGACGGCGGCGCGGACCGCGTCGGCAGCGCCAGACCGGCCATGCAGGACCAACACGATGCCAAGCACGAACGCCAGAACACTGCTCGCTCGCGCCATCTGCGTTTCTCCTTTCCTCGCGTCGCGAATGCGACTCCTCGCCATGGGACCTCGGGGCTACACGACTCTGCGGGGAGCGGCCGTTTGCGGGTTGCCGGTATTCGGCGTGCCCGACCGTTCGATCACGAGGAGGTGTGCCTCCTCTTCGGCCTCCGGGCAATGCTCGACGCCCTCGGGCACCACGAGCATCTCCCCGGGACCCAAGGTAACGTCTCCGTCACGCGTACGGACGGTCAGCCGGCCCGCGAGCACGAGGAAGCAGTCGTCCGTGTCGTCGTGCCGGTGCCAGACGAACGGTCCCTTGACCTTGACGACCATGAGGTCATGCCCGTTGAACTCCGCCACGGTGCGCGGCTGCCAGTGCTCCGTGAAGGTCGAAAGCTTCTCCGCGAGGTTGACGGCCTTCATCGTCGACACCTCACGCCGCCACGCGTCTCGAGAGCGCCGGGTAGTGGTAAGCCGAGGCAAACAGTCCCAGGAGCAGCGCCTGGAGGATCCACGTGGGAACCATGCGCCATGCGGGAAGAGTGCCCGAGACGACTGCCACGATCTCGGTGGCGGCGAGACCATAGATGATCAGCACCGTGAGGGCAGCGACGAACGCTCGCTCGATGGGACGTTGGTACGCCCACAGCAGCAGCCCGGTCCAGGCGGCCATCAACGACGCGCCATAGCCCATCGCGAAGCGATACGGTCCGCCGACGTCCTCGAAGCCCCACAGCAGTCGCGCCATCGTCGGCGACAGCATGGGGATGACCGCCAGCGCGTCGGTCACCGCGCCGGCGAGAAACGCCGTGCGCAGGAGTTGCGCCCGCCGATCCACCATGTCGATCTCCTTGGCTCCCCGCGCCCGGGGGTGCGGTTCACGATCCAGATTATTGCCCGCCGGGGTGCATGGTCCGTCGTGCAGCACGGGCCAGCGCAGTCCGCGGGCGTGCTCCTGTCCCAGATTGCGTCGTCAGTTGATACCCTCTTGGGCAGGCACGGACTCAAGCACCTCCATCAGGGCGTCGGGGCTCGCGGGCTTGAGCATGTGATGGTCGAAGCCGGCTTCCTCGCTGAGCCGGCGGTCGTTCTCCTGACCCCAGCCGCTCAGCGCGATCGCGGCCAGCTGCCAGCGGTTCTGCTCCGCTTGCCGCCGCTCGGTGACGTCGCGGAAGGTGAGCACGATACCCGTGATCTTCCCCTTGGCGTCACGGATCGGGGCGGCGCTGTCGTCGATGGGCCGCTCGGTGCCGTCCTTGGCGATCAGCACCGTCTGATTGGCCAGGCCGACGGTCTTGCCGGTGTGCATCACTTTGGCGACGGGGCTTTCGACGGCCTGTCGCGTTACCTCGTTGACGATGCGGAAGACCGCGTGCAGTGGCTGTCCCGACGCGTCCGCGTTCGTCCAACCCGTCAGCGTCTCGGCAATCGGGTTGAGCACGGTGACTCGGCCCTCGGCGTCGGTGGTGATGACCGCATCGCCAATGCTGGTGACCGTCACACGCAGCTGTTCCCGACTCTCATCGGCGTGGCGTTCGGCGCGCCGCATGGCTTCACCAAAGCCGATGATGAGGGAGCAGGTGATGAGATAGGCGGCTAGACCGGTGAACGTCGGGACGTCGAAGGCGAAGCCAAAGCGGGGCGGGATGAATAGATAGGCGCAGGCAAGATAGCCGAGCGCCGTGGCGAGCAGAGCGGGACGATGGCCGCCAAACCACAGGGCGATGGCGATTGCCCCGTACAGGGTGACGAGTGGCAACTGGTCGCCCAGTGCCGGGTCGAGCAACCAGCGAAACAGTACCGCCGCTCCGACGGCAGCTACCGCGATGCAGTACGCCATCACCGGCTACGCCCTTTCTCGTGTCTATCGACTTCTGCCCCGCCGCTGCAATGGCGGCTCGATCGGGGGCTCCTGCGGCACTGGCCACAGTACCACGATCCCGGCGTCCTCGAACCGGAATTCGTGCGGCAATACGGGCAACTCTAGTGGAGCCCGGCGAGACGATGGGCGCCGCCGTGGGCCCGGCGCCTGCCGGTCTGGGCTCGGGGCGGTCACTCCGGAGGATACGAGCGATTCAGCGCCGGACGCGGCGGTTTGCCGTAGTCGGGAACCACGGCGGCGTGCTGCGTGAAGTCGGCGAAGTAGGAGAGCACGCCGGCGCGCTCGAGCACTCGGTCGAGGCGCGCATCGCGCAGCGCGACGTAGCGCGCCAGCAGCACGCCACGCGCCTCGCGCAGGAAATCGGTCGCGGCGATGCGAACCCGTGCTCCACCGGAGAAGACGACCTCAGCCGCGCCGTCCACGCAGGCCCGGCTCACCCAGGGCAGATACATGCGTCCGAGCTCGCGCAGCAGCGCGAGCATCGTCGCCGGCACCTCGGCCGGGTCGTCCCAGTCGCCGAACCGCTCCTCCTCCGGCTCGATGAGCCGGTGGGTGTGCCGCACCACCGCGGGCGCATCCTCGTCCGTCCAGCGCCGGCAGAGCGGATCGTTGACGAAGTGCGCCGCGTTGCCGCCGAACAGCCCGAAGTCCGCCAGCGCCGGCCGTCCGCCGAAAAGATAGGCCCGTTCGTCGAGGTGCGCGCCGAGCACCCGCAGCCACGGACGCAGAACCTCGTCCATCCAGAGCTGGACGTTCTCCGGCGTGACGCCGATGGGTAGCAACGAGGCACGCACGTGCGCACCGGTCGCCGCGTAGGCCTGATCGCACGGCACCGGCGTGCGGATGGTGAAGTCCCGCCCCAGCTCCCAGCCGCCCACCACGTGGTTCTCGGCGAAGTGCCATCGCGAGCCCACTGCGGTCCGGTAGTACCACTCGTCGGCGGCGTCCTCGATCAGGTAGGCGAGAAAACGCTGCCCGGGCTCCGACGGCAGCACGCTCGGCTCGGGGAAACGGAGCTCCAGGTGATGAATCATGGCGGTGGAGTCCCACATGAACTCTCCGTCCGGAGTCTCCATGGCTGGTATGCCGCCCGGGAAGCCAGCCGCCTCCGACTCCGGGCTGAAGCCGTAGAAGCGCCGCAGCAGATACGGAATTCCCTTGTAGTCGAGATACCCCGTCATCTTGCGGGTGAAGTAGGACTGCATCATGCCGTGGAGGCGGTATGGCTTCATGCGAACCGGCTCGCAGTCGCCTCTCGCGGGCTATCTGGCATACGCCCGCTCAAGCCTGGCGATGTCGAGCTTCTTCATTTGCAGCATGGCCTCCATGACTCTTCGGGATCTGCCGGCATCGGAATCACTTATCATCTCGATCAAGATCGTGGGAACCACTTGCCAGGACACCCCGTACTTGTCCTTGAGCCACCCGCACTGCTGTGCCGTGGGGTCGCCACCCGCCGAGAGCTTCTCCCAGTAATAGTCTACTTCTTTCTGATTCGCGCAATTTACAACGAACGAGATGGCCTCGGTGAACTTGAACATCGGGCCGCCGTTGAGCGCGGTGAACGACTGCCCATCGAGCTCGAAGGCCACGGTCATCACGGTGCCAGGAGACATTCCGTGGATCTCGCGCCCCGCTTCTCCATAGCGCGTGATTGTGCCGACCCGGGAATTTTTGAAGATGCTCGTATAGAGTGCGACGGCCTCTTCGGCCTGACCATCGAACCACAGACACGGGCTGATCCGTTGAAGGGAAGACATGGTGTTTCCTCCTCCGCGTGTCACGGTTCGTTCGGCGCCCCGCTCGGTCACTCTGGCCTGAGGTCCAGCGCCGCCTTGTTGCTTCCGTCCATGTAGAACGGCGTCGAGGCATGCTCGTGCGCGATGCGCCAGGTGCCGCCGATGTTCCGCAAGCCCATGGTCGAGCGGAACCAGAGATCGGGCTTTGTGCCATCCGTCTTGGTGCCGCGCATCCGCTGCAGGCTGGTGCAGTAGGCCGCGTGTCCGTCCGCGGTGATGCGAAGATCGTGGATCTGGAGGCTGATCGGCCCGTCCCAGGTGGGAAACCAGTCCTCGAGCCCTCGTCGGATCACTGCCAGACCCTCGTGTTGCAACGGCGGCGCGAGGTCGAACGTCAGCACCTCGGGCGCGAGACAGGCGATTGCGTCCGCCACGTCCTTACGGCTCACGGCCCTGGCCCAGCGATCGACGACCTCGCGAATGCTCTGCTCGTCACCCTCGGTGCCGTGGTCTCCAGCTCGCATGGCTCTCTCCTCGTCGAAGCTTGCGCGCCGTCGATACTGACAGCGGGCATTCACTAGTCGTTCGGCGAGGGCCCACATCGACAAGGCCAGGAGATTGGTCCCTCACCCCGCGGCTCGGCGCTTCGCTGCGGCGCTACGCAGTTCCGAACGCCGTGTCATGTCTCCTCCATCACCCGGCGAGCAGCCACGCATAACCGTGGCGGAGCGCTTCGCGCCCGCCACTCTCCAGCACGTCGCCGTGGGCGACCACCACGCGGTCGAAGTTCCAGGCGAGGATGCGCTCCAGGCTCTGCCGCGCGGCCCGACGGTCGCGGATCAGCCATGGATCCAGCGTCGAGGGGCCGAAGCGGCCGTAGCTCCGCAGCAGTTTCATCAGCAGGCGCGTGGGTGCGGCCGTGCGCGGGCCGAAGTTGAAGGCGAGATCGCACATGATGAGCGTGCGGCTCGCGCGGTGAAAGAAGACGACCTCGTTCTCGTAGGGCCGTCCGCGGAAAAAGACCTGCTCCACCTCGTCTTTCCATTCCGCGGGCGCCTCGTCGCCGAGCACGGCGACGAAGCGCAGCTCGGGACGCTTGCGCTCGAGTCCCGGCCCCACCCACAGACGGCTCTCCGGGTACGCCTCGGCCACTTTGCCGGCATGGAGGTGATGGACGCGATTGGGGGCCACGGCGAAGCAGACGCGGCCGAGCGCATCGAGCTCCCGGCGCAGCGCGGGATCGAGCGCGATCGGGGAGTGCAGGAGGAGACGTCCGCCGGCGAGCCGGATGACGGTCATGCGCGTGCCCACCTCGAGCCCATAAAAGCGCTGGGGCCGTTCCGCGATCCAGATGTTCGGGGCGAGCTCGCGCAACGGGGGATTCAGCCCACTGCCGGCCGTTGCCGCGGAACGGCCGGCAGAGCTGGGGCTGTCGCGTGGCGCGCTCACTCTCGAGCTCCGTCGAAGAACGTCACGACCCCCGACTCCAGCGAGTACTCTGCGCCAACCACCAGCAAGCTGTCGGCTTCGATAAACCGCTCCAGCAGCTCGGAGCCACGGCGCAGTTGAGCGACGGACGCGCGGACATTGGCCCGCACCGCGTCCCGCATGAACGCCTCGGGATCCTCGCCGAGCCGGCCGGCGAGCAACGCCTCCACCGACGGTCGAACCCGATCCACGATGAAGCGCAGGTTACGCGACTCCGTCGTCGTCGCGCGCCCCAGCAGCTCCTCCAGCGTGGCCGCCACGGCGCCGCACTGCGAGTGCCCCATGACCACCACCAGCCGGGTGCCGAAGCGCGACGCCGCGAACTCGACGCTGCCGATCTGTGACGGCGCGACGACGTTCCCGGCGACGCGAATGACGAAGAGGTCGCCGAACCCCTGATCGAATACCAGCTCCGCGGGCACGCGCGAGTCCGAGCAACCGAGAACGATCGCGAACGGCTCCTGCCCGGCAACCAGTGCGGAACGGCGCGCATGACTCGAGGCGGACGCCGCCGTGGACTGATTGGCGACGAAGCGCCGGTTGCCGTCCCGAAGGAGCGCGAGCCCGTCAATCGCCGAGATCATGTTGGAGAGCCCATATTGCTTCCTTTTGCTTCCTTCGAGCTCGAAGCCTTCAAAACGTCCGGGGGATCGTCTTCGTCGCGATCTTCGCGCCGGATCGAGTGCCGTCGCTGGCGTTCCACACCGCCCTTTGGCGGCGCAACGCCGTGATCCGCGCGGATGGCCGTGCTAGCCTATCCGCGTGACCCGCGCTCGCTCAATAGCGGCCGCTCAGACGATCCCGATCCGTGCGACGTCGGTGCCAACGTCGAACAGCACGTTCGACTCGTGCACGCCGCCGCGGCGAAGCAGGCGCAGATTCTCGTCTTTCCCGAGCTGTCATTGACGGGCTACGAGCTGGATCTGGCCGATGCGCTGGCCTTTTCCGAACAGGACCGCTCGGCGGCCTGTGACTCACCGCCCCGCGCTGCGGCTAGCGATCGACCATCGTCATGTAGAAGTCACCGTAGCGCGCGCCCGCCGTGCTTCCGTGGGGTGCGACCGCATCGAGCCGCGCGAGCTCCGCGGCCGCGAGCTCGAGATCGACCGCAGCGGCGCTGTCCTCGAGTGTCACGCGGCGCTTCGATCCCGGGATGGGCACGATGTCGGCGCCCTGGGCGAGAAGCCAGGCGAGTGCGACCTGGGCGGCGCTCACGCCGTGTGCCGCGCCGACCGCCTTCAGGGCTTCCACGACCGAGAGGTTCTTTGCGAAGTTCTCCTCCGCGTAGCGCGGATCCTGGCGGCGGTAGTCGCCTTCCGTGAGGTCGGTCGGGCGCGCGATGTGCCCGGTCAGGAAGCCACGCCCGAGCGGGCTGTATGGCACGAACCCGATGCCGAGGGCGCGCGCGGTGGGCAGGATGTCGCGCTCGACGCCGCGTTCCCACAGCGAGTACTCCGATTGCAGCGCGGCGATGGGGTGGACCGCAGCGGCTCGCCGCAAGGTGGCGGCGGATGCTTCCGAAAGGCCCACGTGCCGTACCTTGCCTGCCCGCACCAGGTCGGCGAGGGTGCCGACGGTCTCCTCGATGGGCACCGCGGGATCGACGCGATGCTGGTAGAAGAGGTCGATGTGCTCGATCCCGAGACGCGCGAGAGAGCCGTCGCACACGCGCCGGACGTTCGCGGGCGAGGAATCGAAACCGACGCCCCGCGACGAGATGCGAAAGCCGAATTTCGTCGCGATGACGAGCTTCTCGCGCTTTCCCCGGATCGCGCGGCCGAGCAACTCTTCGTTCGAATGCGGTCCGTAGATCTCGGCGGTGTCGAAGAAAGTGATGCCGAGATCGATGGCACGGTGGATCGTCGCCACGCTCTCCGCCTCGTTCGCGGCTCCGTAGTGGATCGCACCGACGCCGACCATCGGCATGCAGCCCAGGCCGAGGGCTGAAACCTGGAGACCATCACCAAGCGTCCGGAGCTTCATCGGGAAACCACCAGTTGGCGCGCCAGCAGGCAACGCCGTCGCATGCAAACCATCAGGTCATCTTCTTCACCGCGGGGGCGCCCACGCGCCGTCGAGAACCGGCTTCTTCGGACCGAAACTAGCCATCTCCCCGCCGGCCCGCAATGATCGGGCTATCCGTATACCTCGTTCCGACCCGAGCTGCTTGCTTGGTTGGCCCTCCCGGCTCCGCACGCCTCATCAGTATCAGTAGAGGATCGAGGGCAGGTACGCCCCGGGCGTCTCCTCGGCCCCATGTCTACGCGGAAGATTTCCGCGCCGTGAGCGTGAGATACTCGTGGCCGTCGGTGCGGTGCTTCGCGGGGAAATGGCGGTAGCAGAAGTATTCCAAGACGTCCACCGTGAAGCCGGCCTCCACCGCGCAACGGCGCAGCACGTCCTTCTCGAAGAGATGTACCATCGGCGGGAGTCGCTCCTGCCAATCCGGCGTGGCGACGGTACGCGGATCGAAGATTCCCGGCCAGCGTTCGTTCATCGATACGGGGACCTTATCGGTACCGGGCGCGCTCATGACCATCAAACCTTTAGGATCGCGCATCGGAATGACGGAAGCGGTCGGAAGCCCTGGCGCGGGCTTTGGCAGCCTCTACTTCACGATCGCGGGGTGGCGCGCTCGTAACGAGCGAATCGAGGAGCTCATGTGCCGCCTCGGCCACCTTCTCGACTGCGCGACGGAAGACGGGCTCGTTGGCCTTCGACGGCCTGGTGAATCCGCTCAGCTTGCGAACGAATTGAAGCGACGACGCGCGGATCTCTTCGTCCGTGGCGGGAGGTTTGAAGTTGTGCAGGGTCTTGATGCTTCGACACATATGAGTTCCTTGCTCCCGTCCGGCGTCAGAGCTTTCCCCGGGCCAGCAGATCGATGGGGTCGAGTAGGTCCACCGTGCCGAGGTAGCCCCCGCCGGCCGCGATCGCGTCGTGCGCGGCGTAGCCGAGCAGCTCCTGCGACCGCCGCGGCAAGGTCCGTGCGATATGCGGGGGCGTGCTCAGATAGTTGTTGTCCTCGGTGCGCAGCCATCCGACCACGAAGCTCATGTGCATGCCGCGACGCCAGGAGTCTGCCGTGGAGTTCTGCCCACCGGCGTGGAGCGTCGAGCCCAAGTAGACGACCGCCGAGCCCGCCGGCATCTCCGCGCTAGCAAGCTCCTCGGGCTGCGGCTGTCGCTCGCGCCCCCAGCGGTGGCTCCCTGGAGCTACCACCGTCGCACCGACCTCGGCGCGAAAATCGACCAGAGCGATCACCGAGGCCAGCTCCACCTCGGGGTGCGGCCGCGGCAGATGGACCCAGACGTCCTCGTCGCGGTGGAAGATCTGTTGCTCGGCTCCGGGCCCTCGATCCATCACTTGAGCGACGTTCAGCTGATAGCGCGAGCAGTTCGGCCCCAGGATCGCATCGCAGATGTCGGCGTAGAAGGGATGACAGAGAATTTCCTCGGCGAAGATGCGCGACCGTGCCGCCACGCCCGTGATCTGCCGCACGCGATCGCCGTAGAAGAAGTCGACCGCCGGGTTCAAGTAGGGGCGGTCGGGGCTCACCTGTTCGAGGATCGGATCGATTTCCGCGTTGAAGCGAGCGAGTAAGTCAGGAGCGAGTACTCCGTCGACGATCACAGCGCCGTGCTCGCGGAGCCCGGCAACGATGTGTTCGGTCGGCTCGTTCGCGACCAGCCGGGGGATGCTAGCGCTCACTTGGATTCCTCCTTGCCCACTACAGTCGCCGGGTGAGCGCTCTCATGCCCGGGCAGCCCCATACGCGTTCGAAATCGGGGCTTCGCTTCTCAAGTACGACCCACGCGATGAAGGGTGCGTGGTCGGGCCGAGCTTCGACGATGGATATGCCCATCGAACCCCCTTGAGACGAAGGCCCCACGTTATACCGTTGAGATGGGTGGGCAAAGCGAGCCGCCACGCGGGCTCGACGGGCCAACGGCGGAGATCCCGGCGGCCGTGCGCTCGCTCCACTCCTTCCTACTTCGGCACCGGTCGCCCTGCGGCCAGGAATCGGCGAATCTCATCCCGCACCGAGATCGCTCGCACCAGCTCCCAATGGCTGAGCGTCGGGAATTCTCTCAGGTGGGCGCCGTAGAAGGCTGCAAGCTGTCGCCCGCGCTCGTCGGGGTATTCACGTCCGGAAATGACGAGGGTTCGCTCCGGCAGCGCAGCAACAGAGATCCCGCGCTTGCGTTCCGCACGCGCGTACTGACTCTCCGGCCGACTGCGAACGCCGGACGGAAAAGCGCCGTAGACGCGTTCGCTATCGAAGACACCTGGGCACGGTTCGATCTGCTCGTTGAAGCCCTGTACCTCGCGCGGTGCGCTGGCCTCGACGAGGATCAGCCATTCCGGGCCGAGCTTCGACGCCGCCATCATCGCGACGAGGCCTCCCATGCTCCACCCACACACGGCCAAGGGCTTGCCGAGGAGACGCCCCTCGGCGACGACGCGAGCCGTGTAGTCGTCCATCGACGCCCTGCCGACATCGAGTCCTTCGTGCAAGTCCGGCACGGCAATGTGCAGGCCCGGAAAGCTCTCGCCCCATCCATCGAACACCCAGGGACCACTTCCCGCCCCGTGAATGAGCAGCAGCGACTTCGGCGTCATCTGGCGTCTCGTTGCTCGACCGTGCGCCTCATGACGGTCCTGGCGCACCAGCCGTGCGCGGTCGGCGGCCGACGCGTCAGGAGACTCACTGCGTTTGCCGTTTGAGCGGCTCCAGTCCCGTCGCGCCCCCTAAGCGGGGGAGACCGTCGTTGACGACGACCCACTCGGCCCGATCGTCATAGTAGAAATGGCACTGGGGCGATCGGTCGATCGGACCGTGGATGTTGGCCAGAACGATGTCGACGATGTCGGGATAGTGAGTCGACTCGCAGAATAGCGAGCTACCGCAGCGGCTACAGAACGATCGCGTCCCGTGATCGGAGGAGCGGAAGCGCGTCAGATTGGCTTCACCTGACTCGAGCACCACCTGGGCCCGGGGCACTGCGAGCCAGGTGACGTAGCCCGCTCCGTGGCTCCGCCGGCACATTGAACAGTGACAATGGCCACAAAACATGGTGGGAAGGCGGATCGAGAAACGCACCGCTCCGCACAGGCACGACCCCGACACATTTCCTTCCGACATGGCCGATCCTCCGACTTGACCCTGGGCTAACGGGTTTCCGACCGGCGGCGCGTCCGCGCCAACGCCGGGCTACACGGCGCGCCGCGGCCGAAGACGAGGCAACCAGCGGCCCACCCGCGTGCAGTAGTCTTCGTATTCCCTCCCGAATGTCGCCTGGAGATGGGGCTCTTCGTAGAGAACGATGAACAACTGAAAGCAGGTTCCCACGGCGAGCGCATAGAGGAGCAACTCAGAGACTCCGAACAATACTGCCCAGGCAAGGATGACCGTCAGGACGCCCGTATACATTGGATTTCGTGTGTAGCGGTAGAGGCCTCGGACGACGAGCTTCTTGGGTGCGTCGATCGGAGCGGGAGTACCTCGCCCGAACGTCGCGAAGTCCCACACGCACCACGCGTAGATGGAGGCGCCGACCAAAAGCAGTAGCCAACCGACACCGAACGCCGGGCCCGTGACGAGGGATCGGTTTCGGACGATTCGCAACGGCAGGTAAACAGCGACCGTGCCTGGCACGATCAGCGTGAAGAGAAGGTTCTTGAAGAAAAGGATCTTCAGCCCTCTTCGCCTGCGATGGAACGATAGGCTGCTGCGCCCAGTAGCGCGCCTACGATGGGAGCCACCCAGAAGAGCCAAAGCTGAGCCATCGCCCAACCACCGACATACAAGGCGACACCTGTGCTGCGCGCAGGATTGACGGATGTATTCGTCACGGGAATCGAGATGAGGTGAATGAGCGTCAGCGCGAGGCCGATCGCGATCGGAGCAAAGCCACTCGCGGCTCGCCTGTCGGTTGCGCCGAGTATAACCAGCAGAAAGAACATGGTCATGACCACCTCGGTGACCACAGCGGCGACCAGGGAGTAGCCGCCGGGCGAATGTGCGCCATAGCCGTTGGACGCGAAGCCACCGGCAACGTCAAAGCCTGCGGCACCACTGGCGATGACGTAGAGACAGCCCCCTGCGGCGATGGCGCCGAGAACCTGCGCGACGATGTAGGGGAGCAGGGTGCTTGTGGCGACGCGGCCGCCAGCCCAAAGCCCGATGGAGACCGCAGGGTTGAGGTGGCAGCCGGAGATGTGACCGACGGCGAACGCCATGGTCAACACCGTGAGGCCGAATGCAAGCGAGACGCCGAGTAGGCCGATACCGACATTCGGAAACGCTGCCGCCAGCACCGCGCTTCCGCAGCCACCAAGAACGAGCCAAAACGTCCCAAGGAACTCCGCGCCGTATGGTTTCATGTGCGCCTCCTCTTGAAACGCGATGGATCGAGAACGTCTGGCGCCCGACGCTGCCGCTCAGGCGCGACCGGCGCCGTTTCCGAAGGATAGCTCACGATCCACGATAAAAAACAACCCGGCCGAAAGCCGTATGTCGATGGCTCACCTCCCGGGGGTCGGCGAAACCGGCGTCCCGCATCAGGCTGAGGATCGTGCGTACCGAGTTCTCCCGCAGCCGGTCGCTTCGATGCAGCAGCCGAGCAATGAAACCCTTGTGTGCTCCGCTAATATCGAGCACATGCAAGGATCCGCCGGGTCTCAGCACGCGCCGTATCTCATGCAGAGTTTGCTTCTTCTCGTCGTGACTGAGGTGATGGAACATGAAGGCGGACAGAACTCGGTCATAAGACCCGTCCGCGTACGGAAGCTCGTCCGAGAAGCCGCGATCGAGCTGCAAGACGACTCCCTGACGTTCGGCTTTTCGTTGCGCGCGACGGAGCGCCTTCGGATCGGGATCGAGGCCGATGATCGCTACCACCGGATGGAGAGCCTTGACCTGTAACGTCAGACTTCCGGTACCACAGCCAATTTCGAGGACACGATGGCCCGGTTGAAGCTGCGCTTGGTCCACCAGCTGCCGGTGGGCGGACCTGGCGCCGAGCAATCTCGCAAGGGGATCGTACAGGGGAAGGAACCAGTCGTGCCCAGCCGCGGGAATGAAGGTCCGTTGAGGACGTGCCATCGTCAGAATACCGTCCTACTTCGCGATTTGGCCCGCAGTGCCTGTAGCGTGCGTTCGGCGTCGTGTGCATCCATGCCAAGCCATTGCGAGTGTCGCGTCATCGACCGAGGTGTCCACGGAAGCGGTCCGCAGGTCGCAGAGTTGCAGGCCCTGGGAGGGCCCGGACTCAGACGAGAGTCGAAGGAACTTCCTGCGAGGCATTTCCGTACCCATCGGTTCACCTCATGCGCCTCTCCTCTCTCGCGTTCACTTCGCCAGATAGCGAACCAATAGATCCGTCACCTCGCTCGTGAACGCGTCATCCGCCAGCTGCTCCGGGTTTCGGAGCGCGACCCCGTGCACCAGTGCTTCGGCGACGTCGAGTGCCACCGCCGGAGCCTGTCAACGAGAATGAGACAGTCGGGTTCCGAATTTCAGATCTCCTGACCTCCTTGGCGTAACTCCCTGAAACCGCGGCATTCGGCCTCGTGGGGGTGCGGACCAATACCTGTCCGCTTTTTTCCGCCAGCTTGCAGTAACTGATGGATCCTGC
>Ga0187893_10001202_pt1 | contig 64008 bp, 40 predicted proteins | sample MA1701074metaG_FD_139574 | JGI IMG/M metagenome (GOLD analysis project Ga0187893, IMG submission 139574) | White microbial mat communities from a basaltic lava cave in the Kipuka Kanohina Cave System on the Island of Hawaii, USA - MA170107-4 metaG ... | reverse complement strand
GTATGTCATCCGTATCCCTTGCGTCGCATGGGCGTCATCACCTGAGGCAAGAGCCCAGTGCGGTAATCCCGCTCGCTGGGATCCGTGGAGGGGGTCATGAGCAATCATGATTCCTACTCCGACGGGCAAGAATCGGCTTCGCGTTCCAACGCAATCCACCGTGTCGAGCCGCTCATCAGATGCGGAGCGTCTTCATCTTATGGCACAATCGTGCGATCAACATGACGCACGTGTAACAAGCTTTGGGCTGTCGTACCGAGGCGGCGTGTACGGGGGCTGCCTGACCGTGCTCTACGGCAGCGCCCTTTGGGTAGATCCGACGAGCTACGAAAGCGACGAAATTTCGTGGCTGTGCAAAGAAAACATGAATGTCCCCTATTCCTTCTTGACTGCCCAGCTTGCTGTCGGTGCCCTTTACCTGTACGCGTGGCCAAACTACCTTTCAGTTGAATCCGCGAGAATCGACCTTGAAAAAGACTCATCCCATGCGTTTAACGGTTCTTGCGATGGCCGCGGTTTCCGCGGGCTGTTTTCTGCCGCCGATTTGTTTGCCTCCACCCAATTCACCTTCGACCTACAGTGCGCAGGACAACCGGCCTCTCCACCGCATCGCGTTCGGTTCCTGTTTTCACCAGGACAACCCGCCGCAGGTTTGGAACGCGATCCTCGCCGAGAACCCAGAAGTGTTTCTCTTTTTGGGAGACAATGTCTACGCCGACACGCTGGAACCAGACGTCATGCGGGCCACCTATGCCAAACTCGAGGCCGTCGACGGGTATCGGAAGCTGCGGGCCCACTGTCCGATCCTGGCCATGTGGGATGACCATGATTACGGGTACAACGACGCAGGCGCCGAACATCCTAAGAAGCGTGACGCCCAGAGCATCTTCGTCGATTTTTTCGCCGATCCGCCGGAATCACCGCGCCACACGCGCGAAGGCGTCTACGACGCCAAAGTGTTCGGTCCGCCGGCCCGCCGCGTACAAGTCATTCTTCTGGATACGCGGTACTTCCGCGGCCCGCTTCGGACCCGCGGAATTCTAAAGTCCGCGACCTCGACCAACACCGGCCCGTATGTACCCAACGACGATCCGGCGGCCACAATGCTGGGTGAGGCGCAGTGGTCATGGCTCGCCGAACAACTGAAAATCGAAGCGGAATTGCGGATCATCGTTTCGAGCGTTCAGCTTCTCGCCGAGGACCACGGCTATGAAAAATGGATGAACCTGCCGTTGGAACGTGAACGCCTGTTTTCGTTGATCCGTTCGTCGAAGGCCGACGGCGTCCTTATCGTCAGTGGCGACCGCCATTCCGCCGAGCTTTCCCGGATTGACGACGCCGTGGGTTATCCCCTATTCGACCTCACCAGCAGCAGCCTCAACCGGCCGCGAACGCCCGTGCCGGAGTCCAACCGTCATCGGGTGGACGCCGCGCTCGCAGGCACTTCCGAAAACATCTTCTTCGCACCCAACTTCGGGATGATCCTCATCGATTGGGAGAAAAAAGACCCCACCGTTACGCTCAGGATTCACGACGATCGCGGCCGCTGCGTGATCCGCCACAAAATCCCGATCTCGGCGCTGCGGTCCAGGAAATGAACTCGGTCGTCGCCGGGGCATTCCAAGATTGTTCGGAATTACCCTTGCGGCACGCCCCGCGGGTAGCATACCCGCGTGATTAGGATTGGAGATTTCGAGATCCGGCTCGTTCTCACCGGGACCTTCCGACTGGACGGCGGGGCCATGTTCGGCGTCGTGCCCAAAGTTCTGTGGGGCAATGCCGTATCCTTCGATGAGCAAAACCGCATCTTTCTCGCCACCCGCTCGCTGCTGGCCGTTAACCGCCGCGAACGCCGCGTCGTCCTCGTCGATACCGGCTGCGGAACCAAATGGAAGCCGGGGGCCGCCGAGCGGTTTGCGATTGTCCATCACCCCCACGCCATTTCGACAGCCCTGGCCGCCTTTGCGCTTTCCGCGCTCGACGTGACCGACGTCGTCGTGACGCACTTGCATTTCGACCACAACGGCGGACTGACCGAATGGAAGCGCGAACCCGGTGGACCGACGGGCCTCGCGTACCCCCGCGCCCGGCATTGGATCCACCGAAAACAATGGGACCATGCCCAGCGGCCCCACGCCAAGGACCGGGCGTCGTATCTCCGCGAAGACTTCGAGGCGTTGGCCTCGGCCGGCGTTTTGCAAATGGTCGAGGGCGATCAACCTCCGCCGCCGATGGAAGGGGTTGAGTGGTTCCTCTCGCACGGCCACACGCCGTATCAACTTTTCCCGTTGTTTCGGGCGGGCGACGATCAAATGATTTTCGTGGGGGATATGGTCCCGACCGTGGCCCATCTTCGTCCCACCTGGGTCATGGCGTACGACATGGTGCCCACGCGCACCATCGAAGAAAAAGAAATCATGTATCGGCGGTGTTTGGACGAAGGTCTACGGATTGCGCTGCCCCACGACCCAAACGTCGCCGCTGTCAGAATCGATGGCACAATTGACCGGCCGATCGTCGCAAACCGCATCGACGCGTAGTATTCGAACGGGCACTGTCTACGCCTACGAATTCTCGGCCGCGCCTCGACGCGCCTTCGTGGTGGGGTGGGTTTGCGAGACTATCGTGGGTGTCGATCCGCGCGGACGATTACCCGAACGTGTCCGTTCGGAAGTCGCTCGCGCCGCACATATCGAAAACCGCGAACCGTGCCGCCATTGGGAACCCCCAGCTTCCCACCCAGGTCTCGCACCGCGCGCACTTCCGCGGCCCGCTGGGCCATCAACCGCGCCTGGGGACCCTGGCCTCGCGTAACTCCCACGCCCACGCCGGTCGCGGGTCCAAAACGGTCAAGCGGCGGCGCGGATCGTGCCGACGATACACCCGCGCCGATCGTTAAAAAAGCAAGGAAAAAGCACTTTTTCATCATGGCATGAACCTCCATCATAATAGACTAGACCGATCGAAAGGCGGTTGGTTAGCCCGATTCTCAAGGCTCGATCAAGAAATGCCCAATAAATCAAGCTGCCGGCCCTTTTTCTGGGACTTGCGGAGTCAGGACCGTACACGTCAGTTGGTGCGAGACCTTCACAGGACACAGCGCGTCCAATTGGGGTTGGAGATTCTCCGGGATTCGTTTGCCTGCGATCGCTTGCTCCAGCCTCGGCCTCGAGAGTTGGCTGACGTGGTCCCATGCGCCGGCCGTGCGCAGGACTTCCTCCAATTGCAGTCTTTCGGACGACCGAGGGAGGGGCAACTGCCGCGCCGAGATCTCGCGGACACGCACCTGGGCTTTCGTTCCCATCAGTTGCCGTTGCCCAGATTCCCCGGCGATCCGGATCAACGTACCCCGCAGAAAGGCTTTCTCACGCTCGCCCCGGGAGATTTCCTCGTTGACGCGATGAAAGCGGTCAACAACCTGCGAGAGCCGTTCGTTCAGAATGAACTGAAATCGACGGCTGAGCGAGGCCAGTTCGTCCACGTCCGCGGCGAATCGGTCCCTCTGCTTTCGAAACTCTTCGCGAAGCACGTCGAATCGCTCGGCGATGCCCACCGCGGCCGAGACATCGGAACCCGACTCGGCCAGCTTCCACAGCGCCGTGCGAAGGAATTCGATGATCTCGACGATCTCACGCGGCGAAAGCATGGAGAATTCCGCCCGTTCGGATCAGTTCTTGGGCTTGTCCGTTTTCTTACCGCTCTCCTTGGGGAATCCCTCAAGATTCATGTTCAGATTCTTCGCCAGAAACGCCCACATGTCGGCGCGCTCCTCGATGATCTTCGATGTCGGTTTTCCCGCGCCGTGACCCGCCTTGGTCTCAATGCGAATGAGCACCGGGTTGGGGCCGGAGTGTGCCTCCTGTAGCGCCGCCGCGAATTTGAAACTGTGCGCGGGATACACGCGGTCGTCATGATCCGCCGTGGTGATCAGCGTGGCCGGATAGCTCGTGCCCGGTTTCAGATTGTGCAGCGGGGAATAGGCCAGCAGTGCCTTGAAATCGTCGGCGTTGTCCACCGAGCCGTAATCCGAAACCCACGCCCATCCGATCGTGAACTTGTGAAAGCGAAGCATGTCCAGGACGCCCACGGCCGGCACCGCCGCCCCGTATAGCTCCGGCCGCTGGGTCATGCATGCCCCGACCAGCAGACCGCCGTTGCTCCCGCCGTGGATGGCAAGCTTCGGAGACGACGTGTACTTGTTCTTGATCAGCCACTCGGCCGCGGCGATAAAGTCGTCAAAGCAATTCTGCTTCTTCAGCTTGCGACCGCCGTCGTGCCAATCCTTTCCGTATTCTCCTCCGCCGCGAATGTTGGCCACCGCATAAATGCCGCCCATTTCCATCCACACCGCGTTGGAGACGCTGAATCCCGGGGTGATGGAAATGTCGAAGCCGCCGTAGCCGTAGAGCAACGTGGGTTGATTCCCATCGAGTTTGATGCCTTTGCGATGCGTCAGGAACATCGGGACCTGCGTTCCATCCTTGCCGTGATAGAACACCTGTTTGGTTTCATATTCGTCTCCGTTGAAATCCACCGCGGGCTTCTTGTACACGGTGCTTTCGCCGGTTTCGACGTCGTAGCGGTAGATGGTCGCCGGCTGGGTGAAGCTTGTGTAGGAGTAAAAAGTCTCCCGATCGCTGCGTTTCCCGCCGAACCCGAAGGCCGCGCCCATTCCCGGAAGATCGACTTCGCGAACGGGCTTGCCCTGCGAATCAAACACCTTCACCACCGTGTAGGCATCCTTCAGGTAAGAAGCGATGAATCGGTTGTGGACCATTCCGACGCCTTGCAGGGCCTCAGCCGCCTGCGGAATGACCTCTTTCCAGTCGGCCTTCGCCGGCTTGCGCGTGTCGATGGCGATCACCCTTCCGCGCGGCGCATCCAGATCGGTTTGAAACCAGAACAACGGCCCGTCGTTGTCGATGAAGGAATACTTGGCCTCGAATTCCGGGAGCAATTCAACAATCTTCGATTCCGGGCTTTGAAGGTCCTTATAGAAGTAAAGGTATTTCCGCTCCGTCCCCTTCCATATGCTGATCACCAGATACCGGCCGTCGTCCGTAACCGATCCGTTGAAGCCCCATTCCTTCTCGTCGGGCCGCTCGTAGATCAAAACGTCTTCTGACTGGGGCGCACCAAGTTTGTGATAATAAAGCTTCTGAAAATAGTTGACGCCCTTTAGGGCATCTTCTTTCGGTTCGTCGTAACGGCTGTAGAAGAAGCCCTTGCCGTCCTTCGTCCACGACGCCCCGGAGAATTTCACCCACTTGATCAGGTCGGGAAGGTCATTGCCCGTTTCTATATCGCGGACTTTCCACTCCTGCCAATCGGACCCCTTGGACGCCGTGCCGTAGGCAAACAACTTCCCGTCCTTGGTGACCTCCGATCCGGTCAACGCCACCGTGCCATCCGTGGAGAGTTGGTTCGGATCAATCAGGATTTTCGCTTCGCCACCCAGCGAGGCCACCGTGTACACCACGTTTTGGTTCTGCAAGCCCGTGTTGTGGCTGTAGAAATACCGGCCGCCCTCTTTGTAAGGCGTGCCGAATCGCTCGAAGTCCCAGGCCTTGGTCATTCGGGCCTTGATCATTTCCCGCGACGGGATGGCTTCCAGGTACGGCATGGTGATCTTGTTTTCCTCCTCGATCCAAGCCTGCGTGGCTGGCGAGTCGGGTTCTTCTAGAAACCGATACGGGTCGGAAACCTTGACCCCGTGAATCTCGTCAACCTGCTCGCCCTTGGCCGCTTTGGGATACCGAATCGGGTCGGCCTGCGAACGGCCCCAACCTGCAAGCAGGAAAGCGGCCGCGAAGACGAACGTGAATAGTGGATTGCGTTGGAACTGAATGGGGAATCTCATGCCAGGTCTCTTCATGCGCGTCGTCCCGAAAAGGGGTGCCTTTATCCATCCCGATGAACGCCATCGGGACCAAAGGCCCCCACCCGAAATCACTTCGGGCGAGTGGGCAAAACGAGCGCGGATAGTTTGATAACAATTCGGTCTTTTCACAAGCCTGCGACACCATACCGACGAGATTCGACCAATCCGCGGTGGGTTATGCCCATTAACACCCGTTCGGACAGGGCGGGCTGCGCGACGGCGGTGAATGCACCGGGCAGCACCGTGACGATCGGCTGCGAAAGTCGGATGGTAACCGTTCACTCCCCCCTCGCGTGCGTGTAGGCCGAGGCGGCGGTGAGCCGATGTTAGTGAGGTGTCGGCGGAGCCGCCCCGGCGCGCCGGGGTTCGGGGTGTCGGGAGCGGGAAGAGATCATCCTTGAGTTCCGGACCACGGTCGTCAAGTTGCAGGCCCGGGTGGTTGAGTTGGAGCAACAGGTTCGGAGCTGCAAGCTCGGCTCAACCAGAACTCATCGAACTCCTCGAACTCCTCGCGTCCGCCTCTTCCGAGGCCAACGCCCACGTCTCCTGCTGGCTCCAGGAACCCGTTAATCAATTACGCTGACGCGGCCCTGGAGGAAATCCTTGACTTCGTGCGCTTCCTTAAGACGAAAGTCGCGCAAGAGAAGTTTCGAGACCGCCATCACCAGCAAACCGGCCTATCGGCCCCGCGGACTTCACCGAAGGCGGGCTGAAGCTCGAAAGAAACGTCCGGCCCAATCGTTTGTTTACCGCGGACGCCGCCTGATTCTCTACCGGGCGGCGCGGCCGACCAACGCAAAGTTGGCGGAAGTGACGAACGCCGTCATCCGCCTCTTTCAGGCATGATACTGATCTACCGCGTTTGGTTCGAGCGCCGTTACATGATTCGGAAAGGCGGGGCGGATGATCGGTCGCCACCCCCGCGGCGGCGGAATTGGACCAAGCGTGCACAATCCGCTCCCGTGCCTTCGTGCCTTTGCTCGTGTAGCTCAAGTAGCATAGATTACGTACGGGCGCGACGCTGGTACGGTTACAGCAGATTGGGAGGAATTGGCGGTGGCAGAGACACCGGTTCAAGATGTCGTCATCGGAGCCGTTGAAAGCACAGAACGGTATCTTACCTTCTTACGCGAGAATAACCTCGGTGTTGACGCGCTTCCAGCGACAGGCATTCGCCTGTCAGTTGGGCGGCGTCGATGGCTCGAAAACTCAAATTGGCAGGACTATCGCTGCAAACTTCCTCAGCATCTTCGGTTACGTCCTGACTCGTCGGCGACCTTGATACCGCACAATGCACCGGCGCAGGAGTTGGAAATTAGAATCGTAGAGTACGATCGCCAAAGCGGCGACACCATTTTCGCTATCCGCGATCCTGTGAACTGCAAAACGGCTAGCGTCGTCGTCGATTTCCGGTGGCTCGTGAAGCGGTGCTTGGAGTGGCTTCAGAACAACGGGACCCGTGTTTGCCCTCTTGAGGAGCTCGGTGCAGGGCCGCGAGGAGAAAACATTCCCACTAATCCCCCGGCGACGGGTTCGAGGTCTTCTGCCGCGGCGTCGGTCATGTCGCCGGAGGATCAAGAAACGATGAGTGAGGAACAAGTCGCGGCCGTCGAAGCCGTGCTCACGGAACCCCTTTCTTACATTTGGGGAGCTCCCGGGACTGGGAAAACAAAGTTTGTCTTGGCTTTGGCGGCTCGTAGCTGCATCGCGCTATCGCAGAGAATCCTCGTTGTCGCCTCGACCAATGTTTCCGTTGATAACGCGGTGGCGGCGATCCTCGAGAAGGGGGTCGATCGCGATAAAGTTCTGCGCATTGGCGTCCCATCCCCATCTTTCGTTGAGCGCTATCCAGAATGCTGCGAACAACGCGCCTTCGAACAGGAGATTAGTCAAATTGGATCGCAGATTAGGATGTCCAAGGAGAGGATGGAGTCCCTGGAAAGATCGCGACGTCTTGAAGAACAAGTGCGAGGCTTGCAAGCTCAACGCGACGTGGAGCGAAAGGCACTTGACGAGTGCCGAACCGATGCACGCTCCATTGACGCGCGCCTAACTACCGCATCAACCAGACGGGCTGATCGAGAGCAAGAACTTGGCTCAGTTGAAAACGAGATCACGTCGAAAACCGCCCGGCGCAAGGAATTATCGAAAGCTCAGGCAGAACTGCAGGCGCTCGAATCTGAGCAAATCCGAGCTACAAAAGGTTGTAGGGAAATCCAACAGGCCCTCGAAAATCTTGGGCTTCTAGCCCGCCTCTTTACCAGCCGTAAGATCAAGCTCAAACACGACCTCAACATGGAGCACGAACATCTCCAGTCGATCGAAGAAACGCTCCGAAGAAGGCGCGAAAAGAGCCACGAGGAAGCCAACGAACTTCGGCAACTGGACGCCGAGCTAGAGAAGTTGGCAAGCAAGCGAGCCGCGGCGCGCGATGAGATTGCGGAACTCGACAGAGAGATTACGCAGCTTAAGAACGCGAGACACCGACTCGAAAGTGAGATTCCGCAGAAGGAGCACAGTGTGCGCGACTTGGAAGCGAACCTCGTAACGGTAAACGAGGATCTCTCCCGCACTGACCGGACCAGTCTACTCGGGGGCCACGAAGAGGACATTGCGACGCTGCAAGCAGAGAATGACGCCCTTGAGGCGCGCCTACAGAAGTTCAGGCAGGATCTTGATCGAAAAGCCGTACTCGGAATGACCCTCGATGCGTTCATAGGGCTCACTCTTCAGGGACCGCTCAGCATCCATCGCGTGTTCCTCGACGAGGCTCCGTATGCGCCGCTTGCCAAGGTTCTGCCACTCCTGAGTCTTCGCTGTCCGATTGCGATGTTCGGAGATCACTTTCAGCTCCCGCCTGTTTGCGAGTGCGGTAACGACCCAATTGTGCGCGCCTACTGGGCAAAGCCCGGCATTTTTCTTGAGGACGCATTCCGCTTTGGGTCGGATCTGGCCGGGCTTGCCGAGCACAAAGAGCCAGTGTTCCGGTTGACGAAGCGGCGAGACGTAAAAACATCATATCGGTATGCGGCTTGGCTTTCCGAACTGCTTGATTTCTATGTCTACGAACATGCGGGCCTTTGCAGCGCGCACCATTGTTCGACTGACTTCCAATCTGTGCATTGTGAGCCACGGAATATCGTTGGCCGTGAAGGACGACAGAATCATGCTGAAGCGGTTGCGATCGCGGACTTCGTAGCCCGGCACTGTGAGCAGTGGAAACGTGAAAATGCATCGGTCGCCGTCCTTGCACCATACAAACCGCAGGTTAAGTTGCTCCAGAGTCAACTGGGGCAGATGTTGGACCACATCGAAGTCTGGAACACTCATAAGACGCAGGGTCGCGAATGGGATTGGGTTCTCTTCAGTGTATGCGATACCGACCGTCTCCAAAAGAACCGACCGTATTTCACTGATTCCAATGTCCCTCTTGGAAAGCTGGTGCTTAACACAACAATCAGCCGCGCGAAGCAGCACCTCGTCTTGTTTCTCGACTTGACCTACTGGGGGGGGCCCCGTGATCGAGAATCCCTGATGACCGCGCTTGCTCAAAAGTGGAAACATCTGCTGTAATTGATTAGCGGGGCCGGCCTCCGCAGCCGGGCCGACCCGGCAAACTGGCAGAATTTTACCCCTCCCTGCGGGCTTGCGAAAGGCTGCGCGAGATTTTTTTCATCCCGAAGCTGGTTTTTGGACCGATTGGGGTGCGTGCCGCGGCGGGGAGCACCGTGGTGAACCGAGGCCAGGATGGAGCAGCCCACGTATTCCCAACTCATCGACCTTGTTGCGCAAAAGGACCGCCGCATCGCGGAAGCGGAAGCGCAGGTTGTGCAGTTGGAAAGCCGCTTTGCGCCCCAGGACCGCCGGCTGGCGGAACTGGAGAAGCTTCTCGAACAACGCACGCGCGACGGCAAGCGGCAAGCGGCGCCATTTTCCCCAGGACCTCCCAAGGCCAATTCGAAACCTCCCGGCCGCAAGCCCGGCGCCGACTATGGCAAGCCGGCTTTTCGCGCCGCGCTGCCGCCCGGCAAGATCGACGAGGTCCGAACCCTTGACGAACGCGTCAAGGGTGAAAGGGCATCAACACCGCGGCCATGAATGGGGCCGAACCGAATTCAGTTATGTGGCGTTCCGATGGGTCGGGATCCCGAATCGATGCATGGGAAAATCCCGAATTCGTCCCGCGACCCCTTGACGGAGGTTTGTTCATAGATGCCACCCGCCCGTCAAACCTTGAGGTTGGTGCCGATCTCTCACTAAAATGCCTGGGTGAATGCTATTCGCGCCATCTTCGACGGCACGGCGTTTATCCCTCAGCAGCCCGTTTCGCTGCCGGATCAGACCGAGGCCCTGGTCATCGTTGAACAGAATGATCCCTGCTCGAAGGCCACGCTCGACGCGGCGGTCCGCGCCTATTACAAGCCGCAAGCCGGCGACGCCGACGACGACGCCTGGGGCAAGGCCAGCGCCAAGCAATCTCATCGTGCGTGGGATGAGGATTGAGCGATGGCGAACTTCCCGCGCCGTGGAGAAGTCTGGCTCGTCGAGTTCCCCGATGATCCCAAACCGCGCCCCGCCCTGATCGTTTCGCCCGACGTCCGCAACGAATTAGCCAACAGTGTCCTGGCCGTTCCCATTACGACGAACCTGCGTCCTGCCCCGACGCACGTCCTGCTGCCTGCGAGTCAGTCCGGTCTATCGCACGATTCCATGGCCCGCGGCGAGAACGTCAGCTATCTGCACAAGTCTCGTCTTTCCCTTGGGACCTCTCGCCGGCGCGATCAGTCCCGCACTGATGCGTGAAGTCGAGCGCTGCCTGCTCCGATCGCTGGGCATCACGGCAGGAGCATTACCGCAACGATACCCATGTTCAGCCCGTCGCCGACACACTGACGAACAAGCATCCCGGCGCGCCGGGACCCAAGCGTGGATCATGCCAGCCAACCGACCATAGCCATTTTCCCTTTCCACCTCTATACTTCCGTTATGTACCGCGAACAGGAGATTCCGTTCGTCTATGAGCACGGCGTCCTGAAGCCCGAGGGACGCGTTGATTTGCCTGAAGGGGCCCGCGGCATTGCCCACATTCGTGAGGCGGGCACCACTCCGGCATCCCGACAGAGTCCGTCCCGCCGACGTGCTCTTGAAATCATCCGCCGCATCGGTCACTCGGGAGACTTCGATTCGGGCGGCCGCAAGCTGACGCGCGACGAAATGCATGAACGCGGTTGACACCAACGTCCTGATCTACTCCATCGACGCCCGTGACCCAGGCAAACGTCAATGTGCCGTAGCTCTACTTGAGTCGCTTCCAGAAACCGAGACGATTATTCCGTGGCAGGTGGCGTGCGAGGTTGCCGCGGTCATCCGTTCCATGGCGACTGCCGGCAAGTTTCGCGGCGATTATTCGGAAGCGGTCTCCGCACTTCGATCATGCTTTCCGATCGTGTTACCACAACTTTCGGTGCTGGAACGATCGCTCCGGATACAGGTGCGGGACCAGGTTTCGCCGTGGGACGCCCTCCTGATCGCCGCGTGTGCCGACGCCGGGGTGACTCGCCTTTTCACGGAAGACATGCAAGGGCAACGGACGACCGAAGGCGTCACACTTGTAAACCCGTTCGAGTGATCCTGTGATCGTGGGCAATACCGGCCATTCCTGCGAGCATTGCTCCGGCGATTGCCAAGAGCCCCCCCTCGCAATTCGCGACAAACTAGCGCCTGTTCCGGGAACCGGTCTCCCAGCCCTTTACTCAACGCGACACCCAGTAGGTTCGGGATGTCGGCCGCCCCGCCGCCACATCGTCGCAAACCCGTGTCAGCCAGCAACCGCCGGCTCGGGCCGGAAACGCAAGTTTCTCGTGCGTCTAGGACATTTTGCTTGACAAAACCGCGGGGATCGGGTAGGAAGTCAGCATCGTCCAAGAGTTCGCTAGACCCCTTGCGGAGCGCCGATCATGGCATCGAAACCGTCTCCCCTCGCGCGACCCATTCAGGCGGCAATCATCGCCGTCTTTCCGATCTGCCTCTCATTCGAAAGGCTTTTGACGGCACAACTTCCGCCGTCGCAGGTTGGCGCAGACCTTCGCCCAAGGCAATCCGTAAATCCGGAAGGGATCCCTGCGGAGGACTGGTCGCCCCGCCCGATTCCCGCCGGCACCCCGCTCGATTCGTGCAATCCGGTTGCGCGAACGGGAGGTTCCGTCGTCGTCTACGACAATCAGGGACCGAACACCGAGTTTTTTAATCCCGGCGTGGGCGCCTTCCTGGCCGACGATCTTCTCTTGGCCGGTTCATTGCGACAATTGGACCGAATCCGACAGGTCTGTGTCTTCAGCCCCGGGCCGAGTTTGTATTCGGTGACCATTTCATTGTGGACGAACGACCCCAACATGTGCCGGCCGCTGGCCCCCATTCCCAATGCTTCGTGTACGGCCTCGAACTTGGTCCCCGGCACCGTTCGCGACGCTGCGGCGTTGGCCCAAAGCCCGACGGCCTGCAATTTCGGCCCGAACTCCGGCATAATCCTTCCCAATCAACTTTGGGTCGTCCTTACGTTTAGCACGAACGAGGCCGGCTGGGTCACGGCGTATGCCGCGGAGACCGGGTTTACGGCTGACTTGGTTTATTACGACCCCGCGGGACCGACGCCCGGAGTGTGCGGGGACTATGTCGCCGCGTACGCCGGCCACTGCGTCGAGATTCACGTCGCGAAGGCTTCGGTCGGGGCCTGTTGCGACGACGCGAGCGGAGATTGCGACGAAGGGGTTACCGGCGATGCCTGCAAAGACGCAGGGCGACGCTATGGGGGGGATGGTTCAACTTGCGCAGCCATCGATCCACCTTGCACGGCGCCGGAGGCTTGTTGTCTGCCGAGCGGATCGTGCAACTTGCTCCCTCCGAACTCTTGCGTTGGCGCGGGTGGGAATCCGCTAGGAGCAGCAACCACCTGCGGACCCCTAGAGGCCTGCTGTTTCAGCGACGGCACGTGTGCCAACCTCGATCCGCGTTGCTGCCAGCTTCAAAACGGGCTGGCGCTGGGGGCGGGCACGGTTTGTCGCGGCGATCCGGACGGGAACTCCGTCGATAACGCCTGCGAGCCGCCCCCGGATCGGTGGAACACCTGTTCCGACGGGTCACCCGATCAGAACTATTTCGATCTTTCCCTGCCCGCCGGCTTCTTCGGTCCGGGCTGCGCTCCCTTTGTTGGCCGGGTCGAGTTTTTCGGCGTTCCCCTGGATCCAAACACGCTGGGAAACACCGACACGCTTCTGCAGCGCGGAGCGGATCCGGTCCAGCCCTCCGACCCGTCGGGAACGCAGGGCACGATCCACGTTCGCATCGTTTCCCTGCAGTTGGTCTCGACTCAGCCGATCACGATTCCCTGCAACGGAACCGATCAGGATTGGAGCGTTGCTGTCGGGTTGTCCAACACGCCGGCCCCGCTTGGCTCCTTGACGGCCACCAAGACCCACGCCAACGGGGGCACCTACGACTCGACGTTTTATGTACAGCCGCTGTTCACCTTCAGTCGAGTGGGCGGAACCATCGGTTGCGGCGTCTGCCAACTTTACGGCGATGTTTATCCCGAACTGCCCGATTGCATCGTCGAGATCGGCGACCTGCTCTGCGTCTTGGACGGCTACTCCGACCTAGGCCTGTGCCCCGGCGGCGACATCGCTCCCTGCGGCGGCGACGGAATCATCGAGCTGAGTGATGTGCTCGCCGACCTGGACGCCTACGCCGGCATTTACCTTTGCCCGCACCCTTGCCCGCAGGGTGCGTGCGAATTGCCCAACGGCGATTGCACGGACGTCACCTGCCCCATCGGCGGACTCACCGAGACCGATTGTGCCCTGGTCGGCGGAACCTGGCTCGGCGACCAGACCCTCTGCCCGCCGCCCCCGGAGTGCTTCCCCGGCCCCCCGCGAGAAATCCTCTTCGACTCGGCCGGCACCCTGCCCCCCACCGAATTCACCGAAACCGATGTGCCCTTTGTGCACACGGTCAGTGCCACCCTCGACGACGTTGTCGTGGACCCGGCCGCGAACTTCGTTCCGGGCATTCGCGAAACCGTTCCCGGCAATCTGATCTCGCAGGTCAAGGAGACCGTCGTCAGATTGGCTGCGGCCGCCGGGCTCACGGACTGCATCTCCGGCTGCTACGTCGATCTGGACATCGACAGCAACAACAACGACGGAATCAATCCGCCCTCGAGGGGGTTCTTCGAGGAAATCTTCGAAAACTTCCCGCCGAGCAAATACATTTGCCTCAACGACGATGACGACGACAACAATCAAGTGCGCGACTTGTCGGAGGAGCCGATCCGGCCGACGCCTCCGGAGAACGATTGTGTCCCGATGGTGCTGGAACTCCGGCCCAACACGGCCCCGGGCAAATGGCGGCTGAATTACAACGCCAAGGTTCAGGTCTACAATGTGGACGTCATGCCCTTCGTCCTTATCCCCTCCGGCATGGTCTTCCCCTGCCCGCTGATGCCCAACCCGAAGACGGTTCGAGTCGAAGGTGTCGAAGTGAGCGCGATGTCTGGTGACGCGGTCATGACGCTGGAGTACGATTGTGATGGAGATAATGTATTTGAGCGCAACGACAGGGTGTTGGCGACGGTTTTCAAGGTAGAGATTACCGACGAGAACGACGTCGTGCTTGATGGCTCGGAGAACACGACCGTAGCCAAATTACATAAGTACAGAGCCAAACTGACGCCCGCCGGCGCTGGGGTTACAGCTTATCAGTGGACAATCAACGGTACAGCAACGCCTCCTGTCACGGTTGCCATCCACTCCTACGCGCTCAACCATCCAACCCACAAAGACACTGCGGGCTCAGTCGTGCCGACTCTTTTGGCCGGTAAACTGGAAACACAGCAGATTGAGGTACACTGGACCACGCAGGTCGGGCATGCCGATCTGCCGAACAAGCCCAAGCTGAAGATTACAGCTACATTCAATGGCGGGGGCACTTGTGCGCGAGAGATCGAGGTCAACCCACAACATGATCCCGACCCCAACAAGAATATTTATAGCATAAAGGAAGGTACGGTTCCGGCTGGAGGTCCTAATCTGACGCCTCCAATTGATCACGGCGAGTGGCACCACGGGCCAATCCCCGGCGTAGGCGGGGCGTTTTATGATACTGGCAGAGATGGACCGAACTACCGTGGGGCGAAGTTCTTCCGATGGCATTACAACATCCTGAAACTATACCTCGATTGGCGCGTACTGTTCCACTATTCCGTTCCGATCGATCCGACCCTAGGGCCCGATCGAGCCGTGAACTACAAATACCTGACGGTTCTGGGTGGGGACCAACCGTCAGACGTCTACCAGTACGTCCGACTGGGTGAATACCCAAATATGCTCGAAGAACCGGTTCCCGATTCTTCGGATACGCCGCTCTTAACCGTCATTAGCCGCGGGCTAGAACATCTGGGTGATGACATCCATCCCTGGCACGACGATGGGCACAACTCCCCCGCCCTTCCTGGGATCACCGATGCATATACAAACGTGGCAGCGGCAAATCAGATGTTCTGGAACTGGCATAAGGAAATTGATGATTTCCGCCGGACGTTGGCGCCAGACCAAGCCGCGGCCAGCGGACCCAATTCAACCGTGCCCGCTGACGGTGCGACCGATGTCCCCAGCGGCGATACGATCATGGTGACCTTCGATTTGCCAGTTTCGATCAACGGGCTGGTCACGCCCGGTGATCCAAAGAAGAGCAATCTGGCGCAACTGCTGCCCGCCGCCGTAACGATTCGGCGCACCGATACGAACCAGACAGCGACAAACCCTACAATCACCACTGCCAACTACAAGACTCATACGATCACATTTCCTGCCACAAACGAAGTGATTCCCTTTGTCGCGGGCAAGAACTACCAAGTTACGATCACCGGCACGTCTCCGGGTTACAACGAGAAAGTTTTTTCCTTTACCGTCGCGGGGCCACTCGAAAGCTCGCGCGACTATGCCCAGTATTTAGAGAACGAGTTCGCCGGGAACAGGCCGTTTGTTCAGGAGGCCGAGCGGCGCGCCCGCCAGGGGATCATCTCATCGCGTTTGGCGCAATTCGAGAAGACCAAGGAGGCACTCTTCGTCTTCTCACTTGTACAGGAACAGTTACCGCCGGAAGAGGTGGCGCCGGTATACGCCGATCTGTTGAGACAGCCTGACCCACAGGTTCGCAGCGCTGCGCTATACGGACTTAGCCTTTGCGGTTCCGCCGCCTTGCCCTTCTTGGTAAGGATTATCGAGTGCTATGAGGATCAGGAGGACGAAGTGAGTTGGCGGGCAGTCGCGGCTATTGCGTCACTCGGTGAAGGGGCCCAGCCTGCGGTGCGACCTCTTATGGAGCGATTACAGCGCGTCGACGACACGCGGCGCCAGCGCCGCGCGGCCGTTGTGGCTTTGGGAAGAATCGGACCGCCCGCTTCGGAAGCGATCCCGTTGCTTGAGGGAGAATTGGAAAACTCAGAATCGGCCACGGCTCTCGAGGCCTTTCGAGCAATCGGGGCAATACGCAATGAGCCGGCCCTGGATGCGTCGTTCGCAGCGCGTGGTTCCGACGTGTTTCTGGGCCGCGATGGTTTTCGTGCGTTCCAATCGCTTCGTGAAGGACGATTGGCAAGCGGGGACGCGGTCGAGGTCCTGGACGCGCTTTTGCGACTGGAACCGCCTGCTCCCGTGGCAATTCTGGCGCTCGAGCTCATGGGGAGTTTCTCTTCGGGAAGTCCCGACATCATCGAATTGTTGCTCGATTGGATCGCGTCGCCTGACGACCTTGTGGCCCAGTCTGCGACTGCTGCACTGGCGAAGTCTCCGATGACCGATGCCGGGGCAATGGAATTTCTCGTCCGGGAGTTGAACGCAAGTCAAGCGCGTAAGGCCTCGGCGGCGGCGACGGCTTTGGCTCGCTTCGGCCCGAAGGCTTCACCTTTCGTGCCCGCCGTCATGGATGTGCTGCGAGAATGTACCGGAGAGACGGATTACGAACTGGTTGGCGCATATCTGGACATTTTGCGCGCCATAGGCTCGGACGCGGCGATCGCAGCGCCACTGCTTGCGTCGCTATTGCCGGAAGACTCGCCCATTTACGACGGTAGGTCGCCGCACTTTGCTAAGTCGATCCGGAAATACCTGCTCGTCACCCTTGCCGATGTCGGGATTACATCGCAAGCAATTCCCGCTATTGTCGATTTGCTTGCCAATTCCGGCCAAGCCGTGATGATTGCCGCCGGAGCCAGAGCCGCAGGGGCGCTGCGCGCCAAACAAGAAATGGTCATCCCCTACCTGCTGAAGGTCTTGGAGTTGGATGATTTGGCTATCGGTACCAGCTTGGATGGCATTGCGACACGAGTGTTGCGGCCAGGTCCTCACTTAACTTCTGCGTATCTCGAGGCCATCCGCGCTTTGGCACGAATGGGACCCGCCGCCAAGGAAGCGGTCCCCGTGCTTCGATGGCGAGCTCAAGACCCTGCGAACCCTTCACCGTTTTACCCACGGTATCAGGAGGAGGCCGCGCAAGCAGCAGCGGTCATTTCAGGTGAGTAGTTGGCCGAATCGCCGATATGGTCGATTAGGAGGGTGTGCGCACCCATGCCGGATCTCTGACGTCGCCTTCTTATTGCCCGGCAGTCTGTTTTGGATCGCGCAGGCGACTTCCCCGCCGCATACGCCGGTACCTGGTTTGACTCCTCCAGCCGAATCGGCGCCAACGGAGAATCCGATGGCCCACCCAACCGAGCACGGAGCCGCGGTTTGTTGCCACGCTCAGCCATCATCAAACACTTTGCCCGCCGAAGAGAACGTCGATGATTTGTTTGTGAGTCATTGGCAGAGACCGGAAGAGCGACCTATCCTCCATTTGACTCATCGCGTTACGCGCCATGATGGCGTCGGATTCGACCTCGCAAGCCTGATCGGGCGGCCTTTCGCCGTTACGTTTGCGTACTCTCGATGTCAGAACGCGAAAAAATGTCCGCTGGTGACGGCAATGGTCGCTGAACTGCGACGCAAACTCGAAAAAACCGGCTTGCTCACCAAAGTAAGGCTATTGCTTGTGACGTATGATGCGGATTGGGACACGCCCGAAGTGTTGCGCAAATACAGTGAACGATACAAGCTGGCTCTGGACGACCACGTGATGTTTCTTCGGCCGGCACCAGATCCTTATCACCGGCTGTTTAGAGATCTGCATGTGCCGGTCTCTTTTAATCCGACCGGCGTTACGATGCACGGCATCTATATGATCCTGATCGATAAGAACGGCCGTCTGGCGCGAAGCTACCGCACGATCGTTTGGGACAACGATAGGGTTTTGGCGGACCTTGCGAATCTAATTGACGAGTGATGCAACTCCCTTGACTGAGCTGACGATTCATTGCCCTCGCGTCGTAGGTCCGTCGTTGCTCCTTGCCGCTCCCCGGCGCTCGCACTTTCTCCGAATCCTGGCGATCACCTGCGACGTTATTCCATCGGAAGTCCTTCCCGATCCCAATTTGTCAAAGTCAGTCTGTTTCACGTGAAACAGCGTTCGATTTGTTTCACGTGAAACATATCTGCGAAATGCTCCTTTCCCTCCGTCCCTCCGTCCCTCCGTCCCCTTGTCCCATCGTCCCATCGTCCCTTGTTCCCTCCGTCCCTTCTTTGATCTGTTTCACGTGAAACCACTTTGCCCGAAATTCGTTGACGCGCGGCGTTTCACGGGCTATCGTGATCCGCGGTATCGAAGGGCCTTCGCCCGGCGCGAGGCGGCGGCTGCATCCGTGGGAGAATCACGCCGTGTCCACCATTACCGATCAAGACTTGCTCGGCCGGGCCGACGAGGGCATCCGCCGTTACCTTGCCGCCCAGCGCGACGAAGGGCGGATCACCGGCAGCTACTACGACGAGGCCGTCAAACGAACCCTGCCAAACCTTCGCAAGTGGCTGCTGGCCGAGGAGCTCGACCGTATATCTCCGAACACCCGCGACACCCTGCGCACGGCCATCGCCTCCGCCCAATGGGAAGACCTCACCAACGCCTTTTCTCGCGACGTAAGTTTCGGCACGGGGGGTATCCGGGAAAAAATGGGCGCGCGCCGCGATGCCGTTTTGAAGCTGAAAGAGCGGGGGATCCACGCCCCGATCATCAAAGGACCCAACACGATCAACGACGTCACCCTGCTGCTCACGTCGGCCGGGGTCGCCAAGTTCGGGCAGGAGCGGAGGCCGCCGCTGACCAGCATCGTCATCGGTTTCGACAGCCGCGTGCGCGGAGCCGACTTCGCCCGTCTGATCGCGAGGCTTTTCCTCGCCTACGACTACATAGTATACCTCTTCGACGAGGCTTGTTTGTATCCCAGCGTCACGCTCGCCGTCCCGGCATTGAAGGCCGACGTTGGCGTATTCATTTCCGCGAGCCACAACGACTTTCGCTACAACGGCTTCAAACTCTCCTGCCAGAACGGCTCACAATTCGACCCATCCGAGCGAAACGTGCTCTACAAAGATTACATCACCCAAGTTGGGTTCGCGGACATCCGATCGATCGAGCTGGCCGACGCACGGCCGGATCAACTGTGGTTTCTCGGCGGGACGAAGCCATCGTCGCGCCGTGTGCTTCAAAACGGCAAGCACCTGGGTGTTCCGCTGGCCGATCCGCTGCCGGAAGCGCGCGAACTTTATGCCGGGCGAGAAGATCGCATCCTCGATCTGCACACGTTGCATGGCGACCAGGTCAAACAATTCCTCATCGATCCGGAAAGAATCGGCGCGGCGAAACGGCCGTTGTCCATCGGCTACTGCGCGTTCAACGGATCAGGCCGAAAGCTTGTCCCGAGGATGCTCGGTGAAATCGGATTCAAGGACGTCAAGCGGATCATGAAGCTCGACCCGCTCGACGGCATGTTCCCCGCGTTTTGCAGCGATCCCGGAAAAGAACAGCAACCCGATCCGGGCGATTGGCGGGCGGCCGACATCGCCGTCTCGGAGTTCAAGCAGGAGCACGGGGCGCGGGCGTGGGACGCGCTGGACATCATCCTCGGCACCGACCCCGACGCGGACCGATGCGGTACGATCGTCAAAGTGCCGCCCGCGCAGCGCGAGGCCTATCCCCACCCCGGAACCGGAGAACTCAGAGATTATGTGTTGATCTCCGCCGACGATGCCTGGGCGCTCATACTGTGGTATCGCTTTCAGCGAGAGACGGAACGTTTCGGGCGCGTGGTGGATGCCGAGAAGAAGTTTATCGTCTTGTCGCACACCACGACCGAGGCGCTTCGACGATTGGCGCGGAAGTATGATGTCGGCGTGCTGACGACGTGGGTGGGCTTTGCGCAGTTGGCGGCCGGCACCCGGGCCGTGTGGGACTTGCACGTCGGAAAAGACACCAAAGGGCTCACCGACGGCGGCCGCCTTCCGATGGTTCAGGATGGACGCCGCCGGGCCGACGAGGCCGTTTGCAATCGGACGATTCATTCGTGGGAGGGGATGGACGATCGGCGGCGTTGTGTAAACATCGCGGCCCTTGAGCAGAGCAACGGCTTTTCGTTGCTCGGCGACGTGCCACCCGACGACCGATCGCTGGGCCGCGGTGGCCATGTTCGCGACAAGGATGGAACGCTCGCGGCGATGCTCGTCGCCGAGCTCGCACAGTACGCCAAGCAGAACGACACCAGCATACTTGAACTTCTGGATCGGAAGATCTTTCTTGACCCCGACATCGGACTCTACATAACACACTACGAACCGGACCCGATTGACGGGGAGTATGAAGGGCTGGCGGGATACACGAAAAAACGTCGCATCCTCGACGCGGCCGAGGAACTCTTTGCAAGTTGTTCGCGGAAACCATTCTCGCTCGGCGGGTTGGTGACGAGCAGTTCGACCTCGTATCGCACGGGCAAGTACGACTCGATCAACTGGCCTGGCTTTCCCGATGAGGGGTATCGATTCTTCTTCGACGCCGATCGCCGCTCGCACCTGACGATCCGCCCATCCGGCACGTCGAACGCGCTCCGCTTTCACGTCCAGCTTTTCGGAGGGCACCCGACACACAAAGAGGTCGTTCGGCGGAAGTCGGAGTTGCGGGCCACGGCCACGCGCATCGTTTCCGACATCCGCGCCCGCATCGGCGCGGGTCGATAGGCTTGGCAGTTCTTGGTTTCTCACGCGAAGCCGATGGTCCCGGCGCGCTCCCGACAAGAGCAGTGCCCTATCGGGATCTTCGCTTTGCGTCGGCTGCGCTTCGCAACAGACCGACCCTCTCCCGCGGGGAGAGGGAGAAGAATGTCACGGGCACGGGCTCGGGCAGGTGGCCGTGCCGGCGTAGGCGTCGAGGATGCTGAGGATGTCGCCGATTTCGACGATGCCGTCCGGGGCCTCGCAGCGGTACATGTCAGTGCGCTCCAGCGGGCAGGTGTTCAGACCCGCATACGCGTCGAGTTCGCAGAGCACGTCGCCGATTTCGACCACGCCGGTGAGGTCCACGTCGCCGAAGGCGAGGTTGGCGATCGGCGTGTACGAACAGTGGCCGGTGCCGAGGTTGCAGGAATCGTCTGTGCAAGCGAAGCCGTCGGCGCAAAATTCGTTGTCCAAGCACGCGGGCAGCGGGGCCGACTGCCCGCAGCCCGTGATGAAGATGCTCGCACCCGATTCCTGGGTCAAGTTTCGGTAGTAGACGCGGCAGTTGCTGACGGTCAGCGTGGAGCCGGTGCGTAGAACCAGATCCCGCACGTACAACGCTTCCTGACAGGCGCCGCTTCCGACGGTGTTGGCGAACGTGTTTTGCACGATCAGGGTTCGATTGGGGTCCAACTCGAGCTGGGAGAGGGCGAAGTTCAAGGCGAAGCCGGTTTGGGTGGCGCCGAGGTCGCGTCCACCGGCCTCGAAAACCGACGGAGTGACATTGGGTGGCACGGTGTTGACGAACTGCACGCCGCCGCCGTTCAGGCAATCGACGCACTGCGGCGTGGTGGATTGATTGTCCCAATCGCCGCCGAGCTGGATGGGCGTTTGGGCGGTGTGAATCAACTCAACCGAGCCGCGCAGGGAAACGTTGTTGGCCATAAAGATGATCCCGATCTGATCGGGCCGTGTGCGATACCTCGGCGCGGGCAGAATGGCGCCGCGGAGCGCGGTTTGATCGCACGTTCCCGCGCCGGCGCCGTCGAGAATCAGATCGCCACTGACGGAAAGGTTCATGCCGCCGGAAAGGTCGATGGTCCCGCCGCCGGCGACAGTCACGTCGGCCGCCTTGAGCGTGCAGGCGTCAGGGTTCATCGTATTGCACGTGGGCGACATGACGTTCGGATCGGACGCGTAGAGCCCCTGTCCGTCGGCGGGAAGGACGCCGCCCCGGATGCGCACCGCGCCGGCCGAAACGTCGATCAGGCGGCTGTTGTTCATGTACAGTTTGCCGCCGTCGAGCAGAAGCCCGCCGGATTCGACGAGAGTGAGGTCCCCGGAAGTGCCCGTCTGGGTGACGTTCAAGATGCCATTTCGGAGGATGCGCAGCGTGTCGATCGAAACGTCGACGTCGAGGAACACTTCGTCGGGATTGGGACCGGGCTGGTCGTCCAGCGTGACGCTGTAGGTCACTGGGCCGTTGTTGTCGGGGTATACGTCTCCGGGGATGTTCCAATTGTCGAAGCAGCTCCAATCGATGTCGCTGATGCAGGCGGGGGCGAACTGCGAGCACTCGAAGTCAATGTCGCAGCCGTCGGGCACGCCATTGAGATTGCAATCGTCACAAAGGAAAAATCCGGAGCAATTCGCGATGTCGCATTCATCGGGAACGCCGTTGGATCCCTTGCCCTCCCAGTCGCAATCCTGGCTGCCGCCGCAGCCGGGAACGTCGCAGGGACCCGTCGGTACGCCACAGGATAGATCGCATTGGTCGGGGAGGCCGTTGCCGTTGCAATCGGCGAAGTATTCATACGCCCCCATGTCCGCCACGGGCGAACCGGGCACTCCGGTGTCGGTCGTAGTCGGGTCGTCGAGGATGCGCGGGTTGCCGGCCAGATCGAAGGGATATCGCTCGGTGGTGTTGCCGTCGCCATCGGCGTCGTCGGTGTCGAGCGGCAGCGCGGGTGTGTTGGCCGCATCAATGGCTGGCGAACCGGGCGAAAGACGAAGGTCGTCGTCCTCAGTGCCATTATTATTGTCCGGCCCGTCAAAATCGACAAAGAGAGGGTCCGCCCCGATGTTGCCGTTGCCGGCGTGTACATTCAGTGCGGAGATGACACTATACGTAGCGGTCAAGGTGCCGGAAGGAATGTAGATCTGAGCCGGTTCGTCCTGGACGGTGCCGTTGTTGGATGAGTTGAGCCACAGAATGCAGTTTCGAAGTTTGGGATGGCCGGAGTTCGTATAAACTCCCCCGCCGGGCGACGTGCTGGTATTGCGGCTGAACGTGCAGTTGAAAAGATCGGGGCTGGCGTTGCGAAAGCGGGCGGCCCCGCCGTTTGGACTGAAATTGCCGCTGTAGAGGCAGTTGATCTCCGTGTGGGCGCCGAATTCGCCCCAAACGGCGCCTCCTCCATTCGAAGCCACGTTAGACAAGAAACGGCAGTTGACGAGTTGGGGGCTGCCACTATTGATGTACAGTGCGCCGCCCCGATAGAGACTGCGATTCCCGATGAAATCACACCTGACGATGATTGCGTTGACGGCATTGTCGTACCTCAGGGCGCCGCCGCCAGCGTCTAATACAGCGCTTGCGGAATTGGCGAGAAACCGGCTGTTCGATACGGTTGGGCTTCCGCCGCTGTTGTACATTCCGCCTCCGGAACCGCTCACGAAATTTTCGCCATCCGCATTCCCGCCGGAAATCGTGAAGCCGTCCAATCGGGCGGTTGCGTTCACGCCGGTCCCGGTGACTACGTGGTAGCTGTTATCGCCGTAGTTGGCGAAGTTCGGTCCGTCGTTGCCCGCGAAGTCACCGCTGAGGATGGTCACGCTCGCGGCCGGGTTCCGCTGGCTCAAATCGGTCTCGATGCCGGAGAACCCTCCGTAAAGCGTAACATGGTCGCGCAATTGAAACGTGTGCTCGCGGGGAGTGGTCCACACGCACGAACCCGAGCTGCACGTTCCGCCGCCGTGCTCGGTGCAATCGCCGTTCAACCGGCATGTTTTTTGCGTCGGAGTGTACGTTCCGTCCGCCACCCAGATTTCCGCATTGGCGTAGGCCTGCGACTCGAACAACCCGTCCTGCAATTTCTTGAACGCGGCGATCCAGTAGGACGGACCGCCCTCCGGGGCATTCTCATTGACGAATATGTACGTGGATGCCTGGACTTCGTACGCCCCCATGTCCACGACGCCCGTCGGCGGAGTCGGCCGGGGCACGCCCGAATCCGTCACGTAAGGGTGGTCGACGAAGCGGTAAGTGTAAAAAAGTCCGTAGGGCACCGGTTCCGTCGTGTTGCCGTTGTTGTCGACGTCCAGCGTATCCGCCGGGACGAGGTTGCTGTTGGCGGCGTCCACGGCCGGGGAAGTCGTCTTGGGACGATAGTCGTAATAGGCCACCGTGTTCATGAACTGCGGATCGAGGCTCAGATTGCCGGTCCCGGCAAATCCACCCTCCACAATGCTATATGTAACGGTGGCCGTTCCACCGGTATTGACAATCGGAGAGGCGCCATTGCCCCAGATGATGGAATTGTGCACGGCCAGCGTGCCGTTCACATTCTTGTAGATTCCCCCGCCCGCGGAACTGACGACGTTGTCCGCGAGTGTGCAGTTGGTGAGTGTTCGAGTCGTGCTGCCCGTACCTCCCGTGACCGAGATCGCTCCTCCGCTCACCGCGGAGTTCCCTATGAACAAGCAATTGACAAACGTGGAGTCACCGTCGTTGGCCAGGTCCACCGCGCCCCCTGCAACAGCCTCATTGATCGAAAAATACGAATTGGCCACGTTGAGAACGCCATTTCCCGCCGTCCCGATGGCTCCGCCGTCGCCGCCCGCGACGTTATTGCCAAAATAGCAGCCCACCAGGTTTACGACGGACGACCCCTGAGCGTTCAGCGCCCCGGCGTCTCCGGTTCCTTCGTTTGCGACAAACGCGCAGTTTCGGAACGTGACGTTGGACATCCCGGAAACGGAAACGGCGCCGCCCGCCCGCGTGCCGGTAGCTCGACTTATCGAGAGCGTACACCCTCGAATGGTTGGGCCTCCAGCGGAAATTACCAAGGCGCCGCCGGACTCGTTACTCCCTCCTCCGTTCGCGTTTCCGCCGCTGATGGTGACGCCGTCGAGAACCGCCGTCGAATCGGTGCCGCTCCCGTCGACGACGTGGAAGCTGTTCTCCGCGTAGTCCTCATAATAGGCAGGCCCGTCATCGCCGGACAGGTCTCCGCTGAGAGTTGTGACATTGGCAACGACATTGCGCTCGGACAGCGCGGTCTCACCGCCGGCAAAACCGCCGTAGAGGGCCACACCAATCGCCAGTTGAAACGTGGCAGATCGGTTTCCCGGAATCCGTCCACCACCCTGATCGGGTTTGTACGTCCCGGCGGCCACCCAGATGTCGTCGCCCGACGTCGCGGCGACGAGGGCCGCCTGAAGCGTCTTTTCCGCCGTCGCCCAGGTCAGTCCGTTGCCGCTGTCGTCCGGCCGCGCGGCGTTCACGTATCGAATGGCCCCCGTGGCCGTCGCGACCGGCAAGACCAACCCACTCAAAGCCATGATGCGAACGATGAGTCCGTCGCTTGTCATTATTGCATTCCTTCCGCGCCGATGTCTTAATTTGCTTTACTTACATCGCACTGCGATCCCCCGGACGATCGCTTCATTTCCTCCGCTTGACCGGGCCGAGACCCCGACAGATCGGGACTTCTCTCGACGCGTCGGGATTTCAACTTCAGCCGAGGAACCTCGACCGCCTCCGTCGCGACCATTGTAACCTTCCACGCCTTCCGAACCCAAACCAGTTTCCCTCGTAAGGGTTCACTCCCTGCGGCGTCCGCCAATTGCGGCATAGACTCCTTGTCGAAAGGCGACTCGGAAGCAACGGCTCCCGCGCCAACTCATTCTTACCACGACTCGGATGCAAACTCATGCACACCCGGAATGAATAGCCGCGTTCGGGCGGCATCCTCACGCAGATTTTTGAATTCTCTGCAAAGACAAACCGAGCTGTCGTTCGACACCATCACGAGAAGCAAACTTGGCATCGACGGATTGCGTCATCGTCCAATTCGCAAGGCCCGGCGTCCAAGCCGGCGGCCCCACGGGAGGCTACGTTGATTCGCAGAAGAGGAGCGTTTGGACCCATTCTCCTCGGAATACAAATTGCGAATTACAAATTGCGAGCAAGGAACGACAAGCTAGGTCGAATTGCAAGGCGAAGCGATGAATGTGGAGAAGCGTTGCCGGAGTTGCAAAACGGGGAAAAGGCCGTATAGTGGCGGGATGCAAACGAATCGAATTTCGGCTGCGCATCGCAGGGCAGCAAGGGTCGGGTGGGCGTATTCGGTTGGGATGGTTTTGCTGGCAGCGGCCGGAGCCGTCGCTTTCCACGAGAGCCCGGAACACAACCGGCAAAAGCCGTGGAGCGGGCCGGGGGTGGCCCGGGGCGCCGCGCCGCCGTTGTTGTTCCCCTCAAACGGGGTTTATTTGCTCAGTTGGATGCCGCTGGCGAACTTCGGCTTTCAGATATCGAGCGCGAGCACGGTGGAGGGCTACGTTTCTCCATCGGGCACGGAGTACGCCCTGGTGGGCGTTTCACACGGTGTCGGATTCGTCCGGCTCACCGATCCGGGCGACCCGATCATATTGACGGTCGAAGGGGCGAACGAGTTTATCACCGGGCCGCAAAGTCTTTGGCGAGATGTTCGGGTTTATGGCACCCATGCCTATGCGGTCAGCGAAGGCGGCAGCGGGATCCAGGTCATGGACCTGAGCCAAATCGACAGCGGGATCGTGACGTTGGTGAACACGGTGACCGCGGGGGGCGGAACCGCGTCCACGCACACGGTGTTTATCAACCAGGATAGCGGATACCTGTATCGGTGCGGCGGCGGCGGGTCTCCCTACCAAGGGCTCCGCATTTATAACCTGGCCAACCCGGCGAATCCGACGCACGTCGCGACCTGGAACAATCGGTACGTTCATGAGGCACAGGTGGTGACCTACACCAGCGGTCCCTTCGCCGGAAAAGAAGTGGCGTTTTGCTATAGCGAGAACACCTCGGGCGGGGGCAACGCGGGGATCGACATTCTGGACGTCACCGATAAGGGAAACATCCAGCCGTTCTCGTTCGTGACCTATCCCGATGCTGCGTTTTCTCATCAGGGCTGGCTTTCAGAAGACCGGCGTTACGTGTATCTGGACGACGAACTGGATGAAAGCAACTTCGGCATCGATTCGTTCACGCGGATTATTAACGTGGAAGATTTGGAGAATCCGTTTTTCGAGGGCGGGTTCAGCAGCGGGGCCGGTTCTATCGACCACAACCTGTACGTCAAAGACGGCATGATCTTCGAGAGCAACTATCGCAGCGGACTGCGCGTTTTCGACGCTACGGACCCGCTGGCGCCGGTGGAGGTGGGCTTTTTCGATACCTATCCGGAGGACAACAATCCGAGTTTCAACAGCCTGTGGGACAACTACCCGTACCTGCCCAGCGAGATCGTGCTGGGAAGCGACATTGAGAAAGGGCTTTTCGTATGGTGGATCGGAGCGCCGCTGTTGACGTTCGATTACCCGAATGGATTGCCTTCCGAGTTTGATCCCGCGGGCGAGACCGTTGCGGTCCACGTCGCGGAATCGGAGATCAACGCGCTGGTTCCGGGAACGGTGACGCTGCACTACGACGCCGGAGCGGGAATCGTTTCGGTGCCATTGAGTGACACTGGAGGAAACGTGTTCGACGCCGGTTTCCCCGCGGCGGGCTGCGGGGTCGTGGTTTCCTACTATTTCAGCGCGAAATCGACGAACGGCATCACCTGGCGCGATCCGCAAACCGCCCCCGGCGGGCGTTATACGGCCACGTATGCCCTCGGCGAAAACATCGAACTCGCGGATGAGATGGAGGCGGCCAACGGCTGGACTTCCGGGGTGGTGGGCGACACGGCAACCACGGGGCAATGGGTGCGGGTCGATCCCAACGGGACCTCCGCTCAACCGGAAGACGACCATACCCCCGGCGGAACCATGTGCTGGGTGACCGGGCAAGGGTCCGTGGGCGGCGGTGCGGGTGAGGCCGACGTGGACGGGGGAAGAACCACGCTGGTCACCGTTGCATACGATCTGACGGGCATGACAGAGCCGCACATCGGCTATTGGCGGTGGTATTCCAACAACACCGGCGGTAGTCCCGGTGCGGATGTTTTCACCATCGATATATCGAACAACAACGGCACATCGTGGGCGAACGTGGAAACGGTCGGGCCGGGCGGGACCGGTGCGGGCTGGGTTTACCACGAATTCGAGGTTGACGATTTCGTGGCGCTGACCAACCAGATCAGAATGCGCTTCATCGCCGAAGATGCCGGCCTCGGCTCGGTGATCGAGGCGGCAATCGACGATTTTCAAATTATCTCCTTCGTCTGCCCCGCCGATTGCAACGGCAACGGCATCCCCGACGCCGAGGACATTGCCACCGGGTTCAGCGACGATTGCAACGGAAACGCCGTGCCGGACGAGTGCGACGGCTATGTACCCCCACCCTTCGGCGACATCGCCCCTAACGGCGGGGATGGAAACGTCGAACTTGCGGACGTGCTTTGCATCGTGGCCGGCTACAACGTCCTCGCGAATTGTCCCGGCGGTGACATTTGGCCCTGCCCCGATGGAGACGGAATCATTGAACTGGGCGACGTGCTCGCCGATCTCGACGCCTATGCCGGCAACCCGCCCTGTCCGGCCCCGTGCAGGTAGGGAACATTGAACGCGGAATGCGGAATCGGCGGGCGAAAGCCGCCGATGAATCTGCGAAGAAATAACTTGAACAATTGCCGTCATGGGGGATCCCTCGTGACGCTTCCCCACCTCAGCGGGGAAAACAGAAAACGTCCATGCACCAATCCAAAATAGGAAACTGTTCAAGTTTCTCTTTCGCACTTTCTAAGCGTTTCTTGCCTGTGATCATGGGCACGTAGGGCCGATCAATGACCTGTCTTCAACGTTGCCCGGTGCAAGGAAAAAGATCGGCATTGACGATGACGATCGAGGCACAATAACCCAAAGCGGCGCTCACGGGTCCCCTCCAAGGCTCTCGACAAGTCGTTTGCGGATTCGTAGGCTCAGCGCTGCGCGGAGCAGGAGCGGTTGCCGCCTGTTTCACCGGGCTGCCGTTCCATCGGAACCAGGGTGCTTGTTCGGTCCGGAGGGAGCTGCGGGAGATCGATGATGAAAAACTACGTTACGGAATTCATAGGAACGTTTTTTCTGGTGTTGACCATCGGGTTGATGGTGACGAGCGGGTCGGCCTTTGCACCCATCGCCATCGGGTGTGCCCTGATGGTCATGGTGTACATGGGAGGACACATTTCCGGAGCGCATTACAACCCGGCCGTGACGCTCGCGGTGTTCTTGCGGGGCAAGCTCGGGGCGGGGGAAATTGTGCCTTACATCGTTTCGCAGCTCGCGGGGTCATTGGCCGCCGCGGGGATCGTTTGGTACCTGATGGGAAAGAGCTTCGGTTGCGCCCCGGGAGCCAACGTCAACGTGTTGCAGGCGGTTCTGGTCGAAGCCCTGTTCACGTTCGCGCTGGCGCTGGTGGTGTTGAATGTCGCCACGGCGGCGAAAACCGCGGGGAATTCCTATTACGGATTGGCCATCGGGATGACGGTGTTGGTCGGAGCTTTTGCCGGCGGGCCGATCTCCGGGGGTGCGTTTAATCCCGCGGTCGGCGTGGGTCCGCTGTTGATTCACGGGCTCAAAGGCGGCGCGTCGATGTCGCATCTCTGGGTTTATCTTGCGGGGCCGTTTGTTGGCGGATGGCTGGCCGCGGAGGTTTTCAAGATGCAGAATCCCGAGTGATTTCCGAGTGAATTCTCAGTGATGAAGAGAGTCGGTCCATGGTAGTTCAAAGGATGATCGAGTGAAACGTCGTTGCGTACGCCGGGTCGTTGCGGTGGCTTTGTCCGCCGGGATGCTGCTGCAGGCGGGGAGTTGTGCTTTTCCTGCCTCGGCTTCCGCCACTCTGATCGCAGCGAACCAACTTCTGGCGACGCTGATTCGTGAAGCGTTGATTGCCCCGGTCAACCAGGCCCTCACCGGGTTTTCGCAGAATCTATTTGACAACGATTGACCGAACTCCACTTGCGGTCTTCGTGCCTTTGTGGTCGATCCATTCCAACGATGTGAGCTACCACGAAGGCACGAAGACCACGAAGAAGACCGAAACCCATCAACGTGGAGCGCATCGGATCATCAGGCGGTATGGGCGAATGAATCGGGTGACGGGCTTCGGATGATCTCTACTCGCAGCCAATGCCGAAGCTCCACGCCACGCACTCTTCCTTACAACACAGCTTGGGCACTCCCGATAGAAGGATACGCACAGAATGCATGGACAACTCGAAGGAAGGGCCTAAACTCTTCCATGGTTCCATCTCGCAACGGTCAGTACGCCCGAAGGAGTTTTGCACCCGGAAAATAGTACCGCAGGATGTCGGACGCGGAACGGCCTTGTCGCGCCTGGCCTTGCGCGCCCCATTGGCACAGGCCCAGTCCATGGCCGAAGCCGCGACCATTCTCAACCACCACCTGGTCTCCTTCCAAGCGGATGTCGCAATGGGTGCTCTTCATGACGCTTCCGCCGACGAGCATTCGAAATCGCTCGGCAAGATACTCGCGAGTTAGACCCCCGCCCGAAACGCGCAGCCGGACGGTTCGGCCGTCAGGGCCTTTCTCGGTCGCTTCAATGAACGCGAGATCGTTGGCGGAGAGCCACTCGGAGTGACGCGCGCCGAGACGATCCAGCAACTCCCGCTTGCGGATTCGCACCGGTCCCCATCGGTAGTTCTGCGCGGGCGCAATCTTGCAGTAATCGCAGGAGACGTTTCCGGCCAGCGGCGGGATGGCACTTTCCGGCCCAAAGATGGATGCGTCCTGCGAACGCCCTCCGCACGCCGCACTGTAGTAAGCACAAAAAATGCGATCGGCGCGGCCGTTGTTCCAAGTCAGAACAATGCCGCGGGTGAATTCCGCGGCTTCGACGGCGCGGCGGCCGGTGGAATCGTCTCGAACGCCGCGGTAGACCTGCGAACCTTGCGTGGCAGCTACGTCCCACGATGAAGTGGAGGCCTGAAGCATCTGGTAGAGCACGTAGGTTCGCGCCAGAATTGCTTGGACACGATAAACTTCGGTGTCGAAGGTCGGCCAGATTTCCCAGGCAACCACGCCGGCGACGTAATCCTCCACGCCGATCTCATTGACCACGTTCAGGGATTCGGCGGCGGAAACAAGTAAGGTGAAGGAACCGCGAAATCGCCGTTCCGGCGACCATTCCCCTCCGTGTTGAGCGGAGACGGAGGTCACCGCGCCGGCCTCAGGAACCACGTGAATCCTAGTCGAGTCGATCGTCGATTCGCCCGCCCGTATCCTCCCGGAAGAGTCGGGGCGGAGATGTAGGTCGATTTCGGCATCGAAGCGAGCGACTTCCGCGCCGGCGGGTTTCGTGAGCCTGAAGTTGGCGGAGGATCGAAGTCGGACGAGGTCGGCGCCGTCGACGATGATTACCCGCACGTTGCGAATCGGGAGGGGAAAGGGGTCGCTCCAGGTCGAGGCGCCGCCCGCGGGGTCCAGGTCGAGGATGGCTTCCTCAAACGCCGATGCCGGGTCCGCCGTGGTGGCCGGAGCGAGCACGAAGCCAAGCATCGCCGCACAAAGCAAACTGCCGGACCGGAATTTGGATAGCGACCGGATTCGTCCGGCCTTTTCCCGCTCGGGCTTGAAGGGAATCGTCACGCCGGCTGGCGCAAAGTAAAACCCATCTGGGCGAGCTGTCTTTTAATTTCGTTCAACGAGGTCAGGCCGAAATTCTTGATCGCCATCAACTCGGCCTCGGTGCGAATGGTCAGATCTCCGATCGTGGAGACTCCCAGGCGCTGAAGGGCTTTCCGGGAACGCACCGAAAGTTCGAGATCGGTCACAGGGCGATGGGAATGGGGCGCAACCTCCGGGGTTGCCTTCGGAGCGGCCACCGGCGCGGGCGGAGCCGCGGTAGGTGGAGCCGCCTGCCCCAGGCTCAACCCCTTTGAACCCAGCAGCGCCTTGATTTCGTTGAGCGAAGTCTCTCCGAAATTCTTATAAGCCATCAACTCGGCCTCGCTGGATCGGAGAAGATCGCCGATCGAGCGGATATTCATCTGCCGCAGGCAATTGCGGCTACGGACACTGAGCTCGAAATCGGTGATGGGCTGGTCCATGATGGCGCTGCGCTGCTCGCGTTCCTTGAGGCCGCGCTCGTCGTACACCATCGTGTAGCCGCATTCCACGGATTTCAGGAAATGGCGGGCGCGGAAATGGTTCGGGTCGCCCTTCAGAACGTTTTTGAGGCACGCCTCGGCCTCGGCCAACATTCCGCTCTCCTCATAAAGCACCGCAAGGTTGATCAGGGCATTGACCGGTGCGGGATCTCCCGTCGTGCAGCGGCGATAGAATTCGATGGCGTCGGTCTCGTTCCCACACTGATCGGCAAGCCATCCAGCGCGAAAAAGAGCCTCGGGATGGTCCGGAGACCGTTCGATCGCCTTGCAAAAAGCGTCGTACGCCCTTGCGGTATCGAACTCGGCCTCGGCCAACGATCCGCGTAGAAAGAAAATTTCCGCGTCGTTCTCTGATCGTTTCTCCGTCGCCTGAAGCGCCTGACGTGCCTGGTCCAGTTTTCCTTCTTTGATCTGATTCGCAATTGCATCCAAAGTCACGGCCATGGTCTGCGTTACCCTTCTTATTCCAACCTCGACCTCAAACCACTCGAAGCGTTACCCACGGGCAATCGGAACTCCAGCGGCATTGGCGGCTCCGCAGATTAAGGGGAGCGTTTCCCAATTGAATGGGGAGCTTAATCAGAACTTTTCGAACAATCAAGCTTGGCCTCGCTGCTCAACGCGTCGCTCGGGAACCAACTTGCAAACGTGCATAGCGCCAAAGGTACAAATTAGGAAACAAGAACTGGAACGAGCGACCTTTTGATCGGGTTTAATAAACGGTTAATTCGGCGGCATGACCGGGTATTATGGTCGCAACTGGGATCGCGGAGAATCCGGATTTGCGACCGGATCATTGCCTATTCTGCCAAACCGGATCGAGCACGTGACCCCCTTACTGAGTGAACACTTGAAACTATCGCTTTTGAGTTGAAGTTTGCTGGCCATGACAATTGGTCCGTTTCCATTTTATTTTGCGGGTCGGTTCGCCTGGGAGGGCGATCCCGGCGCGCCGGGGTCACGCTCCCGTCCTCAACCCGCAAGTTCATTGGGAACGAACCACAAAGCCAATAGCGTAGCCAGGCAATCGATGACGAGGAGGTTGCTTCGGCGGTTTTCCTGCGTCACAGCGGAAATGAATTATCCGAAAGTTTTTCCGCGAGGCGCTGTTCCATGATTCGTCGGCGCACGTTAGAATGGTTCCCTCGGAAGGGTTGTTTTCTGGAAGGGACGGATCATTGCGGCAACCAGGGGGGGATTTGAGGGGCCCAACGAGGAGGAAAGCGAACGGCCCTTGAACATGCGTGCTTGCCGCAAGGTCGTGGCCGGATGTCCGCCGCGCGTGGGCGCGAAGGGTCGGCCAGGGGTGATCGAAACCGTGTAATTCGAGAGGAAAGGGACGAGACATGCGAAGAAACCTGAGGATGGGTCTTTGGTGTTGCTTGGCGATGGGGACGGCGATTCCGGCGAGTCGGGGGGCGATCACGTTGTCGATCGAGCCGGTTCCGGGGCAAGTCATTGCCGGCGGTTCAACCGTCGTCGTGGAAATGTTCCTACAAAGCACCACGCAACTGATGCTGCGTGGGACCCAGGTGGATTTGCCCTGTGTGTTGCCGGGCCAACCGGGTTCGACGGGCGATATTCGCGCCCAACCGGCAACGGAGTGCCTAAGCAACGCCGATTGTCCCTCCGGGGCGATATGCAACTTGGCGACGACTCCCAACGTTTGCAACTCGACGTCGGTGGGCAATTTCAGCGACGCGGCCAGTGGCAGCGTGCGTTGGCTTTTCGCGCCCCAGGGGGAGTGCGTGGGTGGATCGACTCCGGGCGCGTTCTGCAACGTCGATGCCAACTGCCCCGGCGCGGGAGCAACCTGCGACACAAGCCTTCACGGGGGCGGACTGCGGCCGGTGAATCCCGCCGCGTGCCGCGGAGCGGGAAGCCCCGGACCGGGCGAAGGGCCCTACATTCTTCCGCCGAATACGAAGCGCTACGTGGCCACGGTGCGCTACCGGGTTTCGCAATGTGCGGGGGGGACGTTTGACGTGGGTTTTGAAGTCTTCAACATGCCGCCCCTTCCCACGGACCTGACCCGCGTGATCGATGAAAACAATATGCCGCTGGCCTTCACGCCGGTGGAGGCGGCCCTGACTGTTCCTGTCGGCCGATGCTGCAACGGACAGAACTGCCTTGGCAATTTGAATCAGTTCTGTTGCGTGACCGTGAACAGCGCTGTGTGGGGTGGCGTGGGCACAAGTTGTGCGAACGGATGCCCGTGCGCGAACAGCGCGGAGTGCAACGACGGCCTGTTCTGTACGGGCACGGAATTGTGCGTCAACAGCATGTGCCAACCGGGAACGGACCCATGTACCAATCCGGCTCGGCCCAATTGCGTTGAGGCCAGCGACGAGTGCGTTTTCTGCGAAAACGATATGGTTTGTAGCGACGGAATTGACTGCAACGGAGTGGAACAGTGCGTCAATGGCTTGTGCGGACCGGGGACCAATCTTCCGTTGGGAACTCCCTGCGGCGACCCGATCGATACGGACTGCACCGACCCGGATTCGTGCAATGGCTTTGGGCAGTGTCGCGCGAACAACGCCCCGGCGGGGACCTCCTGCGAAGACGGGTTGTTCTGCACCGTCGGATCGACCTGCCTGAGCGGCAATTGCGTTGGAGGAACCTCCCGGGACTGCGGCGACGGGCTGGGCTGCACGGCGGATTCCTGCGACGAATTGAACGACGAGTGTGACCATGTTCTGGGAGCCGGCTTCTGCCTGATCGACGATCCCCCGCCGGGCAACCCCGTCTGTTATTCTAACGGAACGTCGAATCCGGCCAATGACTGCGAGCTGTGCAACACGGCCCAGAACACGATGGATTGGTCCGCCAAAGCCGACAAGACGGCCTGCCCGGATGACGGAAACGACTGCACGCTCGATGAGTGCATGGCCGGCGTCTGCACGCACGCGAATCTTGACGCAGGCACGCCCTGCGACGACGGAGATCCCTGCACCGGCACCGGCGACCCCGGCGTCGGGCTTGATGAATGCGACGGAAACGGCAATTGCGTCGGTCTACCCGATCCGGATTGCAACGACGACTGCGCGACCGCGGTCCCCGCGTTTGAGGGGACGACGCCCGGAAACAACGAAAATGCCGGAGCCGATGAGGTGGAGGCGAGTTGCGAACCGAACTCAAATCACGACATCTGGTACAAGTACACAGCGACGTGCACCGGGCCCGTGCTGATCAAAACCAACGGCAGCGCACTACTGCCCTCGAACGACACCGTATTGAGCGTGTACGACGCGTGCGGAGGAAACGAAATCGGCTGCGACGACGACAGCGGTCCGGGATTGCTTTCCGCGGAGTTCGTCAACGTCACCGCCGGGCAGATGGTCTTCATCCGCGTCGCGGGTTTCGGAAACAACGTGGGCAACATCCTGCTGACGATCACCACGATCAACGATTGTGTCATCGACGGACAGTGTTACGCCGAGGATGACGTCAATCCGGCCAACGCGTGTGAAGCCTGTCGCCCGGACCTCTCCACGACGGATTGGTCGCCGAGACTAAAGGGTACGCCTTGCGGGAACCCGTCGGAGACGGAATGCGACAGCGCCGATGCCTGCGACGGCACCGGGATCTGCGAAACGAATCTGAAGCCGGATGGCACGGCGTGCACCGACGACGGAACCGATTGCACCAGCGATTTCTGTTCGACGGGCGTTTGCGCACACCCGAATCTGCCTCCGGGAACGGCCTGCGGAAGTCCGACGGATACCGAGTGCGACAACCCCGATACGTGCAACGGTGCGGGCGTCTGCCAGACCAACTATGAACCGTCGGAAACGCCGTGCGGGAGCCCGATGAACACGGATTGCGATAATCCGGATACGTGCGACGGCTCCGGTCTCTGCCAGATCAATCAGGAGCCTGACGGAGCGATTTGCACGGAAGACGGCAACCAATGCACCGCGGACGTTTGCGCCACGGGCACCTGCACCCACCCGAACCGACCTTCGGGGTATCCGTGCGGAAGTTCGGCGGATACGCAGTGCGACAATCCCGACTCGTGCAACGGCCTTGGGTTCTGCGACAACAACAACGAGCCCAACGGTTTGCCCTGCGGCGACGGAGACGACTGCACCAGCGGCGACGCCTGTGCCGACGGCAATTGCGTCGGGGCCCCGATCCCCCAGGCGCCGCTCGTCGAGGCGATCGGATCGCGGTACCTCAAAGTGACGGCTCAGCCGCCCGGTTCGCCCATTTCCATCGCGTTGCGAATCACTTCGCCCGACTATCCGTGTCTCGTGAAGTGGCTCGACGCCAACGGCAACGTGGTCAACGCGCCGGTGTTCCAGACGCCCGATGATTGGGGGACGTTGATCGTGACCGGACCGGACATTGTTCCGTTGACCGATTACAACGTTCAGGCGGAATGCGGGATGTTCCTTTCGACTCCCGGCACGGATCAGACGTTTGTCTGGGGCGACATTAACAACGACGGGTTTGTCGACCTTACCGACGTGCTGCTGATGCTGGATGGGTACGATTCCGACTACAGCGGCGCGCCGCTTGAGGCGATGGACCTAGCCCCGTGCGATCCGGACGGCATTATCGAGTTGGCGGACATCCTCGCGCTACTCGATGCGTATGACAGCGCGCCGTACCCGTGTGCGGCGCCGTGCATGAACCCTTGACGGCGCGGCAACGCGGCGTTTGAGACCTGTGAATCGATCCGGCCGCCCTTCGGTTTCGACCGAGGGGCGGCCGCTCTTTTCGGAGCCTGCAGACTAAACCGCGTCGGCAAACGAAGGTGACGCGGTAGGGCATTGGGAGGTCTTTGAAAAACGTTCGCCGGGCGGCATTGCCGGCTCACTTCGAGCGAGTACGTTCGCTGCCCGCAGCGTGTCGACCAGTTGGCCAATGCGGTGGCTGTACAGGTGCTGGGCGTGGGTTCGCCGCTGGCCGGCCAGGGCGATCTCGCGCCGCTCACGAGGGTGATCCAGGTAGTAATCGATCTTCTCGACAAGCTCCCCTTCATCACGAAACACGTCGCACTCCTTGCCGATCTCGAAATACGCGGGTAGTTCCGGTGTCCAATAGGTCAGCATGAATCCCCCGTAGGCGGTGATTTCGAAGTGGCGGATATTCAACCCCGTCTCCAGGCACCCTTTCATCAAGTTGAGGCAAATCGGCACGCGGCGCATTCGCTCGTGAAGGACCTTCTTGTCCCAGATGCGCGGCGTGTGCGCGAGGCCGTGGTTGGTTTCCCAATGGTCGCCGATCAGCTCGAAGGCGTCCCCGAGTTTCTTCTTTAGGAAGATCGCGAAGCGGTCGCGCTGTTTGAGGGCCAGATACGCGTTGTAGATGAATTTCTGATCGAAGTAGCGTCGCGAGTTTTCCGCGCGAACGGCAGGGGTGTCGGTTTCCACGGCGGGCCGGCCGAGGCCGTAAAGATCGAAATAAATGGAATGAAACGGGACTTCGGGCATGTCCGCATGTACACCGGCGGCGAGAAGTCCGGCGAACAGCATGTCCGTCGAAATCGACTGGTTCGAGCGAAACCAGGACGTGGCCGGGTGGCCCATGAACGCCACGATCGATCCGGGGTCCGGCTCAGGCAACGGGGCCGTGTCAAAATCGTCGTCCGCGGCGGCCATGGACAGCGTCAGAACGTTGGGGACTCCCAGTTTTTGCAATTCTTCGGCGTGGGCCGTCTCCCAGATCCACTTGATCCATTGTTGGCTCTCCAACAGGTGCCAGTGGTCCATCCAACTGGCCTCGGCCATCGTCGAGGTGACCGGATCTAGGTAGCCCGCGACATGGGGGATTCCAAGCGCGGCCGTGGTAATCGCGGCCTTGTTCGGCTCGTTTTCGAGTGGCAGAAGCGTCAGGGCCGCCGCGTTGTGATCGATGACCAGTTCGATGTTCTGCTTTTCGAGGAATTCACGATAGATCGGCCCATCGCTCATCCTTTGGCGGATCGATCGGTTGAAGTCCTCGTTGGGCAGCTTGGGCAGAAGAAACGGTTCGAAACCCGCGGCGCGGACGGAGCGCTCGAGCTGCGAGGTGGTGGCGATTCGAAGCGGGCGACGCATGGTGAGAAACTCTTGTACTCAAGGCGTCAGGTGGATTGTCGAAGGCCGATTTCCGATTGAGTCAACCACCGATGGCAGGCAATCGGGAATCGCCAATTCAGCTCTCCCCCGTTGGACCCTTGCGAGCGCCATCCTCGCGGATGTAAAGGGCGTCTCCCCAGTAGTGGGGTTGGTCCGACGGATAGACGGCATATCGGCGATAACCGCATTCCCGCATGAATGTTTCGATGTCGGCGAAAAGCGGGGCATCGCGATAGATGGGAACAAACGAGACCTCCAGGTAGACCGCCTTCACGGTTTTCAAAAGGTTTCGCGCCCCGTAAAGCGCTTTAAGTTCCGCGCCCTGGATGTCGAGCTTGAGGAGATTGACTCGCTTCGAATCGACGCCCGCGTCCCGGCACCATCGATCGAGCGTGCAGACCTCGACTTCCTCGCAGCCGACCACGTTTGTCCATGGCGCACACGGATTTCCGGGTTGGAAACCAAGGAGCGAATGAGCTTCGGGGCTGCTCGTCAGATGTATGGTGGCCCGCCCATCGAAATCCGCGAGACCCTTTTTCACCGGCTGGATGCGCAGCTCCGCCGCCCGCGCACAGAGTTGGGCATAAAGCGAACCGACCGGTTCGAAGGAATAAATCGTCGCCCGCGGATAAAGCCCGCGAAGCCAGGCGGCGGCCTGTCCGGTGTTCGCTCCGCCATCCAAAATGACATCCGCCGCGGGGAGGATCGCCCGAAGGTCCACGTCAATCGACGATTTTGAATACTCCACGGGATACGCGCGGGTCAACGGGAGCGCGTACTTCAGCACGGTTTCCAGCCGGCGGCTGAAAAGATGCTGAGCAAGCGTTCGGCGTTGTCCCGCGACGGCGATGGCGGCACGCTCCTGGGGCCGAGTGAGATAGTAGCGAATCTTGTCCAACAAATCGGTTTCCGAACGAAAAACGGCGCATTCTTTTCCGACGTCGAAACAATCCGAAAGCTCCGGCTGGTCGTAGCAAAGCATGAACCCGCCCGCGGCGGTAATCTCGAAATGCCGCAGGTTCAGCCCCGACTCGGCGTTGCCGTTGACGAAATTGAGATTGATGGCGGTCTCGCGAAAGTGATTGAAGTAGGCATCGGCCGTGGGCAGCGGCTGCTCACATCTCAGCCCGTAGGCCTCTTCCCATCGCGTGCCGATCAAACGAAAATGGTCGCCGAGCTTCCTCTTCAGAAACACGACAAACCGGTCGCGCTGCCGAAGGCAAAGCCCCGCGTGGTAAAACTCTTTGAGGTTGAAATACGCCGCGGTTTTGCGAAAGCGGGTTTCCAGATCGTCGCCCTCCGCAAGCGGCTGCCCCAGTCCGTACACGTCGTGATAGGCGTCGAAGAAGCTGGTGTTTCGCAAGTCGGCCTGTAGACCGAGGGTCATGGCGCCGGGCAACAGCCGCGCGGTGGCAATCTGGTTCCCTTGCGCAAAAAACTTCGAATTCTGCCCGCCGACGAAGGAGACGACCGGTTTGCAGTGACGCGCGTCCAATGGCTCGGTGCAATACGCGCGAACCGGCGCGCCCATCGGGAGGTGGACCACGCTGGGGACGCCGAAACGTTGTAGTTCCGCAGCGTGGGCCCGGTCCCAGATGAACTTGACCCACATCGCGCTTTGCAGGCTCTGCCAGACCACGGGCCAATCCAGACCCTGCAGTGCAGTGACCAAGGGGTCCACCAGATGCGACGCCAATGGAAGCCGGAGCCGTTCGTGGAGCAGATCCAAGTTGTCGGTTTTGCCGTCCGAGGCGAGGAAGCCCAAACCCGCGCCGCCGTTGTCCAATAAGAGTTCGACAGGGCGCTCTTGCAACCGCCGAAGAACCGCTTCGGAGTTGGCAATTCGCGCGGGCAGGTCGGATTCATACGGGTTGCCGGATGGCGGCACGGTCGTGGGCAGTCCGGTTGTGGCGTACTTCCCGGATTCGCAAGCCGCTTCCCACCATCCGTGTTGAAAAAGTCCGATGCGCATGTCAAACTTGCCGACGCCTCCCGTTCTTCCTTATCGACAGGGAGGTGTTGCGGACCTTATGGATTGAATGAATCGGTGCACTTTGGAGATGTCCTTGCGGCCAGGAGAGGATTCGACGCCAGAACTGACATCCACTCCGTCGGGGAGCACCATGCGAATCGCTTCTTGAACGTTTTCCGGAGTCAGCCCTCCGGCGAGCAGCATCGGCGGCCAATCGGACATTTTCCCGGCCAGCCGCGCCGCGGCGATCGCGTTCCAATCGGCGCGCCGACCCGTACCCCCGAGTTGAGTCGCTCCTGCCGAGTCCAGAAGAATGAATCCGGGCGGCCGACTTCCGCAGGATTTCAGAAATGCGCCGGCGGACTCGATGTCCGAAGGAGAAGCGGCAGCATGAACAAACAGGCTCTCGAATCCGAGCTCGACCGGCTCGCGAATCGCTTGGGGTGTAACCTGCCCGTAGAGCTGAACTCGATGGACTCCCGCGGCCCTGATTTCGGCGAGGGCGCGCAACCACTCCGAACCGTTGTCCGCGGCGAACAGCGCGACGGCCCGCGAAGGATCGATCAGCCCCGCGGCGATGCGCATTGCATGCGCGAGTTCGATTTTCCGCGGTCCCGAAACTAGATTCAGCCCGATCCAATCCGCCCCCGCGTCGAGGGCCTGCTTCCCGTCATCCAACGAGGTGACGCCGCAGACCTTGACGATCACGGGGCAGCCACCTCGCGAGTGTCACGATCCAGATCCGCCCAAATCGATCCGTCGCGGATTTCACTGGGATAGATGCGCACGCGCGCCTGGAGTGTGTGAACGCATTCCCCGGTGGAAAGATCGAACTCCCATTGATGCCAGGGGCAAACAACCGTGTTCCCGCAGATTTCGCCGCCGGCCAGATTGCCTCCGGCGTGGGGACAAGTGTTGTCACTGACCACGACGCGATGCGGGTCGCTAAGCCGAAAGACGGCAAGCTCTCGATCGCCATGTTCTATGAACGTTCCGGCGTCGAGATGGCAATCGTCCAAAGCTACGAGCTTCTCCAAAGGCATATTCGGAATTCAGAAGATCAATGAGAATCATTCGAAGAGCGAAAAACGGCGTTCGCCCCGAGTGCCGTTTCGGTCCGAGGGTCAGACTTCCGCCATCCATTGGCCGCCGTGCTCCGGATTCCCGACCAGGCGGTGGTTCGCCACGTCGATCCACCAGTCAAGCGATTCCAGGGGAATCTGGCCGAGAAGCGCCTGTCGATCATCGGCCAGGGCCATGACCTCGGCGGTGCACGCCCGCCCCTGCACGTCGACTCTTGCTCCGGAAAAGATTCGCATGATGATATTCCCGGTTAGGCCGCGAGTCTCGCGTTTACGGTTGAATGGGAGCCCCAGTTGATCGATCATCGATTGCGGCAGGCACAAAAAGGTCGCTCCGGAGTCGACAAGTGCACCCACCGTAACCCTACGAATCTTTTCCGGGGGAATCTCTCCTCGATCGCTACGGAGCCCGTCATCGTGGTTTTCGACAATCACCGTTACGACAACTCGTCCAACATCCACACCAGGTTTGGGTTCAATGACCGTGTTCATCAACCGCCATTGTAGCCGTCCGGTCGGCGTCATCCACCCAGGAATCCCGTCATTCGATCCAGTCCTTCGTTGATCGACGCCAGATCGCAGGCGAACGAAAGGCGCACGTGGCGGTCCAGACCGAAGGCGATCCCCGGCACCACGGCCACGCGAGCCTTTTCCAACAGCAGGCTGGAAAAGGCCGTTGAGCCTGAAACTCCCAGCCGCGCAAACGTACCGGAAACGTCCGGGAAACAATAAAACGCTCCGGTCGGTTTCGGGCAGGTGACTCCGGGCATCGCCGAAAGCCGCTGCCACATGTGCCGCGCGCGTTTCTCAAACTCCGCGCGCATGGTCTCAACGCAATCCTGGTCCGCCGTCAACGCCGCCACGAGGGCTGCCTGCGTAAATGTGGCCGCACCGCTGGTGGCCTGGCTGTCCAGCTTTTGCATGGCCTCGATGATCGGTTTGGGGCCCGCCGCGTAACCGATGCGCCATCCGGTCATTGAGAACGTTTTGGAGCCGGCGTTCAGCGTGATGGTTTGTTCGTATGCGGCCTTTCCACACGCCGCGAAGCTGAGCGTCTTCTGCCCGCCGAAGGTCAACTGGTCGTAAATCTCATCGGAGAGGACGACCAGATCGCGTTCCTCCACGACCCTTGCGAGCTCGTGTGTCTCTTCCGGCGAATAGGTGACGCCGCTGGGGTTGGAAGGTGAATTAAAGACGACCATTCGCGTTCGCGGGGTCAACACGGAGGCCAGGTCCCGAGGGGAGAGCTTGTAATCACGTGAGGGAGAACCGGCGACGTACACCGGGACCCCTCCAGCAAGCTTGACGATTTCCGGGTAGCTGACCCAAAAGGGAACGGGGATCACGACTTCGTCGCCCGGATCCACGACCGCGTGAACCGCGAGGAAGACCGCCATTTTTCCGCCCGCGGTGACGATCACCTGCTCGGGCTTGTACGAGAGGCCGTTATTGCGGGCGAACTTGGTGCAGACGGCCTGCTTGGCGGCAGGAACGCCCGAGGCAGGTTTGGAGTATTTGGTCTTGCCGGAACGAATCGCGTGAATTCCGGCTTCGGCGACGTGCGTCGGCGTGGGAAAATCCGGCTCGCCGGCTCCGAAGCTGATGACGTGAATTCCGTCGGCCTGCATTCTCGCGGCACGCGCGCTGACGGCCAGCGTGGCCGACTCCTCCAGCTCCAGCATCCGTTTCGCTAGTTTCATCCCGCAGGCACTCCTCGTGACAAAGGTCAGGCCGGTTCCTTCACGCACAATCTACGATGAAACCGGGCGACGGGAAAGCCGGAGAGCCCGTACGCATTGCCGGCCATTCGCCGCACGTTCGGATTCGCGCTGACGATGCCGTGATCTAAGGAACAGGACGCGCAAAAAGGAATGAAAGGCAGAACCGCCGAGAGGAGGAAATCATCGCGTAGAGCGCCAGGAAAAACAAACCGGTGTTTTCGAGCAGCTTCTTCCAGGTCACCACCACGCCTGCTCCGCAGCCGCAATCGAATTGGATCGCCAGAAACGGGGTGCCGGTTTGGTTATGAATGGCCCATGCGCGGAGAAAAATTGCCGGAGTGAATACAGCAAGCATGACCGCGATCAGCAGCGCTGCCCCGCGCAACCAGATTCCCAGGATGAGCGCGACACCGGTCAACAACTCAATCCAAGGCAAGACAATGGCGGTCAAGGTCAGAAAATGCGGCGGGTCCTCCGGCATCATGTGATACAGGCGAATCTGCTTGAGGAATTCGATCGGGTGGGAAACTTTCGACGTGCCCATGTAGACAAAGAGCCCGCCCAGCACGACTCGGGCGATGAGCAGAGGGAGGCCGCTTCGGTCCAGCCGGCGCAGCGTCGAAACGCCCGTTGAACCCGTCACTCCGACGATCCGCTTTCCGTAGGCATTTTCCGTTGAGTCCATTCGTTCCATCCGCCCTCGAAAAGATAGAGCTTGTTGTACGGAACCTTGTATTCGAGCAATTCGCGGCACAGGAAAACACTATCTTGACAGTCCCCCCCACCGCAATAAACAATGACACGGTCGGCGTTGCCGAGATGAGAAAGCACGCGGTCGATGTACCCTTCCACTTCGTAGGGATTGCATTGAATCGCACCGGGAATGTGCCCGGCCTCAAAGTCGTCGTCTTTGCGCGCATCCACGAAGACGTTGAGACCCTCCTTCGTTCCGGGATCCTCAAACGCGGCTTTGACGTCATCAAACGAAATTTCGACGTAAGGGTGTTCGAGTTTCTTCTGCGCGGGCGTAGCCGCGTCGGGCGTCGCCGGACGAGCCGCGGCGGAATTTGCGTGCGACATCCGGTCTTGCGGCAAGGCAGACGCTTTCGCCGAACTCATTCCCTGTTTTTGTTGTTGGACGGCCTCACGACCGGTATCGAAATAATTCTTTCCCGCTTTGATGTGCCCCGAACCGCGGAGCTGATTCGCGGAAAAAGCGAGGATGGCCGCGCAAACCATCAAACTCAGGGCCTCCAGAATCGTTTTTCTTATCGATCTCACGGTTCACACTTCCTTTCGTCCGTTTCCGTGAACCCGGCCATTCGTTTCGCCGGGCACGTCTCGACTCCATACGTCATCGTGTCTTGTTCGGTTCGCCGGGTCAACGCCAATCCGCTTCTTCGTTGCGCGCGGGTGACGGTCGCGCGGTTATCGGATACTTTTGCAAAACACCCTCGCGGCGCGGGAGGCCCCACGCAAAGCCCGCCATTTGCTTTTTCGATTGGTCCCGCCCACAAAACATGAAATAGCGATTGGAGACGACGCCCTCCACTCGCTAAAGTAACATGGGAGAAACTTGAAAAATTGTGGGGAAATCCATCTGGCCGCGCAATCCATAAAATCAGTTGTCGCCCTGGGCCTAACGTTCGGGGCGGTCCTGTGCGGTCTGCTCGCGGCGATTGAAACGAGGCCTTCAACGCAGGTTCAAGGGGCGAGTTCTCAATCACGCGATTCGGAAAGCGCGGCCGCCAAACTACGCGTTGCGAATCTGGAAGGATTGGCTGCGGCTCGTGAACCGCTTCATGTTCGAGTTCGCCTGACCGGCGTTCCCGATTCAACCCTTCGGCAGCGCCTCGATTCCGCGGGCATTCGTCTGCAGTCTTTCGCCGGTCATGAATCGTTTGTCGCCCTCGCGACTCCCCAGCGGTTCGATGCCGCTCGACTTGCGAGTTTGGAATCGCTCGTGGAGGTCCGGCCCTTGGCACCGGGCGAGAAATTGCACCGGGTGCTGCTCGTCGCCGACGGACGACTCGACGCGACAAGGAAAACCGCGGACGCCCAACCCTTTGCTGACGCCCTGGTCTATGCGCGATTCCACGAAGATGTGACTCGGGACAAAGGAGAGACGCTTCTTCGCGGGCTCGATGCACAGGTTCTCGGCTGGGCGCGTTCCACGAATACCTTCGTGGCAAGAATCGCCCGAGCAGCGATCGATGGATTGGCGCGGTGCGACGAAGTACTTTGGATCGAGCCCGCGCTGCCCGGCTGGACCCACATGAACGACGGAGTCCTCTCCCGGACCGAAGCCGACGTGGTTCAATCTCCACCCTACGATTTGAACGGACAAGGAGTGTCCGTGCTGCTCTACGACACCGGACTGGCGGACGGCGCCCACCCGGACTTGGCCGGTCGAGTATTCGCGGGCGACGACGCCCCCGTGCAGCTTCATGCGACGCACATCGCCGGAATCATAGGCGGCTCCGGCGTGCAAAGCGGGGGCCGGTTACGCGGCGTCGCCCCCGGCGTGGAGATCGCGTCGTTTTCCTATCTGCCGGACGATCAAGGTGGGATTCCCCTCTTCGTGAATCTCGGCGACCTCGAGGAAGATTATCGCCTCGGGATCGATCAATTCGGCGTTGGGATTGCCAGCAACTCGATCGGGCCGAACCTTTGCATCGAAGGATTCCCCTGCATTTACACCGGCGATTACGGATCGGTGTCGAGCCTTCTCGACGGCCTCGTGACCGGCTCCGGCGGCCGCCCCCTGGTCATCGTTTGGGCGGCCGGAAACGAACGCACCTGTACGCGCTGTCGCGACGACTTCATCCACACCGTGGAAGGCTACCACTCCGTCGCCCCGCCGGCCTGCGCCAAGAACCTGATCGTCGTGGGGGCGGTAAATTCCGACGACGACTCCATGACCGCATTCAGCAGTTGGGGGCCATGCGACGACGGACGGCTGAAACCGGATCTCGTCGCGCCCGGCTGTCAAACCAACGGCGATCGAGGGGTCACATCATGCAACGATGGCGGCGGGTACTGGACACTTTGCGGGACGTCGATGGCCGCGCCCGTCGTGGCCGGTGCGGCCGCGCTGCTCATTCAAGAACATCGAAATCTGCACCCTTCCGCGGCCGACCCCCTGCCCTCCACGATCAAGGCTGTTCTGGTGCATACGGCCGAGGACCTGGACCCGCCCGGTCCGGACTTCCGCAGCGGCTACGGCTCAATCCGTATCCCGCCGGCTGTTGACCTACTTCGTGCCGAGAGTTGTTTCGAGGGCGAGATGAATCAGAGCGAATCTTACTCTGTCTTGATCCCTATTCCCGAGGAGGGCGCCAAAGATATCCGCGTCACCTTGGCGTGGGATGATGTGCCGGGATTGGAAAGCGCTGCCAACGCCCTGGTGAATGATCTTGATTTGCTCGTTTATTCCCCACGTTATGAAAAACTACGGTGGCCGTGGACGCTCAATCCCGGTTCTCCGAGCAATCAGGCTTATGGGTACGGCGCCGACCACGTGAACAACATCGAACAGGTCTTCGTTCCGGCCACCGGTTTGGATTCGGGAATCTGGAGGGCGGAAGTCCGAGGTTTTCGTGTGCCGCACGGACCGCAGCGATTCTCGATCTGCGTGTCGCCGGAATCGACTCGGTGTACCCCGCAGGGATGGCTCTGGGCCGATCGACCACGCTACACGTGCGAAGACCGCGTGGTGATCGAAGTCGCGGATTGTGACGCGAATCGGGACCCTTTCACCGCGGACGTGATCGAAGTCACCACGCGTTCATCTTCCGCCCCGTTTCAACAGTTCCCACTCGTCGAAACCAGCCCTTCGGCCGGTCATTTCCGTGGGACCATTCCGCTTTCCGCTTCGGGCTCGCCGGGTTCGTTGCGGGTGGCCAATAGTAACTACGTCGTGGCCATCTACCGGGACGACGACGGAGTTTCCGCTCGGCAAGTTTCCGTGGTCGTGGATTGCAAGCCGCCGTACGTGCGCGACGTATCGCTCGGACAAAGCGGGCCCAACGCCGTCACGATTCAAGTGGCGACTCTCGAGCCGAGCACGATTTCCGTCAGATACGGGCGCTCCTGCGCCGACTTGAGCGGCATGGTGCAGGGTTCGTACTTCACGGACTTATCTTCGATCGCAGTGGGCGGGCTCGATCACGACACCGCCTATTTCTTCGCGATCATGGCTGTCGACGAGGCGGGGAACAGCACCTTTGATGACAACGGCGGGCGGTGTTACGTTATTCGCACCGCGGATTCGGCGTCGTCGCTCACTGAACAATTCGAATCCAATCTGGACCTTGCCTTTACATCAATCCGTTTCGTCCCGGACGGCTCGAGCGACTTTTACGCCGCCTGCGCGGAGCCGCTCAATTTCCTGCCCGTCTCGCCGGATTTAGGGCAATTGCTTCCTGTCACCAGCGACGTGGGCGCGGTGATCGAACTTCAACCACGCGATAACGTGTCGTTGTTCGGAGTCCGGGCAATGTACTACGTCGCCGTCAGTCCGAAGGGATTTATCAGCTTGGACCAGGGAGATCGCACCTATCTGGAGACGCTTGGCGGCCACTTCCGCATTCCGCGAGTTTCTGCGCTATTTCACGACTTCGAACCGGGTAGAGACGGCCGGGTTGTCTATTTGCGGCTGGCCGATCGAATCGTCGTGACCTGGCTGAACGTGTCGGAATACGAAAGGAACAACCGCAATACGTTCCAGGTCGAGTTGTATTTCGACGGACGCATCACCATCAGTTTCGAAAACCTCGATGCGACTTCCGGCATCACCGGCCTATCCCGCGGCAGCGGGATCACCGCGGATTTCCGCGAAACGGATCTTTCCGCGGCCACCGGCTGCCGCCCCCGCCCTCCGCACGCGGCTCCTCTAAACGTCTCCGCCCTTTCCGGCGTGCCGGTGCGATTGACTCTCATGGCCGACGACGACGGCCTTCCGTCCCCGCCCGGCCGGATCTCGTTTCGCGTCCGGTCGTTGCCTGCTCTCGGGCGCCTGATCGCTCCCGGTTTCGGTGCCATTACCCCGGCACCATTCACTCTGCCGGACGGGCGGGATTCGCTCCTGTACATGCCGCTCTCCGGATACGCCGGTCCGGACTCCTTCGCCTATTCAGCCCACGACGGGGGAACGGCCCCCGAAGGCGGCGAATCGTTGCCCGCCACCGTGTCCATCCGCGTCTCGCCCGATTGCAACAACAACCGTCGACCCGATGATGACGACCTCGTCACCGGCTTCAGCCCCGACTGCGATGCCAACAACGTCCCCGACGAGTGTCAATGTTCCGGCAACACGGGCGATCTCGACGCCGACCGCGACACAGACTTGGCCGACTTCGCCGCCCTGCAGAACTGCTTCGGCCGACCCTTTTGCGGCCGCTGCCTTTGTGCCGACTCTGTGCCGGATTCTCAACTTCGCCCCGACGACTTCCGGCTTTTCGTGACTCACTTCACCGGCCCACGATAGGAGCTTTAGGTCGCGTCGGTTAACCCGCATTACGTCGTTGCACCGTTTGTTGGGGTGGAACTGCTCGTGCGTACATCCGTTCTCGCACGCACCCTCCCGGGAATCCCTTCCCTCGAACACAACGGCATCATCGACTCGTAATGATGGTCCGTTGGCAGACAAACGAGAAGGACTCCCGCCGGCTCACCGCATCGTTCGAAATATTGCCGGAAACGAGTCCGGCAGGTACTTTCTCTGCGATCGCGCCGCAAAGGAACGCCCGTACGAATACGGACGGCCATTTTCGGGTCCGATCCGAACACCAGGGCTGAATCCGCGTCGTTCCCGGAGTACATGAAACGAAGGGCCTCGCACCGTGGCATCCGAAATTCCCGCAAACGAATCCCTCACCAGAGTTCAACTTCTCAACCGGCAACGCACCAAATTCGCCGCCCTGCTAGATGTTATTCGACCGTCGAACCGCTTCTACACCGCGAAGCTGGCGGCCATGTACTCTCACGCCGCCGAAAACTTGCTCGAAGGCATTCCTTTTACCACCCGCGCCGAGATCGAAGCCGACCAATTCAACAACCCACCCTACGGTACCAACCTGAGTTTCCCATTGTCGCGTTACCATCGACTGCATCAAACATCCGGTACAACCGGCGGGCCGATGCGCTGGCTCGATACGCCGGAGAGCTGGAAATGGTTCTTGGAATGCTGGCAAATCGTTTTCGGGGCCGCGGGCACCAAACCCCAAGATCGAATCATCTTTCCCTTTTCCTTCGGCCCTTTCATCGGCTTCTGGGGCGCCTTTGAGGCCGCATCGTCCATGGGTAACCTCAGCCTTCCTGCGGGGGGCATGACCACCGCCGCCCGGCTGCGTTTTCTTCTCGACAACGAGGCCACGATTGTGTGTTGCACGCCGACGTACGCCCTGCGTCTGGCCGAAGTGGCCGCCGCCGAAGCCATTGACCTTGCGAACTCGCCCGTGCGCCTCATCATCGTCGCCGGTGAACCCGGCGGCAGCATCGGCCCCGTTCGAGCCCGAATCGAATCGGCCTTTGGCGCCCGGGTGATCGACCACGTGGGCATGACCGAGATTGGCGCATACGGCGTGGAATGCGTCGAAAACCCCGGAGGGATGCACGTCATAGAGACGGAGTTCATCGCCGAAGTCATCGACGAATCTACCCGGCCCGTTTCCACCGGCTCAATCGGAGAATTGGTGTTGACCAACCTTGGCCGAAGCGGCAGCCCATTGATCCGATATCGTACCGGCGACCTGGTGCGCGCGACCCTGGACGCCTGCCCTTGCGGAAGATGCTGGACCCGTCTGGAAGGCGGAATCCTTGGACGGGTCGACGAGATGCTGCAAATCCGCGGAAACAACGTGTTCCCGACCGCCGTCGAGGCCATCATCAGGGAGTTTTCCCAGGTCACGGAGTTCCGCCTCTCCGTCTTGGACCACGGAGGAATGAACGAGCTTCGCATTGAAATCGAATGCAATCCCTCTTCTTCGGCCTCGGCTGACCAATCCGTCGCCCAAACCCTCGCCTACACCATTCGCGACCGGCTTCATTTCCGCCCCGAAATCGCCGTGGTTCCGCCCGGCTCCCTTCCGCGGTTCGAAATGAAAGCGCAGCGGGTTGTCAGAATCCCGACGCGGACACCTTGAACTTCGTGCCCTCGAAAGCGTAGGATGACAGGCGCAGAAACGAAGTTACCCCCGGAAAACTAGCCCACAGAATGCGGAGTTTCCCCGATGAAAACAAGAAATTGGTTCCTCCTGCCGGAATATGTTGACTTGGCAACGCCGCACACCCAGGTCGATGACAAGTTTCCGATCGGAACCGCGCCTGCGAGGAGATGGTTCTTCGATCCGCTGCGAAGGTTGATGCCCTTGTGTCTCGTATGGCTGGTCGGTTCCGCCAACGGTCAAGAAACCTCCGATGCACCACCGGATCAACCTCGGCCGGGCGGAAAATCCCCTCGAGAGTACCTCGACGACCCGTGGATCCCAGGCTCCGAGGACGTTACCGCCGGCGGCATTGCGCATTGCGGCCCATGGGATTTCGGCCCCTACCGAAGCTTTCAGGTCAACGTGAACGCTCAAGGTTGCAACGTCCGCCGCGACGCGGCCAACGAGCCCTCCATCGCTCTGGATCCCAATCTGCCCACCAATCTCATCGTCGGCTGGCGGCAATTCGACGACATCCAATCCAACTTCCGACAGGCCGGCGTCTCGTACACTTTTGACGGCGGGCAAACCTGGGCACCGATACGAAAACTCCAACCGACCGTGTTTCGTTCCGATCCCGTGCTCGATTACGACCGCACGGGAATCATCTACTACTACAGCCTCAAGTCCCCACCCGGCGGACTCGCCTGCGACCTTTTTCGCTCGACCGACGGCGGCATCACCTGGCTGCCCCCCGTGCCCGCATACGGAGGTGACAAGAATTGGATGGTGGTCGACCGCACTCGGGCTCGTTCCGGTCTGGTCTTCTGCAACTGGCGATTGCCGTTCGGTTGTTGCTTTCCGAACGTACTCACCCGATCCACGAATCGCGGAGGTACATTTGCCGAGCCTGTCACCGTTCCCGGCCATCCCGGCCTCGGCACCATGACCATCGGACCCGACGGAGAATTGTACATCGCGGGCGTCAGCGAAACGGAAGGGAAAGGAAGTTCCGATGTTTTCGTCGTGTCCAAATCCATCAACGCCTTCGATCCCCTGACCACCCCACTTTTCACTTTGGCCGCGGTCGTCGACCTGGGCGGCGGACTGGGCATGGGCGGAGAAACCGGCCCCAATCCCGAAGGACTGCTTGGACAGGTCTGGATCGCCGCTGATCTTTCCGGTGAGTCGCGACGTGGGCACTTGTACATACTCGCGTCGGTGGATCCGCCGGGCGCTGATCCGCTCGATGTGATGTTCACGCGCAGCGAGGATTACGGCCGCACCTGGAGTCCGCCCGTTCGCGTCGACGACGCCCCAAGCGGCCCCGATTCCTGGCAATGGTTCGGCACGATGTCGGTGTCGCCCAGCGGCCGCATCGACGCCTTTTGGAACGACACGCGAGTCAACTCCGACGGACGCATGTCGCAACTGCACTATTCATTTTCACTCGACGGCGGTCGCACCTGGTCCCCGGGCGCACCGGTGAGCGGCGCGTGGGACCATTTCGTCGGATTCCCCAATCAAGGCAAGATCGGCGATTACTATCACAGCCGGTCCGACCTGGCCGGAGTTTCGATCGCCTACGCCGCCACGTTCAACAACGAGCAGGACGTTTACTATCTGCGCATCCCCTTCAACGATTGCAACTCCAACGGCCTGCTGGATTACGACGACATCCAGAGCCGCCGCAGCGACGACCGCGGCGGGAACCGGATTCCCGACGAATGTGAGTGTGCGATGCGCCCCACCCTTGGCAACGCCGACAACGATTGCGATGTGGATCTCCGCGATTGGCGGCGAATGACCGAATGCCTCGACGGCCCCGACGCGACAGCCGGGAAGTCCACCTGCGATGTCTTCGACATTCATGTGGATCAGCGCATCACCCTCCGCGACGTCGCCGGGTTTCAGAATCGTTTCACCATCCCTTGACAAAGAGTACCGATCGTTCCGACCAACCGCCGACGACCGCAGATCGGTTCGCTTACACGGCTTGCCATGGCGGGCAGGCTTGGTTAGGTTTCCGCGCGTTGTCCGTCCAAGTTGCGTGGTGCGGATCAGTCTGTGAACCGTTGATCTCGCTGTTTGGCTTTCGCACACAGTGCAAGGGCCCGCTCTGCGAACCATTCTTCTACTTCCATTCCGCCGTTGGACGGTCGGGCGGCGCTCAGCCCTCGCGGGCACTACGTCGCTTTTCCGGTGCGTCATGAATGGCTTCACACTTATCGACCAGGTTCCGCCGTCGTCGCCTCCCCCTCCCGCGCACCCACAAACTCTTCGTAGAGCTTCGCGTACTTTCCCCCCAGGCGGATCAACTCGCGATGCGTGCCCTGCTCCACGATTCGGCCTCGGTCGAGTACCAGGATCCGGTCCGCCCGGACAATCGTACTGAGCCGGTGGGCCACGATGAACGTCGTCCGCCCCACCAGCAGACGATCCAGACTCCGTTGCACCACCCGTTCGGTGGCCGTGTCCACCGAGCTCGTGGCCTCGTCGAGGAGGAAGATTCGCGGGTCGGCCAGGAAGCTGCGCGTGAAGCTGATGAGTTGCCGCTGCCCCAGGGATAGATTGGCCCCGCGCTCGCCGACCGAAGTCAGCAGGCCTTCGGGGAGATTCATGATGATGTCCAGCGAGCCGATGTTTCGCGCCGCCTCGATGACCTCCTCCTGCGTGGCCGCCGGGCGGGCATAGCGGATGTTGTCCAGCACCGACCCCGAAAACAGAAAGTTGTTCTGAAGCACCAGTCCCATCTGATGGTGAAGCGATTCACCCGTCACGTGCCGGATGTCAATGCCGTCCACGAGAACCCGCCCTTGTTGCGGTTGATAGAAGCGGGCGATCAGCGAAACGATCGTCGTCTTTCCGCTTCCCGTAGCGCCCACCAGGGCGACGCATTGGCCCACCGGAATGTCGAAGTCGATGTCGTGAAGCACGGGCCGATCGGCCGCATATCCAAACGTCACGCCCTCAAACCGAACGTGCCCCCGAATCCGTGGAAGCGGCTTCGCGTTTGGCAGATCGAATACTTCCGGTCGTGCATCGAGCAGATCAAAGATGCGCTCGGCACTGGCCAGCGCCATCAGGAGTTGGTTATGAAAGTTGCCCAGGGTCAGGATGGGGTTCATGAACCAGTCCCAATACAGGAATGCGGCCACCACCGAGCCAACCCCACCCGCCATGCGTTGTTGCGTAATCAGATAGCCGCCGTACAGGAGGATGGTGAGACGACCCACAAACCCGATCACGTGCAAGAGCGGCTGAAAAAACCCGTTGACTCGCGCGGCACGAACGTTGTTCTCCGTGTTGGCCTGTTGAAGCACGTTGAAGATGTCGAGGTTGCGATCCTGGCGATGGAATGCGGTCACCACTCGCGCCCCGGAGATGTTTTCCGCGAGGTTGGCGGCCACGCGCGTGTAGCCTTCCCTCGCGATCTGATGGGCGACCGCCGCCTTTTTTCGATAGATGCGATTGCAAAAGTAGAGGATCGGCCCCAGCCACGCGACCGAAAGGAACAGCCGCGCATCGGTGGCCAGCAGCATCGCCGCCGCGACGACCATCATCACCACGTTTCGGCATACGATGTCCACGCCCCACACGTTTAGCTCGCGCAGGCTGCTTACGTCGCTCGTGCATCGGCTGATGATTCGCCCGAGCTTGGTCCGGTCGTAGTAACTCATCGAAAGCCGTTGCAAGTGATCGAACAAGGCCCGGCGCAAGTCGAACTGCACCCGTTCGCCCGCATCCGTCAGAACGAGGATTGCGGCGCGTTGCAACAGCAAGGCCGCGGCCCAGACCATGGCCCAAACGGCCACAATGAGTAGGATGGTCTTAACGGCTCCCGATCGAAGTGCTTCGTTTTCCGCGGCGCGGGTGCTGACGTCGATAATCCGCCGCATGAACTGTGGAGAGAGCATTTCGAGAATGACCATGCCGACGCCGAGCCCGCCCCCCAAGGCGTACCGTCCCTTGCGTGTCGTCAGCAGGCCGAGCAGCCGCCGAAGCAGCGCCCAGTCGATCGGGCGATACGGGGATTCATCCGCGTCGGCGGAACCGGCCGCACCGGAGACTGCCGGCATCCCCGGCGAGGGAGGCCGGCCACGGCTCCAAAGAAGTCCACGGCTCATGAATTCACTCCCGCGGACGGCGGAGCCGACGACCCCTTGCCCGCGTCCGCCTCGGAGTCCGGCTGCAACTGGGCCCGCGCGATTTCGCGGTAGTGCCCGTCCACCTGCATCAGCTCCGCGTGAGTGCCAATATGTGTCACTCTTCCGCTCTCGAGCACGGCGACCCGGTCGGCGCGCTGCACGCTGGTAATGCGGTGGGCGACGATCACCGTCGTCCTCCCGTGCATCGCCCAACCCGTGCCCCGGCGAATGAGATCCTCCGTTTCCGCGTCGACCGACGCCGTGGCGTCGTCCAAAATGAGGATGCGCGGGTCGGTGGCCAGCGCCCGGGCGATCGCCAAGCGCTGCCGCTGCCCTCCCGACAACGTGGCGCCGCGTTCGCCCAGAACGGCCTGATACCCCCCAGCCATTTCCTCCACGAACTCATGCGCCTGGGCCAGACGCGAAGCCATCTCCACCGGTCCGTGACTGAGACCCGGACGGCCGTAGGCGATGTTGGAATCGACGGCCTCGTTGAACAGGTAGGACTCTTGAAAGACGATGGCGATTTCCCTCCGCAGACTCTCCAGCGACACGTCGCGGAGATCGACGCCGTCCACAAGAATCCTTCCTTGTTGCGGGTCGTAAAACCGCGCCAGAAGGTGCACGAGCGTGCTTTTTCCCGCTCCGGTCGGGCCGATGATCGCTAGCGTACGGCCGCCCTCGATCCGGAAGCTGACGTCGCGGAGCACCGGCTTGGCAGGGTCGTAGCCGAACGTGACCCTTTCAAATTCCACGGTGCCGGACCCATTCGGAAGTGCCCGAGCCGAAGAAGCCTCGCGAATCGTCGGCTCGGCGTCGAGAATCTCCCGAAGGCGGCGGGCGGACACGATGGCATGCTGGTATTGGTCGTTGAGCGCCGACACTTGTTGCAGTCGCCCGAGAATCGCTCCCATGGCGGAACCCAGCATCAAAATGTCGCCGGCGTTGAGTACGCCTCGGAGGATCAGCACGGCCGCGAGGGCGAAGAGCGAAAGGTGCGAGGCCGCCGCGATCCCGCGAAGGACCGGCGTGAAATTCGCGAAGATGCGAATCCGCGCTCGAATGCGTGCCAGATAGCTGTCACAATGCTCGTGGTATCGGGCAATCTCCAGCGACTCGGCCCCGAACGCCTTGACCACCTGCGCGCCGGCGACGTTTTCGTTGATGAGCGAAACGTTGCGGTCGCCGGCCTCCATCGCGGCGCGCATCGCCGGTTGAATTCGCCGCCCGAAGCGAAGCACGTACCACGTCCACGCCGGCAGGGGCACCAGGGCCAGCGCCGCCACCCACACGGAACGCGTGCTCAGCAGCACCAGGTACCCGCCGACGATCAATACGATTTCGAGCGTCAGCAGGATCGCCGACTGGAGAAACGTGCGCACATGTTGCAGGTCGGTCAAACAGCGGTTGATGAGCTCTCCCGTCGAATAGGATTCGTGAAAGGCGAACCCGGCGCGTTGCAGCCGATCGTACACCGCTTCGCGAATGCCGAACACCATGGTCATGCTCAGTTTCGCGTTGATGACCTCCCGTAGAAAACTGAGGACCGCAAGAAGCGCGGTACACCCCGCGAGAATGAGCAGCGCGTTGCGGATCGGGCCGGCACCCGCATCCGCCCTGAATGCCCAGCTCCAGAACCCTGGCGAATTCGCGGGTGACATTTCTCCCAGACGCTGAATGCCGTCCACCGCGAGCGCGGTTTGCCGGACCACCAAAACATCCGCGACGATCCAGAGCAGCAGAATAAGGCAGGCCGTTGCGGCCAGGCCGCGGACCGGCCGGACGAATCCGAACATCCAGAGAATGACGCGGCGGTCGGCCCCGTCGGAAAACGCGGCGGAATCACGCACCAAAACGTCTCCCCTCCCTTGGTGGTGGATGGTCCGCCCTCAAGGCCGACCCTGCGAAACGATTTCGTCCGGCTCGAGTTTGCGAAGATTCAATCCCCCGGCCGCGTCGAGCGTAACTTCCCAGACGTGACCGACGCGAAGGGGGATGGCCGGCGCCTCGATTTGCGCAACGCGAACCCCGTACCGCGCCGCGGAGCGCGGGTCGTCGACCAGTTCCCAGAATCGCTGCCAAAGCTCGGAGGGCTGAGGAGAGGATCCCGCGCCGGCCGGATCGACGAGCCGCAACGTACGATCGAACTGCGCGACCGTTTCCGACGCCTGCCCGTCGCCGAACACGCGCCGAAAAAGGGCCAAGCTCGTACCTCGTTCGGGGTCACCCTCTCCCACGTGAGTGTGCGTGAACTTGATCACGAAAGCCTCGAAATAGGCCTGTCGCCCGACGATCGCCAGAGTCAGGGTTTCCTCGAGTAGGCCGTTGGGGCGGATCTCCTGCCAGGTCAGATCGTGGATAGGGCGGCCGGACTCATCGGTTCTTTGGCGAACGACCGTCACCTGGGCGACGCGGCGGGAGGCGCTGAGGCGTTCCGCGAAGTGCACGAGCTCGGTGCGGTCGCGCTCGAGTTCGTCGATCCGGCTCCGAAGCCGGCGAGTTTCGAAATTGCCGAGCTGAATTACGGTCAATCCGACCAGCAGGATTCCCATCGCGGCGCCGATCACAAGTTTTAGCGATTTCAACATGACCCCCTCGCGCAATTGCCGAAGCCGTGCAAATCCTCTTATGAAACCATCCCGCCGATTGAGGATACCCGTTCGACGGACACATTCTATATCGGCCCGCAGGCGAGGCACTGCTTTGTCGGATTTGGCGATGGGGCATCGAGCGGAACTGGGGCGAAGTTCGCGAAAAGTAGTTTCACATGAAGCAGACGGATTCGGACAAATCGGGGGATGGGCGGTCAGCGTCCATCGAAAGAACGCCGGGGGTGATCGCTGTTCTCGATGCGAGCAGCGAGCGCTGGGGCGGTGGGCGACGGGTAGTTGCTGCCCAGGTGGGTTATGCGGTAGAAAACCAGTCTGGAAAGCAATTTACGTTCCTGGGTGGGCATGAGAACGGTCGTGATCGAAATCTCCTTTCTGAGTCTGCGCAGTCCTGCGCAATTTGCGGATGACAGACCATGACCACCAATCGAACGCCGGATCAAATTCTTCGCGGGTGGGTGGAGCGGGACCTGGGGGAGGCCGCTCGCGCCGGGCAGTTGCCTTCCGCGCTGGAAATCGACGATCTGGTTCACGAGGTCTTTGAGATTCTCGACGCGGGGCGTTGCCCGGTGTTGACCGGCGAGCCGGGGGTCGGTAAGAGCGCTCTGGTCTACGAAATCGTTCGGCGTTCGTCGGCCGGGGAGGGCCCCGCGCGGTTGCGAAACCGCCGCTTCTGGCAAGTCTCGTTGAAGCGGACGGCGTCGACGTTCAAGACCAAATCCGAAGCGGGGGACGATTTTCAGCAGTTCATCGATCTGATTTCGGACATGCCCGACCGGCCGATTTTGTTTTTCCGAGACGTGGATCGGACCTACGCCCTGGACCTGGAATCACACCTGTCGTGCCTGGCCTATGAGCGTGGCGCGTTGTTGATCGGAGAAGGCTCCGCCGCGGTAGTGCAATCCATGATGGAGTTTGAGCGCGGGCTGGAAGCGTCGCTGTTTTTGTTCAACATACCCGAGCCGTCGGTGGAGAGGTGCCTGCGCCTGCTTCACGCCTGGAACGCGGAGCAGGCAGCCAGTCAGGGGTGGAATTTTACCGCGGAAGCGCTCGAGGAGTCGCTGGCCCTGTCCCGGCGATTTCAAAGCCGAAAGTGCCTGCCCGGCAAGGCGATTGACCTGCTGGCGCAAGTGGGCGTGGTGGTTCACGGGGAGCGCCCGGCCACATCGGCCGACGTGATCGACCGATTCTGTGCGTTTCATCATACCCCGCGCGTGTTGCTCGATCCGGCCGTTCCGCTTGATCTGACCGGGCTGGAGGATCAGTTTGCCGAAGAGGTCCTGGGCCAGAGAGAGGCCGTATCGGCCGTGGTGAACATGATCGGGTTGGTGAAAGCGGGCCTGTCGGACATGAGCCGGCCCTTCGGCGTCTTTTTGTTCGTGGGACCCACCGGAGTCGGTAAGACGCACCTGGCACAACGGCTGGCCGAATACCTGTTTGGAAGTCGGGATCGAATGATCCGGCTGAACATGACCGACTATCCCGACGCGGAAGACGCGGGCCGCTTGTTCGGCGAAGTCGGCGACCATCGACCGGAGTACGCCCGGGGCATCCTCGCGGCGCGGCTGACGCGGCATCCGTTCGCCGTCTTGTTGCTCGACGAGTTTGAAAAATCGCATACGAAGGTGCACGACCGATTCCTGCAACTCTTCGACGAGGGCCAGTTTATCAACGGCGCGGGCGAGCTGATCTCCTGCCGTTCCACGATCATCATCGCCACGTCCAATGCGGGCGCGGGCGTGTATCGAGGCGGATCGCTCGGTTTCCGGAGTCTCAAAAGTATCGAGAAGCTGGATCGCGAGGTGGACCGGCTTCTCGAATCGCATTTCCGCGTTGAGCTGTTGAACCGATTTGACCACATCGTCCATTTTCATCCCTTGTCGCGAGAGGACATTCGGGCGATCGCACTGCGTGAATTGGAGAGGCTTCGGGACCGAGCCGGGTTGCAGCGCCGGCGATTGAGCCTGGAAGTCGATGAATCGGTGCTCGATTGGCTGACCGCTCACGGATACGACCCGGAACACGGGGCGCGGCTGTTGCGCCGGACGATCGAAAAAGCGGTCACGGCGCCGCTGGCCGACGCCATCGTCCGCCGCAACCCGGATCCCGGTACGCGAATCGCGCTGGGAGTTCGAGGGAATCGCGTGGTGGCCGATCTGATCGCCGTGGAACGGCCGTCGCCGCCGCGTCCGCCGAGACAAACCGTTTCCGTACCCGCGGGCAAACAAGAGGAGACGCGAGTACTGGATCGCGGCGGCTTGCTGGACGAAGCACGGCGGATCTTTGAAGAGGCTCGCGCATGGATGAGGGACTTGCAGGAGAAGCGGAACGAACGGAGTTCGCTGATTGAACAGATGAACCAATCGGGCTTCTGGGATCGCACGGATCGGCGGCGCGAAACGCTGGCGCGGTTCCGAGAATTGGACGTTGCAATCCGCAGCGAAGATCGGCTGGAAACGAGGATTCGGCGGCTGGAGCCCCTGGACCATCCGGAAACCGCGCCGCTGGCCTCGGACCGCGAGATCGCCCAATGGGTCGAGGACGCGGCGAAAGCACTGCGCGACTGGGGTACACGGCTGGCCGAGGAAGGCGGCAGCGCTTTATGGATGATGATTTCCAATGTCGATCCCTTCGAGCAGGCTTCAACCTGGATTCAGGATTTGGCGCGAATGGAGCTGGCCTGGTGCAGGTCGCTTCACCTTGTGGTCAACTATTCCGCGGCCGAATTGGTGGACGATCTGCCCACTCGAGTGGTGTTGGCGGCCGAGGGTCCCGGTGCCGCCGTTTACTTGGCCGCCGAGGCGGGCTTGCACCGTCAATACCGCAAAAAGGGGTCGGACTGGCGGGCGCGAATCGACCTGATTCCGATGTCCGCGGACCGCGGACGGCTGTGGCCGGAGTTGGCGGCGGTCCGAGACGGGGCGGCTGTATTTGGAATGGCTTCGACACATCGAGGGCGACTGATGCTGGAGGGCCGGGGATTGGTCCTGGACCTCCACGGCCACAGCGCCGATTCGCTTTCCCATTTGTTGTTCGATCTGGAGTCGTGGTCGGGAAGCGCGGACCTGGCTCAGCCGGCTCCGGCCCGGATTTATGGGGCTGACGGCGTGGGAGCCCGCGACCCGCGTACCGGAGCGACCGTGCTGCGGCTGAAAGACGTGCTCGGGGGGCGGCTAGAGCGGTTCTTGGAGGCCTGGCAGGCGCAGCCCGCGCCGGCACCCGAAAAAGCGTGATGACTTCATGTGACGGGTTCGAATCAACCGCTCAAGCCCGGCGGCGGAGGGCGAGGACGGTCGAACGGCGGATTTGCCGATCTAGGCGGGGTTGAATGGAAACACGAGCGGAATGAGCAGGACGCTCATGATCCATATCAATAGGTCGAGCGGAAGGCCGATGCGCACGAAATCGGTGAAGCGGTAGCCACCTGGGCCGTAGACCATCATGTGCGTCTGATACCCGATCGGTGTGGCGAAACCGTTCGACGCGGCCATCATGATCGCGATGATGAACGGCATGGGCGATGCGCCGAGCTTCGCGGAAACGGCGATCGCGATCGGGAATACAAGCACGGCCGCCGCGTTGTTCGTGACCAGTTCGGTAAGCAACAGGGCCACCCCGTAGATCACCACCAAGGAGAGCCAGCGGTCATTGCCGGCAAGGTCCACCAGGCCCCAGGCCACCTTTTCGGCCACACCCGTGAACCTGAGAGCCTCCGCCAGACCGAAAGACGCCGCGATCGCAATCAGGATTTGCCAATCGACGCAGCGCCGCGCCACCGTGGCCGTGCAGCATCGCGTCACGATCATCGCTCCGGCCGCGAGCATGGAGGCTTTCAACATGCTCATCCATTCGAACGAGACGACGAGGATCATGCCCGCCAGGATTGCGATGGCCAGCAATGCTTTTTCATGCGAGGGAGGATTGGAGTTCTCCACCCGGCTGACCAGGTAGAAATCCCGAGAATTCCGCTGTTGTTCAAGAAAGGTGGGGCTGGCTTCCAGGAGAAGCGTATCGCCAGGGCGAAGAACGATATCGCCGATCTTTTTGCGGATGCGCTCACCGTTTCGAGAGACGGCGATGACCGCCGCGTTGTACACCTTGCGGAAGCGTCCGTCGCGAATCGTCTGCCCATTGAGCCGGCAACTGTTGGAGACCACGGCCTCGATGAGGGTTCGTTTGGAGCGGGGGGAGTCAAGCTTGAAGACCTGATTCGTCGCCGGTTTGAGGCCGCGAATTTTCTGGAGATCTACCACCGACTCCACGATGCCCACGAACAGCAGCCGATCGTCCGATTGAAGCCGTTCTTGCGGACCGACCGCCGGTATGACTTCTCCGGCACGTTCAATTTCCGCCAGGAACATCCCCGGCAACCGCCGCAACCCGGCTTGTTCGATGGTCTTGCCGACCAGAGGACTGCCCGGTTCGACCAGCATTTCGACGGTGTATTCGCGCGGATCGTCGAACTGGCCGAGCGTTGGGCGGCGATCCGGAAGCATCCAACGGGCGGTGAAGACGATGAATGCGATACCCGCTATGACACAGGGAACACCGATCCAGGTAATATCCCACATCCCCAACGACGGGAGGTTAGCCTGTTTGATGACCAACCCGTTGACAATCAGGTTGGTGCTCGTCCCGATCAGCGTGCAGCTTCCGCCGAGCACGGCGGCGTAGCTCAGCGGGATCATCAGCTTGGAAACGGAAAGCTGATACTTCTTCGCCCAATCGACGAGTGCGGGCATGAACATGGCGACGACGGGCGTGTTGTTCAGAAAGGCGCTGACAAACGCAACCGGGGCCATCATTTTGATTTGTGCCCCCCGGAGTGACTTCGGCTCGCCCAGAAATCGTTGCGCGATCCAGCCCGATGCCCCCGTCTCCTGAAGTCCGGCCACCACGATGTAAAGAACGCCGACGGTGATCATGCCCTCGTTGGCCATGCCGGAAAGCGCCTGCTCCGCGCCAAGCACGCCGCTGAGCAGAAGAATCGTCACCCCGCCGACGAGAATGACGTCGGCCACGATCGTGGTGAAGGCCAGCAGCCCCAGCACGAGCATGACCACGCCGATTGTCAGCCAGCCTTCCCAGGTAAACATTCAACCTCCCGTCGATCCTATTATCGGTCCAAATGAAAGATCATTCCATGCTGTTCTTGGTCTATCCGAATGGGTCGGGCAAAGTACTGGAGTGGTCCCGCCATAGGCCCCCACCCCAGGCACTCCGTTCTCCCGGCAGTAGAATGTCACGGGCTTGGCGAGTTTCGGTCTGGTCGCTGGGATCCAGCCATTCCCACTTTGCCTTGACCGAAGGGTGCGCGTTCGTGCGCTGGATGCCGTGCGCCCGCCGTCGTTTACCCGTCAAAGGCGGGCAGAGGTGGCGATGAAGTTGCCGATTTCCGTCAGGAAGATTCATTATTGGCTTTCGCTCCTGGTTGCCGTACCCGCCCTGGTGATTTTCCCCACGGGTCTACTCCTCCAGATCAAGAAGCATGTGCCCTGGATACAACCCTCCGAACGGCGAGGTCCTGCCGGCCCGCCTGCCATCTTGTTTCACGAGATTCTTGCTTCTTGCCGACGGGTCCCGGAACTGGGCGTGAACAGTTGGGCGGATATCGACCGAATCGATGTTCGTCCGGATCGCGGAATGCTCAAAGTGATTTGCCGGAACCGCTGGGAGGCCCAGTTGGACGCTACCACCGGAGAAATGCTGCAAACGGCCTACCGCCGGTCTGATCTGATCGAAAAACTGCACGACGGTTCATACTTTGGAACCTGGGTCAAGCGAGGAATCTTCTGGCCTACCGCACTTTTGTTGCTCGCGATGTGGGCGACCGGCGTTTATCTGTTCATCTTGCCGATGGTCCGGAAACGCGCTTCAGCTCGACGTGTCGTGTCCGGCGCCTCTCTCCTACGGGTCGAGGGGAACGATGGAATGAAACCCTGAATCCGCATTCCCGGCAATCAGGTCCCCTGTGGATAGGTCAAAACGGAATGAATGGCGTATTTCATTAGGCGTTTCCGCCCGTGAAGGAAGGCAAGTTCGATCAAGAATGCAATTCCGACAATTTGCCCGCCGAGGCTCTCCACCAAACGACAGCAAGCGCACATGGTTCCGCCGGTGGCCAGAAGATCGTCGACCATGAGAATTCGCTGTCCGGGCCGAATCGCATCGTGGTGGATTTCGAGCACGTCCGCACCGTACTCCAACTCGTACCGTTGCGACACGGTGGTCGCGGGCAACTTGCCCGGCTTGCGGATGGGGATAAAACCGGCCGAAAGATTTCGGGCGACGGCCGTGCCGAAGATGAAACCGCGGGACTCGGCTCCGACCACGCCCTGAACGTGCAGATGCCGGAAAGGCTGGCTGAGGTACTCCACGGCCAAAGACAATGCGGCTGGGTCGGCCAGCAAAGGAGTAATGTCCTTAAAGACGATGCCGGGCTTGGGAAAGTCGGGAATGTCGCGGACCAGCGACCGGAGCCGGGAGGAATCGTAGGTCGCGGTCAGATCGAGTTGCTGGGGCGAGGGGTTTGAATCGGAATCTTGCATGGCTGAACGGCTAGTTGCCATTATGGCGCTCTGCTCGGACGCTCTTGGGTCCACGGTATCTTGAAAGCGCGTTGATTCCACCGCCGGTAGCCGTTTTCCCTTCTTTTGCAATAGTCGACCGAGCGGGAGCGGATTGTAGATCGACTTCCTTCACCGTCAAGATAAGAATCTGTGCAAGAATAACTCCGCAGGACTGGACTCCGGGAGGCACCGGGGCACCGTGACCGGCAAGAAACGAAAATTGCGGAATTGTGTTTCGCGCACTTTCGAACCGTCACCCCGTTCGGGTCGTATGCGTCCTTACGATTCTTTTTCCGGAGGCTTGCGCCCCCAAAGTAGGCGGCACACCGAAACCCAGCCCCGGACGGGGCGAAAGTCAATAGACGGG
>Ga0187893_10001201_pt1 | contig 64076 bp, 56 predicted proteins | sample MA1701074metaG_FD_139574 | JGI IMG/M metagenome (GOLD analysis project Ga0187893, IMG submission 139574) | White microbial mat communities from a basaltic lava cave in the Kipuka Kanohina Cave System on the Island of Hawaii, USA - MA170107-4 metaG ... | reverse complement strand
CCGGTCCCCGGGATCTGCGCGATGTCGAGCTGATGCTCGGCGGCAATCTTGCGCACCAGCGGTGTCGAGCGACGCCGGAGGCGTTCCTCCGCGGTTTCCGCGCCGTCGCCTTTGGGGGGGACGGGGGACGGGGGACGAGGGACGGGTGGTGCGGCATCGGGTGGGGCAGCAACCAGTGGGGCCGCAACGGGCGCCGCCGCGGCCGGCTTCGGAGTGGGAACAGGAGTTGGCGTCGGAGCGGGAGCGGGGGCCGGTTTCGGGGCCGCTGGTGCCGCGGCTCCCTGCTCCGTTTCGATCACCGCCACGAGCGTCTGGACCGGCACCGTCTGCCCTTCCTGGACCTTGATCTCGGCCAGCGTGCCGGCCGAAGGCGCGGGAATCTCGGCATCGACCTTGTCGGTCGAGATCTCGAACAGCGGCTCGTCGCGCTTGACGGCGTCGCCGACTTTCTTGAGCCACTTGCTGAGCGTGCCTTCGGCGATGGATTCGCCCATTTGGGGCATGAGAACGTCAACCCGAGCCATAGCGTCTCCGTAAATGCGCCATCAGTAATTCGCCAACCATCGCGCCGCCTTCACGATATCGTCCGATTGCGGCAGTACGAAATCCTCCAGCGTCGGCGCATAGGGCAACGGCACGTCGTGCGCCGTCACGCGGGCGATGGGACCGTCGAGCCACTCGAAGGCCTGCTCGTTGATGCGTGCGGCGATCTCGCCCGCGACCCCGCCCGTGCGCGTGTCCTCGTGGACGATCAACACCTTGTTGGTCTTCCGGACGGTGGCCATGATCGCGGCGTCATCGAGCGGCACCAGAGTCCGCAGGTCGAGAATCTCGACGGAGAGCCCGTCTTCTTTCTCCATTTGTTCGGCCGCGTCCAGCGCCTTCCAGACCGTCGCCCCATAGGTGATGATCGAGAGGTCCGTGCCTGCCCGAGCCAGTCGCGCCTCGCCGATCGGCGTCAGGATTTCTTCTCCCTCGGGGAGCGTCTCCTTGATGCGCCGGTACAACCATTTGTGCTCGAGGTAGATGACCGGATCCTCGTCGCGGATCGAGGCTTTGATCAGCCCCTTCGCGTCCCGCGCGGTCGCGGGGTAAACGATCTTCAATCCCGGCGTGTGGAAGAACGCGGCCTCGGGGTTCTGGGAATGAAACGGCCCGCCCCGCACGTACCCGCCGCAGGGCCCGCGCACCACGATCGGCGTGGAAAGCCCGGCCCGATAGCGAGCCGTCGCGACGTAGTTGGTCAGCATGTCGTAGGCGCACGAAATGAAGTCGATGAACTGCATCTCGGCCACCGGGCGCAGGCCCATGTGCGCGGCGCCGGCCGCCGCGCCGACGATCGCCGCCTCCGAAATGGGCGTGTCGATCACCCGGGCCTCGCCGAACTTCTTCTGGAACCCGTCGGTGACCTTGAACGCCCCGCCGTAAACGCCGATGTCTTCGCCCAGCATGAAGACGCGGTCGTCGCGCTCCATTTCCTCCCAGAGCCCCTGCCGCAGGGCTTCGAGAAAGGTGACCTCGGCCATCACACCCCCCGGAACCACAGCCGCTCGGCGGCCGCGGGATTCACGTACACACCGGGCAACGCGGATTCCGGCGGCGGCAGCGGATCGTTGACGCAGGCGTCGGTCGCCTGATCGATCTCGTCTTTCACCGCGCGATCGATTGCTTCGAGCTCCGGCGCTTCCGACCAGCCGTTCTCGAGCAGCTGCTTCACGAAGCGATCCACCGGGTCGTTCTCCTTCGCCCAGCGCTCGATCTCGTCCTTCGGCTGATACGACTGATCGTCGTGCTCGGCGTGCCCTTTGCGGCGATACGTCTTCACCTCGATGAAGTGCACGCCCTTGCCGCGGCGGGCGCGCTCGACCGCGTGCCGCGTGGCCGTGTACACCGCGATCACGTCGTTCCCATCCACCGTCACGGCATGGACGCCGTAGCCTCTGGCCTTGTCCGCCAGATCCTTCACCGCGAACTGCTTCTCGGGTGGCGTCGTGTACGCCCAGTGATTGTATTCGCCGATCACGACGAGGGGGCATCGCAGCACGGCGGCGACGTTCAACCCCTCGTGAAACGTCCCCGTCGACGTCGCGCCGTCCCCGACGTACACCAGGCCGACGCGCGGCTCCCCGCGCATCTTGAAGGAGAGCGTGATTCCCGCCATCACGGGCACCATGTCGCCCAGATGGGAGATCTGGCCCAGGTAGCCTTTCTCGAGATCGTTGAAATGGACGTTCAGCTCGCGCCCTCGCGTGGGGCTCTCCGCCTTGGCCATGTATTGCCGGAGAATCTCGATCGGCCGGGCGCCCATCACCAGCATCGCGCCAAGATTGCGGATCAGCGGGGAGAGGATGTCCCGGTGGCGGCCGCGCTCCAGCGCGTACGCCGAGGCGACCGATTCGCCCTCCTGGCCGAGCGAGCGGTACAACCCGCCGATCACCTTGCTCTGCCGGTAGAGCGCCACCAGCCGCTCCTCCAGGGTCCGCGTCAGACGCAGGAACCGGTACATCTCCACGAGCTGCGACCGCTCGAGCTCGGCGGGCAGCGGCGGCGTCTCGGACCGCGTATCGGGTACGGAATGGAGGGGCATGGGGCTAAATTATAGTGGGCCGGAACGGGGGGCGGGGGGCGGGGGCCGGGGGCCCGAGGAGAATCAAGGAGCGTCAGGCGACCTATGGCGAACGCGAAACTCCGGGTGATCGGCATGTCCTGCGGCCACTGCCGTCAGAAAGTCGAGCACGCCCTGAAACAGGTGGACGGGGTCTACACGGCGGTGGTCGACCTGCAGGACGGCAATGCCGAAGTGGACTTCAACGACGACGTCGTGACGGTGCAGCAGTTGGTCGCGTCGGTGGCGCGGGCCGGCTACGAAGCCAGATTGATCGGCTAGTAGGCGCCGCGCACCTCGTGCGAGGGCTCGAGCTGGCGGTGTACTTCGGCCAGGAAGCGCTTGGCCAGCCGATCGAGCTCCGACTCGCCGACCTGATCGGTCTCGACGTCGATGAGCGTGTAGTGCCCGCCTTCGGCCTGCGGAGACCGCCACCTTCCCCAGCCCGCCGCGAAACGTCAGCCGCCGCGCCGATTCCTCCGCGGGCGCGAGCCGGCCGCCGAAAAACGATCGCGCGCTGGCGAGGACGTCCGCCGGGGACAGAGCCGTTCTATGAAAGTACCGCATCGCGCTCCCGGTTCTCGTTCAGGCAGCCCATGAAGGAGTGTAGCGCCGCAGCCGGAGGCTGTTCAAGACCACGCTGAGACTCGACCAGGCCATCGCCGCGCTCGCGAGCACCGGGGAGAGGAGCACACCGAAGAACGGATACAGCACGCCCGCGGCGACCGGAATGCCGAGCAGATTGTAGATGAACGCCCAGAACAGATTCTGCTTGATGGTCCGCAGCGTGCGTCGCGACACCTGCACCGCGGTGACGACGCCGCGCAGATCGCCGCGGACCAGGGTCACATCCGACGCCTCCATCGCGACGTCGGTGCCGGTGCCGATCGCCATCCCGACGTCGGCCTGCGCCAGCGCCGGGGCGTCGTTGATCCCATCCCCCACCATGGCCACCGGGAAGCCCTGCCGTTGCGCCTTCTTCACGAGATCGACTTTCTGAGACGGCAGCACCTCCGCGACCACATCCGTGATCCCGACCTCCTTGGCCACCGCCCCCGCCGCGGCCCTCGTGTCGCCGGACACCATCTGCACGGTGAGACCCAGCGCCTTGAGCTGCGCCACCGCGTCGCGCGCCGTCGGCTTGACGGCATCGGCGATGGCGATGATGGCGTGCACCGTGTTGTTCACCACCACCACGATCGGGGTGCGCTGCTGGGCGGATAACCGATCGGCGTCCTGCGACAGGCTGCCCAGCTCGAGGCTGCGCTCGCGCGCATGCCGCGCCGAAATCACCTCGACGATGCGCCGGTCCACGGTGCCCCGGACCCCGCGCCCTTCCATGGCCGCGAACTTCTCCACCGGCAAGAGCAGCACCATGCGGTCGGTCGCCGCCTTGACGATGGCCTGCGCGATGGGGTGTTCGGATCGCTGCTCGACGGAGGCCGCCCAGCGCAGCACTTCGCCGGTCGCGACGGCGCTGCCGTCGGGCTTGCGGGCGGCGACGATGTGGGTGACGGTCGGCTTTCCTTCGGTGATGGTTCCCGTCTTGTCGAGGAGAACGGCCCGCACCTTGGACAGCCGTTCCAGCGCCTCGCCGCCGCGGATCAGCACGCCGTGCTCGGCCGCGCGTCCGGTGGCGACGAGAATCGCGGTGGGAGTCGCGAGACCGAGCGCGCAGGGGCAGGCGATGATGAGCACCGTGACCAGCGCGATCGTCGCGTACAGGAGCTCCGGCGCGGGCCCGATGTTGTACCAGGCGAGGAACGCCGCAATCGCGATCGCGATGACGACCGGAACGAAGACGCCGGCCACCCGATCGGCCAGCCCCTGAATCGGCGCCTTGGACGACTGCGCGTCCTCCACGAGACGGATGATCTGGCCCAGGGCGGTGTCCTTGCCCACCCGCGTCGCCCGGAACGTGAAGCTCCCCGTGGTGTTGAGCGAGCCCCCGATGACCTCGTCGCCCGGCGTCTTCACGACCGGCATCGGCTCCCCGGTCAGCATCGATTCATCCACCGCCGAACCGCCTTCGGTGAGGAGCCCATCGGCCGGGACGCGCTCGCCGGGTTTGACGACCACGAGGTCGCGCGGTTCGACGGCTTGCACGGGGATGTCCTGCGGCACCGTGCCGCGCAGCACGTGCGCCACCGCGGGCCGGAGCCCGGCGAGCCGCCGGATCGCCGCCGAGGTGCGCCCTTTGGCATGCGCCTCGAGCAGGCGGCCGAGCAGGATCAGCGCGATGATGGCCGCGACGGCTTCGTAATACACGTCCGCCGGCAGGCCGGCGCGCGCGAAGACGCCCGGCACCAGCGTCGCGGCGAGCGAGTAGAGGAACGCCGCTCCGGTGCCGACGGCGATCAGCGTATTCATATCGGCCGTGCGGTGGCGGAACCCCGACCAGGCTCCGGCAAAGAACTGGCGCCCGGACCAGAGCAGCACCGGGGTCGTCAGGACGGCGAGCACGAGCTTCACCCGCTCCGGGTGGGACGCGAGATTCGCCAGCGCGCCCCCCCCCGAGCGCAGCCGCATCGCGAGCGGCATGAGCAGCCGGCCCAACACGTCGAAGCGGCCCACCGCATCATGCCGCGGGTCGCCCGCCAGGAGGACCATGCCACCCAGCATCGCCACGACCGCGACGCACGCGGCGAGGACGAACTTCCCGGTCAGGTCGCGCACCTCGCGCGCCCGCGCCAGGCGCTCGCGTTCGACGGGGTCTTCGGCGGCAATCGGCTCCGCGGTCCGGAACCCCGCCGCGCGCACGGCCTGCTCCAGCTGCTCGGCGGCCACGACGCCCGGGACGTAGGTCACGGTGACGGTTTCGGTCGCCTGGTTGGCCGTGACGCGGATGACGCCGACGATCTGCCCCAGCTCACGCTCCAGTCCGGCGACGCTGGGCGCGTAATGGAGGTCGGTGACGCCGAAGCGGACCGTCGCTTGCCCGCACTGGTACCCGGCGTCGCGCACCGCCTGGGCCAACCGCCCGACCGCCGTCTGCGCGTCGTCGTATTCGACCGCGGCCTTGGCGGTGGCGTAGTTCACGCTCGCCCCGGCGACGCCGGGCGCGCGCCCGAGCGCCTCCTGCACGGTCGCGGCGCAGCTGGCGCAGCTCATGCCCTCGATCGGCAGCGTCACCCGCTGCTTAGCCATGCGCGGGATGGGGTGAGGCGGCGGTACGGCGGCCCGCGCCGGCGGGCTCGACCACGAGCAGCCCCTTCAGCATCGCCATGCCGCAGCGAAACGGGTATTCCCCGGGCTCGGTGGGGGTGAATTCGATGGGCGTGGTTTCGAATGCCGGGAGGCGGGCGTTGATGCTGAAATGCTCGAACACGACGCGCTCCGAGCAATCGGCCGTCTCGTCACGATAAAACAGCAGGCGCACCGGCTTGCCCGCCTGCACGAGGATGGTGTCGGGGGAGTAGCCGCCCTTGACGGTGATGGCGATCTCCTGCACGCCGCGCGTCTGGCGCGCGACGGTGGCCGGACGGCGGGAGAACAGGAAATACCACACCACCCAGACGATGGCCGCGAGCCCGAGCGCGTTGACGACGAGTTGCGCCGCGGTCATTCCGGCGGCTTACTTGCCCTCGATTCGCATCGCGTAGAAGGAGCGCCACACGAACACGATCGAGACCGCCAGGAACACGGCCGCCAGCGAGTGCGCGAGGGCTCCGCCCTTGGCGGTGAGGGTTACCGCGAGCTCCACGGCCAGCAGCCCGAACAGCGTCGTGAACTTGATGATCGGGTTCATCGCCACGGACGAGGTATCCTTGAAGGGGTCCCCCACCGTATCGCCCACGACGGTGGCGTCGTGCAACGCGGTGCCTTTCTGCTTCAGCTCGGTCTCGACGACCTTCTTCGCGTTGTCCCAGGCGCCGCCGGCGTTCGCCATGAAAATGGCCTGGTACAGTCCGAACAGGGCGATCGAGATCAGATAGCCGATGAAAAAGTACGGCTCCACGAACGCGAACCCGAGCGTGGCGAAGAACACAGTCAGGAAGATGTTGAACATGCCCCGCTGCGCATACTGTGTGCAGATCTCCACGACCTTCTTGGAGTCGGCGACCGACGCCTTGGTGGCGCCCTCGAGCTTGATGTTGGCCTTGATGAATTCGACGGCGCGATACGCCCCGGTGGTCACCGCCTGGGTCGACGCGCCCGTGAACCAGAAGATCACGGCGCCGCCGGCGATGAGACCGAACAGGAACGGCGCGTGCAGGATCGACAGGTTGGCGAGCAGCTCCGGCTGGAGACCGTGCGTGAGCAGCATGATGATCGAGAAGATCATCGTGGTGGCGCCCACCACCGCGGTGCCGATGAGGACCGGCTTGGCGCTCGCCTTGAACGTGTTCCCCGCCCCGTCGTTTTCCTCGAGGTGCGCCTTGGCGTCGGCGAACTGGACCTCGAACCCAAAGTCGCGCTGGATCTCGTCCTTCACGCCCGGCAGCTGCTCGATGGTGGACAACTCGAACACCGACTGCGCGTTGTCGGTGACGGGACCGTAGGAGTCGACCGCGATGGTAACCGGCCCCATGCCCAGGAAGCCGAACGCCACGAGGCCGAAGGCGAACACGGCCGGGGCCTGCATCAACGCGCCCAGTCCCAGGCTGCTGACGCCGTACCCGATCGCCATCAAGACCAGCATCGACAGGCCGAGCCAGTAACCGCTGAAGTTTCCGGCAACGAGGCCGGACAAAATGTTGAGCGAAGCGCCGCCCTGTTGTGAGGAGCGCACCACTTCCCGCACGTGCCGGGAATGCATTGACGTGAACACCTTCACGAGCTCCGGGATCACGGCTCCGGCCAGCGTCCCGCAGGTGATCACCGTCGAGAGCTTCCACCACAGCGTCGCGTCGCCGCCGACGCTGGGAATGAGCAGGTACGACACGAGGTAGGTGAGGGCGATCGACACGAACGACGTGAGCCACACGAGGGTCGTGAGCGGGGTCTCGAAGTTCATCTTCTTCGCCGTCCCGTACTTCGCCTTCGCGTACGCGTCGTTGAGGAAGTACGACAGCCCGGAGGCGATGATCATCATGACGCGCATCACGAAAATCCAGATCAGGAGCTGAACCTGGACCGTCGGATCGTGCACGGCGAGCAGAATGAACGTGATCAACGCGACGCCGGTCACGCCGTAGGTCTCGAACCCGTCGGACGAGGGCCCCACCGAGTCGCCGGCGTTGTCGCCGGTGCAGTCGGCGATCACGCCGGGATTGCGCGCGTCGTCCTCCTTGATCTTGAACACGATCTTCATCAGGTCGGAGCCGATGTCGGCGATCTTCGTGAAAATGCCCCCCGCCACGCGCAGCGCCGCGGCGCCCAGCGACTCCCCGATCGCGAAGCCGATGAAGCACGGCCCGGCGTAATCCCCCGGAATGAAGAGCAGGATGCACAGCATCAGCAACAGCTCGACCGAGATCAGCATCATGCCGACCGACATGCCCGCCTTGAGCGGAATCTGGTAGACGGGGAACGGCAGCCCCCGCAGGCTCGCGAACGCCGTGCGGGAGTTGGCGAACGTGTTCACGCGAATGCCGAACCACGCCACACCGTAGCTGCCGGCGATGCCGATGACGCTGAAGGCGAGAATGATCAGGACCTTGATCGTGGCGTAGTGCTGCAGGAAGCCGAAATAGATCGCGATGATGGCGCCGATGAAGAGCCACAGCACCACCAGGAACTTGCCCTGCGTCACGAGATAGGTCTTGCAGGTCTCGTAGATGAGCTCGGAGATCTCGCGCATCGACCGGTGCACGGGCAGGTCCTTGAGCTGCCGGTAGATCGCCAACCCGAACAGCAGCCCGAAGGCGCACACCACCAGGCCGTACAGCAGCAGCCGACGGTCGGACCCGAGCTCCGGCAGGATCAACGCCGCTTCCCCGCCGGCGTGCGGCACGGCGGCGGGAGCCTGGGCGACGGTATCGGCCGGCGCCTGCGCCCGCGCCGGGGTCGGGGCGGCAAGGCCGACGCCCGCGCCGGCGAGGGCCAGGACCATCATCGTGTCGAGTCGCGGCAGTCGCATTACGTCTCTCCGTATTCGTAGTACTCGACCCCGAGATGGGTGATTGGGGCTTCGCCCATCAGCCACCGCAGCGTGTTCTTGAGTTTGGTCTGCTGGATGAACAGGTCGTGCTCGGGATACAGCCCCGGCGCGGTTTGCGGGCTCTTGAAGTAGAAGGAGAGCCATTCCTGAACGCCGGCGAGGCCGGCGCGCTGCGCCAGATCGAAGAACAGCGCCAGATCGAGCACGATCGGCGCGGCCAGAATGGAGTCACGGCACAGGAAATCGACCTTGATCTGCATCGGGTAGCCCAGCCACCCGAAAATGTCGATGTTGTCCCAGCCCTCCTTGTTATCCCCGCGCGGCGGATAGTAGTTGATCCGCACCTTGTGAAACACCTTCCCGTACAGCTCGGGGTACAGCTCGGGCTGCAGGATGTACTCCAGCACGCCGAGCTTCGATTCTTCCTTGGTCTTGAACGATTCCGGGTCGTCCAGTACCTCGCCGTCCCGGTTGCCCAGGATGTTGGTCGAATACCATCCCGCCAGCCCGAGCATCCGCGCCTTGAAGGCCGGCGCCAGCACGGTCTTCATCATGGTCTGCCCGGTCTTGAAATCCTTGCCGCCGATCGGCACGCGCCGGTCGAGGGCGAGCGCGGTCAGCGCCGGGATATCCACGGTGAGATTCGGGGCGCCATTGGCGAAGGGCACGTTCTCCATGAGCGCCGCCCACGCGTACACCATCGACGGCGCGATGGCCGGATCGTTCTGATCCATTGCCCGTTCGAACGCGTCCAGAGTCTGATGGGCGGGCCCAGGCGTGATGAACACTTCGGTCGAGGCGCACCACACCAGCACGAGCCGATCGCACCCCGCCGCCGTCTTGAAGCCGCGCATGTCCTCCCGCAATTGCTCGGCCAGCTCCCGCTTGCTCTTGCCGCGTTTCACATTGCTGCCCTGGAGGCGCTTGACGTAGTTCTGGTCGAACATCGCCGGCATCGGTGTGATGCCCTTCAGAAAGTCCGCGATCGGCTCCAGGTGCGCCGACTCGAGCACGCCGGCCTTGGTGGCGGCGGTATACGCATCATCCGGAATCGGGTCCCAGGCCGCGAATACCAGATCCTCGAGGTTCGCCAACGGCACGAAGTCGCGCAGCTTCGGCGTACGCTTGTCGGTGCGCTTGCCGAGCCGGATCGACCCCATCTGTGAGAGGGATCCGATCGGCAGCGCGAGTCCGCGGCGCACGCTCTCCACGCCGGCGATGAACGTGGTCGACACGGCGCCGAGTCCCACCAGCAGCACGCCCAGCTTGCCCGTGGCGGGCGCAACTTCCCTGCGCGCGCTTCCGCCTGCCTGTTGCGCCACGAATCAGGTTCCTTTCCGAAGCGGCGCGCGGCGACGGGACACGTTGCCGGGCGGCCGGTTCGGAGGGAGGTGCCACCCCCCCGACGAGGCGCGCCACGTGCACGATCCGCTGAATCACGGTGACGGTCGTCGCAGCCGCCAGCACCGCGACGATCCAAAAGAGCAGTTTCCCGTCCCGACCCGCGCCGAAGAGCAGGGTCGGCGCCCCCAGCACCAGAATGCGCTCGGCGCGAGCGGCGATGCCCACCTTGTTGTCCAGTCCCAGCCCTTCCGCCCGCGCGCGCGTATAGGAAACCATCAGCGAGGACGCGAGCGCCGTGATGGCGAGCATCACCCCCCACACGCGGTCGTCCGGCCCCAGCCCGCCCCGCAGAAAGTGCAGCGCGATGCCCGCGAACAGGGCCGACTCCCCGACACGATCGAGCGAGCTGTCGTAAAAAGCGCCGAACGTGGAGCTCATGCCGCCTTGCTTGGCGACCTGCCCGTCCAGGATGTCGAACAGTCCCGAGGCGAGCAGCAGCGCGCCACCCAGCCGGACCGCGCCCACGCCGAACGCCACCGCCGATCCCACGACCACAACGGCGCCGAGCGTGGTGATCACGTTGGGAGTGACGCCGCTGCGGATCAACACCCGCACCACCGGCCCGGTCAGACGCACGAACCCGTCCTTCACGGTTTGCGGGATGACGTTCATGGCGGGGGGAAAGTAATCGCCCCCCAAACGGACGCAAAGGGCAAAAGTCTCAGTAGACCAAATACTTGGCGCGTGCGCGACGAAACCGCGCCAGCGGCTCCGACCAGGCGCGCCAGAGGTCCGGCGCCCGGGCGCCCGCGAGGACGCCCAGCCGGAGTTCCGGCCCCGCCGCGAGACCATCAAAGCTCGCTGCCCGAAACTGGAAACTGTCGGGGTGGACGGCCCGCAGCGCGGTGAGCAGGGCGACCGCCAGGAGAGTGGGGTCGTACAGCGCCCGGTCGGTTACCCGGAAGCGCAGACCGCGCAACGGCACTCCGTCATACTTCCCGTCGGTCGGAGCACGGGGCGTGAATTGGGTATCCGTCACCTCCACGCCTACGACCGCCGACCGCTCCCCGCTCCCGGCACCCTCGAGGTGGGCGCGAATCCGGGTCAAATCGAGCCACGGGGCGCCGACGATCTGGAACGCGATCGCTGTCCCCCGCCCCACGGAAAGGTTCGTGCCCTCGAACAAGCACAGTCCCGGATAATGAAACGCGCTCTCGAGACTCGGCATATTGGGTGACGGCTTGACCCACGACAGTCCGGTGGAGTCGAAGCTCATGCGGCGCTGCCACCTGCCGGCGGGCACGACGGTCAGATTCGCCTGCAGGCGCAGCAGGTCGTTCGCCATGCGCGCCATCTCCCCCAGCGTCATGCCATGGCGCATCGCGACCGGCAGGAACCCGACGAAGTTCGAGTCGGGATCCCCCGTCGCCGCTCGCGCGTTACCCTGTACCACCGAGCCGCTGATCGGATTGGGGCGGTCGAGGATCAACACGGGAATGCGGCGCGCCGCCGCCTGGCGCATGAGGGACGCCGTCGTCGAGATGTAGGTGTAGTACCGGGAGCCGATGTCCTGGAGGTCGACCAACACCACGTCGAGCGAATCGAGCGCCGATCGGGCGGCGGTCGGCGATCCCCCGTAGAGGCTGTAGATTGGAACTCCGGTCGCGGAATCCAACGCGTCCGGCAGGCCGGGGCGATCCTCGAGGCCGCGGATGCCGTGCTCCGGAGCGAACAGCGCCGTCAGCCGGAGGCCGTGCGCGATGAGGAGATCGGCGTCGCGGCGCCCGTGACGATCCACGCCGGTGTGATTGGTCAGCAAGCCGATCCGCTTGCCGTGCACCAGATGGATCGAATCGCTGAGCAGGACTTCGATCCCGGGACGCACCTGGGCCATGGCGGGCTGGGTGCCGCCGATCACCCCTAACAGCCAGAGACCATGCGCTCGCATACGCTCCTACTGTTCGCTGTGATTGCCGGGTGCACACCGGGCTCGGTTCGTCCCGCGCCCGAACCCATCGGCGCGCAGCCTCCCACGGACTCGCTGCTGGCCGCCCTGTCCGTCAGCCAGAAAATCGGCCAGCTTATCGTTCCCTGGTTGTCCGGCGCCTACACCGCGCGGGACGACTCCGTGTTTCTCGAGGCCGGGCGCTGGGTCGATTCCCTCCAGGTCGGCGGCATCATCATCTCGATCGGCTCCCCACTCGACATTGCGTCGAAGCTCAATGCCCTGCAAGCGCGCGCTCGGCTGCCGCTCCTGATCTCCGCCGACCTCGAATGGGGGGCCGGGATGCGCGTCATCGGGGCGACGGCGTTCCCCCAGGTGATGGCCGCCGGAGCGACCGGCCGGCCGGAGGACGCGTACGCCATCGGCGCTGCCGCCGCCATCGAGGGCCGGGCCGTCGGGATCCATGTGAACTTCGCACCGGATGCCGATCTCAACAACAATCCCCTGAACCCCATCATCAACACGCGCTCGTTCGGGGAGGATCCCCAGGCCGTGGGGCGGCTCGTGCGCGCCTACATCCGCGGGCTGCACGACAATGGCATGCTCGCGACCCTGAAGCATTTCCCCGGCCACGGCGACACGGAAATCGATTCGCACATCGGCATGCCGGTGATCACTGCCGACTACGCCCGGCTCGACACCCTCGAGCTGGTGCCGTTCCGGACCGGGATCGACGCCGGAGCGGACATCGTGATGAGCGCCCACATTGCGTTCCCGCCGTTCACCAGCCCGGACGAGCCGGGGACCCTGTCCGCGGCGGTGCTCACCGGCCTGCTGCGCGACTCGCTGCGATTCCGAGGCCTCGTGGTCACGGATGCCCTCACCATGGGCGCGATCGTCGCCAAGTACGGCGCCGGGGAAGCGACCGTGCGCGCGTTTCTGGCCGGATCGGATCTGCTGCTGATGCCCGCGAATCCGGATTCGGCGCTCATCGCCATGACCGCCGCCGTGGCGAACGGCCGCATCAGCCTCGAGCGGCTGGACACGTCGGTCCGGCGCATGCTCGAAATCAAGCGGCGCCTGGGACTGTACGGGCGGCGCTACGTCGCGCTCCCCGACATCATGGCGACCGTCGGCGCCAGACGCTTCCAGCTCGCCGCGCAGGATCTCGCCGTGCGCGCCCTGACGCTGGTGCGGGACACGGCGGGCACCCTGGCACGCGTGCGCGCCACGCGCCCGAAGCTCGCCCTGATCGCCTATGCCGACGAGGGTAACAACTCCGTCGGGCAGCACATGGCGGAGCTGCTCCGCGTCAACGGCGATACGGTCGACTACTTCCGCCTGTGGCCGATGTCGGGACCGCTCTCGTACGATTCGGCCCGGGCGGTCATCGACCGCAATCCTCTGGTCGTATTCGCCGCGAACGTGAAACCGATCAGCTGGCGCGGCAACATCGCGTTGCCCGATTCGCTGGCCCGGCTGATCGGGGCGACGGATTCGCTCCATCCCACCATCCTGGTGTCGTTCGGCAGCCCGTATCTGCTCAATCAGACGCCCACCGTGAAGACGTATCTCGTCGCCTGGAGTGGCGTGCGGACGGCCGAGCGGGCGGCCGCGCGCGCGCTGCTGGGGCTTTCGCCCGTCGCCGGACACCTGCCGATCCGCGTCCCCCCCTACCCCCTCGGCTGGGGCCTGGTGCTGCCGGACTCGACGCTGCCACCGGCCGCGCCGCTGCCGTGAAACCCGGCGCCGTCGCCGCGACCCTCTGGCTCGCGGCGTGTCACACCGGGCCCCCCCCCCCACCGCCGCGCCCGCACCCGGCGGCGGTGCCGCTCCCGCCGGCCGAGTCCCTGGGATTCGACCGCGAGCGACTGGCGACGGTCGCGTCGTTTGTCGCGTCGCAAGTCGACAGCGCATTTCCCGGAGTGGTCGTCGCGGTCGGGCGGCACGGCCGCGTCGCGCTCCTCACGGCCGCCGGCCACTACGGCGTGGATGATCCGCGGCCGGTCGACTCGCATACCGTTTTCGACCTGGCCTCGCTCACCAAGGTCATCGGCTTGACCACGGCCTGCATGCTCCTGGTGGACGCCGGTCGGCTGGATCTCGATGCGCCGGTCGGCACGTATCTGCCCGAGTTCCGCGGTCCCTGGAAGGACCGCGTGACGATCCGTCACCTCCTCACCCATGCTTCGGGACTGCCCGCCTGGCGGCCGCTGTTTCGCGAAGCCCGCGACCGGCGCGGGGCGCTGGCGCTCGTGGATACCACGCCGCTCGACACCGTGCCCGGTACTCGGTTCGTCTATTCGGATCTGGGCGCGATCGTCCTGACGCAGGTGGTCGAACGCATCACCGGTGAGCCACTGGATCGGTTTCTCGAGACCACCGTGTTTCAGCCGCTCGGGATGACGGCGACGACGTTCTTGCCGCCCCGCACGTGGCGCGACCGCATTGCCCCGACCGAGAACGACACCGTGTTTCGTCATCGGATGATTCGGGGTGAAGTGCACGACGAGAATGCGGGGCGATTGGGTGGTGTGTCCGGGCACGCCGGCCTGTTTAGTAATGTCCCCGACCTGGTGCGGTTTGCGAATTGGCTATTGGATCTCGAACGGCCCACTGCTCCGTGCTCCGTGCTCTGCCTGTCTCCAGGTACCGTCGAGCAGTTCACGCGCCGCCAGGACCTTCCCCCTGGCTCGACCCGCGCGCTCGGCTGGGACACCCCTTCGGATTCCGGCTACTCGAGCGCCGGCAGCAAACTGTCACGGCGCTCCTTCGGACACACGGGGTTCACAGGAACGTCGATCTGGCTGGACCCGGAACGCGACCTGTTCATTGTGCTGCTGACGAACCGCGTGAACCCGACGCGGGCGAATGCGCGGATCCTGCAGGTGCGGGCGAGAGTGGCGGATCTGGTGGCGGATGCGCTGGTAGGGGACGGTAGAAGCCGCTAGGGACGGTAGGGGATGGTGACCTACCCTACCGTCCTTTACCGACTCCACCCTCTCCTACCGTCTCCTACCGGCCGGTTTTATGTTTGTGTCATGGCTACCACTCAGAAACCCGACTCGATCGTCCTGACACTCACCGAGCGCGCGGCGGCCGAGGTCCAGAAGTTCATGGCGGCCGAGCAGGTCGATGCCGCCAAGGCGGGTCTGCGCGTCGGCGTGCAGCCGGGTGGCTGCTCGGGCTTTAAGTACACCCTCAACATCGAAGATCAGCCCGAAGCCGACGACATCGTCATCGAGACGAACGGCGTGCGGCTGTTCGTTGATTCGTTCAGCGGCCAGTACCTGAACGGCGTCCACATCGACTACAAGAGCAACTTCCAGGAGTCCGGGTTCGCGTTCGAGAACCCGAACGCTACGGGCGGCTGCGGCTGCGGGTCGTCCTTTACGGTCTGACCCCGGGATCGCATCTTCTCGTCACGCTCGAGGCCCGCCGATCGCGCGGGCCTCGCTGCTTTTCGATCTAGGGGGACCGCCTGCGACCGCTCGACATCGGCGTCGTGGTGGCGTATTGCGTCGCGGTGGCGGCGGTGGGTGTGCTGCTCGCCGGCCGCCAGAAAGACAGCACCGACTATTTCCTCGGCCGCCACGGGCTGCCGTGGTGGGCGATCATGGCGTCGATCGTCGCTACCGAGACCTCGGCGCTCACCGTCATCTCGGTCCCGGGCCTCGCGGCGACCGGCAATCTCACCTTCATCCAACTGGCGTTCGGGTACCTCGTCGGCCGCATCGGCGTCGCGGCCCTGCTCCTCCCCGGGTATTTCGACGGCACCCAGGACACGGCCTACCAGCGCCTGGAGCGGCGGTTCGGGCCGCGCGCCCGGCGCGTGGCGGCCGCGACGTTTCTGCTCACGCGCGCGTTGGGGGACAGTGTGCGGGTCTTCGCCACCGCCATCCCCCTCGCGATCATCACCAACTGGAGCCTGACCGCCGGCATCCTCGCCACCGGCATCCTCACCATCGCCTACACGTGGTTCGGCGGCATCCGGGCAGTCGTGTGGACCGATGTGCTGCAGCTCTGCGTCTACATCCTGGGTGGCGTCGCCACGGTCGCGGTGGCGCTGGAGCACGCCGGCGGCATCGGCGCGTTGGGCGTCGCCTACGAGCACCGCAAGCTCGTCTTCCTCGATTTCAGCTTTTCGTTCCGGCACACCTACACCCTGTGGAGCGGTCTCATCGGCGGTGCGTTGCTCTCCGCCGCCTCCCACGGGACGGACCATCTGATCGTGCAGCGGCTGCTCGCCGCCCGGAACCTGGGGGACGCCCGCAAGGCGCTGGTCGGCTCCGGAGTGTTCATCATCCTTCAGTTCGCCCTGTTTCTCCTGGTGGGGACCAGCCTCTGGCTCGCCGGAGCGGTCTATCCCGACATGGCGAGCGATACGCTCTATCCGACGTTCGTCGTGAACGAGCTCCCGCCCGGCCTCGCCGGCCTCGTGGTCGCCGGTCTGCTCGCCGCCGCCATGAGCACCGTCGCCTCCTCGCTCAATTCGCTCGCGTCCGCCTCAACCCACGATTTCTACGCCGCGCTCACCGGCCGCCGCGATCCGGAGCACCTGCTGCGCGTGGGTCGCGTCCTGACGCTGATCTGGGCGGCGGTCCTCGTGGGCGGGGCGATGCTGTTCCCCGATCGCCAGACGCCGGTGGTCGAATTGGCCCTGAAGGTCGCTTCACTCACCTACGGCGCCCTGCTCGGCACCTACCTCCTGGGGGGGTTCTGGCCCCGCGCCCGGGAACGCGACATCATCGTAGCCATGGTCGTCGCCGTGGCCGTGATGACGCCGGTCGTGTTAGGCTGGCCGTTCCCGCTGCTGCCCGGGCTCGCCTGGCCCTGGGATGTGCCGCTGGGGACGGCGCTGACGGTCGCCGTGGGAATGGCGAGCTCGGCGCTGGGTGCTCGATCATGACCGGCGTCCCACCCACCGTGCTGCTCGGCGTCGATGTCGGCGGCAGTCACACCACCGCCGCGATCGCGCGTCCGGATCTCACGGTGCTCGCCCGCGCCGACGGTCCCGGGGCCCCGCTCCGTCCCGGCGAGGCCGCTCGAACCGCCGCCACCGTGGCCGAGGTCACCACACGCGCCGCCGCCGTCGCGGGGATCCCGCTCCCCGCCGACCGCGGCGTGGTCGGCGCGGCCGGGGCCGGGCGATCCCACGAGCGGCGCGAGCTGCGCGACGCCATCGCGGCGCACGGCTTGGCGCGCACCATCGAGGTCGTCGCGGATGGCGAGATCGCGCTGGCCGCCGCCTTCGGAACCGCACCGGGAATTCTCGTGAACGCCGGCACGGGATCGATCGCCTACGCCCGCGACCGCTCGGGCCGGCTGCGTCGCGCGGGCGGCCATGGCTGGCAGCTGGGCGACGAAGGGGGCGGCTACTGGATCGGACGGCGGGCGCTGGCGGTTGCGGCCAAAGCCCGCGACCGGATGAGCGAAGCCGCCGGACTCCTGGCCCGGCTGCTCGCGGCGATCGGGCTGCGGGAGTTCGACGAGCTGGTGCGCTGGGCGGCGGCGGCGACCCCGGCGCAGGTGGCAACCCTCGCGGCCCCCGTCCTGGCGGCGGCCAGCGACGGCGACGCCGCGGCCCGGCGCATTACGGCCGAAGCGGCCTCGGAGCTGGTCGAGCTGGTGCAGGTGGTGGAGCCCATGTTCGCACCCGATGACCCGCTCGTCGTGGCGACGGCGGGAGGATTGCTCCGCGAGGAGAGTCCGCTCTACGTCGCCTTCCGCGCGCGCCTGCAAGCTGCCCTGCCGCGCGTCCGGCTGCGGGAGATGGTGGTCGATGCGCCGCTCGGCGCGGTGCGCTTAGCGGCGGAGATGAAATAACCAGCACACCGCACTCCGTACCGCCGTCAGGTCGTCACTCCCACCTGCTTCGGATCCCACTCGCCCTCGCTGCGCGCGACGAAGCACGCCGCCGTGAGGTCGCCCGTCACATTGAGCGTGGTGCGGCACATGTCGAGAATCCGGTCCACCCCGAGAATGATGGCGATCGATTCCGGTGGCGCGCCTACGACCCCGAGCACCACCATCATCAGCGGCAGGGAGCCCCCGGGCACACCAGCGGCGCCGATGGCGGTGATCACCGCCAGCACTATGACGACGAGCTGGCTCCAGAGCGGTAACCCGATCCCGAACACTTGCGCCAGGAACAATACGGTCACCCCCTCGTAGAGGGCCGTGCCGTTCATGTTCATCGTCGCGCCCAGCGGCAGGACGAACCCGGCGATCTTGGGCGGAATCCGAAGTTCTTGCTCCGCAACGGCGATGTTCGTGGGCAGCGTGGCGTTGCTCGAGCTGGTGGAGAACGCGGTGATGACGCTGGCACGGGCCCGGCTCCAGAACAGGCGGGGGGACAGGCCGCCGAAGATCCGCACCAGCCCGGAGAGACCCACGGCGGCGTACAGCAGGAGCCCCCCCACGACGACCGCGACGTACTTCAGGAGCTGCCCCAACACACTCCACCCGAACTCCGACGTCACGGCGAAAATCAAGCCGAAGACGCCGTAGGGTGCGAGTTTCATGGCCAGGTCGATGATCTTGACGATCGCTTCGCCCGCCGCGTCCAGCAGTCGGATCACCGGGCGGGCCTTTTCCTCCGGGATCAGCGTCAACGCCGCCCCGAATACGACGGAGAAGAAAATCACCCCCAGCATGTCGAGATCGGCAGCCGCCTTGATTGGGTTGCGCGGGACGATGTTGACGAACATGTCGATGCCGAACCGGGTAGCCCCCCCCGCCTGCATTCCCGCGGCCTGGGTGCCATAGGTCGCCATCAGGCGATCCCGCACGTCGGGCGCGAGCCCGACCCCGGGTTGAAAGAGATTGACGAGGACGATGCCGAGCGTGACTGACAGCGCGGACGAAAGCAGAAAGTACGCGAGCGTCTTGCCGCCGATCCGGCCGACCTTGCGCAGATCGCCGAGCCCCGCCACACCCAGCACGATGGAGGCGAAGACGAGCGGAACCACGATCATGAGGAGCATGCGCAGGAAGATCTGGCCCACCGGCCGGGCGACGTTGTCCGCCGCCCATCTCACCCAGACTGCATCACCGGCGAGCAGGTTCGCCGCGATGCCGGCCACGGCGCCGAGCACGAGACCGAGGACGATCTTGGTGTGCAGCTTCATGCGGCGGGCGGCGACGACTGGCGCAGCCGGCTACGCCGGTAGCCATAGGCGATGTAGAGCGCCAGACCGATGCCGAGCCAGATGCCGAATCGCTCCCACGCCTGACGCGGCAACCCGGCCATGGTGATCACACACAGCGCCGCGCCGGACAGGGCGACGGGCCACACAAAGGGCACGCGGAACGGCCGCGGGCGGTCCTTGTCCTTGTAGCGCAAGACCAGTACGCCGATGCAGACGATGGCGAACGCGAACAGGGTCCCGATGTTGGTCAGGTCGTAGGTCTCCCCCGCGTCGCCGATCAACGCCCCCACCGCCACGACGATCCCGGTAATCAGCGTCGTCACGTGGGGAACCCGGTGCTTGCCGTGCACTTTCGCGGCCCATTGGGGCAGCAAGCCGTCGCGCGCCATGGCGTAGAAGATGCGCGGCTGCCCGTACTGAAACACCAGCAGCACGGCCGACATGGAGACGATCGCGCCGAGGGCCACGATCCAGTTCACGGTGGTAAACCCCGCCACTTCCAGCGCCTTGGCGAGCGGATCGGCCACGCCGAGCTGCGGATACGGCGCGATGCCCGTGATCACGGCCCCGATGATCACGTAGATGATCGTACAGATCGCGAGCCCCCCCAGGATGCCGATCGGCAGATTGCGTTGCGGGTTCTTGGTTTCTTCCGCCGCGGTCGAGATCGCGTCGAACCCGATGAAAGCGAAGAAAACGATCGCGGCACCCTGATGGATGCCGCGAAAGCCGTTGGGCGCGAACGGCGAGTAGTTGGCGGGGTCGATGCGCGTCGCGCCCGCCACCACGAAGAGCGCCAGCACCAGCAGCTTGATCGTCACCATGACGTTGTTGGCCCGGGCGCTCTCGCGAACGCCGAGCAGCAGCAGCCAGGTGATCAGCATGACGATGGCGAACGCCGGCAGATTGATGAGCAGCGGCACGCCGAGGACGTGCGGCGCCGTCTCGAGCAGGCCGTGCACGTCCGGGTTCGGGCTCAACAGGGCCGTCCGGTAGCCCGTTGTGATCCAGACCGGCAGCTGGACGTCCCACCCCCTGAGCAGCGAATTGAAGTAGTCGCCCCAGCTGATGGCCACGGCGACGTTGCCGACCGCGTACTCGAGGATCAGGTCCCAGCCGATGATCCACGCGATCAACTCGCCCAGGGTGGCGTACGAGTACGCATAGGCGCTGCCGGCCTGCGGGATCATCGCCGCCAGCTCGGCATAGCACAGGCCGGCGAGCGCGCAGCAGAGGCCGAGCAACAGGAAGGAAAAAACGAGCGCCGGGCCGGCGCCGGCACGCACCAGGTTGCCGGCGGCGTCGTACTGTCCGGCGGCGGCGGTGCCGAGCGCGCCGAAAATCCCCGCCCCGATCACCGCGCCGATCGAGAGCATGATCAAATCCCCGGCCCCGAGGGCGCGGCGCAGGCCGTGCGGGGAATCCTGATCCGCCAGGAGATCGGCGATTGGCTTGCGAGCGAAGAGCTGGCGCATCACTGGTCTCCACGGCGCGGAGCCGTTGGCTTGGAGCGGACGGGTTTAGCGCGTCAACTGTACCTGATAGACGTAGGCGACGGCTCGGCCGTCGCGCGTGCGCGCGGGATGAAACTGATAGCCCATCATCTTGTCCTGCACTTCGCGGCGACAGCCGCCATTCTTGGGCGGCGGCTCCACCGCTACCCGTGACACCGAGCCGTCCGCCTCCACCCAGAACCGGACGGTGTAGCGTCCCTTGTAGCAGTCGGCCGGCAGCAGCACGGTGCGCGGATCGGGCGGAGTAATGTACGCGGCATCGCCACCGCGGCCAGGACCGGAGTCGTTCCCGACCCCGGGACCGGTGCCGGCACCCACGCCACCACCCGACCCGGGCCCGGCTCCACCACCCGTCCCGTCGGTGCCGCTCGCGCGCGCCGAGTCCGGAGTCGCGGCGACCGGCATCATGGGAACGTCCACCGGAGCGAGCTCGGTGGCGGTGAGCGCGGGCACGGGAACCGGCGGCGGCACCGGATGGGCCGGTGTCGGTTGCGGTGGCGCGGGACTCGCCGGGAGCTCCACGAACCGGGCCGGCGCGTCCGTGCCGCCTCCGCCACCTCCCAGCGGACCAGTCTCACCGCCGCCCGCTTGCACCCAGAGCGCCGTCTGGCGCACCAGCACCACGAGAACCACGACGTGCACGAGGACGGACACAATCATCCCCCCCGGTCGGCGCGGGGCGGTGGGCAGTCGAAGCGGAGGCGGAGGCGGTCGCCGCGGCGCGGCGGGTGATGCGGTCACAGAAAATAGATACACCCGTAATGCGACGAGGGGCACGGCGCGCGCCGTACCCCTCGCGATAGCACCGGCTGCATTGCCTTACTGCCCGTCGGCTTGTCCTGGCTCCGGAGGCGGCGTGACGCCGATGACCTGCACACCGGCCCCTTTGGCGATGTCCATCGCATCGATCAAATCGCCGTACTTGCGGTTGGGGGCGGCCTTGATGAACAGCAGCTTGGCGACGCGCTGGTCGAAAATCTGATGAAACGCGTTGTCGAGCTGGGCCCGGGTGTAGGGCTGGCGATTGATCGCGTAGCCGCCCTCCGGCGTGAGCTCGAGCACGATCTGGCGGCTGTCCTGCGGTTGCTGCGTCTTCTGCTTTTGCTCGGGAGGAACCTGGGTGTCGAACGCCCGCCGCGACAGCGGCAGGATGATCATGAAGATGATCAACAGCACCAGCAGCACGTCGATCATCGGGGTGACGTTGATTTCGGACGACAACCCGCCTTCCGGGCCCGTCCCTTGCATGGCCATGCTAGCGGCTCCCTTCCTCCTGGGTGAGCTTGGCCTTGTCGGCGATGGCGCCGATCACACGCACGCCCGCCTTCCGGGCGATGGCAATCGCCTGCTGCACCCGCTCGTAGCGGATGTTCGCATCCGCCTTCAGGAACAGAATCTTGTCGGCGGTGCGCGCCGCATAAATGGCGATCAGCTGCGACTCCAGCTCCGCATCCGTGATGCGGCGCATCCCCGAGTACTGGCCGCCGGCGCCCGGGAGATCGAGGAAGAACTGGCCGTCATGGTCGATCCCGAGCCGGATCTCTCCGTCTTTCTCTTCCCGGCTCTCCGGGTTGATCGCGCGCGGGATGGTCGCCTGGAATCCGGCGGTGATCAGCGGCGTCACGATCATGAAGATGATCAACAACACCAACATCACGTCGATCATCGGCGTGACGTTGATGTTGGCGTTGACCGGCGCTTTGGCGCTAGCGGCTAATCGGGCCACTGGACTGCGTGCCTTTCTGCGCCTGGAATTCCTTCGTGAAGATCGAGCGGCCGAACTCCGAGCCGACGCTGCGGATCAGGTAATCGATCAGCTCTTTGGACGTGTAGGTCATCTCCACCGAGATGAAGTCGATCTTGGTGGTGAAGTAGTTGTAGAACCACACCGCCGGAATCGCCGCGATCAGCCCTACCGCCGTCGTGATCAGCGCTTCGGAAATGCCGCCGGCCACCGCCGACAGCGAGCCGCCGCCGCCCGACGCCATCATCCCGGAGAAGGCGTTCACGATCCCCATCGTCGTGCCCAGGAGGCCCACGAACGGCGCCGTGGCGCCGATCGTCGCCAGGATGCCGAGGCCGCGCTTCAGCTCGGCGATGATGATCAGCATCTGGCGCTCCACCGCGCGCTCGGCCGAGTTGATATCGGCCGCCGTGATGGTGGCGCGGTCGCGCAGCAGCGGCTTCACCTCCGAGAGCGCTTCTCCGAGCACGCGGGCCACGTGGCTGCGCTTGGTCTTCTCCGCCAGCGCGATCGCCGCCTCGAGATGCTCCTCCTGCAGGAAGCGCGAAAACTCGGGGACGAACTTGACCGTCTCCCGCTGCGAGCGGCGCAGCTGCCACCACTTCATGATGAAGGTGGACAGGGACCAGATCGACATGACCACCAGGACGATCACGATGAACCTGGCGAACCAGTTCGAGTGAGTCCACAGGTCGAGAATGTTCGGCATCCGCAGTGACTCCTTCCGGGGTGGCTACGCGTCCGCTAGCGTCGAATCGTATACGTCACCGGCAGTTGAATCAGCACGCGCACGGCCTTGCCGTACACGCGCGCCGGCCGGAACAGGGACTTGAGCACCGTCTGCTTGGCGGATTCATTGAATCCGGGATTCGCCGTTTGCGTGATCTTGAGCGAGTTCGGCTCCACCCGGCCCATAGTATCGATGATCGCCTGCACCATCACCGTGCCCTCGATCCCCGCCTGCATCAGGAGCGGCGGATACACCGGTTGCGGCCCGGCGAGACGCTCGGGCTTTTCCTGCACCACGTCCACGGACAAGACCGCGTCGGCGCTGGGCACGATGCCCGAGGCGGAGCCGCCCTCGACCCCAATCCCTGTGAAGTCCCGGGGATCGAACTGCTCCTGCAGGTTGACCGGTGGAATGTTGGTAGGGATGTCGGTGGGGGCGACGACGGTTTGGAACCCTTTGAACTCGACCTGAAGCTGCGGTGGCGGGGGCTGATCCGGCTGCTTCGTTTCCTGCTGGATGTAGACCAGTGCCGTATCGACCTGCACACCTTCGCCAGCTTCGGCCGCCGTCAGCGTCGCATACACGAGGCCGCCGATCGCCAGCGTGTGCAGCACCAGCGAGACCAGACTGGTACCCGCCGTCTTCCCCCGCTGCGACGCCTTCTTGGATTCGATGAGGACGTCAAACACGGTTCGCCTCCCGCGTGATGGCTATCGAGATAGTACCAATTCCGGCTTGCCCGCTAGTGGGGCATTCATTACAAAACGATGACAGCCGGATGCCGGGGTCGGTGCGGGACTCAAGCCCGCATCGCTAGGCGTCCTACGGCCCCCGTACTCCCGTCCTCAATTCACCGCAGCCGGAACGCCACCGGCACCCGGACCAGCACCCGCACCGGCCGCCCGAACACTCGCGCCGGGCGAAACAACGCCGCGCCAATGGCGGCTATGGCGGGTGCGTTGAAATCGTCCCGATCGCTCGCCACCACCCGGAGCGACCCCGGCTCGACGCGCCCCAGTGTATCGACGATGGCCTCGAGGACGACTCGCCCCTGGATCCCTGCCTCACGGAGTCTCGCCGGGTAGGCGGGCACCGGTGCGGTCAGCAGCGTCGGAGCCTCTTGAACCAGCTCCGGGGCCCACAGAACCCCGGGCCCGCCCCCCCGAGACTCATCGATTGGGCCGAGGGTGCGAGGATCACCCGGCGTCGTGGGCGAGAGCGGCGGCACCCCGGGAATCGTCTCCGTACCCGGCGGGAGCAGCACGGGGCCGGAGGGTCCCGGGACCGGGAAGACCGGCCCTGGGGGTGGGTCCCCGAGTGGGTCCTCGTCCGGGAACGGTGTGTCGGGAACGAGGACCGCGGGTGCGGCCGCAGCCGGCGCGGAGGGCCGCCACAGCGCGGCGAGCGTCACCCCATGCAAGACGACGGCAACCACTAGACTCCAGCGCGACTCGGGTACCATACCGGCCTCCGGCGACGGGATGGCGGTACGGTAGGGCGGGCGCGTGATCCGGGGATGCGACTAGGGTGACGGTTGGGTGACAGCCGGGTGAGCGGTCGCCGGCAACGTGACGGTGAACGTCGTGCCCCGCCCCGGCCGGCTCTGCACGTCGATCGTGCCGCCGTGCGCTTCGGCGATCCACTTGCTGATGGCGAGGCCGAGTCCCACGCCAGGCCGCTCGCTGGTGCGGGTGCGCGCCGTGTCGGCGCGCCAGAAGCGGTCGAACACGTGCGGCAGGTCCCCCGGCGCGATGCCGATCCCGGTATCGGAAACGCCGAGCCTGACGCGCCCGTTGTCCCGCTCGAGCCACAGCGTCACGCGGCCCCCGGAGGGGGTGTATTTCACCGCGTTGGTGAGCAGGTTGAGCATCAGCTGGCGCATGCGACTCGCATCCACGTCGACGATGACCGCCTCTCGCGGCGCCGTCACGTTCATGGTGACCCCGGCGTCCTCCGCCAGCAGCTCACCGGTCTCCCCCGTTTCCTCCAGGAGCCGTTTCAGGTCGACCGGCTCGCGGTGCAGCGGCGCGGTCCCTTCATCGGCGCGGGCCAGCGTGAGCAGCGTGTCCACGAGCTCGGTCATGCGATTGATTTCGTGCAGCGTTTCCTCGAGCGGCGCGAGCGTCTCTGGCGGCATCCGCGGCGTGGTGATGGCGCGCTCGACCCCGGCCTTGAGCACCGTCAGGGGCGTCTTCAGCTCGTGGCTCGCGTCCGCCGTGAAGCGGCGCAGGGCGGAAAAGCTGCGTTCCAATCGGTGCAGCATCTGGTTCAGTGTCTCGGCGAGGCGACCGACCTCGTCCTTCATCAGCGGCACGGGCAGGCGCCGGTGCAGCGTCTGGCCGTCGGTGATCTCCCGCACCTCGGTGGTGATCCGGTCGACGGGTTCCAGGGCGCGGAATGCGAGCCACCAGCCCAGGACGTACGCCGCCAGGATGCCGAGCGGGAGGATCAGCAGAAAGGTCGACAGCAGGGGCTCGAGCCCGAGCTCGACGTTTTCGGTTCGCGCGCCGGCGAGCACGAAGCCGCCCAGCGGCACCCATGCCCCCAGCGGACGGATGATGTAACGCAGCGTCGGCCCGCCAGCGATCAGCTCGACCTGGCCTTCCACCCGGCGCCCGCCCGTCGCCAGGAGCAGCCGGCGCAGCTGCTCGAACTGCTCGTAAATGAGGGTCGTGTTGGACGACGAGAACAGGACCTGACCGAGCGAGTCGGTGACCATCAGAAAGTCGGGCACGGCCTCGAGCGTGGCCACGAGCTCCGGGGCGAGCCGGGCCCGCCCGGCGGCGTCCACCTGGACGACGATCCCCCCGGCCCGCGAGACTCCGGCGAGAATGCCGACCGTCAGCTCCGCTTCCGACGCCAGGCGGCGATCCAGCTCCTGATAGGAGGCAGTGCGGCGCGAGACGTACAGCGCGACCACGAAGCCGGTCAAGGCCAGCGCGAGCGACGTGGCGTACCAGGCGGTGAGCCGGTTCCGGATCGTCTGCACCTTACACCTTCACGACGTAGCCCACGCCGCGGACGGTGTGGATCAGCTTCGGGTCCCGGCCATGATCGATCTTCTTGCGCAGGCGCGTGATGACGACGTCGACGATGTTGGTCCCGGGGTCGAAGTGGTAGTCCCAGGCGTATTCCGTGATCAGCGTCCGCGGCATCACGCGTCCGGGGTGGCGCATCAGATATTCGAGGACGGCGTACTCTTTCGGCGTCAGATCGATCGGCTTGCCGCCGCGCCGTACTTCCCGGCCGCCCGTGTCGATCTCGAGATCCGCGACCTTGAGCACCGGGGGCGCGATCGCCTTGGGCCGGCGGCCCAGCGCCTCGACGCGCGCCAGCAGCTCTTCCAGCGCGAACGGTTTGGTGACGTAGTCGTCCGCGCCCATGCGCAGCGCCTGCACCTTGAAGTCCACCGCATCCTGCGCCGTCAGCACGAGCACGGGCACGGTGTTGCCGCGATCGCGCAGCGTGCGCAACACCTCGCGTCCTTCCAGCCCCGGGAGCCGCAAATCGAGCACGACCACGTCGTAGTGGCCCTCCGAGGCGACCCGCAGGCCTTCGGTCCCCTCGCCGACCAGGTCGACGTGAAACCCGGCCTCCGCCAGCCCGCGCTTGACGTACTGCCCGACCGTGCGGTCGTCCTCGATGACGAGCAGCTTCATGAGGCGACCGGGAGATACACCTTGAAGTTCGACCCCACGCCGAGCTGCGATTCGACCTCGATCCGGCCCCGATGGTCCGCGATGATGCCGTAGCAGATCGAGAGGCCGAGCCCGGTGCCGCGCCCCTGGGGCTTGGTGGAATAGAACGGCTCGAAGATCTTCGGCAGCTCTTCCTGACGGATCCCGGTGCCGGTATCGATGAATTCCACCAGCAGCTCGTCGTCCCGGTCCGGGTTGCGCCCCGAGCGGACCGTGAGCACGCCGCGCGCGTTCATGGCGTCCATGGCGTTGAGCATCAGGGCCATGAATCCCTGCACGATCCGCTCGGCATCCGCCTCCACCGGGGGCAAGCGGGCGCCGAGGTCGCGCTTGACCGCGAGCCGTTTGAACCGGTCGTGGTGCTTCAAGAGAAAGAGCGTCTGCTCGAGCAGCTGATTGACGTCGACCTGCCGCATCTCCTTCAGTTTGGGCCGGGAGAGGTCCAGCAGCCCATCGACGATGCGCCGGCAGCGCTGCACTTCCGTGTCGATGATCCGCAAATACTCTTCGAATCCCGACCGCTCGCGCTCGGACAGGTCTTCGGCCCTGTGGCTCAGGGCTTCGGCACACGCGAGGATGGTGGCCAGCGGATTGTTGATTTCGTGCATGACGCCGGCGGCGAGCTGGCCCACGGCGACGAGCTTTTCGGATTGGGCGAGCCGTTGCTGCGCCAGGCGCCAGTCGGTGACGTCCTCGGCGATGGTGATGACGTGCGTGATGCGCACATCGTCGAGCCGCATCGGGATCTTGGACACGCGGTAATAGCGCGGCGAGCCGCTCGCCGTGGATTCCATTTCCATCTGCTGGATTTCACCGGTCTCGAACACCCGGTCGAATTCGCGCTGCAACAGCATCCGCGGCTGCCGGTCCAGCACCCCGAAGATCTCGTGCCCCACCGCATCGTCGCGCGCGACGCCCTGCGTCCCGCTTTCGCGCTGGCGGTTCCACGCGCGGATGATGTAGTCGCGATCGATTACGTACAGCCCGACGGGGAGAGAGTCGATGATGCGGGCCACGAAGCTGCGCTGCGATTCGGCTTCGCGGGCGGCGATGGCCACTTCCGACGCGAGGTCGTGGGACAGCTCGGTCGCCGCCAGCACCGGCGCCAGAATTCGGGCGACCACCAGGCCGACGTCCGCGACCCCGCTATCGCCCCGTCCCGCCATCGTGCGCAGCTCGAGCGCTCCCAGGCCGGCCTCCTCGAACACCAGCGGAAACCGGAGCCGGACCCCGCCACCCGCAATGCGCTCGCGCTCGGGCGGACCGGGACGAAACCAGACTGCGGCGGGGGAGAACGCCGCCTCACCGGTGGACCCGCCGCGGGGGGGGGAGGCGGGAATGGCGTGAAACGCGGGGGACTCGGGACGCCGCAGCCAGAGCCGGGCTTCCGCCAGCGTGAGACCGCGCCGCAGCACGGTCACGACGCGGTTGAGCGCGTCTTCGGTAACGAGTCCGGCGGCGAGGATGTCGGCGACGTCCGCGATGACGCGGAGCCCGGCGGGAGCTGACTCGAGCGTCGACTCTGGCATCGCCTCGTTAACCTAGGGGCCCCCCCTGCGCCGCGCCAGCGGGAACTCACCCCGCGCCGCCAGGAACGCGTGCGTCTGCTGCGTCCGCCCCGCGAAGAACGCCGGTCCCAGCATGATCATGAACTGCGCGCCCTCGGCCGTCCCGACGCGCAGCGCAGGAAGCGCCGCCAGCGAACCCCACCGTGTCCCCTCGGGGATCGGCGATCGCGCGGCAAGGTACCCCGCCGCCTCCAGCGAGAGGTCCAGCCCGATGATCGTCGGATTGAGCTCGTCGCCGATCCGGGCCAGCGACAGGGGCGCGCTGCGCAACGCCACCGCGAACGCGCCGATGAACCCGCGTGTCCCGCGGAAGAACACCGCCTGGTCGGCGAACCAGCCAAGCCGAACCGTCGCCGCCCCGGATCGCAGTGGCCCCCATCCCATCTGGGTCGCCAGTCCCGCTTCGAGCGCCTCGATTTGCCAGTCGCCTTTGCCCACGGTGCCGGCATAGCCGACCAGGAAAGACGCCTGCGCGGCCAGCGGCGGGGACGCCGCGCCGAGGACGATGACGAGTCGTACGAGTATCCGATGCACGAGCGTTCCTTTCGAGGATAGGGACCGGTCATTTCATTCCCGTCAATTGTATCCCTCTCAGGAAGTACCGCTGCGCCACGAAAAACAGGACCGCCAGCGGAACGACGGCGGTGACGGCGGCGGCCATCTGATAGGGCCAATTCGAGTAGTAGATCCCGTGAAACGAGGCGATGCCGATTTCCACGGTCTGCATGCGCACCGACCGGGTGACGACGAGCGGCCACAAGAAGCTCTTCCACTGATCCACGAACGCGAACACCGCCAGGGTGGCCAGCGCGGGCTTGGCCAACGGCATGGCGACGCGCCAGAAGATCCGCCACTCCCCCGCCCCGTCCAGCCGGGCCGCGTCCTCCAGCTCCCGCGGCAGGGTCAGGAAGAACTGCCGCAGCAGAAAGATCCCCCATACCGACACCAGCTCGGTGCTGATCAGACCCGCGTAGCGATCCACCCACCCGAACGCGTTGACGATCAGAAACCGCGGAATGATCAGGACGACGGCCGGGACCATCAGCACGCTGAGAAAGAGCAGGAAGATTCGCTCCCGGCCGGGAAACCTGAGGCGTGCGAAGGCATACGCCGCCATCGCGCTGGTCAGGACCTGGGCGGCCACGGCCACCAGCGACACGAGGCCCGAATTGACGAAGAAGCGCCAGAACGGCAGGGCCGTCAGGGCGGCGGGGAAATTCCCGAAGCGCGGATCACTCGGCACGACGGGCGGCGGATAGCGCAGCACCTGAAACTCGTCCATCAGCGCCGTGCTGACCATGTAAAGGAATGGCAGCAGCATGGTCGCCCCGAGCAGCGTGATGACGATCCACGCCCACCCTTCCCCCTTCCCTCTTCCCCATTCCCCGTTAGGCATACTCGACCCGCCGTCCGAGCATCCGGAACTGCAACCAGGTCGCGCCCAGCAGCATGACGAACAATCCCAGGGACAAGGCGCTCGCCCCGCCAAACTGGAGAAACTCCCAAGCCATCTGATAGATCCGGTACACGAGCACATCGGTGGCATGCAGCGGGCCGCCGTCGGTCAGCACGTAGATCAGCGTGAATACCTGGAACGACGTGATGATGCCGGTCACCAACACGAACAACGTCACCGGTCGCAGCAGCGGCACGGTGATGTAGCGGAACCGTTGCCAGGCGGAGGCGCCGTCGCTGCGCGCCGCGTCCAGGTAGACTTGCGGGATCGCCTGGAGCCCCGCCAGGAACACCACCATTTGGTAGCCGACCTGGACCCAGATCGAAACGATCATCACCGCGACGAGGGCCGTCCTGGGATTGCCCAGCCAATCGACGGGACCGAGGCCGACGCGGGCGAGCAGGTAATTGAGCACGCCGAAATCGGCGTGGTACAGCCACTGCCACACCAGCGCCACCGCCACGACCGACGACACGTACGGCAGGAAGACCACCGTGCGCGCGATTCGGGTCGCGCGGGAATGGCGCTGCACGGTCAGCGCGATCGCCAGAGCGATCGCCATGGCGATCGGTACGTGCAACGAATAGAGAATCGTATTGCGGAGCGAAGTCCACACCAGCGGGTCGCGGGCCAGCATCGTGAAGTTGTCCACGCCGACGAACGGCTTCACCGGCTCGATCGGACTCCAGCGATGCACGGAGAGATAGGCGGCGAACCCGATCGGGGTGAACGCGAAGACGGCGAGGTGCAGTGCGGCTGGCGCGAGAAACCCCCACGCGGTCAGCGTCTCGCGACGCGCCCGCGGCGCGGCGCGGGCGCGGGCGAGCCAGCCCAGGAACGCGACCAGCGCGGGTCCTATCAGACCGACGCCGAGCCCCAGCATGCGCCAGCCGGCGACCGTGACCTCGGCGGGAATCGTGCGCAGGGCAAGCCAGCGCCGCTGCGCGAACCGGGTATGCACCTCGGCGCGCGGAACGCCCGCGATGACCCGGCGGCGGATCGTCGTGGGGCCACTGTCGCTGGCCGTGAGCTCGCCGCCACCCCCGCGGACCAGGGTGCTCATCCGCGGCCACGTGACGTTGGCCGTCCGCGGTGACGCCCTGGAGCCCGCGTCGTCGATCAACACGCGTGCCCGGGCGAGCCACTGATCGGTCGCTCGGCGGGACGCACCGACCACCTGACGGTAGCCGCTGAGGCCCGCGAGCAGCGCGGCCAGCACGCACGCAACGGTTCCACCGCGCGGCAGCCGCACGGCCACTACGCCGGTGACCGCCAGCAGGGCCAGGAGGACCAGCTCCCAGACTCCCAGGAACCGGGGCGCCGCCCCTGCCGGGCGAACCGCCACGGCGCCGACCACATCCCAATCGTCGCGATCCTTGAGCGGGACGAGGACGAGGCCCCGCGTCACCAGCGGCGTTTCCCTCTCCCGCAGCTCGCTGAGGGTCTCGACCGCGAGCGGGGCCGCCGTCGACCGAATCAGCGGGGCGGTTCCGTGAAACACCTCCACGTGTCCGGTCCATCCCGGCATCGTGCTGATCCCGCGTGCGAAGCCGAGCAGGCGAGCGAGGTCGTAGTGCGTCGCTGCGGGCGCCTGGGGTGTGACGAATGCCAGATATGCCGCCGCCGCCTGGGCCGCTCGACGCGCCGCGTCTCGTTCCATGCGGCGCGCCCCCCAATGACCCACCCCGAGGGCCGCGAGCCCACCCAGCGCGGCAACGAGCGCCGCCGCGAGCCGCCAGGCCAGCATGCCTTTCACGGCACGCGGTCCGCCGCGAGCAGGCGGTCGATCCGCCGCGCCATCTCGCGCGTCGCGATGCGGGGATCGACGCCCTGCAGCGTGATGCGGTCCATGAGGTCGGGCAGCGCCGCTTCCACCTCGCGCCAGCGCTCGATGCGCGCGCCCCAGGGAATGCGAGCGTGGCGGCTGGCGCGCCGGAACACGGCCTCCCACCCGTTTGTATCGGCGGCCGCGATCTGGTCCGCGGCGCCGCGGAGGCTGGGGAGCTCGAGCCCTCCGGAGGCGCGAATGACCTGGGCCGCGGAGTCGGCCAGAACGACGGCCAGCTGGATCGAAAGTTTGCGGTGCGGTGCCGTCGCGGGCACGGCGAAGCCGGACGCGTACATCACCGTCTGGGGCGCCGCCCCCGCTCGATGCGGAATGTTCACGAAGCCGACGCGCAGGCGCCCGTCCTGGACGTAGGGCCGCAGCATGGGAATCCAGAAGTGCCCGGTGGTGAGCATCGCGACTCTCCCGGAATGGAACAGGCGCAGGTTGTCACCGAGCGATCGGCGCAGATTGAATGCCCGCGGAACGATGCTGTCGCGGGTGACCCAGCCTGTGTACCAGCGGATGGCCGCGACGCTGGCCGGTGAATCGAGACATCCGGAGGCGCGCGTGCCGTCGGGGCAGAGTACGTCCGCGCCGCCGGACCAGATCCACGGGAGCCACAGGAACACCCGCCGGTCGAAAGCCGTGCCCCACTGATCGACCTGGCCGTCGCCGTCGGTATCGCGCGTGAGCGCTTTGGCGATGCGCAGAAAATCATCCCAGGTCCAGTCGTCGCTGGGATACGCGAGGCCGGCCCGGTCGAACAGATCCTTGTTGTAGACCATCACCATCGGGGTGTAGCCCTTGGGCAGGGCGTAGACCGCCTCGCCGCGCCGGAAGATGTCGGTGACGGTCGAGTCGTAGCGCGACAGGTCCACGCCGAGGCGGCGCAGGTAGGGAGCGAGATCGAGGGTCACCCCGCGACCGGTGAACGCCGGCACGTCGATATTGTCGAGCAGGAACACGTTCGGGGGACTACCCGCAACGATCGACGTGAGGATTCGCTCGCGGTACTCTGCCTGGCCGGTGCCGACGCTTTGCTGCTGCACGACGACGCCGGGATAGGCGCGCTCGAACCGGGCCAGCACCTGGCGCTCGAGATCCGCTTCGCGATACTCCGCCCAGTTTTCCAGCTCCAGCACGATGCGGTCGGATCGGCTCCCGCAGGCCAGCGCGGACCACACCATCGCCACGATGGCGCAGCGGCGCGTCATCAAAGCCGCTTCCCCGCGGAGTCGAAATAATGAAGGTGGGCCGATTCGACCCGCAGTCCGACCCGCGCGTCCTCGGGGATGGCCGGAATCCCCGCCACTCGCGCGACGAGCCCCTGCCCGCCGGCGTCCAGATGGACCACGGTCTCGGCCCCCAGCGGCTCTACCAACCGGACACTCGCGTCGCTGGCGCGCTTCCCCGAGGCGACGAGCGTCAGGTGCTCGGGTCGCACGCCGACGAACGCGACCCGGCCGGCGAGACGTCGCGGCACCCGCAACCGGAACGGGCGCGACGCGGGCTCGGTGAACGCGAACACGTTCATGCCCGGACTGCCGATGAACTGGGCCGTGAACAGATCGGCGGGCTGGCGGTACACCTCCGCGGGTGGGCCGGCCTGGTGCAGCCGCCCCTGGTGCAGCACGGCGATGCGCTGGCCCATCGTCATGGCCTCGACCTGATCGTGCGTCACGTAGATCATCGTCGCTCCGAGCGCGCGATGCAGCCGGAGGATCTCGCTGCGCATCTCGACCCGGAGCTGCGCGTCGAGGTTCGACAGCGGCTCGTCGAACAGGAACACGCTGGGCTCTCGCACCAGCGCGCGCCCCAGAGCCACCCGCTGTCGCTGGCCGCCCGACAACTCGGCCGGCCGCCGGTCGAGCAGGTCCCCGACCGCCAGCCGTTCGGCCGCCGCGCGAACCCGCCGCGTCAGCTCGGCCCTGGGGATGCCGCGCACCGTGAGCGGAAACGCGATGTTGTCGCGCACGGAGAGATGGGGATACAACGCGTAGTTCTGAAACACCATCGCGACGTCGCGCTCGGCGGGCGGCAGCCGCGTCACGTCGCGGTCGCCGATCCGCACCTCACCTCCGGTCGGTTCCTCGAGGCCGGCGACGCAGCGCAGCGCCGTCGTCTTCCCGCACCCCGACGGCCCGAGCAACACCAGCAACTCTCCGTCGGCGACCTCCAGCGACAGGTCCTGGAGCGCGGAGTGCCCCGAATCGAATCGCTTGCTCAGCCCGCGCAGGGTGACGGAGGCCATGGGGAGCGCTAACCTACACCATCGTGAAAGCGACCGCTGCCCTCGTGTGCGGTGCTGGGGGGCCAACGGCGACGGGCAGCTCGGGGACAGCTCGACCAGTCCACACGCCACGCCGGTGCCCGTGCACGGCGGGCTCCACTTCCTGGCGCTCTCGGCCGGCGCCGCGTTCACGTGTGGCCTGACGGGAGGTCTGGCGGTGTACTGTTGGGCGACGGCACACAGGGTCAGCTGGGGAGTGCAGTGGTGGGGTCGAGCACGATCCCCGTCAGAGTAGACGGACAGTAGACGCCGAGGCGGCAGGGACGACCCGCCGCATCAGAAGCCCACGCTCAGCGGCTCACCGACCCGCCCGCCGCCGGCGCGCCGCCCGTCCACGCTGACCTGAAATCGCCCGCCGCCGATCCTGACGTCGAGCTGGTGTCCGGCGACCCGCAGCCGCTCGAGGTGCGCGGCCCTGATTCCCAGCCGCAACGGGTGCACGGTGAATCCCGTCTCCCCGTGCGGCAGGACGCCGACCAGATGCGAGACGATGAGGTCATTGATCCAGGAATGCTGGTAGTCGTCGATGCCGCGATACCGGCTGGCGCGGCCACTGAACGGGTGGTAGTGCTCGAAGCAGTTCGGCCGGTCGGCTCGCCCATCGAACGTCATCATGCGGGCGAAGCGCAGCAGGAGATGGCCCAGGCGCGGCGCCCACTCGGGGCGAAACGCCCGCACGACCCGCCCCAGCGCATCGGCCACGTGTGAATTCGTCATGGGCCAGACGCGGCCATTCCAGGGACAGTTGTGCCGCACCCCGTTCCATTCCGCGTCCGGGTTGAACCGTGGGTCATCCCGGCTCGAGGAGGGAACCGGAAACGGCGTCCAGAATTCCTCCGGGTTGAATAGATGCTTCGCGATGCCCGCGACGTGCGCCTCGTCCGTGAGGTCGGTGAGGTAGGGATAGAAGCAGACCGCCGCCTTCACACCGGTGCGGCGGCCGCTCACCGGATCGACGTCCGAGAATAACTCGGTCGCGGGATCCCACATGCGTTCGCGGACGGCCCGAGCCGTACGCGTGGCAAGGCTCCGCCACCGGGGCTCGGCCTCCGGAGCGACTTCAGCGGCGAGTGTTTCCAGCGCGCGCAGCAGGCGATAGGCGTATACGGTCACATCGATCCCTTGCAGCCGAAACCGCCCCGCCCAGCCGGCCACATCGGCGCCGGCATCGACCGCCTGGTACCGGGACATGTACTCCTGCCCCGTCTCGTAATGGTTGCGGATGTCGATCATCCCCGCTCCGCCGGGATCGCGCGAGCGCACCAGCCATTCAGCGTACCGCGCAAGCCCGCCGTAGGCTTCGCGCCGGAACGCGGCATCCGGGTGGGCGGCGTCGAGGGCGAGCACGCCTCCCCCCCAGTCGGCATGGTAGAAGTCCGTACCCTCGAGGTGATCGGCGTACACGCGACCGTGGAGGCTGCCGTCGGCGCGCTGATGGTCGAAGCAAGTCCGAAACACGCCGCGCGCCCAGGCGGGATCGGGATACCAGCGCAGCTCGCGCATGTGCCCGGGCGCGCTATAGGAAATCGGAACGTGGAAGTACCCGAGACCTTCGCACACGCCGAGGTGGCGATAGTTGGAGGCGCCACCGGGTGTCAGGCCGTTCAAGCGCAGCCCGTGCCAGCGGTGCCACCAGTGGCTCTCGAGGTACGGATCGCTGCACCGGAATCGCGGCACGGAATCGAAGAACCGCTCGGCCACAACCGGTACGCGCCGCCCGGTCCGGAGCGGATCAGCGCCCTCGAGCCTCAAGCGGATCTGGCCCGTGAAGCGGGTCGATCCCCGCGGGGGGATGCGCAGCCGTCGCTGGAGGCCGAGGCACACGAACGCGCCCTCCGGTGCCGCGCCGGCCCGCACTTCATTACCCAGGCGCCCAGAGCGTTGCCACCGATCCCAGAACGGCGTCAGCTCGAGCTGCGGCGCCGCAACGGCCGATTGCGACCAGTAGACGGCGTGCGATTGTGCCCCGGAGAGCGACAGCGACGCAGCCACGGCGGCCCGGTGTCCGTGACGATCGGCGACCTGCCGGACGAAACGCAGGCTGTGCGGCGCCTCCGTCGCGGAGCCGACGTCGGAGGCCAGCAGCGCCGCCTCGAATGACGACCACACAACGACATCGAGGGTCGTCGCGCGGCGCGTCGGGTTGCGCACGTCCCAGTCGGAGCGGAGCACTCCATCCGGCGCATGGCGCGTTTCCCGAGCACGCAGCGAGTCGATGTCGTAGTCGAGCCCGAGCGCGGCCGGGGTCCAGCCGCGTCTGCGACAGCGCGCCGAGAGCACGATGCCGTCCACCACGAACCCGATCGCGAACAGCGGTGCGATCGCGTACTGGAACAGGTGCGCCTCATCCCAGAATCCCGGCGCCGCGAGCCATTGCGGGAACGGTGGCGCCCACACCAGCCCGTCCCCGGCGCCGAGACACCATTTATCCGGGCGCGGTCGCCGACGGAGTGGATCGCTCAGAGCGTCGCCATCACGGGGGTCAAAATGTCGTCGCGGGAACTTCACCACGCAACAGGCGGTTTGAAATCGGACGCGGGGCGCGCCATAATGCGTGGCTCGCGAGATCCACCAACCCCTGCGGAGCGACGACCTCATGCCCCATACCCTGCCACCGTTGCCGTACGATTTCGCGGCTCTGGAGCCGCACATCGACGCGCAGACGATGCAGATCCACCACGGCAAGCACCATCAGGCGTACGTGAACAACCTCAACGCCGCTCTGGACAAGCATCCCGAGCTGCACAAGAAGACCCTGGAGGAGTTGTTGAAGGGCATCAACTCGGTCCCCGAGGACATCCGGACCGCGGTGCGGAACAACGGCGGGGGCCATCACAACCACTCGCTGTTTTGGACCGTCATGGGCCCGAAGGCGGGCGGAGAGCCCAGCGGCAAACTCGCCGACGCCATCAAGACGGCATTTGGCAGCCATGGGAAGTTCATGGAAGCCTTCGCCTCGGCTGGTACGACCCGCTTCGGGAGCGGGTGGGCCTGGCTCCTGGCCGGCGGCGGCAAGCTCGAGATCATCTCGACCGCCAACCAGGACAGCCCCATCATGGACGGAAAGACCCCGATCCTGGGGCTCGACGTGTGGGAGCATGCGTACTACTTGAAGTATCAGAACCGCCGTCCCGATTACATCGCCGCATGGTGGAACGTGGTCGATTGGGCCGCGGTGGCACAACGCTTCGAAGCCGCCGGCTGACGGGAGCCACGGACGAGCCGCGCAACCATTTCCGGTGTGGCCGCATCCAATGGTACAGAATGGACACCCCCATGATCACCCTCCACACTGGATCATGCGCCGCGGCGCCGCGGGCTCCCTCCGAGACCGCCCGGACGGGACCGCAGGGCGCGGAGTACTGCCTGCACGACTCCGCCGGGCGCGCCGTGGGCACGATCCCGGCACCGGTCGTGCGCCCCTACGCCGGCTCGAGCGCCCCGACGTTCTATCTGCGCCGGAGTCGCTGACCGCCGGCCAGGTTGGGCCCCACCCCGGCAGGGGTGTCGCAGAAGCGCCCCTGCCGTGTCGCAAGATCATCCTTGCGGCTTCTCCTGCCGTGACGGACCGTCAACGCTCATGGCGCGGATCCTGGTAATCGACGACGATCATGCCATTCGCCGCTCCGTGCGGCGGATCCTCGAGCGCGCGGGACACACGGTGTTCGAAGCCGAGGACGGCGAGGCGGGGATCGGCGTGCTCCGCGCCGAGCCGGTCGCCCTGCTGCTCACGGATATCTACATGCCGCGCGAGGACGGCTTTGCCACGATCCGCCGCGTGCGGCGGGAATGGCCGGCGGTCAAGATCATTACGATGTCCGGCGGCAGCCGGGCCGGGCCTGCCGACCTCAATGCCGGGGCCGCGGCAATGGGCGCGGCGCGGACCCTGAGCAAGCCGTTCGACGTCCAGGATCTGCTCGACGCCGTGGACAGCGTGCTCCAGGAAGGGCCCCCGGGCCCGCCCTCGCCGTCGCCGTAGGACCTCGGGCTTGCCCGCGGCGTCGCCTGGGGGGAGTTTCTTCGCCCCATGCACACCGCGACAACACCGAGCGACTCCCTGCCCCGCCAGCTTGGCCTGGCCGCGATCACCGTTCTCGTCATCGGCGAAGTGGTGGCCGTCGGGATCTTCCTCACCCCGGCGAGCATGGCCCGGTCACTGGGGTCGCCGTTCTGGCTGCTCGTGGTCTGGCTCGTCATGGGCGTCATGGCGCTGGCCGGCGCGCTGTGCTACGGGGAGCTGGCGGCGCGGTATCCTGAAGCCGGTGGCGGCTATGTCTACCTGCGCCGGGCGTTTGGTCCCGCTGTGGCGTTTCTGTACGGGTGGAAATGTCTGCTGGTGATGGATCCAGGTATCACGGCGGCGCTGGCGGTGGGGCTCGCGAGCTATGTGGGGTACGCGCTGCAGCTCTCCGGGGCGGCGCTCAAAGCCGTCGCGATCGGGGCGATCCTCGTGCTCGCGGCGGTCAACATCCTCGGCGTCCGTCTCGGCGCCCGCCTGATGCAGTGGTTCACCGTGTTCAAGCTCGGTGCGCTGGCGTTAATCGCCATCCTGGCCCTGGTGCTGCGCCTGGGCGACTGGTCCAATTTCGTGCCGTTCATCGCCCAGCGCGCGGGCTCGGATCCATTGCCCGGCGCGCTCGCTCCCGGATTGGTCGGGGCATTCTTCGCGTTCGGCGGCTGGTGGGAGATCGCGAAACTCGCCGGCGAGGCGAGAGACCCCGCCCGCACGCTGCCGCGCGCCCTCGCGATCGGGGTCGCCGCTGTAACCGCGGTCTACATTCTCACCAGCGCCGTGTTCGTCTACCTCGTGCCGCTGGAACGCGTCACGAGCGGCGAAGCGTTCGCGGCCCAAGCGGGGGAGACGCTGTTCGGACGGGCTGGGGGCGGCGTGTTCGCCGGGATCGTCATCCTCGCGGTATTGGGAAGCCTGACGACGCTGCTGATGGCGCTGCCGCGGGTGTACTACGCGATGGCGCGCGACGGCGTGTTTCTGAAGGCCGTCGCCACCCTGCATCCGCGGTTCGGGACGCCGGCGCGGGCCATCGCCATCCAAGCCGGGCTCGCATCCGTGCTGGTGTTGGTGGGGACGTTCACGCAGATCCTCTCGTATTTCGTGTTCATCACGGTGTTCTTCGTGGGCCTGACCGTGGCCGGATTGATCGTGCTGCGCCGTCGCGAGGGAATGAGCGCGGCCTACCGGACGCCCGGGTACCCGCTGACGCCGGCGATCTTCCTCGTGCTCGTGGTGCTGCTCTTGTTGTTGCTCGCCGGTCACAACCCGCCGCAAGCGGGCCTGGGCGTCGCGATCGTCGGACTGGGCGCCCCGTTGTACTACTTTAGGTTTCGACACCGCCGCATCGGTCGCGAGCGTGTTCCGGTGGTTTCGGAGAACTGAGTCACCGGTGCCTTCAGCGAAGCGCTGGCGAGGCCGCAGTTCGATCTCTGCAGATTCCGCCACGTGTCACTCTGACGCGCGTGCCCACCGACCGGCGCGATTCTTGTTACTATTTGGGGCGTCGCCCCTGGCTTAAGTCGCGGGCGCACTGAGGAGCCTTCCCGGGGTGGGGTGGGACGTGTCAGACAACGGAAGCCCGGATCGGAGGCGCGGATGGCCAGATTGAGCCGGAATGCGGAGGTACTCCGCTATCTCCTGGAAATCGCCCCGCGGTTGGGGCACACCCAGCTCGCCAAGTTCGCGTATCTCGGGGACCTACTTGCGCGCCAGTGCCTCGGTCGGCCGATCTCGGAGATGGAGTATCGGTTCGACAACTACGGCCCGTTCGATGCCGTCGGGTTCTACCAGGCGCGGGATGAGTTGATCGAAGGTGGCTACATAAGACATGAACGGGCGGACATCGGAGGCTATGCCGGCTTCGAGATGCGCCCAACTGATGTGCCTGTCGAATACCACTTGGGTGACGCCGAGGTGGAAATCCTCAGGTGGGTAGCCCAGAAGTATGCCGCCCTGACGGCAACCGAGTTATGCAATCGTGTGGTCTATACGAGCCCACCGATGCGCAACGCTACGCCGGGGAGACACCTGGACATGGAGCAGATGGACCGCAAGCCAGAGGAGCTGGAGTTCAGCCTGGAGAGGATGCTCGCCGGCGAAGAGTCCGCGGATGAGGGACGCGTGCGCCCTCTCGCAGACGTGCTGAATGAGCTACACGCTCGTTATCACGGATGAGGCGGCTGCAGACCTCCTGGCACTCGTAGAGTCGCTGCCCACCGCGCACAGGGCAGACGCCATAGATGCGGTAGATGTTGCGCTCACGAGGCTCAGCGACAATCCCCTTCCCAAGGCTGGCGATTACTTCGGACGCCCCGCCCACGAGTTCTCGGTGCCGGCCGGTGGCATCACGCGTCGCTGGGGTGCAGCCTACCGGATCAGCTCGGACGAGGCGCACCTGGTAATCACACACATCTTCAAGGTGCGACATATCCTATGATCCAGTTTGGCATTGGGCGAAGGCGTTCAGAATCTCCTGAGCGGTTATCGGCTTGAACCTCTCTCGCATCGTCGACGGACATTATCAGGGCGACGTCCTCGGTGGGCTGTGGTCACCTGGAGGCGTCTGTAGATAAGTCGAGAAAGACCCCATAGAACCCCTGATCGTCCGGCCCGCGATCCCATCCGCCGCGGATCCGCGCCTGACAAAACGCAGCCGTTCCCGCCAAGCCAGCTTCCTCCAAGTGCTGCCGGTACTCACGGGCGTGTGCTCGACTCAAGTAGCCAACTGTCCGGCCATCGATATCGATGCGCACAGCCAGCGGATCATGAGGGTTGTCATTCTCAGGGATGAGCTGCGCGTCGACGATCCGATCCTCCCCGTCTTCTGTACGCGGGCCACAGATCTCCTCGAGGGCGTCCTGGTAGTGCGACTCTCCGACGATCTGAAGAGCGAACAGTCCCGGGCCGTTGACTCTGGCGCGCATTCTCTGACCACTCTGAACCTTCGCCTCGGTTCGCCTCCGACGGCTCCGACGGCCACCAGCTGGAGGGACGGCGGCCATCACCGCGTTCGCCCAGTGATCCTCCCCAACGATCGCGAGCGGGACACCATCGGCACGGTACTCCACGGCCTTCTCGATCTTTCGTCCGAACGACGTGTGCACCCAGTCGCGGCTTCCAAAGGTGCCAATCACCACGTAGCGCGTGCGGCGGGTGATGTTGGCTTCACACAGCCCCCCCAGCTTGAGCGTCTCGCGCTCGCACTCGGCTCGCGGCCCGAACGCAAATTTTCCGGTGAAGACAAACACTGACTCGTTCCAGAGAAGCGCGGGTGGTGGCTGATCGACTGGCAACTCCGTCGCGGCGTCCTCACCGATGATGATCCCGGCCGTGCCGCCGACGATTGCCTCGAGGAGCTCGGCGAGATCGCGGCGCTCGACCTCGTCCACCCTGCCATCCGCAAACACCTGGTCGAGGCGCGCCTTGAGCGCCGGAAGGGGCCACTGCTCCACCGCATCCGGATGCTGCTCCGCCCAATTCGCCAACAGGGCGGATTCGGCCTCGGTGACCACGCCGTCGGCCAGCAGACCCTTCACCAGGCCCAACATTTCGCTCAGATCGCGTTCGGCACGCCGAGCGCGATTGAATCTGAGATTGTAGGGTTGCCCCTGAGGATCACTGGTCATGTGCCCCGATCAATCTCGCCTGTTTCCTTGTCGTAACCGATTTGCTTGGCGAAGCCGCTGGGCATCGTGCAGAGACGAGTAAACTTGTAATCGCTTCCGTCTCCATACGTCCAACGCAGCTCCTTCGGGATCCGCATGCTCGTAATGTCAAGGTTGTCGCCCGCGGCTTTTCGCATCAGCTGAACCTCATCCCAAAGCCTCGCACCTTCTGAGCCGCGAAAGTCGTCGTTGTACGCCTTCACCGCTTCGAAATAGCGCTCCACGTACATGGCCGCTCCGGTCGCCGCGAATACGACGTCGTTGCCGAGCGGTGCGAAGAGGCGGCTGGCCTCGCGGAGCAGTTGGCGAGGGTGCGTCTCGTAGTTGCCCTGCATCATGGCGCCCGGGAGGACGTTGGCCTTCTTGAATTCCTCCGCCAAGTCGTGTGCGATGCGGTAGAAGGTCCCGATCGCTTCGTCACGCCTCCAATCGGCCTGCTACTTCGCGAGATCTGTCTGTCGATCGAGGATCCTGGTCTGCTTCGCCATGATCTTTACCTGCACGGCGAACAGCACCGCCGTCGCGAGGCCGATCACCAGCGTCAGCCAGATGATCAGATTGCTCACAGACTGCGCTTCCCTCCCCCTAGGCCAGCAGTATCCTCACCGTCAGGACCTGGACTGAAACAGTCCCAGGAACGGCTTCACTCTGGGCGCCGCCGACTGGCGCTGGCGGGTGTCGGTGAGCACGACCGGCGCTTGCCAGCGTTCATCGGCGCCGGTTGATCCGGCCTCGGAGCCGAATGTCGTGGGTTCGAATCCCGCCACCCGGTCGACCGCTCGTCCTCGAGTGCTACGTACACGAAACCCTGCTAATATCGTGGAGGAAATCGTGTAGTTGAGCGGGAGCTGACGGGTCCGCGTTCGCTCAGCCCCCGACTCGACAACAACTTGCGCAGTGGAGCGGATGGGATTCGAACCCACGACCCCCTGGTTGCAAACCAGGTGCTCTCCCAGCTGAGCTACCGCCCCCGGTGCCACCAAAAGTAGCACCGGCAGGTGGCGTTGCGGGTGGCTAGTCCAGCTGGGTGTTCCCGAGGGCCGCGAGCGCGCGGGTCCGGTCGTACTCGGAGCCGATGCCCCGCGCCGCGTCGAGAAAGGCGCGCCGCAGCTCGTCAGTGAGCCGGGCGTGCTCGGCCACCGACACCAGCACCTCGGCGCGCTCGTAGTCCGAGCCCAGGCGCCGGGTCGCAGCAATGACCCCGGCGACCGACGCGAGCGCCACCCCGGGATGCTCCATCACGGCCTTCAACACGCGTCCGAGATCGTAGTCCGAGCTGATCCCTTCCACCGCAGCGAAGAAGGCCGGCCGCGTCACCGAGTCGAGCGCTACATCCGCCACCACCTGGACCAGGACCTCGGCCCGATCGAAGTCGGAGCTGATGCCGGACGCCGAGCGGAGCGCGGCGGCGACCAGCGGCGACGCGGGTGGGCGCCGAGCGAGCAACGTCGACAATACACGCCGGCGGTCGTAGTCCGACTCGATGCTGTTGACCGCCGCGAAGAACGCCTCACGCATCCCGGCGCCGATCACGTGCTTCTGAATCAACACGATGAGCACCTCCGCCAGGTCGTAGTCCGATTGAATGCCCGCCGCCGAGCCGAGGATCGCCGCGGCCACGTCGTCGGTCAGGGTCCGCCCCGCGAGCACGACCGCCAGCACCCGATGACGATCGTAGTCCGATTCCAGGCGATTGGCGGCTCCCACGAACGCCGTGCGCGCGGGCTCGGTGAGCGGATACTTGGCGGCCACCAGCACCAGCAACTCGGCGAGGTCGAAGTCGCTCGCGATCTCCTCGCCCCCCTGCCGGATGACCCGGGCCACCGTGGGAGCGTCGAGCCGTGCCTCCGCCACCAGCGCCTGGTAATAGATCCGCTTGGCGTAATCGCCCTCGAGTAAGGCGATTTCCTCGAACTCGCCCTCCACCCCGCGCGTTTGCAGGATCCACCGGCTCCGGGCTTCGGCCGCGTACCCCGTGCGCCGCAGCAGGTCCGTGAGCGTCGCGGACAGCCAGGCGCGCGCCGCCGGGTCGTAGGGACGCTCGTCGTCGTTCACGAACCAGCGACGCTGGCCGGCCGTGGGGCCGCGGATCTCGACACGCCGGTCGATCTCCCCGCCTCGCTGCTCGACGACCACCAGGCCGCCGCCCTCGACGCTCGCGATGTCGGCGAAATCGTCGCTGAACGTGAACTTCGTGCTCGCCCGCAGCTCGGTCGTACAACGCCCGATCTGGGTTCGCACGACGAGGTCATGGTCGCGCTCCTGAATGCTCTGCGACGTCCTGGCGCCGGGCGCCCGGAGCTGGCACCGCGCGGAATCTTCGGTCTGGTGAACGAGTCGCGCGCGCGCCCCTGCGAGTTGCGGAGCCGGACTCGCGACGTGGGTCGCCGTGACGGGGGGGGCCGCTGCGACCACCGGTGAGGGATCGGCCGCGCGTGCCGCGGCCGGCCGCAGGGCGGCGACGATGCCGAGGACACCGAGCCCGCCCAGGCTGACGGCCCAGGCGGCGCGCCGACTCAATGCGTCGCGGCGGCGCGGTTGCAACACATCGAGCAGCCGGTTGGCCAATTGGGATGGCCGCGCCATGGCGAGCGCCGCGAAGGCCGCGGTGGTCCCCGCGCGCAGGGAGCGCGCGATTTCCAGCAGGTGTCCGGCGTACTCGGACGGCAACGTGCCCATCGCCAGCACGCGATCGTCGCACGCCCGCTCGCGCTCCACCCGCATGCGCCCCGCCGCGAGCCAGACCAACGGATGGAACCAGTACACCGCGCAAGCCACGACGCCGAGCAGCTGGGTGAGGCAGTCCTGACGCTCGACGTGGGCGAGCTCGTGCAGCAGTACGTCGCGACGCCGGCCTTCCGTCCAGGACTCCGCCTCGGCCGGCAGCAGCACGGCGGGATGGCGAACGCCCCAGGTCATCGGCATGGCGGGTACCGAGACGGTGAGAAGCTTCACCGGACGGTGCAGCCCGAGCTCGGCGCGCAAGCGGTCGAAGTGATCGCGCCACGCCCCCGTCGTGACCTCGAGCGAGCGGCCGGCAAGCCGGCTGACGCGCCAGCGGCCGATCGCGAAACTGCCAAGCACGAGCACGGCGCCGGTGACCCAGAGTCCGACCAGCCATGGGACAGGCGCAGTTCCTCGAGGCGAGACCGATTGAGGCGGCGCGGCCACCGTGGGCGGGGTCGCAGCCTCCCGTCGCGGCGGCCGTTGCACCTCGTCGAGCGGCGGGGAGAGCCGGTGAATCCGCTCGGCGGTCTCCGGCCGCGCGGACACGGCGCTCGGAGTCGCGCCCCCCCCGGTGCTGGGGAGCACGGGCCAGATCGGTCCCAACCAGTGGACCACGGGCAGCACGAGGACCATCCCGAGGGCGACGGTCCATACCAGGTGGCGGCGCGCGGCCGCGGAGCGCTGCCACAGGAGCGCGAGCAGACCGGCCACACCGAGCAGGATCGACGCCTTGATCAAAACCGCCAGAACGAAGTCGCGCATGGTCACCGCCCCTCTCGCTTCGCCTGGGCGATGAGCCCCGCGAGACGGTTCAATTCGGCATCGGACAACCTGGTCGCATTGAGATCGAGCAGCGCCGCCACGGCGGCCTCAGTCGATCCGTCGAAGAACGTCCCCACCAGCTGCCGCAGCGCGGAGTCTCTGGCCCGCTCGCGCGGCACCGTGGGCGAATACACGTAGCGCGGGCCGTCGATAGCGTGGCTCAAATGCCCTTTGGACTCGAGTACGCGCAGCAGCGCACGGACCGCGGAGTAACTGGGGGGATCGGGGAGGTCGGCGTGGACACTGGCGGCGGTGGCGCGGCCGCGCCGGTAGATGACGTCCATGATCTGGCGTTCGCGCCGCGACAGCTGGGGACGCGTCAGGGTCGGCATACGCGTGGGCTCCGAACGAGGATGCTAAAATATTAGCATGCTGCTAAGAAACTAGCAACCCCTCCGGCCGCCCCGCTACGGCAGCGTGACTCGCACGACGCGACCCGTAGCGTCGATCTCCATCACGGGAAGCCGGAGAACGTCGTCCCCCAGCGCCCGGACCAACCCGGGCCGCGCCCCGATCGAGACCGACAGGACGAACGGATCGGAACCCGCGTAGTTCACCAGGTAGCCCATGTCCCCCATCGAGGCGGTGGTGACGACGCTCAAGGGGGTAGAACCGGCATCCAGGAACCCGGTCATCAACTCTCGGTCCAGCACCGATTCGCGCCAGTGGGCGTCCCGCGTGCCCGAACCGCAGCAGTTCTCGACCGGCACTTTGGCCCCGGCGTAGGCCGTCCCGCCCACCCGGTCGAATTCCGCCAGCGCCTGCGGCCCGATGAAATGGGGATCGGTGCCGCCGCGGCCGGCCAGAAGGCTGGACCAGACCGTGCCGTACCCCAGCACATGCCCCATTTCGTGCCTGATCACGGGATCGAACTGGCCGTCGCTCTCCAGGCTGGCGACGTCCGCCGAATCGAACTCCATCACTCCAAAAAGCGCGAACCGGCTCCCCGATCGGATCGCGCAGGGCCCGGCCTGGCCCAGCGTCCCGCCGGGACCGTCGATGGAATCGATACTCGCGAAGATGATGACGTCGTCAATGGTTTCGTTCAACGCCGGGGAACTCGACCCGCAGGCGCCGGCCGGCACCGAGACCGGCACGTCCGCTACGTCGCCGAAGATCAGGGTTTCCCAGCGCTGAGCGGCATTCGTGAACACCGCCTGTCGTGCAAGCGACATCGCCGTGAGAAACCGAACGTCCACGGTGAAGCGTCTGGGCGCCCCGGTGGCGCTGAACGACACCGGGTTGCCGCTGACTGCGGGGAGCCCCTGGACGGTGGCCATGAGCTCGTTGGGCCCCGCCGTGACACTCCACGACCCGACCCGCGCCACGCCCGCGGCATCGGTCTGGGCCGTCGTGCCAGCGATCGTTCCGCTCCCTCCCGTGATCGCGAACACGACCGTCGCCCCGGCGATCGGCGCGCCGCCCGCGGTCCGTAGTAACACCGCGGGGGGCACATTGATCGGGAAGCCGATGAGACCGGTCTGGCCGTGGCCCGCGAAGCGGACGACGGTCGGCACGGTCCCTGCCGTCACCGCGTCGGCCGAAAAACCGGCTGGGTTTCCCGACACGCCGGCGCCTGTCAAACTGGCGGAGAGGGCGTTCGGTCCCGGCGAGCCACCAAGGGTCCAGACGACGGACGCGCGTCCAGCCAGGTCCGAGGTGTCGGCCGCGGCTCCGACGCGGCCGCCGCCCTGGGTGACCGAGAAGGCGACCGTGATCCCGGGGATCGGGTGCGCGAGCGAATCCTCGACGCGCACCACGATGGGAAGCTGGAGCGTGCCCGAGACGGTGTCGGTTTGCCGGTCGCCGGATACCTTCACGAGCCGGCGCGCGACCTGAGACACGGTGACCAGGGCGCTGTCGCTCAGCGAGCCGGTACTGAGCGCGACACTCGCCCGCAGGTGCGCGGAGCCGACGCCCTGCGCCGTGAGCAGGCCGGTGCCGTCGACTGTCGCGACGGCGGCATTGCGCGATGTCCATTGCACGGCGGCGCCGGCGATCGGATCACCGCGCTGGTCGAGCACGATGGCCGTCACCCGCTGCGTCGCGCCCAGCGCCGTCAGGCTCACGACGCCGGGACTGACGGCGATGGAAGTGGGAACCGCCACGAACGGCTCCGTGCCGCGACAGGCCGCAGCCAGCATTACCAGTGCCGCAAGAGAGAAGCGAGCAGATATGGGTCTTCCTAGGAAGGACAGCCGCAACGCAGTCACCACGATCGTTCTCGCCCTCATGGCGTGCAGTCCTGATGGTCGTCCATTGCGCCTCGGCACCACGACGACGGTCCAGCAATCAGGCATGCTGGCCCTGGCGGAATCCTTGTGGACCGGGGCTCCCCTGGCCGCCGCGATCGGACCCTCGGGACAGATCCTGCATTCGGCGGCCCAGGGCGACCTCGATGTCGCGCTCACGCACGCGCCGGCGCTCGAGGCAAAGCTTCTGGCCGGCCAAATCGGCCTGGTCCGCTGCCCGTTCGTTACCAGCCGGTTCGCGATCGTGGGCCCGCCGGACGATCCGGCCCGGGTGGCGACCGCGACGCGAGCGACCGAGGCCATGACGCGCATCGCCGGTCGCGCGGCGCGGTTCGTGTCGCGCGGCGATTCGTCGGGGACGCATGAGCGGGAGCTCGCGCTGTGGCGCGCGGCCGGGATCGAACCCCGTGGACACGCCTGGTACATCGAGTCCGGCGCCGACCAGACCACGACCGTGCGGATCGCCGACGAGCGCCGTGGCTACGCGCTCGTCGATCTCCCGACCTTCGCCCGCGTCCCCGCCCCGGGGCTCGCGCTGCGCCGGCTGTTCGATGCCGATTCGATCCTCCTCAACCGCTACACCCTCTACGTGATCCGGTCGTCCGGTCCGAGCGGCCACCCAGCCACGCAACAGTTCGTCGCCTGGGCCCTCGACACGTGGCGGACGCGGGTGCTGTCACTCCGCCTGCCCGACGGCGCCCCAGCATTCGAGCCGCCGGCCGGCGACCCAGGCTGCTCTACTCGGACACCGTAGCGGAGTACCCCGGCAGCAACGCGGGTCGCCGGACGAAGTTGCCCGCCGCCGTCGCGGCGACCTGGAGCAGCGTCACCGAGTACTGGCCCACCTGGCGCGTGTCGGGGACCTGCAGCGTCAGAATCGGTCCGGTGGCGAGCGTACCGGTGAGCGCGATGGTCGCCGTGGTGCCGGTCACCGGACCGCCCCACAGTGTGAGCCCTGCCCCCGCCGATACCGCGGCAGGCACGGCGGGCGCCGTCAGTCTGAGCATGACGGCGCCGTCGGCTCCGCTGTTCGGGGTTGTGAAACTGACGGTCAGGGACCCCGGGGTGGGGCCGGTGCCGTTCCCGTCGCACGCGAGTACCAGGGCGACGGTCAAGCCGGCGCACATCCGACGCAGTCCGGTCATGGCCGGCCTCCGCTCCGCGCGGTGGCCGCGCCCGGCGCCGGCCCGGGCGTTGCCCCCGTCGCCAGCACCCAGGCCAGGAAGTCACCCACGTCGAAACAATCCTGGGTCACCACGACGCAGTTCTTGTTGCCGAGCAGGTCGAGATAGCGGATCTCGTCGATCGTGAGCGTGCCGGCGGCGTTGAGCAGCTGATTGACGACATTGGCGGTCACCAGGGTCGGCGCCGTCACCGTGATCCCGAACTGCTGCTGCGCCTGCTGCGCTCCGGAGGTCACCCGGGCCGTGTAGGTGAAGCTCCCGGTGGTGGTCGGAATCCCGGTGATGGCGCCGGAGGTGAGCAGGGTCAGGCCGGGCGGCAGCTGACCGGCCACGACCGACCAGCTCCGGCTCGATCCTCCGCCGGAGGCTTGCAGGGTATCGGCGTACGCCTTTCCCATCGTCCCACCCGGCCGGGGATCGGAGCTGGTCAGCACCAGCTGCGGCGCGAAGTTCGCACTGACGGCATAGGGCCGGGCCATCGACACCACCAGCGACACATTCGCGGCGGTGGTGTCGCCCGTCCAGCCGTGGAACACGAACGGCGGCGTCGGTGTCGCCGTGATGGTCACCGCCGTCCCCTGCGGCACGAACGTCCCCGAGGAATCCTCGGGCGGGTTGAAGCTCACCGTCCCGGGACCGTCGACGCTCACGTCGAGACGATGCACGATGTCGAGGAGCGCGGTGAACGTCGTCTCGGCCAGCGTGCCGGTCACCTGATGGACGATGGCCCCGCCGTCCGACCACGCTTGAAAGCCGAACCGCGATCGTCCGGAGGGCGACACCTGAGGAGTGTCCACCGCGATGGTATGGGTCGAACCGTCGTGAAACACATCGCGGAATACGTTGTACCCGGCGGCATCCACCAGTACCGTCGCCGTGGTATCGCTCGCTCGAACCGTGGTCACGGCTCCGAATCGCAGCTGGAACGACATCGCACCGCCGGGCACGAGCTGCTGAATCGCATCGATCGTGAACCCGGTGAATGACGTGTCGGCGTTGCGCGTGGCGGCCGGATCGCTGGTGAACGACAGGGCCGTGTTGCCGCTCGTGCCCGGATAGGGATCGCCCGCGTCGCCGCGGTTGCACCCGTCCTCGCACCAGAGCTGGCGCCGTCCGTCGGCTTCCTTCAGGGCCACGCCGTGAATCAGCCCGGCGTTGACGTTGTTCCCGCAGACGTTGATCAGGCACGCCTTGAGGTCGTCGATATGCCAGATCAACAACCCGCCGCCGCCCTGAATACGGATCAGCGCGCTGTCCGACTCGACGGCCTGCCGGTTCTCGATCAGGAAATGCTCCGGTCGCGCGTTCGGCGGCGTGAAGTCGACGACCAACACCGTATCGGCGGTGGGTGAGGGCCCGATACTGTACGTCCCGGGCCCGGTCAGGGGCACGACGGTCGTCCAGCCCACCTGCTGCAGGGTCCACGCCTCGAACCGCGACGGACTCTCGGGCATGGTCGAGTTGCCGGCGCCCATCAATCCCCAGGACCCGATGCCCTGTGTCTGGTTGCTGACGTCGTAGAGATCGGGTAGGGCGAGGAGGTGACCTGCTTCGTGGGCGGCGGTGCCGATCGGCATGATCGCGGTCGAGTCGCAAATCCCGCCCATCGGGGTGCCCAGTCCGCTTTGCAGGATGTAATCATTCGCGATGATCTTGCCGCCGCCGGTCCGGTTGTCGTTCGTCGTATAGGGACTGGTTGCCGCCAGCTGGAATCGATGGGACCACAGGTGCGTGTTGTTGGGCACGAAGGTGCAGGCGCCGTCCATGCTCGCATGCAGAAACAGGACCGCGTCCACTACGCCATCATCGTCGCCGGAGTTCGGGATGCCGTCGCTGCCGTCATTGTCGAACTGGCCGAAGTCGATCGTGGAATCGGCGTGGGTCAACGCCTCGCGCAGGCCCGCCTGCATCGCCACGATGGCGGCCGAGCTCCAGATCCCGTTGCAGCTGGACAGGCCGTAGGGGTTTTGGCCCAGGCAGCTCGTGCCTCCTGTGTACGCGTCTTCCGTGCTGTTCAAGGCGACCCAACCGAAGCTCTGCCCTTGCAGGCTGAACAAACCGTTGGACAGCTGCTCGTAGAAGCTGCGCAGGGTGTAGGGCTTCCCGTTGGGCGGGACGACACTGAACAACGTGGCGTCGTATTCGGACGCGGGACGCGCGTACTGGCCCATCGGACTGTTCTGATACCGGAACATGACGGCCGGCACGCGCAGCGTCCCGGTGACGACGGTGGCGACCGCCCCGGCCGGCGCGGCGGCCGGGGCGTTCAGGGCCGCGAAGTCGCGCTGCCCCAGGAGCTGCGACCGGGTCGCCGCCACGCGACCGGCCTTCACCCGCCACGCGCCGTTGGTCGAGATGTCGAATCCCGCCGGCTCTCCCCGAGGAGCATTCTGCGCCTGCATCGATGGGACCGCGAACAACCCAACGGCGACGACGACACACCGCCGGACACGAGATGGCGTCACGGAGCATCCTCCTGGCCTGACTTGGAGCGGATCAAGGAATGTACCCTAACCATCGCGGAGGCTGAAATGCTGTGCCGCCGCTCACGTCACGGCACGCTCAGGCGAAAACTCGCATGGCCGGTCGGTCGCCCGACCGGCCATGGATCACACCGGCCCACGGGACCGCTAGCGTGGGGGGATGCGTTCCACCACCCGTCCTTGCGCGTCGATGACGATGATCGAGATGCGGAGGATCACGTCGCGCAGCGGCCGCATCGCCCTCCGGAGCTGTGGCAACGCTGACGGGTTGACTACCGTGTAGTTCTGGGCCGCCGCGTAGTTGACGAGGTATCCCAGGTCTCCCATCGCGGCCACCGTGATGACGCTGAACGGATTGGCTCCGGTATCGAGGTAGGAGGACATCAGCTCATCGCCGAATACCGTTTCGCGCCAATGGCCGTCGAACTGGCCCTGGCCGCAGGGCAAGCCCGGCGGCAATCCGATGCAGTTTTCCACGGGTACGCGCACACCGGCGCTATAGTTCGCGCCGCCGTTCGCGTCGAACGCCGCGACCGCCTGCGATCCGATGAAATGCGGGTCCGTCCCCCCGGTCCGCGCCGGCCCCACGAGGAGGCCCAGGCCTTGCCAGATCGTGCCGAATCCCAGCACGTGTCCCATCTCGTGCATGACGATCTCATCGAATTCACCGAGCGCGATGGTGGTCGCGATGTCCGCGGTATCGAAGGTCATGATGCCGAGTCCGGGAAGCAGGCTGCCCTGCCGGATGAGGCAAGGAGTGGCGCCGCCGAGGACGTTGCCCGGCCCGTCGATGGAATCAAGCATCGCGAAGATGATGACGTCGTCGACGAACTCGTTGATGTCCGGCGTCCCCGGCCCACACGGTGCGGTGAACATGGCAAACGCACCGGGGAGATCCCCGAAGATGGTCCGCTCCCAGAACGCCACCGCGCTGTCGAACACTTCCTTCTGAGCCGGGGTGACGCCCAGCGGGTAGCGTACGTCGATGTGGAACGCCGCCGCGGCTCCGGTCGCCGAAAACGTCACCGGGTTGCCCGCGATGCCCGCGCCGGTGACCGTCGCCGTCAGGGAGTTGGCGCCGGCTCCGACCGTCCAGCTGTCCACCGTCGCGGTGCCGTCGATGGCCGTCATCACCGAACCGCCGCTAACGCTGCCGCCGCCCGTTGCGACCACAAAATCCACCTGGACGTTCGGCACCGGCAGACTCGCCGCGTCCAGGACCCGCACCGAGGGGTCGAAGTTGACGGCATACCCGATGAGACCGGTCTGGTTGTCCCCCGCGATCACCACGACGCTCGCCGGCGCGCCGGGCACGAGCGCCGTCGCGTCAAACGTAAAGCTGAGCGCGGTGCCCGACACCGTCGCGGTCAGGTTGTTGGTCCCGGCGGCGCCGAGCGTCCAGCTCCCCACGGTCGCGATGCCCGAGGCGCCCGTGGTGTCCGTGGCCCCGGTGAGGCTCCCGCCTCCGGCGCTCACCGCGAACACGACGACCGCGTTCGCCACCGGATTGTTGAACGCATCGAGGACCCTGACGGCAGGATCGATCGCGACGGGGTTTCCCACGGCGGCGCTCTGACTGTCACCGGCCTGGCGGACCACCGCGACCGGAGGGCCGGACGCGGCGGTGGCTCCGAACGTGACCGGCGCGGCCGTCCCGGCGGGAACGGAGACCTGCACGGACTGTGGTCCCACGGTCGATCCCAGCGTCCAGAAGATGTCGGGGATCACGCCGGTACCATCCGTAAGCGCGCTCGACGCGCTGAGACTGCCGCCGCCCGCGATCACAGCCAGGTTCACCGTGACGTTTTGCATGGGATTCCCGCGCCCGTCGTTGACGCGCACCGCCAGCGGGATCGGCAAGGTGTTGCCCACGGTGTCGGTCTGCTGGTCGCCTTTGGTCTTGATGATCTGCGCCGCGACCTGCGCCACGGTGACGGCCGCCTGCGCGTTGACCGGTCCCGCGCCCGCCACGACCTGCGTCGACCCGTTGCCCGCGGCCGCGACGAGCCCGGCGGGGGTGACCGTCGCGACACCATTGTCGTTGGACGACCAGACCACCGTGGCGGCCATGGTGTCGCCGCGCTGGTCGAAGACCACCGCGGTCAATTGTTGCGAGGCGCCGATCGAAGCGAAGTTCACCGTCGTGGCGCTGAGTTGAATGCTCGTGGCCTGCGGGACGAAGGGGTCGGTGCCCTTGCAGGCGACGACGATGGCCAGAGCGGCCAGGCTGAAGACGAGTGGTGGCCAACACCGATGCAGGGTCATGAGACCTCCTCGTAGGGCTTGTCCGATGCACTCCTCGTGCCGCGGCGGGCGAGCCAGAACCCGACCGCCATGAACGCGACCACGCCTCCGGCGATCTTCACCCGGTACAACAGCGGGTCGGCTTCATCCGCAGGCGCCACAAAGCCCAGCACGATGGAAAACGCGACCGCGGCGAGCCCGATCACGCCGGTGAGCGCCGTGGCGACCGACCGCCGGCGCCGCAACCGCAGGTACGCGGCGAAGACGTACAGATACGGAATAAAGAACAGAATCAGCGTCGCCTGCGTGAGCAGCAGGTAGGCCGACTTCACGGTCGCGCCGGCGAGCCCGGCAACGATGAACACGGTTGCCAGAACGCCCATCAAGAGCAGCGAGACATAGGGCGTCTGCCAGCGCGGATGGAGGCGGCCAAACGCCTCGGGCAGCGCCCCGTCCACGCCCGCGGCGAACGGCAGCCTCGCGCTTCCGGACAGCCACGCGCTCACGCCTCCGACGTTGCCCGCCGTGAGCAGCACGGCGATCAGCACCGGCAGAAAACCGACTCCCGCGACGCCCAGCCGCTCGACCATCGCCTGGACCGCCTGCGGCATCCCGTTGGTCACGCTGATCGTCTCGTTCGGCAGACCGACCAGAATCGCCACGGTGCCGAGCATGTACATCGCCACGATGGCGAACCCCGAAACCAGCACCCCGCGCCGCAGCGTGGCGGCAGGATCACGGATTTCTCCGCCCAGCGTGGGCGCCAGCTCGAGCCCGGCGAAGGCGAAGGTCATGGTCGCGAACAGATTGATCGAGGGCAGATCGAACCGCTCCGGCACGAGCGCGCGCGGCGTGAACGACGTGGCGCTGCCGCGCGCCACCAGGACCCAGGCGGCCAGCAGCACGAACAACACCGCGGGCAGCCACGTGCCGAACCCGCCGAGATTGGGCAGCCACTTCCCGATCCGCAGCCCCACCAGGTTCAGCCACACCGCCAGCCACAGGCCGACGAGGGACACGACGAGGATGAACGTGGTGTCGTTGCCCAGGGACGCCGTGCGCGGGCCGCCGATGTAGGCGCTGATCGCCGCGGTCGCGACGAGCAGCGATGGGAAGTACAACAGGTTGTTCACCCAGTACCCCCACCCGGCCACGAACGCGTGCCGCGTCCCGAAGGCGCGATGCACCCACCGGTAGATGCCACCCGACCCGGGATCGATGTCGGCCAGCTCGCGCACCGCGATCGCCGAGGGAATAAAGAACACCACCATCGCGACCACCCACATCAGCAGCGCGGCGGCCCCGAACTGACTGGAGGAGGTCGTGAGCCAGCGCAGCCCGACGATGGCGCTGATATTGAACAGCACCACGTCGCGCAATCCCATGACGCGGGGGGGAAGGGGCTGCACGCCTCCCGTCATCGACCCTCCAGCCAGGCCTGCCCCATCGCGCGCTCGTAGGCGTCGGCGTCCGGATCGCTCTCGATGCGATACTCCTTCGAGCCGGCATCGGTCACGAGCCGCAGCCCGACCTTGGCCAGAGTCGCTCCGTAGGGCAGCTCTTCCACACCGCCCACGTACCGGTTGAAAAAGTCGGTGAAGTCGGTTTGCGTGAGGTCGTTCAACGCCAGCCGCAGGTCGTCGTCCGTGTAGCCGCGCCCCTGGAGGTAATAGCTCGTCGTGGCGCCGTTCCAGAAGCGCTTCCACAGGAAGCGCATCACGTCGTCCAGCGTCTTTTCCCCCGCCGTGCGCGCCCGCACCTCCAGATCGACCAGCCACGCGAGCGCTTCTCCCTTGACGTAGTAGCTGACGGCGCTCGCCGGCAGCGCGGCCTGCTGCCGCAGCGGCACGCGGTCCAGGAACCACGCGGAGCGGGATGCATCCTGCGCGCTCATCACGAGCCGCCCGGGCGTCGACTGGAGCTGGGCGACGCCGCTCGCGGCGCGGGCGAGGTACTGGGCCCTGTTCCACAGCCCGGCTCGATAGACCATGCGCGCGCCGTAGTAGTTGGTGAACCCTTCGCCGAACCACAGCGTCGACGTGTAGTTCTCGCGCGTGTAATCCCACGGACCCAGCTCGCGCGCGCGCAGGCGCTTCATGTTCCACGTGTGAAAGAACTCGTGCGCGTACAGCTCGAACTGATCGTAGTACCCGGCCGCGGATTGGAATCCGGTCGAGTCGGTGAGCGCGGTGGGCACGATCACCTGGGACGACGTCAGGTGTTCCATGCCGTCGCCGCCGCCGCGGTTGTTCGGGACATAGTGCACCAGGAACGTGTAGCGGGCGATCGGGGGATCGCCCCACATCTCCACCTCCGCCGCGACCACCCGGCGAATGCCCGCGACGAGCCGCGCGCGGGCGGCGGCGCTCGCCCGGTCGGCGTGCAGCACCACGCGATACTGCACCGTGCCGACCGTGAAGGTATCGATGGTGAACCGATCGGACATCTCGGTGGGGTGGTCGATGAAGACATCGTAGTTCGGGAAGCGCTGCGTGATGGGGCCCGGGAACGGCGTAATGACGGCGCCGTTGACCGCGGTCCACCCGTCCGGCCCCCGGTAGGTGACCACCACGGAGTCGGGTTTGTGGTCCACGACGTACGGGAAGACGTTGCCCGGATTCAGATTGACGTGGTGCGCATCGATCTGGGAGTGCGAGCCGTTCAGATCGTTCCACCAGACGGTCAGGTCGAAGTCGATCGTCGCGCTGCCGCGGCGCGGCGCCGGGCAGCGCACACTCCAGGTTTGCTTGTCGCGCTTCGGCGCGGCCATCGACCGGCCGTTGCACGCCGCCCGCACCTCCTGCACGTTGGCCGCGAAATTGTAGATCGCGTAACGTCCCGGATACCACGCCGGGAGCTGAATCAGCGTCGACTCGGCGAGCGCGCCGCTGATCTGCATCCGGACCTTCGCGGTGTGCGTGGCCGGCTCCGGGGCTTCGAACACGTAGGCGATGTCGTAGCGGGGGACGCGGATGGACGCGCGCTCGGCGGCGAGCGGTGCCGCTTGCACGAGCCCCAGCACCACGCCGATCACGGCGTGACCGGATGCAGCCGGGCGGTGAGCCAGCCGACGGCGGACCCGAGGGCGGCGCCGGCCACGACATCGGTCGGAAAATGCTTGCCGCCGGCGACCCGCAGCGTGCCGACGAGCACGGCGCCGCCGTAGAGCAGCAGGGCGTTGCGCCGGGCATGCGGCAGCCGCTGCCGTACGGCCATGGTCGTGTAGGCGGTCGCCGCCGAGAACGCGATGGCGGTATGTCCCGAAGGGAACGACTTACGGTTGTCGATGACGGTCGCGGCGTCCGGAGCGCCCCCCCGGTACAGCGCGGGCCGCCGCCGGTGGACGGCCACCTTGATCCACTCGGTCGCCGCCGCCGTCCACGTGAGCGCGCTGGCGAGCACGACCGCATCACCGCGCGCGCGCGCGGCCGGAATCTTCCAGGTTGCGGCGAGCACGGCCCCGCCCGCGACGCCCAGCACGAGGACGTCGCTCGCGCCGCGCGCGAATCCCGAATGCCAGGCGATCACGCCGCGATCGATCGCCGAGAGATCGGCGGGATCGCACGGCGCGCACGCCGCGACGGGCGGGCGCGCGATCGCCCCGGCGCCCGCGATCGCCGCACCACCCGCGAGGACCGCGACGTCCCACCATCCCGTGGTGTATCGCGGCAAGTGCTGAGCCGTGAGTGGACCGGCGAACAGGACACCGGTGTACAGCAGCACACGAGCACGCCGGAGCGGATGACGATCAGGGTGAAACACGGGATCGATAACTTACGTTCACGCTGCAACGACCGCTAACTCACGATTCCATGTGTCCTTGCGGTTTATCCGACCCCCGGCTAAGCTGTACGGCGATTTCTACAGGCGAGAGGCCGCGTGCGAACCGAGACCCTGCAACACATCGCGCTGTTCGATAAGTGCCGCAACTTCACGCGCGCCCGTGAGGTTCAGGCCGCGGGGCTCTATCCATATTTCAAGCCGATTTCCCGTTCCGAAGACACGGTGGTCGTGATCGAGGGGAAGGAACGGATCATGATGGGCTCCAACAACTACCTGGGGCTCACCCATCATCCCGACGTCCTCGCGGCCGCGCGCGCCGCGCTGGAGCGCTACGGCTCGGGGTGCACCGGCAGCCGGTTCCTGAACGGAACCCTCGATCTCCACGAACAGCTCGAAGGCGAGCTCGCCGAGTTCTTCGCGAAGGAAGCCTGCCTCGTGTTCTCCACCGGGTATCAGGCCAACCTCGGCGTCATTTCCGGCCTGGTCGGTCGCGGCGACGTGGTATTCCTGGACAAGCTCGATCACGCCTCGATCGTCGACGGGGCGAAGATGTCGCACGGCGAAACGATCCGGTTCAACCACGGAGATCTGGCCGGCCTCGAGCGCAAGCTGCAGCGCGTGCCCGAGGGAACCGGCATCATGGTCATCGTGGACGGCGTGTACTCCATGGAAGGGGACATCGCCGACCTTCCCAACCTGCTCAAGCTGACGCAACGATTCGGCGCGGCCCTCGCGGTGGACGACGCGCATTCCGTGGGCGTCCTGGGCTCGAAGGGAGACGGCACGGCCGCGCATTTCGGTCTCGTCGACGAGGTCGACCTGATCGTCGGCACGTTCTCCAAGTCGCTCGCCTCGATCGGGGGGTTCGCCGCCGGCTCCGAAGGCGTGATCCACTATCTCAAGCACCACAGCCGGCCGCTGATCTTCACCGCCGCCCTGCCGCCCGCCAACACGGCGGGCGTCCTCGCCGCGCTGCACGTGATGCGGCGCGAGCCGGAGCGGCGCGAGGCCCTGTGGGCCAATACGCGCCGGTTGCAGGACGGGCTGCGCACGTTGGGCTTCGACATCGGCCCCACGGAGACGCCGATCGTCCCCGTGCTCATCGGTCCGCTCGAGAAAACATTCCTGTTCTGGCGCCGGTTGTTCGACGCGGGCGTGTTCACCAACCCGGTCGTGCCGCCCGCCGTCCCGCCGTCGCAATGCCGGCTGCGGACCAGCCTGATGGCGACGCACACGCCGGAACAGATCGACCGCGCCATCGCCACGTTCGCGACCCTGGGCAAGGAGCTGGGGGTCATTTGAGCGTTGCCGTGGTCCCGGTCCGATCCGGACGGGACCTCGAGCGATTCATCGCGTTGCCATACAGTCTGCACCGGCGGGACCCCTTGTGGGTCCCGCCGTTGCGGATGGACGTCCGCACCATCCTGTCTCCGAAGAAAAACCCCTTCTTCGAGCACGCGCAGAGCCAGTACTTCGTCGCGCGGACCAACGGGCGCATCGCCGGCCGCATCGCGGCCATCAAGAACGACGCGCACAATACCCTGCACGAAGACACGGTCGGCTTCTATGGCTTCTTTGAGTGCGTCGACGATGCCGAGGTGGCCGCGGCGCTGTTCGGCGCGGCCGCCGCGTGGCTGCGCGAGCGGGGACTGCACACGATGCGCGGGCCGATGAATCCGTCCATCAACGACGAGTGCGGCCTGCTCGTCGACGGCTTCGACACCCCGCCGGTCGTGCTGATGCCGCACAACCCCGCGTACTACATCCCGCTGCACGAGCAATTCGGGTTCCGCAAGGCGAAAGACCTGATCTGCTTCTGGGGCGGCGGCACGCACCCGCCCGAGCGCTTCGCCCGGGCCAGCCGCACCATCGCCGAGCGCTACGACGTGCGGCTGCGCACGCTCGACATGAGACGGTTTCGCGAAGAAGTGGACCTCGTCAAGGTGTTGTTCAACCAGGCCTGGGAGCGGAACTGGGGCTACGTCCCGATGACCGAGGCGGAGCTCGAGCACCTCGCCAAACAGCTGAAGCCGATCATCGTGCCCGAGCTCGTGATCTTCGCCGAGCACGCCGGCGCGGTGATCGGCTTCGCGGTGGCGCTGCCGGACTTCAACGTCGCCCTGAAGCACAACCCGTCGGGACGGCTGTTCCCCGGCCTGCTCAAGGTTCTCTGGTTCTCCCGCAAGATCCACCGCGCGCGCATCGCGCTGCTCGGCGCGATCAAGGCGTACCAGGGCAAGGGGATCGATGCGCTGCTCTATCATCGCATCTGGAGCGAATGCGTCTCGCGCGGCATGTACTACGGCGAGGCGGGGTGGGTGCTCGAGGACAATGCCGCGATGGTCAACGGCCTGCTCCGGCTGGGATTCCAGCCCTACAAGACCTACCGCATCTACGACGTCCCGCTGTGAAGGCGTTCGTGACTGGGGCCACGGGCTTTGTCGGCGCCCATCTCGTGCAGGCGCTGCTCGCCCGCGGCGCCGCGGTCAGCTGCCTCGTGCGCTCGCCCGCGAAGGCGCAGGCCCTGAGGTGGCCCCCGACCGTGCGCCTGATCCGCGGCGACTTGCGCAACCGCGCGGCGCTGGCCACCGGATGTGCGGACGCCGAACTCGTATTCCATGTTGCGGGCCTGCTCGCCGGCCGCAATCTGGCCGAGTTCCACGAGGCCAACCGCGACGGCACCGGGCGCGTGCTCGAAGCGGCGGCGGCGCATCCGCCGCGCCGGTTCGTGTACGTGTCGTCGCTCGCCGTCGGCGGCCCGACCACGCCGGGGCACCCGGTCGACGAATCGCGCCCGCCCGCCCCGGTCACCGACTACGGCCGCAGCAAGCTGGCCGGAGAGGAGCTGGTGCGGGCGGCCCCCTACCCCTGGACGATCGTGCGGCCTCCGGTCGTCTACGGGGAATGGGACCGCGAGCTGGTGCGGGTGTTCCGCTACGCCCGTCGCGGGGTGGCGCCGGTGATCGGAGACGGAGCGCAGGAACTGTCGCTGATCTACGCAGGCGATCTGGCCGCCGCCCTGATCGCCGCGGCGACCGCGCCCGCCGCGGCGGGGCGCCTGTACTACGCGGCGCACCCGAGCACCACCACCAGCCGGGGCTTCGTGGAAGCCGTGGGCCGAGCGGTGGGCCGGCGCCCGCGGATCATCCGCCTCCCCGGACCGCTGGCGCGAAGCGCCCTCTGGGTCGTAGGTTCGCTGGCGTCCCTCGCGGGTCGCGCGACACTGTTGACGCTGGACAAGGCCAATGAATTCCTGGCGCCGGCATGGACGTGCCGCGCCGACGCGCTGGCCCGCGACGCGAGCTGGCGGGCCGCAACCGACTTGGAACCCGGACTGACGCGCACGGCCGCGTGGTACCGCACGGAGGCGTGGTTGTGACAACGATGCGATTCACGCGGCTGGACTGGTGGACCCTGGGCTACGTCGCGGTCGCGTCCGTGGCCCTGGTGGTGGCGCTCGCCGGCGGCACCGTGATTCCGTATTGGCCGTACCTGGTCGGGGCTCACGCGTTGCTGATCGGTCTCGTGCTGCTCGCGCCCCAGGCGCGGGCGACGGGTCCCGTGGGCCGGTTCCTGGGTGACTGGTACCCGATGCTGCTACTCGCGGCGCTATACGCTGAGATTGGCGTGCTCACCCTCGATGCCGGCCTCCAGAACGACCTGGCGGTGCAGAAGCTCGAGACCGCCATGTTCGGATCGCAGATCTCCTATCGCTGGATTCGCGAGATGCCGGCGCCGTGGCTATCCGCCGTCCTGCACCTCTGCTACCTCGCCTATTACCCCATTCTCTACGGCGCGCCGATCGGGTTGTGGTTTTCCGGCCGGCGCGACGCCGCGCGACACACGATCCTCGGCGTGATGGTGACCTTCTACCTGTGTTACGTTGTGTTTCTGTTCTACCCGGTGGCGGGACCACGCTATGCGTTCGCGCTCGCCCAGAATCCGGCGACCGACATCGGCCTCGCGCGCTTCACGCAATGGCTGTTGGATCACGGTGATTCCATGGGCGCCGCGTTCCCGTCTTCGCACGTCGCCGCGGCGGTTGTGGCGACGGGCTTCGCGCTCCGCTACTGGCGCCCGCTGGGGCTCGGGCTCCTCGTGCCGACCGTTGGACTCGTGCTCGCGGTGGTGTACGGGCAGTTCCACTACGGCGTGGATGCGCTGTCGGGCTTGCTGCTGGCGGGCGTCATGCTGGCGGTCATCCAGCGGGAAGCGGCGGTCCCGGTTCCCGCACCGGCGCGCGAATCGGTGGTCGGCGTGCTCGACGCGAGCGCCTAGCCGCGGTCACTCCCCCCTGCGCATCGCGACCGCGGGCGAGGGTCCGCCGATGCGGAGGAAGTGACGCAGATCGCGCACGTACAGGGAATCCGTCGTCACGGCCGCCGGCCAGGTTACGCCCTTGGCGGGTTTGAACAGGCCCGCGACCACACCCATCCCGCCGTCCTCCAGCTCCTGTCCGGTCGGGTTGTCGTAGTAGACGGTGACGCGATAGCGGCGGTCGGGCACGATGGGGACGCCCACGCCGGTCAGCCGAATGAATTTCTTCTGCGGCATCCCCACCACGTGACCCGTCGCATCCACGATCGGGCGCGCGCTCCACAGCGTCTTCCCCGTCGTGACGTCTTTCATGACGAGTGAATCGGCGTGGTCGTGCACGTGCCCGCCGATGCCCATGATCTTGCCGGGGATCGCCGGGCTGCCTTCGTAGGACTTCTCGGAGCGGCCCGGCGGGAGATCGAACGACTTATCGCCGACCGGGAATGCCGTGTCGAACTGCCACGGGTACGCCCGCAGCAGCGGATACCAGCGCCCCGCGTCCGCGTAGGTGAGGATGAGGCGCGTGCGCACACCGGTATAGGACCGCATGGTGGGGTTGTGCAGCATCGCATTCGCCACCAGCCGCTCGCCTCGGGTGAACGGCGCCCCGAACAGCCACCGCGCGACCTTGATCGCGCCGGTTTCACCGCCGGCCGCGAGCACGCGGCGCGAGATCGGCAGGAACAGCTCGCGGTGATTCGGGTCGATCAGGTTGTAGTGGTGGAGCAGCTCGCTGGGCACCGGGCGGCCCTGCGCGTCCACCAGCTCGACGCGAAAGCCGGACATCCATCCCGAGAACGGCATCTCCACGGCCATCACGGGGGGATAGACCGGGTTGTGCGCGTGCTGCTCGCTCATGCGCATGCCCTGGGGCGTCGCTGCGGGCGGGGCGGCGTGATGCGTGCCCGCAGGAACATCCACCGGCCCGAGGTCGATCAGGATCTCGTGGCGATCGCGGTTGACGGTGATGGCGGCCGGCGGCAGCGACGCGACCAGCGCGCGCGGCTCGACGGTGGACTGCCAGGCGAGCATTCGGAGCGTGACCAGCAGGAACAGGTTCATGGGTCGGAGAATCTAACGCTCAGGCGCGGATCTGGTACAGCCGGAACACGAAGAACGCGAGCACGGCCCCTTCGAGCACCCACGACATCGGCTGTCGATAGTATCCGAGGTACATCTCCTTGCCCCAGTAGCCGGAATCCTTGAACATGGCGAGCGTGAACTTGCGTTTCGAGAACGGCCACAAGAGCGGCAACCCGACGGTACTGCCGATGTCCGCCGCGTAATGCGCGAGAATGGCGACGAGGGCGAAGACCGCGTAGTGCGGTGAGAACAGTGCCAGCACCGCGGCCACGGCGACCGCGAACGCCACGCTGTGCGTGACGGTGCAATGGAAGGACGGCTTGGCCCACCCCGCGCGCACGACCAGCGAATCGGCGTTGGGGAGAAAGTGCATGCCGAGACAGAAGACGGCCGTCTTGGGATTCCAGTCGTAGGTCGCGATCGACAGCGCCAGCGGAACGTGGCCAAATTGCATCGAGTGCTCCATGGGAAAAGACGGAACCTGCAACCGGATCGCCTAGGCGGACTCCGGCTGCTCGAACCGGCTGCTCGCGAGGGATCGGTAGGCCGCCTCGACGATCGCCAGGTCGCGGCGCGCGACGGCGAGTGACATGGACGGCGCCGTCCGGTCGCGCACGCACTGCAAGAAATGCCGCAGCATGGCTCGATACCCCATCAGATCGAGCACTCCCGGCAGCCGCAGCCGCTTGCGCCGGCCGACCACGGCGGCGAACACGCCGTTGCTCTCGAACACGATACTCCCCAGCGTCCCGTAGGCCTTGGAGAGCTGCAGCCCGCCAAGCCGGTTGGGGACGTTCCACGCGTGGAGCAGTTTCCCCACGGCTCCGCTCTCGAACCGGAACAGGAGCTCCAGCCCGTCCTCGACGGGCACGAGGCTGGGTCCCCCGTTCAGCGGCCGAACCGCGAGCACCGCGCGCACCGGGCCGCCCAGGCTGCACAGGTAGTTCACCCAGTGCACGCCGCCCTCCAGAAGGGCGCCGCCACCCATTGCGTCGGGATCGGTGCGCCAGCCCGTCGGTCGTGACCGGGCGGCCCGGTTGAGCTCGAGAAACAGCAGCGTCCCAATGTCGCCGGCCGCGAGGTGCTCCCGCAAGACGCGCACGGCGGGCTTGAAAAAGTAGTTCTCCGCCACCATGGCGATCACGCCGGCGCTCCGCACCTCGGCCTCGATCTCCCCCAGCTCGGCCAGGCTCCGGGCGACCGGCTTCTCGATCAGCAGCGCCTTCCGCTGCCGGGCCGCCAGCCGGGCGTGCACGACGTGACCTGACGGCGGCGTACAAATGAACACGGCGTCCACCTGGGGAGACGCGCACGCTGCTTCGTAGCTGCCGAACGCCCCCCGGCCGCGAAAGCGCCTGCGGTAGGCCTCGGCCTTTTCCGCCGAGCGACTCGCGAAGTACAAGTCCACACCGGGCAACGTCCGGGCGATGCGGCTGTGCAGGCGGGCCACCGCGCCGCAACCGAGCAGGCAGAGGCCGATCCGCGTCGTCATGCGGCCGCGGCCCCCCCCCCCCCCGGCGACCCGCCCCCAATTGGGGCCGCGTTAGCGGCCCCCCCCCAGCCGCCTGGCCCCGATCCTCGCGCCCGG
>Ga0187893_10001200_pt1 | contig 64083 bp, 60 predicted proteins | sample MA1701074metaG_FD_139574 | JGI IMG/M metagenome (GOLD analysis project Ga0187893, IMG submission 139574) | White microbial mat communities from a basaltic lava cave in the Kipuka Kanohina Cave System on the Island of Hawaii, USA - MA170107-4 metaG ... | reverse complement strand
CGCCCAAGGCACCGCGAGGTCCATGCTCCAGTGGAACGACTGCCGGTTCACGACGTGGATCAGGATCAGGCTGATGATCGCGCCGAGCCCGAGCCCGACCGCGAGCCCGAGCGCGCTCACCGCGAGGCCTTCGGTCGCGAGCATCGCGCCGACCTGTCGCCGCGTCATGCCGAGATGGCGCAGCATGCCGAACTCCCGCCGGCGCGCGAGCACCAGCGCACCGAAGCTCGACGACAGGCCGGTGAGCCCGATCGCGAGCGCGACGAGCTCGAGCGCGTAGGTGATCGCGAACGTGCGGTCGAAGGCCTGGAGCGAGCGCTCGCGGATCTCGCCCGGCGCGGCGATCTCCAGCGACTCGCCCCCGGGGAGCGCGCCGCGGATCGCCTGCCGGACCGCGCCCGGATCGGCGCCGTCGGCGAGCCAGAACGCGGCATCGGTCGCGTTGCCGTCGCCTGTGAGCGCGACATAGCGCGCGCGCTCGATCACCACCGCGCCGTGCTGCCGGACGTAGTCGCGCCAGACCCCCGCGACGGTGAACCCGATTCGCCGGCCGCCGAGCGGCAGCTCGATCACGCTGCCCGGCGCGAAGCCGTAGACGTCGACCATCGCCTCCGAGACCCACGCCGGCGGCGGCGCGCCGGGCGGCGGCAGCGCCGTCCCGCCGACGAGCGCCAGCAGCCGTCCCGGATCCTGCGGATCGATCGGGCGCGCGAGGAGCGCGACCGCCGGCTTCTCCGGCTCGAGCAGCACGCTCTGCACGCGCGTGAAGTCGGCGCGCCGCACGCCCGCAATCGCCGCCAGCGCCGCCTGCTCCGCCGGAGTGAGGAAGGCCGTCTCGGTCGAGGCACTCGTCCGCACATACAGGTCGGCGGGCAGCACGTGATCGAGCCACGCCGCCAGCGACGACCGGAACGACGCGACCATGATCGCCATCGAGACGAGCAGGCTGACCGCCGCCACGATAGTCGCGAGCGAAAGCATCGCCTGGCCGGGCGCGCCGTGGAGCTGGAGCGCGGCGAGCCGCACCGGCACCGCGCCGTGACCGCCCGCACGCGCGAAGACCACGGCCGCGAGCCGCGGCATCAGCAGGATGGTCCCGACGAGCAGGAGCGCGATCGCGAGGTAGCCGAAGAACGGCAGGCCGCCGACGGGCGGCGCCGCGGTGAGCCCCGCGCCGGCCGCGATCGTCGCGAGCCCGGGCGCGAGCGGAGCGAGCCGGGCGAAGAGCCGCTGCTCGTCTCCCGCCTTGAGCGCCGCCGCAGGCTGTGCCCGCGCCGCCTCGAGCGCGGGCGCGAGGCTCGCGAGCAGCGCGACGCCGACGCCGAGCGCGAAGAACGCCGCCGCCCAGGCCGGCTCGAACCGGAGCGCCGGCTGCATCCCCCGGAAGCTCCCCGCGCCGAGGTCGGCGCCGACGGCGTGCAGCACGCCCTGCGCGAGCGCGAAGCCGGCCACGAGGCCGAGCGCCGCGCCGGCCGCACCGAGCACGAGTGCCTCGGCGAGGAGCGAGCGCACGAGCTCGCCCCGCGTCATCCCGAGCACCCGCAGCAGCGCGAGCTGCGGCCGGCGGCGCACCACCGCCAGCGCCTGGGTCGAGAACACGAGAAGCCCGCCGGTGAAGAGCGCGACGAGCGCGAGCACGTTCAGGTTCACCCGGTAGGCGCGCGAAATGTTCGCTGCGCGCTTCAGCTCGGCCGCGGGACGCTCGGCGAGCACGCCCGCCGGGAGCTCGGCGGCGAGCCGCGCGCCGAAGGCCTCCGCATCGACCCCCGGGCGCAGCCGCAGGTCGATGCGGTTGAGGCGCCCGATGCGGCCGAGCCCCGCCTGCACGCCCGCGATGTCGGCGATGCCGAAGCGCGTTCCGTCGGCGCGCGTCAGCCCCGCGACGCGGAAGCGCGCCTCGCCGAGCGCGATCCGCAGGACGACCTCGTCGCCCTCCTTCACGCCCAGCCACGTCGCGGCGGCGGGACTGAGGAAGAGCGCGTCGGGACGCAACACGTCGAGCGAGTCGGCCGGCGAGCTCACGACGAGATCGGGCTGCACCAGCCCCGCGCGGAAGACGTCGAGGCCGACGACGCGGAGCACGTCTTCCCGCCCGGCGAGCCGCACGTCGGCCTCCACCACCGGGCTCGCCACCGCCACTTCGGGCAGGCGGGCAAGGCGCGGGTACAGCGCCTCGTCGAAGCCCGCGCGCGGGCCCCGGACCACGACGTCGGCGGTGCCGGCGAGCGTCTGCACCGCGTGCGCGAACTCGCCGATCGCCGACTGGTTGACGAGCTGCACCGCGTAGCCGAGCGCGACGCCGAGCGCGATCGCGGCGAGGGCGAGCGCGAGGCGGCCCTGCCCGCGCGCGAGCGGGCCGAGGAAGAGCGCGCGGCGGAGCGCCCGGGCGCTCATTGCCGCAAGCCCGACGCGGTCAGCGTGTAGATCCGGTCCGCGGTCGCGGCCGCGAGCGGCGAGTGCGTTACCAGGATCCCGGCCGCGCCCTCGCGCTTCACGCTCGAGCGCAGCAGCTCGAGCACCTGCACGGCGCTGTCCGGATCGAGGTTGCCCGTCGGCTCGTCGGCGAGCACGAGCCGCGGCCGGTGCACGAGCGCGCGCGCGATCGCGACGCGCTGCAGCTCGCCGCCCGAGAGCTCGCTCGCGGCGCTCGCCCCGCGCTCGCCGAGCCCCACCGCGCCCAGCATCCCGCGCACGCGCGCCTCGCCCGCGGCGTCGAGCGCGCCGTTCAGCAGGAGCGGCAGCGCGACGTTCTGCGCGACGTCGAGGTACGGCAGGATGTGGAACGCCTGGAAGACGAATCCCATCCGGCGCCGGCGGAGCGCGGTCAGAGCATCGTCGTCGAGTGCGTCGAACGCCGCGCCCTCGAGCGCGATCGCGCCAGAGTCCGGGCGCTCGAGCCCGGCGACGAGGTTGAGGAAGGTCGACTTGCCGCTGCCCGATTCGCCGCGCACCGCCACGTAGTCGCCGGCGGCGAGCTCGAGGTCGACGCCGGCGAACACCGCGCGGGCGCGAGTGCCGGGGGGGCCGGGGTAGGACTTGGCGAGGCCGCGGATGGACAGCACGGCATCGAGGGTAAAAGAAAACGGCCGCGGGGCGGGTGCGCCGCGCGGCCGTCAATGCCTGTTTGGCTTCGTTCGTACTGAGGCGAGGAGCACCGGGTCGGGCCCGGCTGCAGATCCCCTGAGTCGGCGTTTTCTACGCCTGCTGTTTCGAGCGTCGGTGCGCGCCGTTTCGCGCGCCTACCGGCGAACCGAAGCCGGCTGAACTCGGGGCGCCCTATCCCCCTCGGGTCGAGCTGGAGGTGGTGGCCTGCGAGTCGTCGGTCTTCGACTTCGCGCCGGGGCAAGCCGACGCCGCGCTGCTCGCGAAGAGGAATGCGATCACGGCAGCGATCCTCAAGTAGCGACTAGACACCGGATCACCTCCTTTCCATGGAAACCGGCACATGCCGTGGCACGAGAATAGCAGAGGGTGACGCCGGGGCCAACCCCGCCCCCGCGCGCGCCCAGACCGCCTAGACCGGGATGACCTGGAGCTCCGGTGCGACCGATTGCACGAGGCCCTCGATCCCCGAGAGCGTCGCCGAGAGCGAGCTCGGGCAGCTGCCGCACGCCCCCTGGTAGTGCACCTTGAGGACGTTGTCCTCGAGCTGCACCACGTAGAGGTCGCCGCCGTCGCCCTGGAGGTAGGGCCGCACGCGCTCGTCGATGAGATCGGTGATGAGCGCGAGTGTGTGGCGCTGCTCGTCGGAGAGCGTCTCGTCGTCGAGCGCCGGATGCCCGCCGCCGGACCCGGCGTAGGCCTGCGACTGCGCTTCCGCGGCCGGCGCCTCGCGGATCGGCACGGCGAGCTGTTTCAATAGCTCGTTCCACTCCGCGCCGCCGTCCTGCGTGACCGTGATCCACTGGTCGACGTAGAAGACGTTGGTCACGTGCGGGACGGCGAAGAGGGCCTGCGCGAGCGCATCGCCGTTCGCCTGGTCTTTCGAGTCGTACGAGCGCGAGGCGCCGTAGGTGAGCGGCTCCTTGAGCACGAACTTCATCGCGTTCGGGTTCGGCGTGCGCTCGATCTCGGCGATCTTGGGCATGTCGGCTCGCGTCAGGCGTCCTGGGCGACGGGGTCCGCGGCGCCTTCGGTCGTCGCGGTGCCCTCGCGGTTGAATGCCGCGTGCAGCGTGTGCCACGGCAGGATCGCGCACTTCACCCGCGCCGGCAGGTCGCGCACGCCGGCGAACACGGTGAGCCGGCCGAGGTGGCGGCCGCTCGTCTCGAGGTCTTCCTTGCCCGTCGCCATCGCGCGGAAATGCGCCACGAGATTCTCGGCTTCCGCCGGGGTCCTGCCCTTGACCGCCACGGTCATCATCGACGCCGAGGCCTTGCAGATCGCACACGACTCGCCTGCGAACGCGATCTGCCCGATCCGATCGCCGTCGAGCCGGAGCGCGACCTCGATGTGGTCGCCGCAGAGCGGGTTCACGCCCTCGGAGCGGTGGGTCGCCTCCTCGAGCTTGCCCCAGTTCCGCGGCTTCCTGTTGTGATCCAGGATGATTTCCTGGTAGAGCTGCTTGCTATCCATGCGAGCCGATCACGCGAACATCTTCTGCACCTTGCGGACTGCGGCGGCCAGCGCCTCGACTTCGGCGAAGGTGTTGTAGAACGCGAACGACGCCCGCGCCGTCGCCGGGACGCCGAGGCGCTGCATCAGCGGCTGGGCGCAATGGTGTCCGGTACGGATCGCGATGCCCTCGTGGTTGAGGATCGTCCCGACGTCGTGCGGGTGGACGTCGCCGACGTAGAACGAGAGGACCGAGGCCTTCTCCTTCGCCGTCCCGATCAGGCGCACGCCGGGGATCGCGCCGAGCAGCTCGGTCGCGTACCCGAGCAGCGCATGCTCGTGCGCGGCGATGCCGGCGTGGCCGACCGCGGTCAGGTACTCGATCGCCGCGCCCAGCCCCACGGCTTGCGCGATCGGCGGCGTCCCGGCCTCGAACTTGTGCGGGATGTGGTTGTAGGTGGTCTTCTCGAAGCTCACCGACAGGATCATGTCGCCGCCGCCCTTGTACGGCTGCATCGCCTCGAGGTGCTTCGCCTTGCCGTACAGCACGCCGATTCCGGTCGGGCCGAAGATCTTGTGGCCGGTGATCGCGTAGAAGTCGGCGTCGAGGTCGCGCACGTCGATCTTCAGGTGCGGCGCGGCCTGCGCCCCGTCCACCAGCACCGGCACGCCGTGCCGGTGCGCGGTCGCAATCATCGCCTGCACCGGGTTGATCGTGCCGAGCGCGTTCGAGACGTGCGTCGTCGCGACGAGCCTCGTGCGCGGGTTGAAGAGCCGCTCGTACTCCTCGAGCAGGAGCTCGCCCGCGTCGGTCACCGGGACGACGCGCAACCGCGCGCCCTTCTCCTCGCACAGCATCTGCCACGGCACGATGTTCGAGTGGTGCTCGAGGCAGGTGAGGATGATCTCGTCGCCGGCGCCGACGACGCTACGGCCGTAGCCCTGCGCGACGAGGTTGATGCCGTCGGTGCAGTTCGAGGTGAAGATCACCTCGCGGTCTTCGCCGGCGTTCAGGAACCCGCGCGCGATGCTCCGCGCGCGCTCGTATGCGGCGGTCGCGGTCTCCGACAGGTAGTGCACCCCGCGATGGATGTTGGCGTGCTCCCAGCCCCGGTAGTGGACGATCCGGTCGAGCACCGGCTGCGGCATCTGGGCCGAGGCGGCGTTGTCGAGGTAGACGAGCGGCTTTCCGTCCACCCGGACGTTGCGCAGGATCGGGAAGTCGGCCCGGATGCGCTCGACGTCGAGCGGCGTTGCGCGCAGCGCAGCGGTGCGCGGGGCGGTCGCTGTCGCCGCCACGGTCGCTGGGGCATTCACTGCGGCATTCCCTGGGGCATTCATGGGTTCGCCCGGGTTTCCTCGAGCACCGTGCGGTGCAGCGCGTCGACGACCGAGCGGATCGGAATCCGGTCAACGACCTCCGCCGCGAAGCCGTAGGTGAGCAGCGCGCGCGCGGCCGACTCGGCGAGGCCGCGGCTGCGCAGGTAGAAGAGCTCCTCCGCCTCGAGCTGGCCGACGGTCGCGCCGTGCGCGCACTTCACGTCGTCGGCGAAGATCTCGAGCTGCGGCTTGGTGTCGACGTGGGCGCGCCGCGAGAGCAGCAGGTTGCGGCTCTGCTGCGACGAGTCGGTGCGCTGGGCGCCCGGTCGGACCAGGATGCGGCCGTTGAAGACCGCGTGCGCATGTCCGCCGGCGACGCACTTGTGCAGCTGGCGGCTCGTGCCGTGCGGGTGGGCGTGGTCGACGAAGCTGTGCGTATCGCCGAGCTGGCGCTCGTTGAGGAGCGCGAGGCCGTCGATCTGGCAGTGGGTCCCCTCGCCCGCCTGGCGGACGTTCAGGTCGTAGCGCGAGAGCCGCGCGCCGACCGCCACCGCGACCGCCTTGTAGGAGGCGTCGCGCTCGAGGCGCACCGCGCACGTCGCGATGTGGAAGGCGGCCGGGCCCTCCTGCTGCCGGCGAACATGGCGGAGGTGTGCGTTCGCGCCGACCGCGATCTCGGTCACCGCGTTCACGCAATAGACGCCGTCGTGCAAACCGACGTAGTCCTCGAGGACCGTGACCTCGCTGCCCGGCCCGGCGACGATCAGGCAGCGCGGATGAACCGCGACGCCCGCCTGCGTGCCGGCGAACACGAGCTGGATCGGGGTCGACCCGGCGGCGTTGCGCGGGACGACCACCAGGGCGCCGTCCGACAGGTGCGCGGTGTTGAGCGCGCGGAAGGCGTCGTCGCGGAAGCCGGCGTGGCGGCCGAGGTTCGCCTCGACCAGGCTCGCGTGCGTCTCGAGCGCGGCGGCGAGCGTCGTCACGATGATGCCCTCCCGCGACGGCGACGACAGGGTCGGGGCGAACTCGCCGTCGAGGAACACGAGCCGCGCCGGCGCCTCCGGCGCGATCACCGGCTCGAGCCCGACTCCGACGGGCGACGCGGCCCGTGCGGCAGGCTTGAGCGCCTGCGCGTACAGCGGGGCGAGGTCGGTGAAGCGCCAGTCCTCGTCGCGCAGCGTGGGCAGCGTGAGCGAGTTCGCGCGCTCGAGCGCCTCGGCGCGGAGCCGGCCCAACCACGCCTGCGGCTCGGCAGGCAGCTCCGGGCGGCCCGCGAGCAGGTTCTCGAGCCAGGGATGGGTCGCTGCGGCGCTCATGCCGCGATCGCCTCCTTCGCCACCCACTCGTAGCCCCGCCGCTCGAGCTCGAGCGCGAGGTCCCGGCCGCCGGTCTTGATGATCCGGCCGCCTTCCATCACGTGCACGTAGTCCGGCACGATGTAGTTCAGCATGCGCTGGTAGTGCGTGACCAGCACGACCGCGTTGTCCGGGCCGAGCAGCCGGTTGACGCCGTTCGCCACGACGCGCAGCGCGTCGATGTCGAGGCCGGAGTCGGTCTCGTCGAGGAACGCGAGCTTCGGCTCGAGGAGCGCCAGCTGCAGGATCTCGTTGCGCTTCTTCTCGCCGCCGGAAAAGCCTTCGTTCACGCTCCGGTCGAGGAACGCCGGGTCCATGTCGAGCGACTTCATCTTCTCGCGCACGAAGTCGTCGAACTCGAGCGGATCGAGCTCGTCCTTCCCGCGCGCGCCCTGGACGGTGTTGTAGGCGAGCCGCAGGAACTGCGCGTTGGCGACGCCGGGGATCTCGACCGGGTACTGGAAGCCGAGGAAGAGCCCGGCCCGCGCCCGCGCCTCGGCCGGCAGCGCGAGCAGGTTCGTGCCGTCGAACGTCACCTCGCCGCTCGCGATCTCGTAGGCCGGGTGGCCGGCGAGCGCCTTGGCGAACGTGCTCTTGCCGGAGCCGTTGGGCCCCATGATCGCGTGCACCTCGCCGGCGCGGACGGTGAGGCTCACGCCCTTCAGGATCTCGATGCCGGCGACTTTGACCGACAGGTCGCGGGCCTCGAGCAGGACGCGCGCGCCGCCCGCGATCATCCGACGCTGCCTTCGAGCTTGAGGCCGAGGAGCTTGGAGGCCTCGACCGCGAACTCCATCGGCAGCTGGGTGAAGACGTCCCGCACGAAGCCGTTGATGATCATCGACACCGCCGCCTCGCCGTCGACGCCGCGGCTCTGGAAGTAGAAGAGCTGGTCCTCGCCGATCTTCGAGGTCGTGGCCTCGTGCTCGACCCTGGCGGAGCTGTTCTGGACCCGGATGTACGGGAAGGTGTTCGCGCCGCACGCCGCGCCGATCAGCATCGAGTCGCACTGCGAGTGGTTGCGCGCGTTCTCGGCCCGCGGGCCGATCTGCACCAGGCCGCGGTAGGAGTTGTTCGATACGCCCGCCGAGATGCCCTTCGAGATGATCCGGCTGCGCGTGTTGGCGCCGATGTGGATCATCTTGGTGCCGGTGTCGGCCTGCTGGTGGTGGTTCGTCAGCGCGACCGAGTAGAACTCGCCGACCGAGCCCTCGCCCTGCAGAATACAGGACGGGTACTTCCAGGTGATCGCCGAGCCGGTCTCGACCTGGGTCCACGAGATCTTCGACGCGACGCCCTTGGCGAGGCCGCGCTTGGTGACGAAGTTGTAGATCCCGCCGACGCCGTTCGCGTCGCCGGCGTACCAGTTCTGCACCGTCGAGTACTTGATCTCGGCGCGGTCGAGCGCCACCAGCTCGACCACCGCGGCGTGGAGCTGGTTGGTGTCGAACTGCGGCGCCGTACAGCCCTCGAGATAGGAGACGTAGGCGCCCTCCTCGGCGACGATCAGCGTGCGCTCGAACTGGCCCGAGTCCTGGGTGTTGATGCGGAAGTAGGTCGAGAGCTCCATCGGGCACCGCACGCCCTTCGGGATGTAGCAGAACGACCCGTCGGTGAAGACCGCGGAGTTGAGCGCGGCGTAATAGTTGTCGCCCTGCGGGACCACCGTGCCGAGATACTTCCGCACGAGGTCCGGATGCTCGCGCACCGCCTCCGACATCGAACAGAAGATCACGCCGACTTCGGCGAGCTTCTTCTTGTAGGTGGTCGTGACCGACACCGAGTCGAAGATCACGTCGACCGCGACACCGGCGAGCGCCTTCTGCTCGTGCAGCGGCACGCCGAGCTTCTCGAACGTCCGGATGAGCTCGGGATCGACCTCGTCCATCGACGCAAGCTTCGGTTTCGCCTTCGGCGCCGAGTAGTAGCTGATCGCCTGGAAATCGATCGGCGGGTACTTCACGTTCGGCCACTTCGGCTCGGTCATGGTGAGCCAGCGGCGGTAGGCCTCGAGCCGGAACTCGAGCAGCCACTCCGGCTCGTCCTTCTTGCGCGAGATGAGCCGGATCACGTCCTCCGACAGGCCCTTCGCGGTCGTGTCGGAGTCGATGTCGGTGACGAAGCCGTGCTCGTACGGCTTGTCGATGAGGGTCTGCAGCACCGCGCTCATGGGCTCACGCGCCTTCGGTCGCCTTCAGGCTGAAGCTCTCGCCGCAGCCGCAGGCGTCGCCGGCGTTCGGGTTCTTCACCGTGAACATCTGCTTGAAGCCCTCGCGGACGAAGTCGAGCTCGGCGCCGTCGAGGGCGGCGAGCGCCTTGCGATCGATGACGAGCTTCGCGGCGTGGCCCTCGAAGAGAGTGTCCTCCGGGCCCACCTCCTTCGCCACCTCGAAGGTGTAGGCGTAGCCCGAGCAGCCGACCTGCTTGATCCCGAGCCGCAGGCCGATGCCGCCGAACTTCTCGACCGAGCCGAGGATCTGTCCGGCGGCGCTGGGGGTGAGCGTGATCGCCATCGTCGCGCCCCTCAGGCCGGCACGGCGTCGGTCGACGCCGGGCGCTTGTCGCGCATGTCGACCATGGTCACCGCCGCGCCCTTCTCCCGCCGGCCCTGCGCCACCAGCTGCGCGAGCGTGACCGACGAGAGGTACTCGAAGATCCGGTCGTTCAGCCCCGCCCACAGGTCGTGGGTGATGCACTTCTGGTCGTCGTGGCAGTTCTCGCGGCCGTGGCACTGCGTGGTGTCCATCGGCTCGTCGACGGCGCGGATGACGTCGGCGACCGAGACCTCCTCGAGGCGCTTGGCGAGCAGGTAGCCGCCCCCGGGCCCGCGCACGCTGTTGACGAGCGCGTTCCGGCGCAGCTTGCCGAAGAGCTGCTCGAGGTAGGAAAGCGAGATCCCCTGCCGCTCGCTGATCCCGGCGAGCGAGACCGGCCCGCCCTTCTGGGACATCGCGAGATCGAGGATCGCGGTTACTGCGAAACGCCCTTTCGTGGTCAGCCGCATGGGGCCTCCTGGGACGGCCAAAAGCCGAGGAATTTGGTCAAGTTTACTCAATCCCGACTAACCCGGTCAACCTTTGGGGAAGGTCTGGGCGCAACCGGGGTTTGCAAGGCGCCGGGGGACCGCGCCGAGGGGGCGCCGGGGCTGGCCTTCAGCCGCCGGCGCGCTGCCGCAGTTTGAACCGCTGGATCTTGCCGGTCGCGGTCTTGGGCAGCTCGGCGACGAACTCGACCCAGCGCGGGTACTTGTACGGCGCGAGCCGGTCCTTCACGTGCTGCTTCAGCGCTTCCGCGAGCGCGGGTGTGGCCGGCACGCCGGGCTTCGCCACGACGTAGGCCTTCGGCTTGATGAGCTCGGCCTCGTCGGGCGCGCCGACGACCGCGGCTTCGAGCACGTCCGGGTGGGAGGCGAGCGCCGCCTCGACCTCGAACGGCGACACGAAGATGCCGCCGACCTTGAGCATGTCGTCGGAGCGGCCGCCGTAGGTGTAGAGGCCGTCGGCGTCGCGGGTGTACTTGTCGCCGGTGCGCGTCCACCCGCCGAGGAAGGTGGCGCGGCTCCGCTCGCGGTTGTTCCAGTAGCCGGCGGCGGCGGACGGGCCGGCGACCAGCAGGTCGCCGAGCTCGCCCGGGCCGCAATCCTTGCCGGCGTCGTCGACGATGCGCAGCTCGTAGCCGGGCACCGCCGTGCCGCTCGTCCCGTAGCGCACTTCACCCGGCCGGTTCGAGAGGAAGATGTGCAGCATCTCGGTCGAGCCGATGCCGTCGAGGATCTCGACCCCGAAATGCCCGGTCCAGCGCCGGCCGATGTCGGCGGGCAGCGCCTCGCCCGCCGAGACGCAGAGGCGCGCCGCCACCTCGTCGCGCTGCGGCAGCGCCGGCGCAGCCAGCATCGCGGCGTACAGCGTCGGCACGCCGTAGAAGATCGTGGGGCGGTGGGCCTTGAGGCGCTCGAACACCGCGGCCGGCGACGGCCGCTCCGCCATCAGCACCGCAGTCGCGCCGACCGCGAGCGGGAAGCTGAGCGAGTTGCCGAGGCCGTAGGCGAAAAAGAGCTTCGCCGCCGAGAAGACGACGTCGTCCTCCCGGAGCCCGAGCACCGGCCGGCCGTAGAGCTCGGCCGTCGCGATCAGGCTCGAGTGGACGTGGACCGTGCCCTTGGGCGTCCCGGTCGAGCCGGACGAATAGAGCCAGAAGCAGGCGTCGTCGCAGGTGGTGGGCACGGGATCGAACGAAGTGCCCGCCTTCGCCGTCAGGTCCTGCAGGCGCGCGTGCGCGTGCGCGCCCGTGCCCGAGACCACGACGTGCTGCAGTCGCGGGCAGCGTTCGAGCACCGGCGCGAACTGGGGAAGGAGCGCCGCGGACACGATGAGCGCCTTCGCCCGGCTGTCGTTCAGCATGAACTCGTAGTCGGCGGGCGTGAGCAGCGTGTTCACCGCGATCGGGACGATGCCGGACTTGATCGCGCCGAGGAACACGGCCGGCCAGTCGATCGTGTCGAGATGGGCGAGCACGATCCGGTCTTCCTGCGCGAGGCCGAGCGCGGCGAGCGCGTTTGCCGCGCGGTTCACGCGCTCGGCGAGCTCCGCGTAGGTGTAGCGGCCGGCGTCGTCGATGATGGCGAGCTTCCCGGCGCGGCCGGCGGCGAGGTTGCGCTCGACGAGATCGTGCGCGGCGTTGTAGTCGCGCGGGATGTCGAGCGCGGGCGGGCTCGCGGACTGGTCGACCCGGCTGAGTTTCGGCATGCGTCCTCCTTACTCCTCCGTGCGTCAGGCGGCCACGCCGGCCTCGCCCCGCGCCTGCTCGACCCATTGGCCGATCCACGCGGCCGCCGCCTCCTCGGCGAGGGTCCCGCTCGAGGCGTCGTGGAACAGGATGTCGCCGATCCGCCGCGCGCCGAGCTCGGCGAGGATCGCGTCGAACCGGCGGCCGCCGTTGCAGAACGTGTCGCCGTAGGTCCGGTCGCCGAGCGCGATCACGCCGTACTGCACGCTCGAAAGTCCGGGCCGGCCCGCGAGCAGCGACTCGTAGAGCTGCTTCGCGTTGTCCGGGACGTCCCCCTGGCCGTAGGTCGACGTGCAGATCAGGTAGAGGCCCCCGGGCGCGAATACGGCAGCGTCCAAGCCGTCCATCACCTTGACCTGCACGCGCGCGTCGCCGCCGTCGAGGATCAACTCGAGCTCCTGCGCGACCAGCTGGGCGTTGCCGGTCATCGTGCCCACGAGGATCGTCAGGTCGAGCGCCACGTGTCTGCTCCCGGTGGCCGGCGGCGCTCGCCGGCGCTTGCGTTTTGATGAACGTGCATTATAATGCACTCACTTTCCAGATCAAGCATTATATTGCATATCGCCATGGGCGTTCGCGAGCCGGCCCGTAAGTCCTCCCGCCAGGAGTCCCCTCACCAGGAGTCCTCCCACCAGGAGTCCTCCCGCCAGGTCGACGTCGTCCGGCTCGACGCGGCGTTCCTCGACCGGCTCGGTGAGCGCGTCCGCGAGGCGCGCGCCCGGCGGGGGATGACCCGGAAGATCCTCGCGCGCGACTCCGGCGTCTCCGAGCGCTACCTCGCCCAGCTCGAGGCCGGGCGCGGCAACGTCTCGGTGCTGCTGCTCCGCCAGATCGCGCAGGCGCTCAACCTGCCGCTCGACGACCTCGTCCGAGCCGACGACGGCCAGTCGGTCGAGCTGACCCTGATCCTCCAGCTCCTCAAGCGGCTGCCGGCGGCGCGGCTCGTCAAGGTGCGGCGCCAGCTCGTGCGCGACTACGGCAGCGCCTACGGCGCGCGCGAGAATCGCATCGCGCTGGTGGGCTTGCGCGGTGCCGGCAAGTCGACGCTCGGCGCGGGGCTCGCCCGCGATCTCGGCGTGCCGTTCGTCGAGCTGGATCACGAGGTCGAGGCCGAGGCCGGCACCAGCCTGCACGAGATCTTCCTGCTGCACGGACAGGCGGGGTTCCGCCGCTACGAACGCCGCGCGCTCGAGCGCATCCTCGAGAAGAACGAGCGCTGCGTCGTCGCCACCGGCGGCAGCATCGTGTCGGAGCCCGCCACCTACGACCTCGTGCTTTCCGCCTGTTTCGCCGTCTGGCTGAAGGCGGCGCCGGAAGAGCACATGGCGCGTGTCGCCGCGCAGGGCGACTACCGGCCGATGGCCGGCAACCGCGAAGCGATGGCGGATCTGCGCCGCATTCTCGCCGGCCGCGAGCCGCTGTACGCGCAGGCCGACGTCACCATCGACACCGCGGGCAAGACCGTCGAAGCGAGCCTCGCCGAGCTCGCGCGCGCCGTCGCGCCCCGCGACCGCCCCCACCAGGAGAACCCGTCATGAGCGCCGTTCCGCAACCGGCTGGCGACACGCCGCCGCCCGTACTGTACGACCGCACCCCGGACACTTACGCCCACTGGCGGCTGAAGGTCGAGGGCGACGTCGCCACTCTCGCGATGGACGTCGATGAGGCGCGCGGCCTGAAGCCCGGCTACCGGCTGAAGCTCAACTCCTACGACCTCGGCGTCGACATCGAGCTCTACGACGCGCTGCAGCGCATCCGGTTCGAGCATCCGGCGGTCAAGGTCGTCGTGCTCACCAGCGCGCGCGAGCGGATGTTCTGCTCGGGCGCGAACATCTACATGCTCGGCACGTCGAGCCACGCCTGGAAGGTCAACTTCTGCAAGTTCACCAACGAGACGCGCAACGGCATGGAGGACTCGAGCCGCCACGACGGCCTGCGCTTCCTCGCGGCGGTGAACGGCACGGTCGCCGGCGGCGGCTACGAGCTCGCCCTCGCCTGCGACGAGATCCTGATGATCGACGACCGCTCCTCCACGGTCAGCCTGCCCGAGGTGCCCCTCCTCGGCGTGCTGCCGGGGACCGGCGGCCTGACCCGCGTCACCGACAAGCGCAAGGTCCGCCGCGACCTCGCCGACGTGTTCTCCACGACCAGCGAAGGCGTGCGCGCGGACCGCGCCCGCGAGTGGAAGCTCGTCGACCACCTCGCCAGGCCGCAGGCGTTCGCCGGTGCGGTGCAATCGCGCGCGGCGGCGCTCGCCGCCACCAGCACCCGCCCCGGCGCCGGGCCGGGCGTGGCGCTGACCGCCCTCGGGCGCAGGATCGACGCCACCGGCTATCACTATGAACACGTCGACGTCGCGCTCGACCGCAAGGCGCGCACCGCGACGATCACCGTCTCGGCGCCGAAGTCGCCCCAGCCGTCCGACCCGGCCGCGATCCTCCGGGCCGGGGCGCGCTGGTGGCCGCTCGCGATGGCGCGCGAGCTGGACGACGCGATTCTCCTCCTGCGGACGAACGACCTCGAAGTCGGCACCTGGATCCTCAAGACCCGCGGCGACGCGGACGCGGTGCTCGCGGTCGACGCCGTGCTCGATGCGAGGCGCGACGACTGGCTCGTGCGGGAGACGATCGGCCTCCTCCGCCGGACGCTGGCGCGGCTCGACGTCTCCCCGCGCACGATGTTCGCGATCGCCGATCCGGAATCCTGCTTCGCCGGGACGCTCGCGGAGCTCGCCTTCGCCGCCGACCGCAGCTACCTGCTGCAGCTCCCCGACGACGAGGCCGGCGCGCCGCGGATCGCGCTGTCCGCCCTGAACTTCGGCGCGTACCCGATGGTGAACGGACTCACGCGGATCGCGACGCGCTTCTGCGACGAGGCCGCGCCGGTCGAGGCGGCGCGCGCGCGCACCGGCGCGAAGCTCGACGCGCGCGCCGCGCTCGAGCTGGGCCTCGTCACCTACGCGCCCGACGACCTCGACTGGGACGAGGAGGTGCGGATCGCGATCGAGGAGCGCGCGAGCCTCTCGCCCGACGCGCTCACCGGCATGGAAGCGAACCTGCGGTTCGCCGGCCGGGAGACGATGGAAACGCGGATCTTCGGCCGCCTCACCGCGTGGCAGAACTGGATCTTCAACCGGCCGAACGCGGTGGGCGAGCAGGGCGCGCTCAAGGTGTTCGGGACCGGAGCCAGGGCGAAATTCAACTGGGAGCGGGTCTAGCCCGCGAAGGACGCGAACGATGAGCGCAATCGACTACGGCGAGCGGATCCCCAACAACGTCGCCCTTGCCACCGACCGCACGCTCCAGCGCGCGCTCGAGCACTGGCAGCCGCGCTTCCTCGAGTGGTGGCGCGAGATGGGGCCGCACCACTTCGCCGGCAACGACGTGTACCTCCGCACCGCGGTCGGCGTCGACGCGCAGGGCTGGGCGAGCTACGGCTACGTGAAGATGCCCGACTACCGCTGGGGCATCTTCCTCGCCGACCCGATTCCCGATCGCACGATCGGCTTCGGCGACGTCCACGGCCAGCCGGCGTGGCAGCAGGTGCCGGGCGAATACCGCTCGCAGTTCCGGCGGCTGATCGTCACCCAGGGCGACACCGAGCCGGCCTCGGTCGAGCAGCAGCACCTCCTCGGCCACACCTGCCCGTCGCTCTACGATCTGCGCAACCTCTTCCAGGTGAACGTCGAGGAGGGCCGCCACCTCTGGGCGATGGTCTACCTGCTGCACGCCTACTTCGGCCGCGACGGCCGCGAGGAAGCCGAGGAGCTGCTCGCGCGCCACTCGGGCGACGCCGACAAGCCGCGCATCCTCGGCACCTTCAACGAGCCGATCTCCGACTGGCTCTCGTTCTTCTGCTTCTCCTACTTCACCGACCGCGACGGCAAGTTCCAGCTGAAGAGCCTCGCCGAATCGGGGTTCGATCCGCTCGCGCGCACCTGCCGCTTCATGCTCACCGAGGAAGCGCACCACATGTTCGTCGGCGAGACCGGTCTCGGGCGCGTGGTCCGGCGCTCCCTCGAGCTGATGAAGGAGCTCGACACCGACGACCCGGCCGCGATCCGCCGCGCCGGCGGCATCGATCTCCCGCTCCTGCAGCGCTATCTCAACTTCTGGTTCTCGTCGTCGCTCGATCTCTTCGGCTCCGAGGTGTCGTCGAACGCGGCGACCACGTTCGCCAACGGCATCAAGGGCCGGCCCGACGAGGCCCAGTACGAGGATCACGTCGCGCTCGACGCCACGACGGCAATCGAGGTGCCCGACGGCGCGGGCGGCGTGAAGTCCGAGACGGTCGCCCTGCGCAACGCGATGAACGAGGTGGTGCGCGGCGCGTACGTGAAGGACTGCGAGCTCGGCCTGCGGCGCTGGAACATGCAGATCCAGCGCGCGGGGCACGAGCTCCGCCTGACCCTGCCCTCGACGCGCTTCCGCCGCCAGATCGGCGCGTGGGCCGACGTGCCGACCGCGCCCGACGGCACGCCGATCGTGCGCGAGGCCTATGAGGCGGGCCTGCGCGACTGGCTGCCGACCGCGGCCGACCGCAGCTACGTGCACAGCCTCATGCAACGCGTCGTCGAGCCGGGGAAGATGGCGGCGTGGATCGCGCCGCCCGACCGCGGCATCAACAATCTGCCGGTCGAATCCGAGTACGTCCGCCTGATCTGACGCCGCCCGCGCGGCGGCAATAGTTGGCATTCGTCGGCGGGCGCTGGCGCGCGCCGGCCGCGCGTCAACCGCGGCCGACTGGCACGCGTTCTGCTCCTCGTGGGGAACGAGCACCCGGCTCGGGCTCCGACGAGCGAGAAGCGTGTCTGCATGACGGCATTTCGTTGCCTTTTCGACGCCGCCGCGCACATCGCGGCCACGGCCGCGTTCGCCCTCGCGGCGTTCGGCGCGCACGCCCAGGCGCCGGCGGCCGCGATCGCCGTGCCCGATGCGCGCATCACCTCGACCGCGCGCCTGCTCGCCGGCATCGGCTCCGCCTACGCACCGCACGCGCACGTCGCGTCCCTCGACGCCTGGACAAGACACCGCGACACGCTCGCGCCGCAGTGGGAGCGCCTGCGCCGCGAGCGCCTGAGCGTCATCGAGGACTGGCGCGACGAAGTGCTCGGCACCGAGCTCGACCGGTGCCGCACGCTGCTCTACCCGTTCAGCGGCCCCGACTTCCTCAACGCCTATCTCCTCTTCCCGCGCTGCGACACCTACGTGTTCTTCGGCCTCGAGCGGCCGGGCGAGGTGCCGCCGCTCGAGGCGATGAGCCGCGAGGACGCCGCGGCGCTGCTCAAGGACGTCCGCGCCGCGCTCGGCGACATCCTGGTGCGCAACTACTTCATCACCCAGCACATGTCGGCGCAGGTCCACACCCCGCGGCTGAAAGGCATGCTGCCGCTGATGCTCGCCTCGATGGGGCTCCTCGACGTGCACATCGCCGCGGTCGAGCCGTTCGACCTCGGGCGGACGCCCGCGCCGCTGCCGAACACCGGCGTCCGCGCGGCGCGGCGGGCGCAAGGCGTCAAGGTGACCTTCGTCCAGCCGCTCGTCGGCAAGCCGCAGACGCTCTACTATCTCGCGCTGGATGCGACCGACGCCGCCCTGCGCGCCAACCCGGAGTTCCTGCCGTTTCTCGCCCGGCACAAGTCGAGCTTCACCTTCCTCAAGTCGGCTTCCTACCTCCTGCACGGCGACGAGTTCGCCGGCACGCGCAAGGTGCTGCTCGAAGCGAGCGAGCTCGTCGTGCAGGACGACACCGGCATCCCGTACCGGGCCTTGCGCGAGCGCGGCTTCGATGTCCGCCTCTTCGGCCGCTACGCGCGCCCGATCCGCGATTTCAACTACGGCTACCAGAAGGACCTCGACGCAGCCTACCGCCAGGTGGGCAGCGTCTCGGTCCTGCCGTTCCCGTTCGGCTACCACTGGCAGGAAGGGCGGTCCGGACTCATGATCGCCCGCAGCACCGCGCAGCGGTCCTGAGCCGCGCGGCGCTCGCCGCGCTGTGTATGCTCTGCGGCGCCCGCATGGCCGCCGCCGCGCTTCCGCTCGAGTCGAGCTTCTTCGCCGCATCCGACGGCACGCGGCTGCACGTGCTCGAAGCCGGGCCGGCGCGGGCGCCGGTGATCGCGTTCGTGCCCGGATGGTCGATGCCGGCGGAGATCTGGCGGGCGCAGCTCGACGCGCTGTCCGGGCGCTACCGCGTGGCGGCGCTCGATCCGCGGGGCCAGGGCCACTCCGACATTCCGCGCGACGGTTACACCGCCGATCGGCGGGCCGCGGACATCGCGGAGTTCGTCGCGCGCTACCCGCGCGTCGTGCTCGTCGGCTGGTCGCTCGGGGCGCTCGAGTCGCTCCAGTACGTGCGAAGTCACGGCGAGGCGAAGCTCGCCGGCCTCGTGCTCGTGGACAGCTCGGTCGGCGAGCCGCCGGCGCCGCGATCGGGCACGTTCCGGGCCGACCTGAAGCGCGATCGCGCCGCGGCGCTCGAGCGCTTCGTGCGGGCCATGTTCCGCACCCCGCAGCCGGAAGCCGAGCTCGCCGCGCTCGTCGCGAGCGCCTCGCGCCTGCCGCTCGAGGCGAGCCTCGCCCTCCTCGCCTACCCCTACCCGCGAGAACACTGGCGCGCCGCAGCGCACGCGGTGCGGGTCCCGCTCCTCTACGTCGTGACGCCGCAGTTCGCCGAGCAGGCCGGGAACCTGCAGCGCAACCGCCCCGCCACCGGGATCGCGGTATTCGAGAACGCCGGGCACGCGCTCTTCGTGGACGAGCCCGGGCGTTTCAACGCGCTCCTCGCCGATTTCGCCGCGCGCCTCTAGACGGCGCGTCGGCGGCGGGAGTCCGGAGCACGCCAGGAGTAGCGAACGGAGGCCCCGCGTTCAATCCTCGGACGTGAAGCCCGAAGCCTTGATCACCGGGCCCCATTTCTCGTAGTCGGCCTTCAGGATCGCCGCGAGCTCGGCCGGCGGGGTGCCGGTCGGCTCCATCCCGCCCTTCTGGATCCAAGCGCGAACGTCCGGCGCCTGGGTCGCCTGCGCGATCTGGCGGCTCAGCCGGTCGACGGTCTCCTTCGGCGTCGATGCCGGCGCGAACACCGCGTACCAGCCGGTGCCCTCGAGGTCGAAGCCCTGCTCGCGGAAGGTCGGCACGTCGGGCAGCGCCTCGGAGCGCCTCGCGCCCGCGACGGCGAGCGCGCGGACCTTGCCCGCGCGCTGGAGCTGCGCGATGTCCGAGACCGTCATCACCGCGGCGGCGATCTGGCCGCCGACGAGATCGGTGAGCGCCGGCGCCGTGCCCTTGTACGGCACGTGGGTCAGCTCGATCCCGGCGGTGCGCGCGAACATCACGCCGAGGAAATGCGGCACGCTGCCGGCCGCGGCCGAGGCGTAATTGCCCGCCTTCGGGTCCTTCTTCACCAGCGCGGCGTACTCGCGCAGGTTCTGCGCCGGCACCGCGGTGCCGACCGCGAACGCGAGCTGGAAGTTCGCGACGTGCGCGACCGGCGCGAAGTCGCGGAGCGGGTCGTAGCGCAGCCCCTTGTGCGAATGCGGCATCGTGACCATGTTCGCGAGCGGCGTCATGAGGAGCGTCAGGCCGTCGCCCGGCTGAACCTTCACGTATTCGGCGGCCAGGCGCCCGGCGGCGCCGGTGCGGTTCTCGACGATCACCGGCTGGTTGAGGTTCGCGCGCAGCTTCTCGGCGACCTGCCGCGCGAGCGAATCGAGCGTCGCGCCGGCGGGAAAGCCGACGATGATGCGGACGGGTTTGTCGGCTTGCGCGTGCGCGAGCGCCGCGAGCGTGAAGCCAAGCGCGGCCGTCAACAGTCGCGCGGATCGTCGTGCGAATCGGGACATGGGGGACCCTCCTCCTCTCCTGGCGCGAGCCTAGCACGGGGTCCCGGCGCCGGCGTATGCTCGCGCCGGTGTCCCTGCACCGCACGCTCCTCCTGCCCCTTGCGCTCTGGGTGGCCCTCGCCGCGGCCGACGACGGCGCGCTCGCGCCGCAGGCGGCGGTCGAGCGCCTGCGCGCGGGCGGCTACGTCCTCTACTTCCGCCATGCGGCGACCGATCTCTCGAAGAACGACGCGAACATGACGAGCTTCGCGGACTGCACGGGCCAGCGCAACCTCGTCGACCGCGGCCGCGCCGACGCGCGCGCGATCGGCACCGCGATCCGCGCGCTCGGCATCCCGATCGGCAAAGTGCGGGCGAGCCCGTACTGCCGCACCGTCGAGACCGCCGAGCTCGCGTTCGGACGCGCGGAAAAGACGGCCGAAGTGCGCGGCGGCCCAGTGCAGAGCGATCCGGCACGCTACGCCGCGCTCCGGAAGCTCCTCGCCCAACCGCCGGCGCGCGGGACGAACGACGTGATCGTGAGCCACGGCAACCCGATGTACGCCGTCGCCGGGCCGCCGTACCTCGCCGAGGGCGAGGCGGCGGTGGTGCAGCCGGGGGGCGACGGCTTCCGCGTGATCGCGCGCCTCCGGGTGGAGGACTGGGCAGGGGTGCGTTAGACGCGGCCCAGCCGGCGCATCGCCTCGACGTACGCGTTCTGGTCGAGCGCGACCCGGTCGCGGGTGCGCACGTACCGGTTCGCGTACAGGCGCCCCACCGGCGCGTAGTCTTCGCCGACCCGCAGCGTCGCCGGATCGACGATGCCGTCGCGCACGTGCAGCCATACGACCTCGCCGATGACGAGGTCGCGCTGATCGAACGGCACGCGGGTGTGCAGCCGGCACTCCATCGACACCGGCGCCTCGGCGATCCGCGGCGCCGCGATCCGGCGCGACGGCGCGGCGGTGAGGCCCGCCTGCGCGAACTCGCTCACCCCGGGCGGGAACTCGATCGAGCACAGGTGCATCCGCTCGAGCAGCGCCTCGTCCGCCATGTTGACGACGAACTCGCCGGTGTCGAGGATGTTGCGTCCCGAGTCCTTGCTGCGGCCGTCGGCGCGCCGCTCGATGCTCACGACGACGATCGGCGGGTCCTCGCCGAGCACGTTGAAGAAGCTGAACGGCGCGGCATTGTCCACCCCGTCGCGCCCGCGGGTCGAGACGAAGGCGATCGGCCGCGGCGTGACGAGCGCCACGAGCAGCTTGTAGCGCTCGCTCCGCGCGAGCGTGCCGAAATCCCACTCCATCGGTTTCCCCGGCCGTGACGTTCGAGTATTCTAGGGCCGGCGCCGCCGTAAGGTTCCTCCGGCGAGCGCGACTCAGCGCACACCGGGACTCACCGCACACCGGGAGATCCAATGGCCGAGAAGACCGCCGACAAGATCCGCAAGACCGAGGAGGAGTGGCGGAAGCAGCTCACCGACCACCAGTTCAAGGTGACGCGAAAGCACGGCACCGAGCGGGCGTTCTCCGGCATCTACTGGGACCATCACGAGCCCGGCATGTACACCTGCGTCTGCTGCGGGAGGCCGGTTTTCGACGCCGCGCACAAGTTCGACTCCGGCACCGGCTGGCCCTCCTACTGGCAGCCGGCGGGCCCCGAGTCGATCGAGACGCAGGAGGATTCGAGCTTCTTCATGCGCCGGACCGAGGTGCACTGCGCCCGCTGCGACGCCCACCTCGGCCACGTGTTCGACGACGGCCCCGATCCGACGGGCCTGCGCTACTGCATCAACTCGGCCGCCCTCAAGTTCGACAAAAAGTAGGCTCCGCCGGAATTCCCCGCCCCCCGGCCCGTGCGGGCCGGGGGGCGTCCATGCAATAATGCCGCCCGCATGAAATTCCTGTTCGACCTCTTCCCGGTCATCCTCTTCTTCGTCGCGTTCAAGCTCACCGACATCTACGTCGCGACCGGCGTCGCCATCGCCGCGACGATCGCGCAGGTCGCCTGGCTGAAGCTCCGCGGGCGCAAGGTCGAGACGATGCTGTGGGCGAGCCTCGCGATCATCGTCGTGTTCGGCGGCGCGACGCTCGCGCTGCAGGACGAGACCTTCATCAAGTGGAAGCCGACGGTGCTCTACTGGCTCTTCGCCGCGGTGCTCGCCGGCGGCGAGCTCGTCTTCGGCCGCAACCTGATGCGCTCGCTCCTCGGCGCGCAGCTCGTCCTGCCCGACCACGCCTGGCGCAAACTCAACTGGAGCTGGATCGGCTTCTTCGCCTTCATGGGCGCGGCGAACCTGTGGGTCGCCTACACCTTCTCCACCGACACGTGGGTGAATTTCAAGCTGTTCGGCGGCATGGGCCTCATGCTGCTCTTCGTCCTCGCCCAGGGACTCTTCCTCGCGAAGTACGTCGAGGAGAAGCAGTGACCGACGTCGCGGTCTCGATCCGCGAGCGGCTCGCCGCGCTCGAGCCGGAGGCGCTCGACCTCGTCGACGAGAGCGCGGCGCATGCCGGCCACGCCGGCGCCGCGAGCGGCGGCGGGCACTACCGTCTCCTGATCGTATCCGCGCGTTTCCGCGGCCACGGCACGGTCGCGCGCCATCGCATGGTGTACGACGCGCTCGGGCCGCTGATGCGGCGGGAGATCCACGCACTGAGCATCCAGGCGCTCGCGCCCGAAGAGCGCGGCCCGGCGCCGTCCCGATAACCCCCGATGAAAGGATTCACCATGGCTTCCATCCGCCTGGGCCACGCAGCGGCACTGCTGCTCGGGCTCGGTCTCCCCGCCGCCGTCGCGCTCGCGCAAGGCGCGCCGGCCGCGCCGGCCGCGCCGGCCAGGGGCGCCACCGTCAACGGCGTCGCGATCCCCGCCTCGCGCATCGACGCGATCGCCAAGTCGCAGTCCGCGCGCGGCGTCCCCGACTCGCCGCAGCTCCGCGACGAGGTGCGCGAGCAGCTGATCGTGCGCGAGATCATCGCCCAGGAGGCGACGAAGAGAGGGCTCGCGAAGAACCCCGAGGTGCAGGCCCAGCTCGACCTCGCGCGCCAGCAGGTCCTCTGGAACGCCTACATCGCCGACTTCATCAAGGGCCACCCGGTCGCCGACGCGCAGCTGCGCGCCGAGTACGACAAGCTGCGGAGCACGCGCGGCGACAAGGAGTACAAGACGCGCCACATCCTGGTCGAGAAGGAGGACGAGGCGAAGGCGGTGATCGCGGACCTGAAGAAGGGCCGCAAGTTCGAGGAGCTCGCAAGACAGTCGAAGGACCCGGGCTCCAAGGACCGCGGCGGTGACCTCGACTGGAACTCGCCCGCCGGCTACGTGAAGCCGTTCGGCGACGCGATGGTGAAGCTCGAGAAGGGCAAGTACACCGAGGTGCCGGTGCAGACCCAGTTCGGCTGGCACGTGATCCTGGTCGAGGACGTCAGGCAGACCAAGTTCCCGACGTTCGACGAGATCAAGCCGCAGCTCACCGAACGGATGCAGGAGCAGGCGTTCTCGCGCAACGTGACCGATCTCCGCGCGAAGGCGAAGGTGGAGTAGCGCTCCGCCGGACGCCCGCAGGACCGGAACGGGGGCCGAGGCCCCCGTTCTTTTTCGCTTCAGCGTTCTTTTTGCTTCAGCGTTTTTTTCGCTTCAGCGTTCTTTTGCTTCAGCCGACCCAGGCCCGCGCGTTGCGGAAGAGCCGCAGCCACGGGCTCTCCTCGCCCCACCCGTCCGGCCGCCAGGAACACTGCACCGAGCGGAACACGCGCTCCGGGTGCGGCATCACGATCGTGAACCGGCCGTCCGGCGTGGTGAGACCGGTGATCCCGCCGGGCGAGCCGTTGGGGTTGAGCGGATAGGTCCCGGCTGGCGCACCGCGATTGTCGACGAAGCGCAGGCTGACGAGGGCACGCGCCGCGGCCTCCGGGCCCGCGAACGCCGCTCTGCCCTCGCCGTGCGCGGTCGCGACCGGGATGCGGCTCCCCGCCATGCCGGCGAAGAGGATCGACGGGCTCGCGGTCACCTCGACCGTGACGAACCGCGCCTCGAACTGCTCCGAGCGGTTGCGCAGGAAGCGCGGCCAGTCGGCGGCGCCGGGGACGAGCTCGCGCAACGCCGCCATCATCTGGCAGCCGTTGCACACGCCGAGGCCGAACGTGTCGCGGCGGCCGAAGAACGACTCGAACTCGTGCCGCGCGCGGGGGTTGAAGAGGATCGACTTCGCCCAGCCTTCGCCGGCGCCGAGGACGTCGCCGTAGGAGAACCCGCCGCAGGCGGCGATCCCCCGGAACCCCGCGAGCCCCGTCCGCCCGGCAAGGAGGTCGCTCATGTGGACGTCGACCGCCTCGAAGCCGGCGCGGTCGAACGCCGCCGCCATCTCGACCTGGCCATTCACGCCCTGCTCGCGCAGGATCGCCACACGCGGCCGCTCACCGCGCGCGACGAACGGCGCGGCGACATCCTCGCCCGGGTCGAAGCCGAGCACGGGCTGCATGCCCGGATCGTCGGCGTCGAGAACCCGGTCGAACTCCTCCTGCGCGCAGCCGGGATCGTCACGCAGCCGCTGCATCCTGAAGCCCACCTCCGACCAGGCGCGCTGCAGATCGACGCGGCGCTCGGCGAGCACCGCTTTCGCGTTCCGCACCAGCCGGATCTCGTCGCGCGCGTTCGGCGTGCCGACCACGGTCGCATGCAGCCCGGCCGCGGCGAGGCGGCGCATGACCGCCCCGCGGTCCGCGGCGCGGACCTGGACGAGCGCGCCGAGCTCTTCGGCGAAGAGCCCGCCGAGCACGCGCTCGAGATCGCGGCCGCGCATCAGCTCCGGCCGGCGCTCGTTGCCGTCCACGTCGTGCGCGAGCGGGTCGTAGCCGAGGAGGTCGAGGTTGAGCGTGACGCCGCAGTGCCCGGCGAACGCCATCTCGCACGCGCAGGCGAAGAGCCCGCCGTCGGAGCGGTCGTGGTAGGCGAGGAGCAGGCCGTCCCGGTTCAGCGCCTGGACCTCGGCGAAGAACGCCTTGAGTGCCGCCGGGTCGTCGAGATCGGGCGCGACGTCGCCGATCTGGCCGAACACGAGCGCGAGCTGCGAGCCGCCGAGCCGGTTCGAGCCGCGCGCGAGGTCGACGAGGACGAGCTCGGTCGGCCCGGCGTCGGTGCGGAGCTGCGGGGTGAGCGCGCGCCGCGCGTCCTCGCTCCGGGCGAACGCGGAGACGACGAGCGACACCGGCGCGACCACCTCCTTCGGCCCGTCCGGCGCCTGCCAGGTCGTGCGCATCGAGAGCGAATCCTTGCCGACCGGAATGGCCACACCGAGCTGCGGGCAGAGCTCGAGCGCCACGGCGCGCACGGTGTCGAAGAGCGCCGCGTCCTCGCCGGGGAAGCCGGCCGCCGCCATCCAGTTGGCCGAAAGCTTGACCCGGGCGAGGTCGGCGACCGGGGCGGCGGCGAGGTTCGTGAGTGCCTCGCCCACCGCCATCCTGCCGGAGGCCGGTGCATCGATCACCGCGAGCGGAGTGCGCTCGCCGATCGCGAACGCCTCGCCGGCGTAGCCGGTGAAGTCGACGAGCGTCACCGCGCAGTCGGCCACCGGGACCTGCCAGGGGCCCACCATCTGGTCGCGCGCGCACAGGCCGCCGACCGTCCGGTCGCCGATGGTCACGAGAAAAGTCTTGGCGGCGACGGTCGGCGCTCGCAGCACCCGGTAGCACGCCTCCTTCAGCTCGACGCCGGCGAGGTCGAGCGGCGCGAGCGGCCGGCTGAGGTGCCGCACCTCCCGCACCATCTTCGGGGGCCGGCCCAGGATCACCGCGAGGTCGACGTCGACCGGCTCGTTCCCGAACACCGGGTCGGCGACGACGAGGCGGCCGTCGTCCGTCGCCGTACCGACGACCGCGAACGGGCACCGCTCGCGCTCGCAGATCGCCCGGAACGCTGCCAGGCCGGCCGGATCGAGCGCGAGGACGTAGCGCTCCTGCGCCTCGTTGGACCAGATTTCGCGCGGCGTCATCCCGGGCTCCTCGCTCGGCGCCGCACGGAGGTCGACGACCGCGCCGCGCCCCGCGCCGTGCACGAGCTCGGGCAGCGCGTTCGAGAGCCCGCCCGCGCCGACGTCGTGGATCGAGCGGATCGGGCTCGCGGCTCCGAGCGCGGCGCAGGCGTCGATCACCTCCTGCGCGCGGCGCTGGATCTCGGCGTTGCCGCGCTGGACCGAGTCGAAGTCGAGGTCGGCGACGTTCGCCCCCGCCGCGAGCGAGGAGGCCGCTCCGCCGCCCATGCCGATCAGCATCCCCGGCCCGCCGAGCTGGACGAGCGGCGCGCCCGGCGGGACGGCGCCCTTGAGCGCGAGCCCGGCACGAAGGCTGCCGACCCCGCCCGCGATCATGATCGGCTTGTGATAGCCGCGGACGATCCCGCCCGCCGACGCCTCGAACGCGCGAAAGTAGCCGGCGAGGTTCGGCCGCCCGAACTCGTTGTTGAACGACGCCGCGCCGATCGGCCCCTCGAGCATGATCTCGAGCGCCGAGGCGATGCGGTCGGGCCTGCCGTAGTCGCGCTCCCACGGCTCCGCGAGACCGGGCAGCCGGAGGTTGGAGACGCTGAACCCGCAGAGGCCCGCCTTCGGCTTCGCGCCGCGCCCGGTCGCACCCTCGTCGCGGATCTCGCCGCCCGAACCGGTCGCCGCGCCGGGAAAGGGCGAGATCGCGGTCGGATGATTGTGCGTCTCGACCTTGGCCAGGTAGTGCGCGGGTTCGGCGTGCGCCCGGTAGACGCCGTCCGGGTCGCAGAAGAAACGCTCCGCGGGACCGCCCTCGAGCACCGCGGCGTTGTCGGCGTAGGCGAGCACCGTGCCCTGCGGGTTCGCCGCGTGGGTCGTGCGGATCATTCCGAACAGCGTCTCGGCCCGCGGCTCGCCGTCGATCACCCACGACGCGTTGAAGATCTTGTGCCGGCAGTGTTCCGAGTTCGCCTGCGCGAACATGGTCAGCTCGACATCGGTCGGGTCGCGGCCGAGGCGGGTGAACACCTCGGCGAGGTAGTCGATCTCGTCGCCGGAGAGCGCGAGGCCGAGCGTCGCGTTGGCCGCTTCGAGCGCGCCGCGCCCGCCGGCGGTCACCGGCACAGAAGCGAGCGGCCGCGGCGCAATGTGGCGGAAAAGCGCGTCGGCCTCCTCCAGGTGCGCGAGCACCGTCTCGGTCATCCGGTCGTGCAGGAGCCCGGCGACCGCGGTCCGGCCCCCGCGGCCGCCGGCGACGTAGTGCGCGAGCCCGCGCTCCACCCGGCGGACGAACGCGAGCCCGCAGTTGCGCGCGATGTCGGTCGCCTTCGACGACCAGGGTGAGATCGTGCCGATCCGTGGCGTGACGAGATAGAGGGCAGCCCCCGAGGGCGCGTCGTCGGGCGGATCGCCGTAACGGAGCAGCCGCTCGAGCGCTGCGCGCTCCGCCGCCGCCGGCTCGCGCTCGACCTCGACGAAGTGCCAGAACTCGCTCGCTGCGAGCGCGGGGGCCGGATCGAGGGCCGGATCGAGGGCCGGATCGAGCGCCTTCAGGGCGGCGTCGAGCTTCGCCCGGCGGAACGCGGAGAGCGCGCTCGCCCCACGCAATCGGAGAATCGGCATCGCGGTCGCGCCGATTATACCGGCGCGCACGCACCCGGATCAGCGCTTTCCTAGCGCTTGACCGCGAGCTGGCTCGGCGTCCCGCTCACCTGCAGCGTGGCGCGGACCACGCCACCGGGGGTCTTCAGGTCGGCGGCGAAGCGCCCGGCGATCGATCTGCCGCCGTCGACGTCCACCGACCCGTTGGCCGACAGCGCGCCGGCGTCCATCTTCACGCCGCGGAGCGCGAGCTGTCCGCGGTCGAGCTGGGCCTGCGCGGTCAGCTCGTTGAACGGCGTCGTGCCGCCGACGCTCTTGCCCGACTGCAGGGTGCGCGACAGGTCGACGCCGGTGATCTGGCCCTTCGACACCGCGAAGTTGCCGTCGACGCGCGCCGCCGCGCCGAGCTTCTCGAGCGACTCGCCCTGCGCCGCGAGACTGCCCGAGCCCTGCAGTCGGCCGACGAGAATCGCCGTGATCCGCTTCGCGTCGACCTGCCGCAGCTCGAAGCTGCCGTCGAAGGCGAGCGCGCCGGGCCAGCGCAGGATCCCCTTGCCGCGCGCGACCCCGTCGAGGAGCTTCGCGTCGAACTCGGAGGCGGTGAACTCGTTCGCGGTCGCGACACCCTTCGCCGCGAGGGTCTCGACGTCGAACGGCAGCCCGAAGAGCGCGTTCGGCTTGGCGACGCTCAGCTCGACCAGCGCCTTGCCGCTCTGCGGCTGGATCTCGGCCTGGATCGTCCGGTTCGGGTTGCTCACCGCGATCTTCAGCAGGTTCCCGTCCGGGGTGAGCGTCCCGGTCGCCTCGAACTCGGGCAGGGTCACGCCGGGCACCGCGATCTTCACCCCGGTCGCGCGCACCGACTCCAGGCCGAGCGCGGTGCTCTTGCCGCGCCCGAAGAGCACACCGCCGAGCCCGGCCGCGTCCAGGGTCACGCCCTCGAGGTCGATCGACTTGAGCTGCGGTTGGCCGCCGAGCGCGGAAGCGAAGTCGGGGTTCGCGCGCGCGACCGCGATCTTCACGTTGCCGTTCGCGCCGACGGTCACGTTCTCGAGCCGGATCGCCGGCGACGGCAGGAGCGAGATGTTGCCCGACTTGATCTTCACCGGCTGGCCGAGCTGGGTCGAGGCGAGCCGCTCGTAGTGCGCGATATCGAGCGGCATGAAGAACTGGAGGTAGACGAGACCCGCCGCCGCGAGCACCGCGAGCCCGATGCCGACGACCTTGCCGAGTCCCCGCCCGCTCTTGCCGGCGCGGATCTTCTCGAGCCGCGCGGCGACATGGGCGGCGTCCTTCTCCTGCTCGCGCCGCTGCTCCTGCGCCCGGTCCTCGGCTTCGGCCTTCTCGCGCGCGCGCTCGTCGCGCCGCGCCCGCGCCGCCGCCTCGGCGTCGGCCTTGGCCCGCGCCTTGTCTTCCTCGCGGGCGCGCTTCTCCGCCTCGCGTTTCGCGCGCGCCTCCTCGTCCTTGCGTCGCGCCGCCTCTTCCGCCTCGCGCCGCGCCGCCTCGTCGGCCTCCCGTCGCGCGCGCTCGTCGGTCTCGCGCCGCGACCGCTCCTCGGCCTCCCTGCGCGCGCGCTCCTCGGCCTCGCGCCGCTCCGCTTCGGCCGCCTCGCGCTTCGCCCGCTCGGCCGCCTCGCGCCGGGAACGCTCATCGGCGTCGCGCCGCCCCTGATCCTCCGCCAGGCGCACGCGCTCCTCGAGCTCGCGCCGGATGCGCTCCTCCTGCTCGCGCTGCACGCGCTCCTCGCCCTCGCGCCGCGCACGCGCCTCCGATTCGCGGCGCGCACGCTCCTCGGCCTCGCGGCGGCTGCGCTCGTCGGCCTCGCGCTGCGCCCGGCCCTCGATCTCGCGCCGCGCCCGCTCCGCGGCGTCGCGCTTCGACTGCTCCTCGGCCTCGCGCTGCGCGCGCGCTTCCAGCTCCTGCCGCGCCCGCGCTTGCGTCTCGCGGCGCGCCCGCTCCTCGGCGTCGCGCTTTGCCTGCTCCTCCGCCTCCCGTTTCGCCCGCGCTTCGGCGTCCCTGCGCGCCCGGTCGTCGGCTTCCCGCTTCGCCCGCTCGTCGGCTTCGCGCTTCGCCTTCTCCTCGGCCTCGCGCTTCGCCCGCGCTTCGGCGTCCTTGCGCGCACGCTCCTCGCTCTCGCGCTTCGCCTTCTCCTCGGCCGCGTGCTTCGCCTTCTCGGCCGCCTCCTTCGCCGCGCGCTCGGCCACCTCCCGCCGCGTGCGCTCCTCGGCCTCGCGCTTCGCCCGCGCCTCGGCTTCCGCGCGCGCGCGCGCCTCGAACTCGCCCTTCGCCTTCGCATCGACTTCGGCGCGCGATTTGGCGTCGGCCTCCTGCCGCACCCGCGCCTGCGCGACCTGGCGCGCGACGTCCTCGATCTCGGCCTTCGTCTGCGCGCTCACCTCGGCCTTGTTCGGCGGCTTGCTCATCAGCGCGGTGAAGTCGAGATCCATGTCCTCCTGGACGATCGGCACCTGCGACGGCGGCGAGATGCTCGCCGGCGCCGACACGAACTCGCGCACGAAGCCGTCCTTCGACAGCTTGCCGAGCGTGTCGAGGAGCTTCGTTTCGGTGTACTTCTCGAGTTTCTGGTGCAGGTCGCCGACGGTCGCCTTGCCGTCCACCTGCGAGAGCACGTTGCGCAGGTCGCGCGGCAGCAGGCTCGTCTTGCCGGTGACCTCCATCAGGCCCTTGGCGGTCTTGGTGAGAACCGTTCTTCTGTCCATGCGAAGTGGCGGTCGGCGTTCGGCGCGAAAAGGGTGCGGAAACGGCCCGGAATCCTAGCATCGGGGTCCGGCCGGGGTCGTGCGAAAGTGCCCCGGGCCGGCGGATTATGCCTTTCCGCGCCGGGGCTTGCGGATTTCGTCCGGGTCGCCGGGGCGAGCCGCTGCCGGATCTTCGGTCCCGGCCCGCACCGGCCCCACCCGCCCGCTTCTGTTCACATCGCGACCCGCGGCAGCCACAGTGCGATCTCCGGCGCGAGCATCAGCACCAGGATCGCCGAGATGTAGACGGCGAGGAACGGCAGCACGCCCCGGAAGACGTCGGTGATCGGGCCGCGGTCGGGCCGCATCCCCTGCAGCACGTAGAGCACCGTCCCGTCGGGCGGGCTGATGAGCGCGATCTCGACCAGCATGGTGACGATGACCCCGAACCAGATCGGGTCGTAGCCGAGCGCCTTCACCACCGGGAAGATCACCGGGATGGTGGTGATGATCATGGAGAAGCCCTCCATGAACGTCCCGAGCGCGAGGAAGAAGGCGATGATGATCAGCATGATCGCCCACGGCGGGAGCGGCAGGCCGCCGACGGCGCCGGCGAGCTTCTGCGGCACCTGGATGCTGGTGAGGATGTGGTTGAGGAGGTACGCGCCGAGCAGGATGAGCCCGATCATCGCGGTGGTGCGCGCGGTCGCCTCCGCCGCCTGGTGAACGATCCGCCAGGAGAGCCGCCGGTCGATCGCGGCGAACACCATCGCGCCGACGACGCCGAACGCCGCCGACTCGGTCGGCGTCGCAACGCCGGCGTAGATCGTCCCGAGCACCATGCCGATCAGGAGCGTCGTCGGGACGAGGTCCCAGAGCGCGCGGCCGATGCCCTCCTCCGCCGGCCCGCGGGCGCGCTCGCGCCGTCCGCGGCCGAGCCCGTGCCAGAGGATGACGAGGAGGAAGAGGCCGAGGACGAGCGCACTCGGGCCGAGCGCGGCGAGATAGAGCTTGCCGACCGACGTGTCGGTGAGCAGGCCGTAGAGGATGAACGTGATCCCCGGCGGGATGAGGTTGCCGAGCGCGCCGCCGGCGGCGAGCGAACCGAGCACCCAGCGCGGGTTGTAATTGGTGTTGGCGAAGTAGGGCAGCGCCACCGAGCCCATCGTCGCCGCGGTCGCGACGCTGGAGCCCGAGATCGCCGAGAACACGCCGCACGACACGATGTTCGTGTGCAGCAGGCCGCCCGGCATGCGGTGCAGGAAGCGGTTGAGCGCCCGGTACAGCTTCTCCGACAGCCCGGTGCGCAGCATGATCTCGCCCATCAGCAGGAAAAGCGGGATCGCGACCAGCAGGAAGTTCGAGCTGGGATTCCACAGCATCTGGCCGAGGTAGAGCCAGAACGGCCGGTCGGAGAACGCGAAGCCGAAGATGAGGCCGAGCACGCCGAGCACCGCGGCGATGTAGACCCCGGCGCCGAAGAAGAGGCAGAAGAGCGCGATCAGCACCAGCAGCTCGGCGATCGGCAGCGGCCCGGTCGTCTGCCCGAACATCGCGGCCACCACCATGACCGCGACCAGCAGCACCATGAAGACGACCGCAATCACCGCCGCTCGCCCTTGCCGATCGCGTCCAGCACCTCCTGCGCCTCGTCCTGGTAGGTACGCGAGCCGAGGAGGCGATCGACCTCGGCGCCCTGCCCTCGCACGAGCAGCAGCACCGCCCGCGCGAGCATCACCACGCACAGCCCCGCGAACACGAAGAAGCCGGCCGCCCACAGCCCCTGCGGGATCGCCAGCGGCGTACGCAGGCCCGTCATGTCGGCGGCCCGGAACTCGATCGACTCGCCGGTGATGTACCAGGCCCCGTAGGCCATCGCGACCGCGAGCGCGAGCAGGCAGGCAAGCGCGACCGCGTGCAGCCACTGGCGCAACCCGTCCGGCAGCCTGTTGATGAAGATGTCGATGCGGACGTGCGCACGCTCGGCAAGCGCGTTGGCGAGCCCCCACGCGATGCCGATGGCGAGCATGTAGCCGGACAGCTCGGTGGTCGACCGGGTCGAGAAGCCGAGAAAGTTCCGCGCGAACACTTCGAGCGTGATGAAGAACGCGCAGACGACGAACAGCCACCCCGCCGCCAGGTTCATCCAGCGGGCGAGGCGGCCGAGCGCCGCGATCGCGCGGCCGAGGATCCGGGACACCTGCCGGTGTCCCGGGGCTACTTCGCGTACTTCACGCCGGTGATCGGCGAGAGCACCTCGTTGAAGATCTCACCGCAGCGCGACTTCGGATCGCAGCGCTGGACCCACGCCGGCAGCACCTTCTCGTTCAGCTGCTTCCGGATCTCGGCCTTGTCGGCGTCGGTCGGCATGTTCGCCTTCATCGGCCGCGAGGTCACGGTAGCTCCGATCTTGCAGCCGGCGGCGTTGCCGATGTTGCACTGGACGCCGTCGTCGGTCGCATCGGCGCCCATCTTCCACAGCCCGTCCTCGACCTGCTTGAACTGCGCGGTGATCGCGTCGCGCACGTCGGGGGCGAGCTTGTTCCACCACGCCACGTTGACGAAGTAAGCGCCGGTCGACCACGCGACCGGCAGGACGTACATCGTGTTCGCGACCTCGAACCATTTCGCCGAGTTCCCGCTTCCCGTGCCGGTGATCGCGCAGTCGACCACGCCGCGCTCGAGTGCGCCGTACACCTCGCCGAACGGCAGGCCGACCGGCTGCGCGCCGACCGCGGCGATGAGGTCGTTCAGCGAGCCGCCGAACGAGCGCACCTTCTTGCCCTTCAGGTCGGCGAGGCTCGCGACGTTGCCGCGGCAGAAGAACACCTGGGCGGTGTACGGGAAAGTGCCGATGATCCGCAGCCCGACCCGCTCGAGCTCCTTGTTCGCCGCCGGCACCATCGCCGCCGCCGCACGGCGCGCCTGCTCGACGGTCGGATTCAGTCCGGCCATGTCGGCGGCGTCGAGGAACGGGACGTCGCCCGAGACGGTGGCGAGCGGAGCTGCGCCGATGTCGACCTGCCCGGAGCGCACGAGGCGCAACACCTCCGGTCCGGCGACGCTCCGCTCGGACCAGGCGGCCAGATTGACGTTCATCCTGGCTTTCTTCGGCAGCTCGTCGCGGAGCAGCGGCACGTCGACCTTGGTGTACTGCGGCATCGTCGCGAGCGGATGGCTCACGATCGTGATCGTGCTCTGCGCCTGCGCGGCGCCGACGGCCGCGACGGCGGCCGCGGCGGCGAGCATTCGGAACTTTACGGTCATCGACTTTCTCCGGTGGACACTAAAGGATGGCGAGCTCGGCGTTGCGGAGGTCGGTGACGAGCATCGACCCCGGGTAATGCGTGATGCAGAACGGAACGTTCGCCGCCTGCACCACCGCCTGCGGCGTGACGCCGCAGGCCCAGAAGACCGGCAGCTCGTCCGGCTTCACCTCGACCGCGTCGCCCCAGTCGGGCCGCGCGAGATCGCGGATCCCGATCGCCTCCGGCACGCCGATGTGGACCGGCGCGCCGTGCACGGTCGGGAAACGCGAGGTGATCTGCACCGCGCGGATCGCGTCCGCGGGCTTGAACGGGCGCATCGACACCACGAGCGGCCCGTGAAAGCGGCCGGCGGGAACCGTCGGCACGTTGGTGCGCCACATCGCGACGTTCTTGCGCTGCTCGATGTGGCGCAGCGGCACGCCGGCTTCGAGCAGCGCCTGCTCGAACGAGAACGAGCAGCCGAGGACGAAGGCGACGAGGTCATCGCGCCACCAGCGCTGCGCGTCGTGCGGCTCGTCCACGCACTTGCCGTGCTCGAACACGCGGTAGCGCGGGCAGTCGGTGCGGATGTCGACGTCCGCGCCGAGCGTCGGGAGCCGCGGATCGCCCGGATCGCCGATCGCGAGCACCGGGCACGGCTTGGGATTGCGCTGGCAGAAGCGCTCGAACTCGCCCGCCCAGTCGCGCGGCAGGATCGCGACGTTGCCCTGGACGAAGCCGGCGGCGACGCCGGCGGTGTTGCCCTGCAGCTCGCCCGACCGCGCCGCCCGGCGCGCCGCGTGCGGCGAGGAGAGGAGATCCGTGGGGTTCATGGCGGCACGCGGAAGGGTTCGGAGCATTATAGCGGCGTGAGTACAATCGGCGGCATGAGCACAGCCGAACCGATCGCACGCACCACGGGAACGCGCCCGCGCCCGCATTGGTGCACGTACCGCGCATGGAGCGCGTAGACGCGATCGTCATCGGCGCCGGCGTCGTGGGCCTCGCCGTCGCGCGCACGCTCGCGCTCGCCGGCCGGGAAGTCGTGGTGCTGGAGGCGGCCGACGCGATCGGCACCGAGACGAGCTCGCGCAACTCCGAGGTCATTCACGCCGGCATCTACTACCCGCCCGGCTCGCTGAAGGCGCGCCTGTGCGTGGCGGGCAAGCACGCGCTCTACCGCTATGCCGACGAGCGCGGCATCCCCTACCGCCGCTGCGGCAAGCTGCTGGTCGCCACCGACGAGAAGCAGCTCCCGAAGCTGCACGCAATCCGGGCGCAAGCCGAGGCGAACGGAGTGCCCGACCTCCGGCCGCTCACCGCCGCCGCGGCGCGCGCGCTCGAGCCGGCGCTGCACTGCGTGGCGGCGTATCTCTCGCCGTCGACCGGCGTGGTCGACAGCCACGCCTTCATGCTCGCGCTCCAGGGCGATGCCGAGTCGCACGGTGCGATGATTGCGTTCAAGAGCCCGGTGACCGGCGGTGCGGTGCGCGACGACGGCATCGAGCTCGCGACCGGCGGCGACGAGCCGCTGCGCATCGTCGCCCGCACGGTCGTGAACTCGGGCGGCCTGCACGCGCAGCGGATCGCCGGATCGATCGACGGCTTCCCGCCCGCCCACGTCCCGCCCACTTACTACGCGAAGGGAAACTACTACTCGCTGGTCGGCAAGTCGCCGTTCTCGCATCTCGTCTACCCGATGCCGAACGAGGCCGGCCTCGGCGTCCACATCACCGTCGACCTCGGCGGCCAGGCCCGCTTCGGCCCCGACGTGGAGTGGATCGACGCGATCGGCTACGACGTGGATCCGCGGCGGTCCGACCGCTTCTACGCTGCGATCCGCGAGTACTGGCCGGGGCTCGCGGACGGCCGGCTCGCGCCGGGCTACTCGGGCATCCGGCCGAAGATCGTGGGCCCGAACGAGAAGGCGGCGGACTTCGTGATCGCCGGCCCGCGGGACCATGGGGTGCCGGGGCTGGTGAACCTCTTCGGCATCGAGTCGCCGGGGCTCACCTGCGCGCTCGCGATCGCGGCGCAGGTCGCCGAACTCGCGACGTCCTGACGCGGCGCTACCGCTCGAACACGGCCGGCGCGAGCCCGGCGTAGAACCAGCGGCCGAAGCTCACAGCGTCGTACACCGGCAGCCCGAAGCGCGCGCGCACCGCCGTCGCGTAGGGCGGCATGTTCGCGCATTCGAGCACGATCGCGCCGACCTCCGGCTGCCGGGCGACGAGCTCGGCGGCGGCGGCGAGCACCTCCCGCTCGGCGGCCGCGACGTCGAGCGTCACCCGGTCGCCGAGAATCGACCGGGCGAACGTCCCCGCCGGATCGACGCCGGCCACCGGCGTCGAACGATCCGCGCCCGCCGCGGCAAGGTGCGCGGGCGTCAGCGCAGCGGCATCGATCGTGACGATGCCCGGTCGCCTGCCCGCCGGAAGTGCGCGTTCGAGAAGCGGCAGCTGCAGCAGGCTCGACGACGCGAACGGCACCGGCAGCCGGGCGGCCAGCTCGTGCTGGTGGAGGACGAGGAAACCGCAGGTCGTGATCATCCCCGCCGCGCCGGCGGCAGCGAGCTCGCACCCTGCGGTGACGAACGCGTCGGTCAGTCCCGCCGCACCGTCGCGGACCACGCGCTCCGGCGACGCCCCGGGCACGCGCGCGATGCGGACCGGGAACGGCCAGGTGGCCGGATTCCCGGCATCGCCCGCGATGCGCGGAAACTTCGTGTCCAGCATCAGGATGCCGAGCACGGGTGCGGCGACGGGGTCTGCGCTCACGGTGCGATCGACGGTGGTGCGGAGCGTCACGATGGTACAGCGTTGTGTGACGGGGGGAATTTCGGTACCCTACCGCGCTCTTTCCGCGCTCTTTCCGAGGAGAACCGCAGCATGCGCACCCACCAGCTCGTCGTTGCCGCCGCGCTCGCCGCCGCTCTCGGCGCGGCCCAGGCGCAGACCAAATGGGACCTGCCGACCGCGTACCCGGCGGCGAACTTCCACACCGAGAACATCCAGCAGTTCGCCAACGACGTCGACAAGGCGACCGGCGGCAAGCTGAAGATCACCGTGCACCCCGGCGCCTCGCTCTTCAAGGCGCCGGAGATCAAGCGCGCGGTGCAGGGCGGTCAGGCCCAGATCGGCGAGATCCTGCTGGTCAATTTCTCGAACGAGGATCCGCTGTACGGGCTCGACGGCGTGCCGTTTCTCGCCACCAGCTTCGCCGACGCGCAGAAGCTGTACAAGGCTTCGCGCAAGGCGCTCGACGCGAAGCTCGACGCGCAGGGGATGATGCTGCTCTTCTCGGTGCCGTGGCCGCCGCAGGGCGTCTATTCGAAAAAGCCGCTCGCGAGCGTGGCCGACATGAAAGGCCTCAAGTGGCGCTCGTACAGCCCGCAGACCTCGCGCATCGGTGAGCTGGTCGGCGCGCAGCCGGTCACCATCCAGGCCGCCGAAGTCCCGCAGGCGCTCGCGACCGGGGCGATGGACTCGATGATCTCCTCCGGCGCGACCGGCTACGACTCGAAGATCTTCGAGCACGTGAAGAACTTCTACGACACCCAGGCCTGGCTGCCGAAGAACGCGGTGATCGTGAACCGGAAATCGTTCGACGCGCTCGACAAGGCGACGCAGGGCGCCCTGCTCAAGGCCGGGGCGGAGGCCGACACGCGCGGCTGGAAGCTCTCGGAAGAAAAGACCGGCTGGTACGTCGAGCAGCTGAAGAAGAACGGCATGAACGTCGCGCCGCCCACCCCGCAGCTCAAGACCGATCTCGGCAAGATCGGCGATACGATGCTGAAGGAGTGGCTCGAGAAAGCCGGCGCCGACGGCAGGGCCGTCGTCGACGCTTACCGCAAGATGTGACCCGCGCATAGCCCGCATCGTCCCGGCGCAAGCCGGGATCCGGAAACTGCGCCCGCGGCACGCCTCGCCGGCCGGCCGCGGCGGGCACCACCCCGCCGGCGCGCGCCCGTCATGACTCGGGGAGGAGGAAGCGGGCTCATGCGAGCGTGGCTCGACCGCCTGTACGAAGCCGCGGGCTGGCTTGCCGCGGCGTTCATGATCGGCACGCTCGTTTTCGTTCTGCTCGGCATCTTCGGCCGGCTCCTCGACTTCCACGTGCGCGGCACCGACGCCTACGCCGGCTACTGCATGGCCGCGTCCGGCTTCCTCGCGCTCGCCTACACGTTGCGCCGGAACGAGCACATCCGCGTGACCCTGCTCCTCGGCCACGTGCCGGAAGCGGCGCGCAAGGCGCTCGACATCTGGTGTCACGCGATCGCAGTCGCGCTCGCCGGCATCCTCGCCTTCTACAGCGTGCGCCTCGTCTGGCAGTCGCGCGCGTTCAACGACATCTCGACCGCCAACGACGCCACCCCGCTCTGGATCCCGCAGCTCGGCATGGCGCTCGGGACGTCGATCCTGTTCATCGCATTCATCGATGCCTTCGTCGCGGTCGTGCGCGGCGGTGGCAGCGACGCCCCGGCGGCGGACGAACCGGCGCGCATCGAATGAGCGACCTCGCGATCACCGGCCTGCTGATCGCTTTCCTCTTCCTGCTGCTCGGCACCGGCGTCTGGATCGGCCTCGCCCTGGTCGGCGTCGCGTTCATCGGCATGGAGCTCTTCACCACCCGCCCGGTCGGCGACGCGATGGCGGTGACGGTCTGGGGCTCCTCCTCGAGCTGGACGCTCACCGCGCTGCCGCTCTTCGTGTGGATGGGCGAGATCCTGTTCCGCACGCGCCTGTCGGAGGACATGTTCCGCGGCCTCGCGCCGTGGATGGAGCGCCTGCCCGGGCGGCTCCTGCACACCAATATCATCGGCTGCGCGATCTTCGCCGCGGTCTCCGGCTCGTCGGCCGCCACCTGCGCGACGATCGGCAAGATGACCCTGCCGGAGCTCGCTGCGCGCGGCTATCCCGACGGCAAGGTGGTCGGCACGCTCGCCGGGGCGGGCACGCTCGGCCTCCTCATCCCGCCGTCGATCATCATGATCGTGTACGGCGTCAGCGCCGAGGTGTCGATCGCGCGCCTGTTCATCGCCGGCGTGATCCCCGGCATCCTGCTCGCGGCGCTCTTCATGGGCTACGTGGCCGTCTGGGCGCTCCTGAATCCGGGGCAGGTGCCGCTGCCGACCGCGCGCACCACTTTGGCGCAGAAGCTGTACGCCTCGCGCAACCTCATCCCGGTCGTGATCCTGATCCTCCTCGTGCTCGGCTCGATCTACACCGGCATCGCGACCGCGACCGAGGCGGCGGCGTTCGGCGTCGTCGGCTCGCTCGTGGTCTCGGCGGCGCAGCGCTCGCTGACCTGGGACACCTTCCGCACGAGCCTGCTCGGCGCGACGCGGCTCTACTGCATGATCGCGCTCATCCTCGCCGGCGCCTCGTTCCTCACCCTCGCGATGGGCTACATCGGGCTGCCGCGGCACCTCGCCGAGTGGATCGGCTCGCTCGGCCTCGGGCAGTTCTGGCTGCTGATGGCGCTGATGGTGTTCTTCGTCATCCTCGGCTGCTTCCTCGACGGCATCTCGATGGTGGTGCTGACGATGGGCGTGCTCCTGCCGACCGTGCAGAAGGCCGGCATCGACCTCATCTGGTTCGGGATCTTCGTCGTGCTGGTGGTCGAGATGGCGCAGATCACCCCGCCGGTCGGCTTCAATCTGTTCGTGCTCCAGGGCATGACCGGCAGGCAGATCACGTGGATCGCCAGGCACACGCTGCCGATGTTCTATCTGATGATCGTCGCGGTGCTCGCGATCTACTTCGTCCCGGGCCTGGTGACCTGGCTCCCGCAGCAGATGATGTCGAAGTAGCGTGCGCGTCCTCGTTCTCGGGGCCGGCGTCATCGGGGTCGCTACGGCCTGGTACCTCGCCGAGGACGGCCACGAGGTGACCGTCGTCGAGCGGCGGCCCGCGCCGGCGCTCGAGACGAGCTTCGGCAACGCCGGCAACGTCTGCCCCAGCTACGCGACGCCGTGGGCCGCGCCGGGCATGCGGCGGAAGGCGCTGAAGTGGCTGTTCCAGAGCGACGCGCCGCTCGCGGTGCGGTGGCGCGCCGACCCCGAGCTCCTCCGCTGGATGGGCTCGTGGCTCGCGAACTGCTCGCGCCGCCGCTTCGAGCAGAACAAGCCGCGCATGCAGCGCCTCTCGCGCTACAGCCTGCAGTGCCTGCAGGCGCTCCGCGAGGCGACGGGCATCCGCTACGACGAGACGCGCTCGGGCATCCTGCAGCTCTTGCGCACCGCACCCGAGCTGGCCGCGATTGCGGACCACACGCGGATCCTCGCGGCCGCCGGCATCCCGCACAGCGTTCTCGACCCGAAGGCCTGCGTCGCGGTCGAGCCGGCGCTCGCGCATGCCGCCGTCGCGTTCGCCGGCGGCCTGCACCTGCCGGCCGACGAGACCGGCGACTGCCAGCTCTTCACCCAGGCGCTCGCCGAGCACGCGAGCCGGCGCGGCGTGCGCTTCCGCTTCGAGACGACGGTCGAGGGGCTGCACGTCGAAGGCGGACGCATGACCGGGGCGGCCACCAGCGCCGGCCTCCTCAGCGCCGATCGCTACGTGCTCGCGCTCGCCGCCGGCGCGGTCCCGCTGCTCGCGCCCCACGGCGTGCGGCTCCCGATCCAGCCGGTCAAGGGCTACTCGGTGACCTTCCCGGTCGCGCGCGCCGACCGCGCGCCGCGCGCCTCGGTGATGGACGAGCACACCAAGGTCGCGATTACGCGGTTCGGCGGGCGCGTGCGCGCTGCCGGCACCGCGGAGCTCGGCGCGCACGGCACCGACGCCCCGCCCGACCGGTTCGGGAAACTGCTGCGGGCAATGCGCGAGCTCTTCCCCGACGCGGCCGACTTCTCGCGGCCGCAGTACTGGGCCGGCCTCCGTCCGATGACGCCCGACGGGCCGCCGATCCTCGGCCGCTCGCCGATCGGCAGCCTCTTCCTCAACGTCGGCCACGGCTCGCAGGGCTGGTCGATGGCGTGCGGCTCGGGGCGCATCCTCGCCCACGTCGTCGCCGACCGCGCGTCCGACATCAACCTCGAGGGGCTCACGTTCGCGCGGTACGACGGCGGGTAGCGGTTAGACTCCGGTTCGGACCATGCGCGCCGAGCTGCCCCCGCTCTACACCGTCGAAGGAATCCGGGCGCTCGAAGCCGCGGCGCTGAAGCGCGATCCCGCGGCCGATCTGATGGCGCGGGCCGGCCGCGCCGCCGCCGACCATGCGCGCACGCTCGCCGGCGACGGCGGCCGGGCGGTGCTGGTGCTCGCCGGACCGGGCAACAACGGCGGTGACGCATTCGAGGTCGCCGCCCGCCTCAAGCACGGCTTTCACCGCGTTGACCTCGTGTTCACCGGCGACGCGGGCAAGCTCTCGCACGACGCCGCCGCCGCGCTCGCCAAGTGGAACGCCGCCGACGGACGCCTCCTCAAGTCGATCCCCGACGGCGCGCGCTACGACCTCGTCGTCGATGGCCTCTTCGGCGTCGGGCTCGTGCGGCCGCTCGCGCGCGAGCTCGCCGCGCTGGTCGCCGCCGCGAGCGCGCTGCCCGGCCCGAAGCTCGCGCTCGACCTCCCGAGCGGGCTCAACGCCGACACCGGCGCGGTGATGGGCGCGGCGTTCCGCGCCACCCACACGATCACGTTCATCGCCGCGAAGCCGGGCCTCTTCACCCTCGACGGCCCCGATCACGCGGGCGAGGTCGCGCTCGCCCCGCTCGATCTCGACGCCGCCGCGCTCGCACCGCCATCCGGGCACCTCGTCACCGAGGCGATCGCCGCCGCGCCGCTCCTCGCGCGCCCGCGCAACTTCCACAAGGGCCTCGCCGGCAGCCTCGCGATCATCGGCGGCGCCGCCGGAATGGTCGGCGCGGCCGTGCTCGCCGGACGCGCGGCAGTGAAGCTCGGTGCCGGCAAAGTCTTCCTCGGCCTGCTGGCCGAGCAGTCGCCGGCCTTCGACTCCGCGCAGCCGGAGCTGATGCTGCGCAAGCCCGAGCAGCTCCTCGCCGATGCGCCGCTCACCGCCGTCGCCGCCGGACCGGGGCTCGGGACCGACGCCTCCGCGCAGCGCGTGCTCGCCCAGGCGCTGCGGCTCGAGCTGCCGATCGTCCTCGACGCCGATGCCCTCAACCTCGTCGCCGCTTATGGCGTCCTCCGGTCCGCGGTGCAGGTGCGTAAAGCGGCGACGCTCCTCACGCCGCACCCCGCCGAGGCCGCGCGCCTCGCCGGCTGCACGACCGCCGAGATCCAGGCCGACCGCATCGGCGCCGCGCGGCGACTCGCGGCAAAGCTGAAATCGTTCGTCGCGCTCAAGGGCAACGGCACGGTGACCGCCGCGCCCGACGGGCGCTGGTGGCTGAACGCCTCGGGCAATCCCGGGATGGCGAGCGCCGGCATGGGCGACGTGCTGACCGGCATCGTCGGCGCGCTCGCGGCGCAGGGACTCGCACCCGAGGACGCGCTCGTCGCCGGCGTATTCCTGCACGGGGCGGCGGCCGACGCGCTCGTCGCGCGCGGCACGGGGCCGGTAGGCCTCGCCGCGGGCGAGCTCGTCGACGAGGCGCGCCGGCTCGCCAACGCGGGCACGCGCGCGATCTGACCCGCGGCCGCCCGCGGCCGGCGCACCCAACGCTTCTCCTCCCGAGGTGGATCCCCGATGACCAACGGCGTGCTGATCGACGCGAGGACGTTCCTCGGCAACGTGTGGCGGCTCGCCGCCCCGTACTGGCGCTCGGACGAGAGGTGGCGCGCGTGGGCGCTGCTGGTCGCGATCGTCGCGCTCTCGCTCGGCTCGGTGTACATGCTCGTGGTGCTCAACGACTGGAACCGGCAGTTCTTCAACGCGATCCAGGAGAAGAACGAGGAGGACTTTTTCGTGCTGCTCGTCTACTTCTGCTTCCTCGCGTCGATCTACATCGCGATCGCCGTCTATCGCACCTTCCTCCAGCAGATGCTGCAGATGCGCTGGCGGATCTGGCTCACGCACCAGTACCTCGGCGACTGGCTCGGGCACCAGGTCTACTACCGGCTCGAGCTCGAGCACCGCGGCACCGACAACCCCGACCAGCGCATCCAGGAGGATCTGCGCCTGTTCACCGACGGCACCCTCGCCTACGCGCTCGGCCTCCTGCGCGAGACGGTCACCATGGTGTCGTTCATCGTCATCCTGTGGAACGTCTCGAGCACCCTGCCGCTCACCATCGGCGGGGTCGACTACTCGGTGCCCGGCTACCTCGTCTGGGCCGCGATCGCCTACGCGGTGGTCGGCAGCGCGCTCACCTATTTCGTCGGCCGGCCGCTCATCCGCCTCAACTTCCAGCAGGAGCAGCGCGAGGCCGATCTCCGCTACGCGCTCGTGCGCCTGCGCGAGCACGCCGAGGGCGTCGCGCTCTACCGCGGCGAAGCCGCCGAGGAGCGCACCCTCGCGGGCCGGCTCGAGCGCATCCGCGAGAACTGGTGGGGCCTGATGCAGTACACCAAGCGGCTCAACACGCTCACGATCGGCTACAACCAGGCGGCGATCGTGTTCCCGTACTTCATGGCCGGGCACCGCTACTTCACCGGCTCGCTGACCCTGGGCAACCTCACCCAGATCGCCGACGCGTTCGGCCAGGTGCAGAGCTCGCTCTCGTGGTTCGTCAACAACTACGGCGGCCTCGCCAACTGGAAGGCGAGCGTCGATCGCCTGCTCACCTTCCACCGCGCGCTCGAGGAGACGCGCGCCGCGCAGGCGCGGCACGACGGCCTCGAGCTCGAGCGCGACGGCGAGCGGACGGTCCGCGCCGAGCACCTCGACCTCGTGCTGCCGAACGGCCGCACCATCCTCGCCGATGCCGCGTTCGCGATCGAGCCGGGCGAGCGGATCGTCGTCACCGGCGCCTCCGGCTCGGGCAAGAGCACGCTCTTCCGCGCGCTCGCCGGGATCTGGCCGTTCGGTCGCGGACGCGTGCGGTTCCCGGCCGGCGCGCGCGTGCTCTTCCTGCCGCAGAAGCCGTACATCCCGATCGGCAGCCTGCGCGATGCGGTCGCGTATCCCGGCGCGGCGGCGGACTTCGGCGACGAGGCGATCCGCGCCGCGCTCGCCGCGGTCGAACTGCCGCGCCTCGCCGAGCGGCTGGACGAGACCGAGAACTGGAGCCTGCAGCTCTCCGGCGGGGAGCAGCAGCGCCTCGCGATCGCCCGCGCGCTCCTGCACGCGCCCGACTGGCTGTTCCTCGACGAAGCGACCTCCGCGCTCGACGAGGCGGGCGAGCAGCGCCTCTACGCGCTCGTCACCGCGCGCCTGCCGCGTGCGACCGTCGTGAGCATCGCGCACCGGCCCGCTGTCGCTGCGTACCACCGCACGCGGTTCCGCTTCGTCGCCGAGGGCGAGCGGATGCGGCTCGAAATCGGGCCGGGCCCGGCGCCGGCCTGAGCGCCGGGCCGGCCGCCGGGTCGAGCGCCCGAGTCGGCCGCCCGGCCCGAGCGTCGCTCAAGCCCCGCCGACGCGGAAGCGCATCGCGCCGGGATCGTCGGCGTGCCCGGCCTCGAGCTCGTCGGCCGTCGCCCCGCGCACCTCGCGCACGGTGGCACGGAACTCGATCGCAATCCCGGCGAGCGGATGATTGCCGTCGAGCACGACCTTGTCGGCGGCGAGGTCGGTGACGGTGTAGATCACGCCGTCCGGCTCGCCGCCGGGCACGCCCTCGAACTGCATTCCGACTGCGAGCTCCGCGGGAAAGACCGCGCGCGGCTCGACCCGCAGCAGCGCCTCGTCGTACTCGCCGAACGCGTCCTCCGGCTCGAGGCGCAGGGTGAGCCGGTCGCCTGCGCGCTTCCCCTCGAGTGCACGCTCGAGCGCGGGCAGGATCCCGTCGTGGCCGTGCAGGTAGCGGATCCGCTCCTCGGGCTGCAGCAGGGTGCCCCACAGGTCGGCGGCGGCGAGGTCGACGCCGACCACCGTGTCGCGGGCCACGCGCACGTCAGAGCGACTTCAGCAGGCCGAGAATCTCGGCCGCGTGTCCCTTCGGGGTGACGCCGTACAGCGCGTGCTGGACCTTGCCGCGCTTGTCGATGACGAAGGTCGACCGGACGATGCAGCTCCGGCGCGCCTCGGTCGGCTCACGCCACACGCCGTAGGCACGGCAGACGTCGCCGTCGGGATCGGCGAGGAGGCGAATCGACAGCCCGTTCTCGTCCCGAAACTCGGCATGGGTGATGCAGTCGTCGCAGGAAACGCCGAGCACGACCGAGTCGAACTTCTCGAAATCGCGCTCGTGATCGGAGAACTCGATCGCCTGCATCGTGCAGCCGGGCGTGCGGTCCTTCGGGTAGAAGTAGAGCACGACGTTTTTGCGCCCGCGGAAATCGGCAAGCGCCACCGGCTCCATGTCGGCATCCGGCAGGGAGAACTGCGGCGCGGGCTGACCGGTTTGCAGCATCGGCGCTCGAGGGCTTGAAGTCGCGACGATTCTAAACCATCCCGCACGCCCCGTTGTCAAGGCTCGCGCCGCGCATTCATATAATTCATGTCCCGCGCAGCGCCCGCGCCACGGTCCCTCCTCGGTCGCCGCTCGGCGCGCGAGTTTCTCGCGCGCCACTGGCAGAAGCGGCCGCTCCTCGTGCGCGGCGCGTGGCCGCGCTTCGCCGATCCGGTGTCGGTGAGCGATCTCTTTCACCTTGCCGCGCGCCCGGACTGCGAATCGCGCCTCGTCCTCCACGATCGCGGCCGCTGGCGGCTCGAGCACGGGCCGCTGCCGGCCGCCCGCGCGCGCGCGCTGCCGGCGCGCCGCTGGACCCTGCTCGTGCAGGGACTCAACCACTTCGTCCCGGCGGCCGACCGGCTGCTGCGCGCGTTCCGGTTCGTCCCGTACGCGCGGCTCGACGACGTGATGGCGAGCTACGCCGCGCCGGGCGGCGGCGTCGGGCCGCACGTCGATTCGTACGACGTGTTCCTGCTGCAGGGTCGCGGCCGCCGGCGCTGGCGCATCGGCCCGGGCAGCGATCTCGCGGTCGATCCGCGCGCGCCGCTGAGGGTGCTGCAGCGCTTCCGCGCCACGCACGAGTGGGTGCTCGAGCCGGGCGACCTGCTCTACCTCCCGCCCGGCGTTGCGCACGAAGGCACCGCGCTCGAGCCGTGCCTCACCTACTCGATCGGATTCCGCGCGCCGTCCGCGCGCGAGCTCGCGAGCGCGTTCCTCGCCCACCTCGACGACCACCTCGACCCCGGCGACGCCCGGTACGGGGATCCGGACCTCCGCCCCGCCCGGCGGCCGGCGGCTCTCGACCGGGCATTCGTCGACCGTTGCGTCGCGCTGCTCGGATCGGTACGGTGGCGGCGCCGCGACGTGGAGGCGTTCCTCGGCGCATGGCTCTCGGAGCCGAAGCCGCACGTCGCATTCACCGCACCGGCGCAGCCGCTCGGCCCCGCCGCGTTCGCGCGGGCGGCATCCCGCCGGGGGGTCGTGCTCGCCGGCGCGACCGGGATGCTCTATCGCGACGGCGCCCTCTTCGTGAACGGCGAGCGGGCAGCGATCGCCGGGCGGGCGCGCCGGGTGCTCGAGCGCCTCGCCGACACGCGTGCGCTGCCGGCGGGGACTTCGGTCACGCCCGCGGCGGCCGCGCTGCTCTACACTTGGTACCGGTCCGGATGGCTGGAAATGGGTGACGCCGGGAATGGGTGACGCCGATGGATGATCTCGCGAAGATCCTGCCGCAGCCCGAGCGGCAACTGATCGGAACCCGGCGCGAATACCTCGCCGCCTTCGACGTGCTCGTCGGCGGGCTGCGGCACGAACTGCGCGTGTTCGACCCCGACTGCGTCCAGCTCGAGCTGAACGCGCCGGGCCGCGCGGAGCTCCTGCGCCGCTTCCTGCTCGGCAACCGCGACAACCGCCTGCTCATTGCGGTCCACGACCCCGATCACCTGCGCAAGAGCGCGCCGCGGTTCATGCAGCTCCTCGCGCACTTCAGCGCATCGATCGCGGTCCATCAGACCGAGGGCGAGGCGGCGCGGGTGCAGGACTGCTTCGTGCTCGCCGACATCGAGCACTTCCTGCGGCGGCCGGTGGCCGCGGCGGCGCGCGGCGTGTACGCGCTGAACGAGTTCCAGGAGGCGCGCACCCTGCGCGAGCGCTTCGAGGAGATCTGGCAGAGCTCGGTGCCGGCGATCTCGGCGACCTCGCTCGGGCTCTGAAGCCCCGGGGCTACCCGAGCGCGAGCCAGCCGAAGCCGCTCGCCTGCTCCGCCACGATGATCTCGCCCGGCGCGCAGCCGAGCACGCCCGCGAGCGCACCGGTCGCGAGCGCCGGGCGGTTGTTCGTTTCCGAGAGGTGCGCCGCCACGACGTGTCGCAGCCGCGAGCGGTCGAGCGCGGCGAGGATCTGCGCCGCCGCCTCGTTGGCGAGATGGCCGAAAGGCCCGCCGATCCGCGACTTGAGCCAGCCGGGATACGGCCCGCCGGCGAGGAGCCGCGGGTCGTGATTGCACTCGAGCACCAGCGCGTCGCAGCCCGAGAGCATCGCCTCGATGTGCCGCGTCGGCGCGCCCGTGTCGGTCAGCACGCCGAGCCGCGCGGCGCCGTCGGTCAGCACGAGCTGCGCCGGCTCGCGCGCGTCGTGCGGGACCGGGAACGGCCGGAGCTCGAGGCCGTCGATCGCGAACGCGACGTGGCTGTCGAACAGCTCGACCGCGCCGAGCGCGCCGGGGACGGCGCGGGCCGTGCCGTGGGTCATCCAGACCTCGACGCCGTGCCGCCGCGCGAACGGCAGGACGCCGTCGGCGTGATCGCCGTGCTCGTGGGTCACGACGATCGCGGCGAGGTCGCCCGGGGCGAGCCCGAGGCGCGCGAGGCGCCGCTCGGTGCCGTCCACCGGGAAGCCGCAGTCGACGAGGACGCGGGTGGCGCCCGCTTCGACGACGAGGCCGTTGCCGCCGCTGCCGCTGCCGAGCGATGCGAAGCGCACGCGCGCCGGGCGCGGGCTACTTCAACTGATCGTAGAGGAGCGAAAGGATCCGCTTCGACGTGCTGCCGGTGTCGACCGCGCCGTCCTTGTTCAGCACCGTCACCTGGCTCGTGTCCGAGCCGGGCTGCACGCTGACGCGGAACTGCTCCGCCTTCGCCGGCTCGCTCGTGCTGCGCCAGAAGGCGAGCTTCGCGAGGAAGCCGCCGCCCGACTTCGTGCCGCCGTCCTTGTCCGGATCGACGTAGCGGACGAAGTAGAGGCCCTTGGAGCGGTCGCGGTCCTCGACGGTGAACCCGACCCGGTCGAGCGCGAGCCCCACCCGTCGCCAGGCGCGATCGAACGGCTCGTTGACGGTGAGGGTCTGGCCGGCGCCCGCGGTGACGAGCTTCGCCCGCTCCTCGCCGCGGCCGCCGCGCGCGGCCACCTGGGCGCGCGAGCGGGTTTCCTCGGCCCCGATCTTCACCATCAGCCGGCCGATGAACTCCGCCTCGAGCTCGGGATCCGGCGGACGCGGCTGCCACATCGAGCTGTCGTACTGGCCGCTGCGGCCGGTGAGCTGCTCGACCATGCCGCGGTGGCTGATGTAGATCTCGGTCGACTTGCCGTCGGCGGTGCGCTCGAGCCGGGTGCGGAACTTGTCGCGCTCGCCGGTCGAGTAGACCTGGTCGAGGAGCTTGCCGAGCGCGTTGCGGACCGCGTCCTGCGGCAGCTTCGCGCGGTTCTCGGCCCAGTCGGTCTCCATCACGCCGGCATCGGGCAGCTCGACGGTGAGGAGGAAGCCGTTCTCCTGCCAGAAGTCGCGCACGACCGCCCACAGCTTGTCGGCCGGCTCGCCGACCAGGATGTAGCGCGTGTTGAGACCCTCGCGCACGAGCCGGATCTTGTCGGAGGTCGGCAGGACGTCGCTCGAGGCCGTCGACCGCACACCCTGGCGTTCGGCGTTGTACTGCGAGAAGGTCGCCGTGCCGCTCGGGTTCACTTCGGGCACCGCGTAGCGGTTGTCCCCGGCCGGCCGCGTGAGGTCGGGCGGCACCTCGAGCGTTGGGAGCTTGGCGGCGCTCTTGTAGTCGACCTTCTTGCCCTCGAAGATCTCGCCGAACATGCTGCAGCCGGCGACGAGCGCCGGGACCGCGAACCAGACGGCGAGCCTCGCCGCCCCCCGTGCCATGCGTGCCATGCGTGCCATGCGTGCCATGCGTGTCGCGCGTGTCGCGCGTGTCGCGCGCGTCGCGCGAGTCATGCACCCCTCGCGACTCATGCCGCTTCTCCTTCCACCAGGCGGAGACCGGTCGACGGCAGCACGCCCGCCTCGCGCATCGCCTCCCGGACGGTCTCGTGATGCTCCGCCGACAGCGGCGTGAGCGGCAGCCGGATGCCGCCCTCGATCAGCCCGAGCTCGGCCACCGCCCACTTGACCGGGATCGGGTTCGCTTCGACGAAGAGCCGGCGGTGCAGCCCGAGCAGACGGTTGTTGAGCGCGCGCGCGCGCACCACGTCGCCGGCAAGCGCCGCGGCGCACAGGTCGTGCATCAGCCGTGGCGCGACGTTCGCGGTGACCGAGATCACGCCCTGGCCGCCGAGCAGGGTCAGCGCGAGGCAGGTGGCGTCGTCGCCGCTGTAGATCGCGAAGCTCTTCGGCGCGCGCTTGAGGAGGTCCGAGCCGCGCTCGATGTTCGCGGTGGCGTCCTTCAGGCCGACGACGTTCGGGATCTCCGCGAGGCGGAGCACGGTGTCGTTGGCCATGTCCGCGACCGTGCGCCCGGGCACGTTGTAGAGGATGTTCGGAATGTCGACGGCCTCCGCGATCGCGCGGAAATGGCGGTACAGGCCTTCCTGCGTCGGCCGGTTGTAGTAGGGCACGACCGAGAGGCACGCGGCCGCGCCCGCGCGCTTGGCCGACTCGGTCAGCTCGATCGCTTCGGCGGTCGAGTTCGCGCCGGTGCCGGCGATCACCGGCACGCGCGCCGCGGCGTGCGCGACCGCGACGTGGATCAGCTCCTTGTGCTCGTCGAAATCGACCGTCGGCGATTCGCCCGAAGTGCCCACGACGACGATGCCGTCGGTGCCTTCGGCCACGTGCCAGTCGATGAGGGACTTGAAGCGGGGGATGTCGAGGCGCCCGTCCTCGAGCATCGGGGTGACGATGGCGACCAGGCTGCCGGCGATCATCGTGGTCATGGCGTCTTGGCCTCACGCCCTTGAAAGAATGCCGGATTTTAGCCGTTTTCGGCGTCCGCTCGCAGCGTTTTCAGCCGATCGTTACATTCTCCACCGTCCCGCGCACCGCACAAACGCGCTGGACCGCCGCGGGTTTCGGCCGCTCGACCCGGCCCTGCTCGAACGCCACGACCTCGAGCCGGCCGCGGAGCACGTCGACGAGCTCGCCGGGGCGGAGCAGGAACGCCGGGTTGGACGGCTTCCCGAAGCGCTCGTTCCCCTGCATGAACGTCTCGTAGATCAGCACGCCGCCGGGGGCGACGGTCGCGACGAGGGCGTCGAAGATCGGGCGGTGCAGGTAGTTGGTGACGATCACGGCGTCGAAACGGTCGGGTGCGAACGGCCAGGGCGCGCCCTCCAGGTCGGCCTGCACCGCGCGAACCCCCGCGACGCCGGCAAGGCCCCCGAGCGCTTCCGCGTCGCGGTCGACCGCGACCACGCGCAGCCCGAGCACCGCGAGATGGCGGGCATGCCGCCCGCTGCCGCAGGCGAGATCGAGCACCTCGCCGCCGGGCCGGATGAGCGGCGCCCAGCGCACCACCCACGGCGACGGCGTTCGCAGCGCGTGCGGGTCCGGCGCCTGCGCTACCGCTTGTACCACCACTTGGTTTCGCTCACGTCCGCCTCCCACGGCCGGACCGGCGTCTTGAGCCCGAACTGGTCGGCGTGCAGGCGTGCGACCTCCATCAGCGCCGACAGCACCTCCATCGGGAAACCCTGCCGGCCGCCGCGGTCGTCGATGACGAGCTTGCCGAAGTAATCGTCGAGCGCGCGCTTGCCCCACCCCGCGCGGATCGTCGCCGCGATACGCGGGAAGCGGCCCTCGATGATCGGCCACGGGTCGGGCCGCTCCTTCCGCCGCTCGGCCTCGTGCAGCGCCTTCCAGCGGGCGCTCACCGCGCGGGTGAGCGTCTGATCGCCCATCAGCGGCGGGAACTCGATGTCCGCGTCCTCGGGCCGCTCGACCTTGAGGTTGAGCCGCCTGCGGATCAGCGCTTCGCCCGCCTCGGGGTCGAACACGGCGAAGGCGCCGAGATCGGGCTGGGGATCCGAGCGCGCCTTCTCGTCGGCCGGTTTGCCGGGCTGGGCCATTGATGCTGCCGATGATAGTACCGGCGCCCGGGCAGCGCCAAATCAGAACGACGAGCCCGGGGTCGCGAGAAACGCGAGTTCCTCCGGCGTCGACGCCCGCCCGAGAATCGCGTTGCGGTGCGGAAAGCGCCCGAAGCGCTCGATCACCGCGTAGTGGCGCTGCGCGTACGCGATCGGGCTCGCGCTCGGCGGGTCGCCGCGCAGCCGCTCGAAGAGCGCGAGCGACTCCCGCTGCGCGCCGCGATCCTCGGCGTGCTCGAACGGGAGGTACGCGAACCACGCCTGCGCCGGCAGATAGGCGAGGTCGAAGCCGTGCGCGACGATCGCGCGCGCGACCGCGAGCGCTCTTGCGTCGGTCGCGAACGCCCGCGGCGTGCCGCGGAAGACGTTGCGCGGAAACTGGTCGAGCGTCACGACCAGCGCGAGTGCCGCGAGCGGCCGCTCCGCCCAGCCGTCGAGCCCGCCGGCCGCCGCCGCCTCGAGCGTCGGCAGGAACCGCGCGCGGATCAGCGCGTCGAACGAATCGGACTTCTCGAACCACTCCCGGCGGTTGCGGCCGAATTCCGGCGCGCCCGGCGCGCCGAACCAGAACTCGAGGACCTCCGCCCAGCGCGCGGTCACGCTTCCGGCTCGACCACGAGCTTCCCCGCGACCTTCCGCCCCGCGAGCGCCGCGAGCGCCTCGGCCGCGCGCGCGAGCGGATAGCGCCCGGAGACGCGCGGCTTGAGCCTGCCCGCGGCGAGCCAGCCGAGGAGCTCGACCATGCCGGCCGCGGCGGCGGCCGGCTCGCGCCGCGTCCAGTCGCCCCAGTACACGCCGACGAGCGAGCTGCCCTTCAGCAGCATCAGGTTGAGCGGGATGCGCGGGATCTCGCCGTTCGCGAAGCCGACGATGAGATAGCGTCCGCGCCAGGCGGTCGAGCGGATCGCCGGCTCCGCGTACGGGCCGCCGACCGGGTCGTACACGACGTCGACACCCTCGCCGGCGATCGCCTTCAGCCGGGTGCGCAGATCCTCGGCGGCGTAGTCGATGGTCTCGTCCGCGCCGTGCGCGCGGCACACCGCGAGCTTCTCCGGGCTCGACGCGGCGGCGATGACCCGCGCGCCGAGCGCCTTACCGATCTCGATCGCGGCGAGCCCGACGCCGCCGGCGGCGCCGAGGACGAGCAGCGTCTCCCCCGCGCGCAGCTGCCCGCGGTCTTTCAGCGCGTGCCAGGACGTGCCGTAGGTGAGCGTGAACGCGCCGGCGGTCGCGAAGTCGAGCCCCGCCGGCATCCGGACGAGCTGGTCGGCGCGCGCGACGCACTCCTCGGCGAACGCGCCCCAGGTCGTCATCGCGATCACCCGGTCGCCCGCTGCGAAGCCGCTCACGCCGGGCCCGACCTCCTTGATCACGCCCGCGAACTCCGCGCCCGGCGCGAACGGCAGCGGCGGCTTGACCTGGTACTTGTTCTGGATGATCAGGACGTCGGGGAAGTTGACCCCCGCCGCCTTGACGTCGATCACGACCTCGCCCGGACCGGGCTGCGGCGAGGCGACGTCCTCGAGCACGAGCGTCTCGGGCCCGCCCCAGGCCTTGCAGAGCAGCGCTTTCATCGCGGCAGGGATCCCGTTGTCAGGCTGGCCAGCCTAGCACGTCACTTCAGGGTATCGGCGGTCCAGGCGATGAGCCGGTCGATCGCCGCGTCGGCGGCGAGCGCGAGCGCCCGCGCGCCGCCGGCGGCGTCCGCGCTCGGCGCCGGGCGATCGACGGCGAACGCGGTCTGCGCGACGAGGCGTCCGTCGGTTACGATCACCGCGCGCACCCGCACGAGCGCGCGGCTGCGTTCGGGCGCGTCGAACACCTGGCTGAACTCGGCGAGCTCTACGCGGAGCGTCGCCCCCGTACGCACGCCGTCGTCGGGAGCGAGCACGCCGCGCCGCGTGGTCGCGGCGAGCCGCTGGCGGAGCTGCGCAGTGAAGAGCGCGGCGGGCGGCGCGACCCAGCGGCTCTCGGCGTACGAGCGCGGCTGCGAGGCGTCGCGATACGCGAGCCGGTAGACGAGCGCGGGCGAGTCGAGCCAGGACGGCGCGGTCGCGTTCGCCACCGTGAGCTCGCGCGCGAGGCGCGGCGGCTCCTCCAGCGTCGCGGTGCCCGGGCCGAAGTCGAACTCGACCGGCGCGGGCGGCGGGCTGTTGACGCAAGCCGCGAGCGCCAGCGCTGCGGCGACGATCGCGACCCGGCCGACGCTCGCCCTGGTCGGCATGGCCAGCACGGTCAGCGTGGCGGGCATCGTCAGCGCGCCGCCTCGAAGCCCGCCTCGCCCGGCCCGGGCCGCCTCGGCCCCGGTCCGAACACTAGGCTGTGCGGCTGGTCGGCGAGCCCGGTGAGGACCCGGTCGAGCACGCGCGCCTCGCGCCGCAGCTCGTCGGCGAGCGCGTTGAGGCGCGGCAGGGTCTCGTCGTTGAGCGCGCGCGCCGCCGCGCCCACCTCGGCGGCGTTGTCGCCGACCTGGCCGAGCACCGGCGCGCGCTCCTCGATCTTCGCCGCGAGCCGCGTCATCGAATCGACCATGGTCCCGGCGCGCTGCACCGCGCCGCGGGCGTCGTTGACCGCTGCGCGCGCGTCGGCGAGCAGCGGCGCGATCGACGCCGCGGCCGGCTCGAGGCTCTCGGCGAGCTTCGTCGCCTTCGCCGTGGCGGCGTCGAGCCGGGCGAGCGTGCCCAGGAACACCTTCTGGTTCTCGTCGGCGAGCAGCTTGTTCATGCGGTCGGCCACCTCGCCGAACGCGTTCACCAGCCCCTCGCCCGCGTCGAAGAGCGACGGCTTCATCGGGATGCGCGCCGGCGCATCGGCGGCGGTCGCGAGCGGCTCGCGCGCGCTGCCGTCGTCGTCGAGCGCCACGAACGAGAGCCCGGTGACGCCCTGGAAGCCGAGCTGGGCGAAGGTGCCGCGCGTCACCGGCGTGCCGGGGTCGACGCTCAGCCCGATGACGACGCGGCCGGTCTCGGCGGGATCGAACCGGATCGACTCGACCTTGCCGACGTCGACGCCGCGAAAGCGCACCGGCGCCTCGACCTTGAGGCCCGAGACGGGCCGGGTCGTCGCCACCGCGTAGGGCACGCCGCCCGGGCGCTCGTCGCGGTTGAGCCAGATGACCGCCGCGCCGAGCGCGATGCCCAGCAGCAGCACGAAGAGCCCCGCGGCCAATGCATACGCCCTGTTCTCCATCGTGGTCTCCCGTTCGCCTCTTCAGCTTGTTCAGTTGGCGCCATAGCCGGCGGGCACCGCGGCCCCGAGCACGCTGAGCGCGCGCCGGCCGCGGTCCCCGCCGAAGAAATTGCGGATGAACGGATGGTCGACCTGCGCCACCTCCGGCACCGTTCCGACCGCGACCATCTCGCCGAGGAAGAGCACCGCCACCCGGTCGGCGAGCGAGACGATCGTGTCGAGATCGTGCGTGACCATGACGACGGTGAGCCCGAGCCGCTCGCGCAGGCTTGCGATCAGCCGCACGAAGCTTTCGCTCCGATCCGGGTCGAGGCCGGCGGTCGGCTCGTCGAGGAAGACGAGCTCCGGCTCGAGGACGAGCGCGCGCGCGAGCGCGACGCGCTTCACCATCCCGCCGGAGAGCTCCGAGGGCATGCGCGCGGCGTGGCGCCGCTCGATGTCGACGAGATCCAGCTTGACGAGCGCGAGGTCGCGGATGAACGCCTCGTCGAACGCGCGCAGCTCGCGCAACGGCAGCGCGAGGTTGTCGAAGACCGGCAGCGCGCTGTAGAGCGCGCCCTCCTGGAAGAGGACGCCCCAGCGCTTGCGGATCTTCGCGCGGATCGGCGCCGGGGCGGTCGCGAGATCGAAGCCGAACACTTCCACGCTGCCGCGGGTCGGCCGCTCGAGGCCGACCATCTGGCGCAGGAGCGTCGTCTTGCCGCTGCCCGACCCGCCGACGAGCGCGAGCACCTCGCCCGGGCGGACGTCGAGATCGATGCCGCGATGGACCGGGTGGCCGTCGAACTCGGTCCACAGGCCCTGCACGCGGATGACCGGCTTCTCAGCCACGGAGCTCGAGTCCGATGTGGGAGAACGCGACCGCGAACAGCGAGTCGGCGATCAGCACGATGGTGATCGCGGTGACGACCGACTGGGTGGTGCCGGCGCCGAGGCTCTCGGTGTTCGGCCGGATGCGCATCCCATAGTGGCAGGCCGTGAGCGCGATGAGCGCGCCGAACACCGCGCCCTTCACGAGCCCGAGCCAGAGATTGGCCGTCGGCACGGCCACCGGCAGCGTCTGGAGGAACAGGCTGAAGCTGATGTCGAGCTCGAGGCGCGCCGCGAGCATCGCGCCGATGAGCGCGATCGCGTTGGTCCAGATGACGAGCAGCGGGACCGCGATCGCGAGCCCCACCACCTTCGGCAGGATCAGGCGGACGCCGGCCGGGATCCCCATCACGTTGAGCGCGTCGAGCTCCTCGGTCACCCGCATCACCCCGAGCTGCGCGGTGATCGCCGAGCCCGAGCGCCCGGCGACGAGGATCGCCGCGAGCACCGGCCCGAGCTCGCGGATGATGCCGATGCCGACGATGTTGATCACGTAGATGCCGGCGCCGAAGGTGCGCAGTTGCTCGGCCGAGAGATAGCTGAGGACGATGCCGATGAGGAATCCGACGAGCGCGGTGATCGCGAGCGCCTGGGCGCCGGCCTTGTAGAGCGTCGCCGACAGTTCGCGCCAGGGCCCGCGCGACGGGTTCGCCGCGACCCAGGCGGCGTCGAGCACGACCTGGCCTGCGAGCTGGACGATGCCGGCGAGATGGCTCGCGAGGCCGATCGCCCCGCGCCCGAACGCAACCAGCGGGTCGAGGAGCGAGCGTTGCGGCGTGCTCCGCGCGGCGCCCTCGGCACGTTCGAGGTGCTCGAAGAAGAGCTCGTACGACGGCGCGAGACGCAGCCGCTCGGGGCGCTTGCGCGCCCACGCCTGCCAGAGAAGAACCGCGCCGACGTGATCGAGGCGCTGGACGCCGGTCAGATCCCAGCCGTCGCCCGAGCGGTCACGGGCGGCGAAGCGCCCGAGCTCGGCGGCGAGTGCGCGCGCCCGCGCTTCGAGCGCGCGGATGTCCCACGCGCCGCCGAGCCGGACGGTGCGCGCACCGTCCGCGCCGGTGACGACGTCGACCTCGGGTTCGCGGATCCGCGCGGGCGCGGGGGCTGACATCGGCCGTGGCCGCGCGCGCGACGACGCCCGCGCCCGGCCTCTCTCCCCTTTCACTCCGGCACGAGGCTAGCAAATTAATCGGGCGGGGGCCATCCGCGTAAAATCGCGCGCGCCCTCGCCGTAGTTCAATGGATAGAACGAGCGCCTCCTAAGCGCTAGATCCCGGTTCGATTCCGGGCGGCGGGACCACCGCGACATCCAGCAGCGTCCAAGAAATTCCAGCGGTCCGCGGATTTTCATAGAGGGTAACGTCACCGTTTACGAGGTCAAGGGCTCGAGGGACCAGCCCTCTTGCGGTTTGTATCGCCTGCCGATACACTAGGCCGTGATCAAGAGCTTCGAGCAGAAGGGACTCGAGCGGTTCTTCCGGGACGGTTCGAAAGCCGGGATCCAGCCGAAGCACGCAAGCCGGCTGCGGCTCCAGCTCGGCCGGCTGGACGCAGCGGCGGGTCCGCAGGACATGAACCTGCCGGGCTGGCGGCTCCACCCCCTGAAGGGCGACCTGAAGGGGCGGTGGGCGGTATGGGTCGACGAGAACTGGCGGCTCGTGTTCGCGTTCGAGGGCGAGGACGCGGTGCTCGTGGACTACACGGACTATCACTGAGGACGAGGACGATGACGCGCATGCACAACCCCCCGCATCCGGGCGAGGTGCTTCAGGACACCGTACTCGGCGAAGGCGGGCTCTCGGTGACTGACTTCGCGCGGCGCCTCGGCGTTTCGCGGGTCGCGCTCTCGCGCGTCATAAACGGCCGCGCGGCGGTAAGCGCGGAGCTCGCGATCCGGCTTGCGGCGGCGCTCGGCGGGTCGGCGGAGTCCTGGCTGCGGATGCAGGCCGCCCACGATTTGTGGCGCGCGGAGAAGCGCCGGCGCCCGAAGATCCAGCCGCTCAAGATCGCGGCTTGAACGAGAGGGGCGGCCCGGTGGGCCAGAAGTTCCGTACGCTGCGCGACCAGATGTCGCCGGAGGCGCGTACCCGCGCGCAACCGCGCACCACCAAGAGGTGCTGGCCGAGATGGCGCTCGCTGACGTCCTCGGCCGCCGTTTTGCCATCCATCGCCAACGCGCGCGCTGCGGGGGTACCTTCAGGGGTAAATGAACGAATCGCGGTCCGGGTGACGTCGCACCGTCAACCGGTTAGCGCCTGACTGCGATTCCGGGCGGCGGGACCACGGCGACATCCAGCAACGTCCGGGTCGCGGTCATTCCCGGCTTGCTCGCGGTCGCGGTGCCCTTGTTGTTCGTCCACGAGCCGGGGCGCGATCCAGGCGTGAGGCGGTCAATCCGATTCGATGGTCCAGCCTTTCGCGCCTGAGCGGTGCCTACTCGTGGGTCGTGGCGGTAGGCGTCGTGTTCAACCTCGCCCGGTTGAGCGAGGCGTTTCTGGTGCTGCGCGCCCAATAGGGCGGCATGCCGGTCCGGTGGGTGCCGGTCGTGATGGTGGCGATGAACCCCGTCTATGCTCGGCAAGCGAGGAACGCACTGATATCCACGAGGAGATCCGCGAAATTTCTGCCACTCCACGTGATGGGTTTCCGGTCGGACATTCGCCGCTGGGGAAGATCGTCGGCGTATACTCGCCCGAGGTTATCGAGGTGCATCATGAGCAAAGTCGAAAGTCTCGAAAAGCAGATTCAGCAGTTGTCCCCCGAGGAGCTCGCCGAGTTCCGGCGCTGGTTCGCCGAATTCGATGCCCATCTGTGGGACCGGCAGTTCGCGGCGGACGTGAAAGCCGGGAAGCTCGACGCACTAGCGGAAAAGGCGCTTCGGGCGCACGCCGGCGGTCAGTCCACCAAGCTTTGAATCACCACGCCTCTCCTGACTTCTGGTCCTGCTACCGAGCTCTCCCCAAGGAAGTTCAGGAGCTCGCTGACAAGTCGTTTGCCCTTCTCAAGGGCAATCCGAAACACCCTTCGCTGCATTTCAAGAAGGTCGACCGCTTCTGGTCCGCGCGGGTCGGTCTCCACTACCGAGCTGTCGCCGTCGAAGCACCCGACGGTCTGCTCTGGTTTTGGATCGGCACGCATGGGGAGTACGACAAAATCGTCGGGACCTGAAGGGGTGCAATGGGCGCTATGGATGGACGAGAGCTGGCGGTCCACGTTCACGTTGTACGGCGACTCCCACCGAGGACGAGGACGATGACGCGCATGCCCCCCCGCACCCGGGCGAGGCGCTTCAGGACACCGTACTCGGCGAAGGCGGGCTCTCGGTGACCGACTTCGCGCGGCGCCTCGCCGTTTCGCGGGTCGCGCTCTCGCGCGCCGTAAACGGCCGCGCGCCGCAGGGGTACCTTCAGGGGTAGATGAACGAATCGCGCCGGCGCTAGACCCGCAGCCCGGGCACCTCGCCGTCGATCAGCCGCCGCGCCTGCTGCACGCCGAACGCGAGCGCGTCGTTCGCCGACCAGAACGAGGCCGGCTGATCGGTGATCGCCTGCTCCCGCATGTGCTTCGCGTTCTCGCGCAGGCGCGTGATCACGAGATGCGGCCGCCAGCGCCGCGGCCCGGAGAGGAAGAGCGCGCTCACGGTGACCGCGCAGTCCCGGTGCTGGAATCGGTTCAGAGCCATGGGTTGCACCTCCCTCCCCGCCTATATGCCGGTGTCATAGCACGCCGGGCAAGGGCCCGGCAAGGGCGGGCGAGGATTTCGTCACGCCCGGGCAGCCGCGCAGGCGCAATGCCCCGTCACGTCAAGTGGTTGCGGAGCAACACCTTCAGGCGGCGTCGGGCTGGCCCGACGGTTGGGTCGACGCGAACGCTTCCAGCTTCATGCACTCGCCGAAGATGCGCAGGACCGTCGGATACGGCCCGAGGTCGCACTCGTAGCGCTGCGCGTTGAAGACCTGCGGCACGATGCAGCAGTCGGCCATCGTGACCATGTCGCCGAACGCGTAGCGCCCCGCCCGCTTCTCGCGCCCGAGGTAGCCCTCGAGCATCGCGAAGCCGTCGGCGATCCAGTGCCGATACCAGGCGTTCACGCCCTCGTCGTCGAGCTGGTAGCCGTGCTTGACGTAGCGCAGGGTCCGCAGGTTGTTGAGCGGGTGGATCTCGCACGCGACGATCTGCGCCACCGCCCGCACGTAGGCGCGGTCGAGTGGCGCCTTCGGCAGGAGCGGCGGCTGCGGGCAGGTCTCCTCGAGATACTCGATCAGCGCGAGCGACTGGATCAGCACCCGCCCGCCCTCCTCGAGCGCCGGGACGAGCGCCTGCGCGTTCACCTCGCGGAACGCCGCCGCCAGATGCTCCTTCTTCGGCAGGCTGACGTAGGCGGCCTCGTGCGCAAGGCCCTTGTACGCGAGCGCGATGCGCACGCGGTAGGACGCGGACGAACGGAAGTAGGTGTAGAGCTTCATCGGTACACTCCGCGGACAACCTTCGGTTCGAGTCTACTCCGGGGAGGGGAAGCGTCAATGTTCCAGGGCAGGCACTACGACGAGGTCGCGGTCGGCGACACCTTCGGCTCGTCGCTCACCGTTACCGAGACCCACCTCGTGCTCGCGTCCGGGCTCTTCGGCGACTTCAATCCGCTGCACGTCGACGAGACCCACGCGCGGGACTCGCGCTTCGGCGGCCGTATCCTGCACGGACCATTCATCGCCGCGCTCGCCGCGGCGCCGGTCGGGATGCACTTCCACTCGACCGCGATCGCCTACCTCGAGCACGTCTGCCGCTTCAAGGCGCCGGTGAAGCCGGGCGACACGGTGAAGACCGCGTGGAGGGTCGTCGACAAGCTCGACAAGCCGAAGCACGGCGGCGGCATCGTCGTGCTCGCCGGCGCCTGCCACAACCAGGAGGGCGTGCTGGTGGCCGAGCCCGAAGGGAAGATCCTCGTCGCGAGCCGTTCCCGGGTCGCGTAATAATTAAATTAGTCAGCCCTTCCCGGCCTTCTTCCGCTCCGCCTCGCGCAGCCGCAGCACCCGCCGCTGCACCTTGCCCGTCGTCGTCATCGGCAGGGCGTCGATGAACTCGATCTCCTTCGGGTACTCGTACGGCGCGAGCCGCCCCCGCACGTGCGCGCGGATCTCCTCCTCGAGCGCGGCCGAGGGCTGAGTACCCGGCGTGAGGACGATAAACGCCTTGACGACGTTGCCGCGGTCCGCATCCGGGCTCGGCACCACTGCCGCGTTCGCCACCGCCGGGTGCTTGACGAGGCAGTTCTCGATCTCCGACGGGCCGATGCGATAGCCGGCGGCCTTGAACACGTCGTCGGCCCGTCCCTGGTACCAGAAGTAGCCGTCCGCGTCGCGCACGGCGAGGTCGCCGGTCCGGCACCATTCCCCGGTGAACTTCGCCCGCGTCGCCGCGTCGTTCTTCCAGTAGCCGAGGAAGAACACCGCGTCGCGGTCGCCGTGGATGTCGGTGCGGTGGACCGCGACGTCGCCCGGCTCGCCCGCCGGCACTTCCTCGCCGTCGTCGTCGATCAGCGCGACCCGGTGGCCGGGATAGGGCCGTCCGATCGAGCCCGGCTTCGCCGGCCACAAGGTGTGCGAGTTCCCGACGAGATAGTTGATCTCGGTCTGGCCGAACATCTCGTTGATCGTGACGCCGAGCGACTCGCGGCTCCACGCGAACACGGTTTCGCCGACCGCCTCGCCCGCGCTCATGATCGAGCGCAAGCTCAGGTCGTAGCGCGCACGGGGCGCCGGCACCGCCTTCATCATCATCTTGAGCGCGGTGGGAAAGAGAAAACAGTTGCGCACCTGGTACTTCTCGCACAGGTGGAGCGCGCGCTCCGGATCGAAGCGCCCGCGGTAGCCGAGGATCGGCTGGCCGTGGAACATCGTCGGCAGCAGCGCATCCATCAGCCCGCCGGTCCACGCCCAGTCGGCCGGCGACCAGAAGACGTCGCCCGCCTGCGGGTAGAGGTCGTGCGAGTACTCGAAGCCCGGCAGGTTGCCGAGGATCACCCGCTGCGGCTTGAGCGCGCCCTTCGGCGGGCCGGTCGTGCCGCTCGTGTAGATGAGGAGGGCGGGATCCTCCGCGCCGGTGTCCGCCGGCGTAAAGCGCCACGACGCCTGCTCGAGCAGCCGCTCCCACGCCATCACCCCGGTCTCGAGCGCGCCGGCGACGCCGATCACGTGCCTGAGATCGGGCAGCCGGTCGCGGATCGCGGCGAGGTTCGGGAGCGAGGCCGGGTCGACGATCACCGCCGCGGTTTCGCTGTTCTGCAGCCGGTATTCGAGCGCGTCCGGCCCGAACAGGATCGAGAGCGGCATCGCCACCGCGCCCAGCTGGTAGCAGGCGACGTGCGCGATGACCGTCTCGGGACGCTGCGGCAGGATGATCCCCACCCGGTCGCCGCGCTTCACGCCGAGGGCGGCGAGCGCATTCGACAGGCGGTTCGCCTGGACCTGGATGTCCCAGTAGGTCCAGGCGGACGTCGCACCGGACTCGTCCTCCCAGTAGAGGCAGAAGCGCCCGCGGTCCTCCGCGTGGTGGCGGCAGCACGCCTCCGCCATGTTGAACCGCGCCGGGACGCGCCAGCGGAAGGCGCGGTACAGCTCGTCGTAGCGGTCGGTCATCTCCCTCCCCTTGGCACTTGCCCGCTGCGAGTGCTAATCCGGCCAGGCGGTCGCGACGAGCCGCGGCAGGATCTCGTCCGCCGCCCCGGGCAGGCTGAAGGTCGCGACCCCGGAGAGCGGCGTGCGATCCTTGTTGATCTCGACCACCATCGCCCCCGACCGGAGCGCGGTGACCGGCAGCTGCGCAGCGGGAAACACCGCCGCCGAGGTGCCGATCGAGAACAGGAGGTCGCACTCGCCCGCCGCCGACTCCGCGGCCGCAAGTGCCTGCGCCGGCAGCGTTTCGCCGAACCACACCACGTCGGGCCGCACCGGCGACCCGCACCGCGGGCAGCGCGGCGGACCGTCGGGTCCCACCGACACCCCATCCACCGGGAGGCCCTCCGCGAAGCACTTGTTGCGGTGGATGTTGCCGTGAAGTTCGACGATCCGCTTCGAACCGGCGCGCGCGTGCAGGCCGTCGACGTTCTGGGTGACGAGCAGGAAGTCGGGCACGAGCGCCTCGAGCCGGGCGAGCGCCCGGTGGCCGGCGTTCGGCGAGCCTCGCGCAACCAGCCCGCGGCGCCATTCGTACCAGTCCCAGACGAGCTTCGGATCGCGCCGGAAGGCGTCCGCGGTGGCGAGCTCCTCGGGCCGGAATCGCGCCCAGAGCCCGGTTTGTGCGTCACGGAAGGTCGGGATCCCGCTCGCCGCGGAGATGCCGGCGCCGGTGAGCGCCACGACCCGGCGCGCACCGCGGAGCTTCTGCACGAGGCGGGGGTCGAAGTCGGCGCTCATCGGGGCCCGGGCGAGCGAGCGGCGAGTGGTGATCCCGGAAACTCGAGGGGAGATTCGAGGGGAAGTTCGCGGGGAAATTCGCGGGGAAGCTCGAGGGGAAGTTCGAGGGGGAAGGTCGCGTGCGTCAGCGCGCACGCCGCGCGACGCGTTGAGGTACTCTGAGCCGTCGCAACTTTGCCACACGCACCTTGTCTTAGAGGCGGGTATGGCCCGAAAATCAGTGCAGTATCGCTACAAGTTCCTCGATGAGCGAGGGACGCGGCCCCGATACTGGCCGCACGTTCCGCGCAGCGGAGGTTCGCATGGAAGGTAAGCCCACGCAAGTCTTCTCCGCGTTCGGCGAAGCCGCGCCGGCGGTCGCACCGCGGCACGGTGCGAGCGCGCACGAGACGCGCGGCGTGCTCTCCCGCTTCCAGGCGCGGTACGAGAGCCGGATGGAGGAGGAGTACTCGCTGACCGAGTACCTCGAGCTCTGCCGCTCGAACCCCGCCGCCTACGCCACCGCCGCCGAGCGCATGCTGATGGCGATCGGCGAACCCGAGATGATCGACACGCGCAACGACCCGCGCCTGTCGCGCATCTTCTCCAACAAGGTCATGAAGATCTATCCCGCGTTCCGCGACTTCTACGGGATGGAAGAGACGATCGAGCAGATCGTCGCCTACTTCAAGCACGCCGGCCAGGCACTCGAGGAGCGCAAGCAGATCCTCTACCTCCTCGGTCCGCCCGGCGGCGGCAAGAGCTCGCTCGCCGAGGAGCTCAAGCACCTCATGGAGCAGATGACGTTCTACGCGCTGAAGGGCTCGCCGGTGAACGAGTCGCCGCTCGGCCTCTTCACCATGGACGACGACGGGCCGATGCTCGAGGACGAGTACGGCATTCCGCGGCGCTACCTCAACCAGATCCCCTCGCCTTGGGCAGTGAAGCGCCTCGCCGAGTACGGCGGCGATCTCACGCGCTTCCGCGTCGTCAAGCTGCGCCCCTCGACCCTCGCCCAGATCGCGATCTGCAAGACCGAGCCCGGCGACGAGAACAACCAGGACATCAGCTCGCTCACCGGCAAGCTCGACATCCGCAAGCTCGAGCAGTACTCGCAGGACGATCCCGACGCCTACAGCTACTCCGGGGGCCTGTGCCGCGCCAACCAGGGCCTGCTCGAGTTCGTCGAGATGTTCAAGGCGCCGATCAAGGTCCTCCATCCGCTCCTCACCGCGACTCAGGAAGGCAACTACAAGGGCACCGAGGGCTTCGGCGCGATCCCGTTCGACGGCATCGTGCTCGCGCACTCGAACGAGGCCGAGTGGCAGTCGTTCAAGAACAACAAGAACAACGAGGCGTTCATCGACCGCATCTACATCGTCAAGGTGCCCTACTGCCTGCGCGTCAGCGAAGAGATCCGGATCTACGACAAGCTCGTGAAGAACTCCTCGCTCGCGCACGCGCCGTGCGCGCCGGGCACGCTCAAGATGATGGCGCAGTTCGCCGTGCTCACCCGGATCAAGGAGCCGGAGAACTCCTCGATCTTCTCCAAGATGCGCGTCTACGACGGCGAGAACCTGAAGGACGTCGACCCGAAGGCGAAGTCGATGCAGGAGTACCGCGACTTCGCCGGCGTCGACGAGGGCATGACCGGCCTGTCCACCCGTTTCGCCTACAAGGTGCTGTCGAAGGTCTTCAACTTCGACCACACCGAGGTCGCCGCCAATCCGGTCCACCTCCTCTACGTCCTCGAGCAGCAGATCGAGCGCGAGCAGTTCCCGGCCGAGACCGAGAAGCGCTACCTGTCGGCGGTCAAGGAGTACCTGTCCGCGCCGTACGTGGAATTCATCGGCAAGGAGATCCAGACCGCGTACCTCGAGTCGTACTCCGAGTACGGCCAGAACATCTTCGACCGCTACGTGACCTTCGCCGACCTGTGGATCCAGGACCAGGAGTACCGCGACCCGAACACCGGCGAGATCCTCGACCGCGCGGCGCT